>Ga0209420_1000125_pt1 | contig 47159 bp, 46 predicted proteins | sample BlaSpr_A8_OM1_O1_FD_187972 | JGI IMG/M metagenome (GOLD analysis project Ga0209420, IMG submission 187972) | Forest soil microbial communities from Thunder Bay, Ontario, Canada - Black Spruce, Ontario site 2_A8_OM1_O1 (SPAdes) (version 2) | ecosystem: Environmental > Terrestrial > Soil > Boreal... | reverse complement strand
CCGGCGGATATCCCAAGCCACATTGATGTGGATGTGAGCGAGCTTACGTTCGGCACGGTGCTGCGCGTATCGGATTTGCCGCATAACGAGAAGCTGAAGTTTCTCTCGGACGCGAATCAGCCCGTGGCCCACGTGACCAGCGTGAAGGAAGAGGTTGTGGCTGCGCCGGAAGCGGTGGCGGCGGAAGCTGGTGCGGTTCCGGCTGAGCCCGAAGTTATCAAGAAGGGCAAGGCGGAGACCGAGGAAGAGGGCGAGGCGGCTGGGACGGCTGAGAAGCCTGAGAAGGCTGAGAAGAAGGCCGAGAAAAAGGAGAAGAAGTAACGCTGTGGTTGCGGCGCGCCTGGCTGCGCCCGGCAGGACGGCCGAGGCGGCCTTCCCCACGCAGCTTGGCTGGACCCTTCGGCTTCGCTCAGGGCAGGCTCAGGAGGCGGCTGTCCCCACAGGTTCCTTCTCAATGTTGGTTGGGATGGTGGCGTGAAACTGATCGTCGGTCTTGGCAATCCTGGTATCGAGTATCAGTTCACGCCGCATAACGTGGGGTTTCTGGCGGTGGACCGGATCGCCAGCGAGCGTGGGGTTGAGATCAGGAACCGGCAGTGCCGGGCGCTGACGGCGCGGATGCAGGTTGGGGACGAGCCGGTGCTGCTGGCCAAGCCCGAAACCTACATGAACCTGAGCGGCGTGTCGGTCAGGGAGTTGGTGGCGGAGTACGAAGCGAAGCCGGAAACGGACTTGATTGTGATTCAGGACGAACTGGATTTTCCGCTGGGCACGCTGCGAATTCACACGCGGCGAAGTTCGGCGGGGCATAACGGGATTGAGTCGATCATCGGAGCGCTGGGCACGCAGGATTTTTTGCGCATCCGGATTGGCGTGGCCCCGGAACGCAAGGTGGAAGATGGCGAGCGGTATTTACTGGCGCCGTTTCGCAAGGCTGAGCTGGCGGTAGTGGACGGAATGCTCGACACTGCGGCTGAGGCGGTGACGGCGATTTTGACCGACGGTGCGGCGGCGGCGATGAACCGGTTTAACCGGAAAGAGAGCGAATAGGGAAGCGAGCCAAACGCGCGAGTATTGCGTCGCAAAGAACGTGACGCTTCGCGCAGCTCGCTCAGATCCTTCGGCGGGCAGAAAGCGCCCGCCTCAGGATGACAATTCAGTTTTGGCAAAGATTTGGAGATGCAAATGAATCGTACTTATGAGCTGATGTTTATTGTCCGGCCGGATATGGCGGACGAGGATCTCGAGAAGCTGATTTCGAACCTGGAGTCGACTGTTACTGCGGCGGCGGGTTCGATCAAGAGCGTGGACCGCATGGGCAAGCGCCGTCTGGCGTACGTCGTGCGGAAGTTCCGCGAAGGCATCTACATTTTGCTGACGATCGAAGGGGCAGGTTCGGTGGTGCATGAACTAGAGCGCCGCCTGCGGGTTACAGAGCCCGTGATCAAGTTCCTCACGGTGCGCATCGACGAAGAGCAGAAGCGGCTGGAAAAGATCAAGAACCTGCGCGACGCGAAGAAAAAGGTGAGCGCGCAACCCGCGGCAGTGGCGGAAGAAGCGCCGGCAACGCCCACGCCGGCAGCGGAAGCAGTACCCAGCACCTAGTACTCAGTGGCGTTCGCATGAGGCAGCGCGCCCTGGGTCAGGAGAAGTTGAATTTACTGGGTACTGGCAACTAGGTACTGGCAACTGATTTTTGGAGGAGCGTTATGACTGACGAGACTAAAGCACCAAGCGAGCGGCCGGAGCGGCCTGCCGGGGATGCGCCGCGCGAGTTCCGGCCTTCGGGAGACCGTCCGCGTTTCGGCGGCGGAGGCGGACGTTCCGGGCCTGGCGGTCCGCCGCGCGAGGGTGGACGCAAGTTTTTCCGGCGCAAGAAAGTTTGTAAGTTCTGCACGGAGAAGATCGCCGACATCAACTACAAGGATTACCGTCTACTCGGGCAGTTCGTGGCCGAGAGCGGCAAGATCGTGCCGCGGCGGTTGACCGGCGTTTGTTCGCCACACCAGCACCGGTTGGCGTCGGCAATCAAACAGGCGCGCAACATTGCGTTGCTGCCGTTTGCCGGGCGGGCATCGTAAGAAAGCAGCCACGGATTTTCACGGATAGGGCTTTAAGAATATCTGTTGGTTTGTGCGTGGTGATCCGTGTAGATCCGTGGCAAAGAATTCCCAATCGGAGTCATATCATGGAAGTCATTCTCAAAGAAGACGTAAGTAAGTTGGGAGCGCGCGGCGACGTGGTGAAAGTTGCCGAAGGATATGGGCGCAATTTTCTTTTGCCGCACAAACTGGCCATTGAGGCCACTGCGGGAAACAAGGCCGTCATCGTCCAGATGAAGGCCGCTTCGGTGCGGCGCTCGGCCAAGGAGAAGTCGCAGGCCGAGGAACTGGCCAAGCAGTTTGAAGGATTGTCGGCTACGTTCCAGAAGCGGGCGGGCGAGCACGATCAGTTGTTCGGGTCGGTCACTTCCGGGGATATTGCCGAGGCCATCGTGAAGAAGGGAATCAACCTGGACCGCAAGCAGATTCAGCTCCACGAGCCGCTGAAGACGCTGGGCGAATTCACCGTGCCGGTCAAGCTGCACAAGGACGTGACCGCGCATCTGAAAGTTGTTATTGAGAAAGAAGCGGTCGCGGAGTAGGCAGGGGCGCGGCGACGCCAAAGATTGTGCCCGCTTTGAGACCTACTTCGTTCGGGTCAGTTTGACCCAGTGTGGTAACTCATCTCCATCACGCGATACGGCTGCACCCACTAGGCCGTCCCCGTGAAGAAACAAATTCAATTCCAACACGTACCTGTGGCGTGGCGCGTCGGAAATAGCGGAATCTCCGGGGAGCACGCCGTAAACGCCGCCGGAGGGATCTAATGAGGCATCTGCCAAATCTGTGACAGGTTGTTTGCCGACTTGCCCGCGAACGGAACCGGCGCTGCCGATTTCAAGCGTGATTGGGACCGATCCTTTGCAGGTAAGAACGGATCCTGCCCACTTGCCTGCCAAAGGAGTGGGCCGGTTCGAATGGGGCAGAGTCGCGGTTCCTGCCGGGGATTTCGCTTCAGCTGCAAACTTCGGCAGCAGGACGGACAGAATCTTATCTGCCAGGCCGCCCACAAATTCGGCGTAGGAGTTGGTCACGACTACGACTGCAATATCCTCAGACGGGACCAACTGCAAGAGAGTCCAAGAATCCGCGGTGCCTCCCTGTGCAAAAAGGACGTGATAGCCGGATTGTTCATTAATCCACCATCCTAGGCCGTATTGCCCGTCATCGCTGTTCGCCTGCGGCTGATGCATTTCATCAATTGCCGCACTCGAGAGAGGTGAGCCTGCATTGGGCGTGTCTTTGAGATTGAAGCTTCCGAACAGCAAGAGATCGTGAGCACTGCAACGCAGTGCGGACGCTCCAGGATGGCCCGAGACTCTCGGTGGAGACCGTTTGTGGGTGTGGTCGTCACACTGTGCGGCCGCTGTTCTTGAGGCTGATGGCGAAAGGGTGAATCCACAATCATGCATCCCTAGCGCCTTGAACAGTTCATCCTGCAGCTAGGAATTGAGATTCTTTCCCGAAGTACGGGCACCGACTTCTCCTAGAATGCCGTAGTCGAGGTTGGAGTAATCGAACCTGTCTCCTGGATGCCAAAACACAATTCCGTATCGTTCAATCTCCTCATCGATTGCGCAACCCGACTGGCCGACGAGACAGGAGCGAGCAAAAGTAGTGAGGCCGGCAGTGTGGCTAAGTACTCGTCGAATTGTCGCATCAGACACGTCCCACAAGGGGCTATGAAGCTTAGCTGACCCCAGATAGTCATTTACGGGATTGTCGAGGCGAAGTTTGCCGCGTTCCTGCAATTGCATGATTGCCGTGGCAGTGATTGTTTTCGTCACAGACGCAATGTAGTAGCGCGTGTTGGCAGTTGCGCGCGTTTTCTTTTCGACATCCGCCCAACCGAAGCCTTCCTCCCAAGCGATTTTCCCGTTCTTCGCCACGGCGACCGAGAGTCCGGGAACCCTGCCAGCCGCAACGTTGGCCTGTATCTCATGACGGATCGCGGAAAGATCAGGCGCTTGAGGAGGAATTTCTTGGGCGAAAGCCGAAGCGAGCCCGACGGCGATGGCTGGCAGATAAGCGGCTAACCTCATACGCCCTTAGACGCAGAGGGTGGAGAACGGACAACCCAGTCGCGAGAAGAGAACAGGTTCTAAGCTCGCGGAATACGATTGAGCCCTAAGCGGCGTGCGGCATTGCATGAGAAATAGGGCATTTCCCTTGCCAAACTGGCGCCAGTGCCTGTGACCAGCTGTTCTGTTTCCCGCTAAACCATTACGAAAGAAACACCTAGGCGGCATAAAATTCCGCGGCAGCCTATAATTTCTGCTCACGGTTCCACTGACTGACCGTCTATTCCTGTGCAAGCCCGGGTACGGCATTGACACCGGGCGAATAGAGGATACGACGAAACATGCCGGCCGATGTTTTGGCAGTAACACTTGCGGTTGGTGCACGGGCCCACTCGAACAGGAAGAGAGTGGAGAGAGTCAGCGAGAACCGGGACCCCACGACTCGGGCCATGGCTGGGCAAGAACGCCGCATAGACGATACGATCCTGATCCGCGAGGCGCAAAGCGGGAACCGCGGCGCCTTCGAAGAACTGGTGCGTCACTACGATCAGCCGGTGCTGCGGCTGGCGCTGCATCTCACCGGGACCGAGCACGACGCGCAGGATGTTTATCAGGACGCCTTCCTCAAGGCTTATAAGAACATCGGAAGCTTTCGTTTCGAATGCTCGTTTTATACGTGGATTTACCGCATCGTGACCAACCTTTGCCTGGATCACTTGCGCAAGAAGAATGTGCGCAAGGAAGATGCGCCGGTGGTGAAAGACGGTGACGGCGGAGAGTACGACCTGCTGGAGCAAGTGGCCGACGGGCGGGCGGGAGCGAATCCGGAGCGGGATTTGATGCGGCGGCAGTTGGGGGCGCGCATCTCTGGGGCGCTGGAGAAGCTGACGCCGCGGGAGCGCATGGTGTTTGAGTTGAAGCATTACCACGGATTGAAGCTGCGTACTGTGGGAGAGATTTTGCATACGACGGAAGAGACTGCGAAGAACACTTTGTTTCGAGCCACGCAGAAGTTGCGCGGAGCGCTGGCAGATATGCGGTGAGCTCTTAGTTGCCGGGTTTAGGCCCAAGACCTAAGACCCGGGACTGAGACGCAAAGGTGGAGCGTTTATGAAATGCCAATGGGTTCGAGAAAATATCACGCTGCATGTTTATGGCGAGCTGGCCGATGATGTCCGCCATGAACTGGAGCAGCATGTGGCGCGCTGCGCGGACTGCGCCGCTGAACTGAAAGCGGAGCAGGAGTTCCACGCGGTGCTGTCGCAGGACCGGGCGGCGGAGCCTACTCCCAACCTGCTGGCGGCTTCGCGCATGCGGCTGCAGGAAGCGCTGGAGACGGCCGAGCAGGGCCGCTTCTGGCATCGTCTGGCGTTCGATCCGGCGAACTGGCTGCGGCAGGTGCGTTTCTCGCCAGCACTGGCATCGGTGATTTTGATTCTGGGGTTCGCCGGGGGAGTGGGGACTGCCTACAGAGTGGTTGCTCATCAGCCGCTGAGTCCCGTCATTAGCGCGCCTTCCGCTTCCACTCCCGCCGAAGCTGCAATCACCGGCATCCGCTCCATCACGCAGGAGCCGGGCACCAACAAGATCGACATCAAGTACGACACGGTTTCCACGCTGGAGACGCAGGGATCGATGAATGATCAGCGCATCCAGCAACTGCTGCTGTTTGCCGCCCGGAATAACTACAATTCAGGCGTGCGCATGGATTCCGTGGATCTGCTGACGCAGAAGCCTGATGTTTCACAGGTGCGCGATGCGCTGATTTATGCGCTGCGTTACGACACGAATCCGGGAGTGCGGTTGAAGGCTCTGGATGGTTTGGGTGGGTTCGTGAAAGATGATGTGCGCGTGCGCGATGCGGTGCTGGAAGCCCTGGTGAGTGATTCAAACCCCGGCGTGCGCACGGAAGCGTTACGGCTGATTGAGCCGGTGAAAGCCGATGGCAGCGTGCGCGGAGTGTTGATGACACTGTCGGCCAAGGATCAGAGCCAGTACATCAAGTCGCAAGCGCGGACCATGCTGGCACAGTTGCCAGAGATTGATTGAGCAAGCTAAAGAAATAGAGGTGGTTCATTTTGAAACGTTCGCCACAATTCGTCGGCTGGCTTTGCGTGCTGGTTCTGCTTGCGCCATGGACGCGCGCGCAGGAGACTCACATTTCCCGCGAGGGAGGCGGCGCCTGGGGCCAGGAAGTTAATGGTTCGCTGGCTGCGGTGAAAACCTTGCGCGTCAAGGTAGATGTGGGTTCAGTGATCGTCAAAGGCGGCTCGCAGCGGGACATCAGCTATGTTTTTCATACTCGTTCTTATACGTCTTCAGAGCAGGAAGCCAAGCGCCAGTTCGAATCTTACAAGCTAACGGCGTACGTGCGCGGAGACACGGCGTGGATCGTGGGCGACTGGCAGGGCGGGCGGCCGCGGCATTTCTCTGGAGAGTTCGCTATTAACGTGCCGCGCGAGATCAATCTGGTGAAGATCGAAACTGAGGGCGGCAACATTGATACGACCGGCGTTGCCGGACGCGTGGAGGCGGAGAGTGGCGGCGGCAGTATGCACCTGGATGACATAGGTGGGGGCGCACACGCAGAGACGGGCGGGGGCTCGATCGACGTGGGGACTATCACTGGCGATATTGGCCTGCATACGGGTGGCGGCTCGATTGAGGTGCATCATGCCAACGGGAAAATCATTGCGGAGACGGGCGGCGGCAGCATAGAGATTCTCTCGGCCACGCAGGGCGTCAGCATTGAGACCGGCGGCGGAGGAATCAAGGTGAGCCAATGCAATGGCAAGGTGAAGGCCGAAACCCGCGGCGGCAGCATCGATTTGGGAGACATTGGCGGCGCGGCGGAGATTGAGACCGGCGGCGGCAGCATTCACCTCGCATCTGCCAAAGGCCACGTGGATGCTCACACAGGCGGCGGCGGGATTGAACTGAATGGGGTTCCATCGGCGCGGGTTGAAACCGGAGCCGGCGGCATCGTCGTGAAGCTGGTAAAAACCGGGGCTGCGCCCAGCGATTCTGTGCTTGAAACTTCTGCGGGCGACATTACGGTTTACATCGCGCCGGATGTAGCCATCTCGGTGCGCGCCAGCGTGGACCTGGGCAATGGTCACCACATTACTTCTGACTTCCCGGACATCCACGTCGCGAGCGAGGGCAACCAGTGGGGGCCGAGAACGCTCAACGCGGAAGGTAATTTGAACGGAGGCGGTCCGGTGCTGAAGGTGAGGACGACGACCGGGGATATTTGCTTCCGGCGAGCGAATCAATAGGGAAGCGAGCCAAGACGCGCCAGTATTGCATCGCAAAGAACGCGATGCGTGGCGCGGCTCGCCCAGATCCTTCGGCGGGCAGAAAGCGCCCGTCTCGGGATGACAGATAATTTCAAGATTCAGGAGGTTGGCCATGCGCAAACACGTTTTGACGACGATCGTCCTGCTGCCCTTGGTGCTGAATGTGGCATACGCCGCGCAAAGATGGACGATTGATGCCTTGCAGCCCATGGGAATTCCCAGCGAGGATGCGGGGACGAGCGCTTACCTGGGTGTGGACATTGCGGATATTACGACCGACCGGCTCGGCGCCCTGAAGTTGAAGGAAGAACACGGCGTCGAGGTGACGATGGTCGACCAGGACGCTCCGGCGGGCAAGGCCGGCTTCAGGGAACACGATGTTCTTCTGACCATGAACGGAACGACCATCGAGAGCAAAACGCAATTGCAGCGGATGATCCGTGAAACTCCGCCGGGACGCGTGGTTACGTTCGGACTGAGCCGTGATGGACAGCCGATGACTATCAAGTTGCAACTGGCCGATCGGCGCACTGAATTCTCCTATCTGGCTCCTAAAGAGTCCAAGGATAAGGAATTTCATTTCGAGATGCCGCAGATGCCCAGCATGCCGGACTTCGATGTTCCGAATGTCGGAGTCGTGGTGGTGCATTCGTCGATGCGAAGCGGGCTGATGGTGGAGAACCTTACGCCGCAGCTGGGCGAGTTTTTTGGCGCCAGGAACGGAAATGGAGTCCTGGTCCGGTCGGTGGAAAAGGGGAGCCGCGCCGATAAAGCCGGGCTGCGTGCCGGCGACATCATCACCCGCGTCGGCGATCAGCCGGTGCATGACACCAGCGACTTCACCCACGCGCTGCACGGCCACAGCGCCGGATCGGTCCCGGTGGGTGTGATCCGCGACAAGAAGGAGCAGACTCTTACCCTCACCTTGCCGGAGCGCAAGGACTCCGGCAAGGTGATTGAGGAAAGCTTCGAAGGGCCCGAACTGAGTGCGGAAACTCAGGTGGAGTTGAGTGAAGTGCAGAACGAGATTGCCAAACTCCGGCCGCAGATGGAACTGGCAAGGGAGGAATCCCGCAAGGCCTCGACGGAAATGCGCAAGGCTTTGTGCGAGCAAGAGAAACAGTTCCGGGAGCAGGCCGAGAAACTGAGGCAGGAACTCCGGCCTAAGGTTCAGGAAGAATTGCAGAAGAGCCGCGAGAGGCTGCAGCAAGAGATGGAACAGCTTCGTCGCCAGATTACTGCTGACTCACTCGACATCTAGAAGCTAGTCGCCAGTGGTTGGCGAGCAGTGACCAGCAAAACCGAATTCTGGAGCGGTTTACCGGCCACAGCCACTGAGCACTGGCCACTTCCGTTAAGAGCCTGCCACGTTCGCGCGCGCTAGCGTTCCCAGGCAGACTTTGTTCCGTCCCGCCTGCTTGGCAGCGTACAGGGCGGAGTCTGCGGCCCTCACCAACTCGTCGCGGGTGGTGCCTTGTTCGGGGAAGGCGGCGGCTCCGGCGCTGATGGTAACGGTCCGGGGCACACCTGGAAACAGCCAGCCTTCCACCATCTTTCGCAGTTTCTCGGCGATCTTCATGGCGTGCTTGGCATTGGTTTGAGTGAGTAGAATCCCGAACTCCTCGCCTCCGTAGCGGCACACCACATCGATTTTCCGCAGCTGCTGATGGAACAGAGAAGAAACCTGGCGCAGCACTTCATCGCCCAGCACATGTCCAAACTCGTCGTTCAACCGCTTGAACTGATCGATGTCTGCCATGATGACGGCCATACCCGTGCCATAGCGGCGGGCGCGTTCAATTTCTTCCATGATGCGCAGCTCGAAGAAGCGGCGGTTGAAAATACCCGTGAGACCATCGAGATAGGCGAGCTGCTTCACGCGCTCGACATAGTGCGCGTTCTGGATGGCTGTGGCGCAGATGTCGGCGACCGACTCTAGCGATTGCAGGTCGCCGTCACGGAAGGCGTCTGGCTGGGCGCTGTCGAGCGCGAGAACCCCGAGCGTCTGTCCGAACGAGATCAGCGGGATGCACATGCGCGAGGCCGATTCGGCGAAAAACTTCGTGCCGGCAGGTGCAACGCAAAGATCGGTTTCCATGGCCGTATTGCTGCTGGCGAGAATGCTGGCCCAGGGTTCGGTGCTCGCCGGGAAGCGCCCACCTTCTGGAACCCGAGGGGTGAGCGTGCCGTGATGCGCGCGCAAGACAAGGTCGTGATCCTCTCGTAGAAAAAGTGAAACGTGCGATACCCGGAAGGCGCCTTGAATCAGCTCGCAGACTCGAGCCAGTAGCTGTTCCAGGTCCAGCACGGCCGTGGTTTGCTGGGCGATGGCGTTGATGGCCTGCAGTTGCCGCGTGCGCTGTTCTTCGAGCGAGTACAGCCGCGCATTCTGCAGCGCGATCGACGCCTGGGTGGAGAAAAGGGTCAGCAGATCGATGGTCTCGGTGTCGAAATGATTCAGGTGGTCGCTCTGACAATCGAGCACGCCCACCACTTCGTCCCGCACCATCAGAGGGATGGCCACCTCGGAACGCGTGGATTTGGCGGTACACAAATAGCGCGGGTCCTGGCTGACGTCGGGAGCATAGACAGGCTGCTTTTTGAGCGCCGCAGCGCCCGATATTCCGTGGCCCACAGGAAACCGGGTCTTGTCCTGGCCTTCATCCCAGCCAATCTGCGAGCGGACGTACAACTCCTGCGACTGCTTGTCGAGCAGCACGATCGCCACATTCCGAAGATGAAAATAGTCGTGCGCGATGGCCAGGATGCGCTGCAGCACCTCGTCCAGATCGAAGGTGGAGAGCACAGCCTGGCCTGCGTCGTACAGGACCGCGATTTTATTCATACTTCAGGGGATATCGTAACGTGACGGAGGAGCAGCTGAGCAGGTTCCCAAAGTAACTAGGAAAACTCGGCTCGGAGGGAGCCGAGATCCCCTATTTCCACCTTCTGGCAGTGCGGATCAGGCCGTAGGCAACGACGCAGAACCAGAAGTCCACGACCATGCCCATGTCGAGCTGGAACGGCCGGTGGCGCGGCAATGGCAAGGAAGGCGAGAGGAGGAAGTAGGCCACGTTGCCGAGAATTATGGCGCAGAGAGCTTGGATTAGATTCAGGAGCACCGAGGGTTTAGACACCGGATTCGTGCTCCGCGCTCACGGAATCGGGCTCGCTGCCCAATAGCTCGTTCTCGACAGAACACTTACCCCAGCGGAAGGTTGTCTCAGCCGCACCTGAATCTGATGAAGCCCAGGATGTGGTTTTTCCGGTGCGAAGCTCAACGCGTAGCGGCTATGCAGGTGGTTGTTGAAATCAACCAGGCGATCTTCGAAGGCTTTGTGAGTTGTGAACAATTCGTACTCACCTCCTGTCATCGATGCGATTGCCTTGGTGATGTTTTTCTTCATCGCGTTTCTGGCCATCAGGAGAGTGCCGATTATGTCGGGGGGCGCGTCCCAGTAGGCTTCGTCCCGGTTAGCGCCGCGCTCCGTGTCCAGCACCTGCGAGAGCGAAGGCGAGAACGCCAGTGCATAGACAGCGGTGTTGCTATTCCCGATGGTGGCCACGACGTCATCGGTCTTGGATACATGGCTCCCATGGTCGCGATTTTCGCAGACCAGGAGCAGTACCCGCTTGCGCTCGGGCGGTTCTTTTTCAAGCAAACTGACAGAAAAAGCCACGGCATCGCGAATTGCGGCCCCGTTATCGCCCGGTTGCAACCCCTTGAGGTCTTTGAGAATGGGGTTTTCATCATCGCTGAAGTCCTCCACCAGATTGACATGACTATCGAACTCGACCAAGGCTACTCGCGACCGAAGCTGGTTGAAAACGGGGATCAGCATTGGGCCGACCCCGCGCATTCTGGAAAATTCCCGCCAGGCTCTCCTCCCTGTCTGAATTGCCACGACCACCGAAGCAGGTTCGGATTCGGCAGAATCGTCCAGCTGAATCGTCTGTTCCACGCCATCGTCGTCGACGGCGAAATCCTTTTGCGTCAAACCGTAGACCACATGACCTTCTGCATCTTTCACGAGTGTCGGAACCAGCACCACATTCGACTGAACACGAAGATTAGAATCCTGCTGGGCGACGGCCCCACTCATAAGCAACAAGACTAAAGGACAAACCCTCGCCAACATTATGGGAGGGATGATACCCGACGCCGAGGGAGTTGCCCGCGCGCGTCCGATTTGTTCCCAGAACATCGCCATTTTGGCAGCAAACCCAGGCATCGCATTCCTGGGGCGACTTGCTGCTAACATTCCTTGGGAACGTCTGCATGCTTGAACTCACCACGCCGGTACAGTACGTCAAGGGAATTGGTCCGCGGCTGGCCGAGATTCTTGCGACCAAGGGCATTGCCACGGTGGGCGATCTGCTCAATTATCTGCCGTTCCGTTACGAAGACCGGCTGAATCCACGCGGGATTGCGGAATTGCGGGCTGGTGAGATGGCTACCGTGATTGGCGAAGTCCGCAACTCCGGCCTGTTGCGCACCCGCAAGATGCCCATCTTTCAATTAACTGTGGGGCAGGGGAGATCGAAGCTGCGCTGCCTGTGGTTCCATGGCACCTACTTGCAGGACAAGTTCAAGCCCGGCCAGTTGATCGCGCTTTATGGGAAGGTGGAGCAAGACCAACGCAGCGGAGAGCTGCAGATTGTGCAGCCACAGTTTGAAATGTTGGGCGACGCGGGAAGCGAAGGCGCGGATGATAAGGCGGCGACATCGCTCGAAGTCGGGCGCATCGTGCCCATTTACGAGTCGGCCGGGCAAGGGCGCGTGACCGCTCGCTGGTTTCGCCGAGTTATCCGCACGGCTCTTGACGATCTCACTCCCGGCCTGGCCGAAACCATCCCAGCCGCCGTGCGCGACCGGCTGGCGCTGGTTTCGCCGCGAGAGGCTTTGTGGAAAGTGCACTGGCCTGAGGCTGGGGAGAGCTTGGCGGATTTGCAGTCGTCGCGCACGCCGGCTCACATCCGGCTGATTTTTGAAGAATTATTTTTTGTCGAGTTAGGGTTGGAGCTCAAACGCCGCCAGCAGAAGACGCAAACTGGCATCGCCTTTCGTCTGGACGACCGGGTGCGGCAGGCGATCAAGAAGATTCTGCCGTTCCATCCTACCGCGGCGCAGAAGCGGGTGTTGAAAGAGATTGCCGACGACATGCAAAAGCCTTATCCCATGCGGCGTTTGCTGCAGGGAGATGTGGGCTCGGGAAAAACGATTATCGGCTTTCAGGCGGCGATCATCGCCATCGAAAATGGGTGCCAGGTGGCGCTGATGGCGCCTACTGAAATTCTTGCGCAACAGCATTACTTCTCTGCGCGGAGGATTCTGGAGAACGCGGGATATCGAATCGTGCTGCTCACGGGTTCTCTGGAGGCCGACCGCAAGCGCGAAATTGGCCGCCACATCGCTCAGGGAAGCGCGCAGCTTGTCATCGGCACTCATGCGCTGTTGGAGGAGAGAGTCGAGTTCGCGAAGCCGGGGCTGGTGATCGTCGACGAGCAGCACCGGTTCGGCGTTTTGCAGCGCTTGAAGTTGATGAAGAAGTCGGGCGAACGCAGTGACCCTTCGGCAAGCTCAGGGCAGGTCGACAAGAATCCTGCTGAGCCTGATGTCTTGGTGATGACGGCAACGCCGATTCCGCGCACGCTGGCGCTCACTCTTTATGGCGATCTCGATCTCAGCGTGCTTGATGAGCTTCCGCCGGGGCGCACGCCAATCGTCACACGAAGAATTACTGACGACCGCTCGTCTGAAGTGTGGGATTTTGTCCGCAAACAGGTTGCGAAGGGGCATCAGGTTTATGTGGTCTACCCCGTCATTGCGGAAAACGAGGAGACCGAACTGAAGGCGGCGATCAATATGTATCGCGAGCTGAGCGGGAAAGTATTTGCTGACCTAAAGGTTGGGCTGCTGCACGGCCGGCTCGATTCTGAGTTGAAAGATCAGGTTATGCGGATGTTCCAGAAAGGCGAGCTGCAGATTCTGGTTGCGACTACGGTGATTGAAGTTGGGGTGGATGTGCCGAACGCGACGGTGATGGTGATCGAACATGCCGAGCGCTTTGGTCTTGCGCAGCTTCACCAGTTGCGCGGGCGGATCGGACGCGGGGCGGCGAAGTCTTACTGCATATTGATGACCGGGGGCAAGGTGACAGAAGAAGGCGAGCGCCGTCTCGATGCCATGGTGCGCACCAACGACGGATTTCAGATCGCCGAACTCGATCTTGAACTGCGCGGGCCAGGAGAGTTCTTCGGCACGCGGCAGGCGGGGATGCCGAGCTTCCGCGTGGCTAATCTGATTCGCGACCGGCAATTGCTGGAGCTGGCCAAACGCGAAGCCGGAGCAGTGATGGCCGGGCCTAATTCTGAAGTCACGCAAGTAGAAATCAGTCGAGCGCTGGTCGCTTTGCGGACGCGCTGGCAGCATACTTACGGCCTGGTTGAGGTGGGCTAGGAGGATTGACCTAGGAGGATTGACCCAGCAATGGACGTTCACCTGATCGACGGCACTTATGAATTATTCCGGTATTTTTTCGCCGTGCCCTCAGCGGCGGATGCCGCCGGGCAGGAAATCGGGGCAGTGCGCGGAGTGTTGGGATCCGTGCTGTCGATGATCGAGCGCGGCGCAACACACCTGGGAGTCGCAACCGATCATGTTGTGGAGTCGTTTCGAAACGAGATGTACTCCGGATACAAGACTAGCGAGGGCGTCGCTCCGGAGTTGCTTTCCCAGTTTCCGATTCTTGAAGAAGGTCTGGAAGCGATGGGAGTGGTGGTGTGGCCGATGGTCTACTTTGAAGCGGATGACGCGCTCGCGTCCGCGGCGGCCAAAGCCGCAGTCGATGATCGTGTGAAGCAGATCTTGATATGCACTCCTGACAAAGATCTCAGCCAGTGCATTGTGGGTACGCGTGTGGTTCAACTCGACCGTCGTCGTGAGCTAGTGCGCGACGAAGCCGGAGTTGTTGCCAAGTTTGGCGTGAAGCCCGAGTCAATTCCCGACTACCTGGCCGTGGTCGGCGACAGTGCGGATGGCTTTCCCGGCCTGCCGGGATGGGGGCAGAAAGCGGCGGCGCTTACGTTTTCGCAGTATCCGCATCTGGAAGATGTCCCCAAGGATTGGCGAGACTGGAACCCCTCGATTCGCAGGGCTCGGCCGCTTTCGGAATCGTTATTTTCGGGATGGAAAGATGCGCTGTTATTTCGAGCGCTCGCTACGCTGCGGCTCGACGTGCCGGTATTTGATACGGTCGATGATCTTCGCTGGCGCCAACCGCGCGCGAGCTTCGAGCTATTCTGCGCGCGACTTAAGGCCCCCGGCTTAGTTCGGCGTGCCGCCGCGGTACGGTTTGAAACCAAGGCAAACTGACAACCAGTGATAAGCTTACTCTTCGAAAACTAAGTATTAATCCACTGAAAGTAAGTAGTAGGCTTGGGCGATCCCGGGCGAGATAACCGCGAGACAAGAAAGAGGACAATATGAATCCATCTCACACTCTAATTGTCCAGCCCGATGACGGGCGCACGTTGGTTCTGAATGCGTTGAACGCCGCTAGAAAGAGCATTGATCTAACTATCTATGAACTTAGTGACGCGCAGATCATATCGGCGCTGACAGCCGCTCATAAAAGAAAAGTCACTGTTCGCGTGCTGTATAACTGGTACTCATTCCCGGCCGATACGCAACAGCGGGATGTTATACCTTACATTCAGCAACTGACTGCGGCCGGCATCCAGTGCAAGGAAGCTCCGCGCAATTTCGAAGTTACTCATGAAAAGGCGTTCGTGATCGACGATACAACTGCCATCGTCATGTCGTTCAATCTGACCAGCGAATACTTCACCGATACCCGCGATTTCGGCATCATGACCACCGTCCCGGCCGAGGTGACCGAGATTGAAGCTGTGTTCACGGCCGATTGGAACAGCAAGCCGGTCGTTCCGCACGTGGCTTCCCTGGTGTGGAGTCCAGTGAACTCGCGGACCAAGTTGACGGCCCTGGTTAACAATGCGAAGACAACCCTCGACATCTACTGTGAAGAAGCCGACGACCCCGGGACGCTCGGCGCAATCGTTACGGCGGCGAAGCGCGGTGTGGCTGTGCGATTTATGGCTGCCGTGCTCAGCGGCCAGGGCAAGGCCAACGGCAATGCCCAAGGTGTCACCTATATGCAGGACGGTCACGTGAACGCCGTCTGTAAATCCTTTTCCTTTACGGTGAAGGGCGTTCAATACCTGATGTACATTCATGCCAAGATGGTGCTGGCGGATTACGGGACGCCACACGCGCAGGCTTACATTGGTTCCGAAAACTTCTCCTGCGTTTCTCTCGATGACAATCGTGAGTGCGGCATCATTGTGACCGACACCGCAATCTTGCAGCGTCTTAAATCCACGTACGAGTCAGACTGGGCCCAGCCGAGCGTTCCGGTCACTCCGGATAGCACACCTCTGCAGCCTTGCCAGGGGAATCCTGCGGCGCGGACGAAAGCTCGGGTTGAAACGCGGGCCTCGGCGGCCGGCGTTTGAAGCGCAACTGATAGAATCGAACGGATGGCCGGGACTTCTCAACTGATCCAGATCGAACTGGGACCACCGCCGCGGATGCCCAAGCCGAACTGGCTCCGCGCGAAGGCTCCCGTCGGCGACAACTTTCACGAGCTCAAGAAGCTGGCGCGAGGACTGGGGCTGCACACGGTTTGCGAGTCGGCCCAGTGTCCCAACATTGGCGAATGCTGGAATCATAAAACCGCGACGTTCATGTTGCTGGGCGACATCTGCACCCGCCGCTGCGGATTCTGTGCCGTGCCGAAGGGGCGTCCAGAGGCGATTGACTGGGACGAGCCACGGCGCGTGGCTGAAGCTGTAGCCACGCTGGGTTTGAAACATGCCGTCGTCACCAGCGTAAATCGTGACGATGACAACGTTGGCGGCGCCAGAGTGTTTGCCGAGACGATTCGCGAGATTCGCGAGCTGATTCCGGATTGCCGCATCGAAGTGCTGATCCCGGATTTTCAAGGTCTGGAAGAGCCGCTGAAGATCGTGCTCGAGGCGAGGCCCGACGTTCTGAATCACAACACTGAAACCGTGCCGCGCCTGTATCGCGCAGTTCGTTCTGGGGCACGTTACGAACGCACTCTTACCCTGCTCGAGAACGCCCAAAAATTCTCTCCCGGCATGGTGACGAAGAGTGGCGTGATGGTGGGCCTGGGCGAATCGACCGAGGAGTTGGTCGAGGTTTTCCGCGATCTTGGCGGCCGCGGTGTCGATATTCTTACCGTAGGCCAGTATCTGCGTCCGTCGCGCGACCACCTGCCCATCGCCCGTTTCTATACGCCTGAAGAATTCCGAGAGTTACGGAACGAAGCTTTGCGCTTCGGCTTCCGCCACGTCGAGTCGGGACCGCTGGTGCGTTCGAGCTATCACGCGCACGAGCAGGCCGAGTCCACCTCCACTCCGCGGGTGGTCTCCTAGACGCGGCATGCTGAGCCCGCTCCTGGTGCTGCTGGGCTTCTTCGCGGGATTGCTGGGAGCCATGACCGGCATTGGCGGCGGCATTCTGATTTCACCCATCCTCGCACTGCATTTTGGAATTCCTATCCGTGAGGCCATAGGCACGAGTCTCGTGGCCGTCATCACCACGTCGGCGGCGAGTTCTTCCGTGCATCTCCAGCGCCACACCACCGATATTCGCCTCGGCATGACGCTTGAGCTGGCAACATCTTTGGGCGCGGCCGTTACTGCATATCTGGTTGGCTACTTCAACCGCAATGTTCTTGAAGGGCTGTTTGCTGGGTTTCTGCTGTACAGTTCTGTGACGATTTTGGTGCGCGGCGGCAAAGTGAAAAACGAAGATCAGGAGCCTTCCGCCGCGAGCAATGGCGGGACCGTGATCCCTCCCTACGAGCCGCAGCGCTATCCGCTGGGTTTGGGCGCATCTCTGATCGCCGGCGCACTCTCTGGCTTACTCGGCATCGGCGGCGGTGCCATTAAAGTTCCGGTGATGTACCTTTTCATGAATGTTCCGCTGATGGTGGCTGCGGCGACATCGAATTTCATGATTGGAGTCACTGCGGCAGCCAGCGCCATCGTTTATTACCGGCGCGGAGACATTCTTGCGGGCATCGCTGCGCCGCTGGCAGTGGGGGTGTTCCTGGGATCGCTGCTGGGTGCGCGGCTGGCGCCGCGCATTCGAACGAAATACGTCATCTATCTATTGGTTGCAATCATGCTCTATCTCGCCGGGCACCTATCTGTGCATCTGCTCAAGGGAGGCGCCGCATGAGCCAGCTGCGCGAGCCGGGTTTCGACCGCGTTGTCGCCTGGGTGTTGCGCGCAGGCGCGTTTGGTTGTTTCTTCATTATGCTGGCGGGAATGCTGGTTGCACTGTTCGTCCACAGCCCCATTCCAGCGGAGATCGAACGCGCTGGAGTGCTGCTGATGCTGGCTACGCCGGTGGTACGGGTCTTGGTCGCAGGCGTTCTTTTTCTGCGGGAGAAGGATTGGAAGTATGGAGCAATCTCGTTTGGAGTGCTCGCGATTCTGTTGCTGGGTGCGGTGTTCGGCATCGGTGAGCATTGAAGCGAAATTGTCACCCCTCGCTGCGCTCCGGGATGACCAGCGTGCTTCAGCCCTCTAAGCCGTTAGCCCTGTATGCCGTTCTCAGAAAACGTGCAGCTTGATGCTGAGATACTTCTTGGGATTTTCCCGGATCGCTTTCACCAGGTTCCGGCTTTCCTCCAGCATCTGGTTGAGGTTGTTGTATAGAGTGTCGTCCTTGAAGAGTTTTCCCGCAGTTCCCTGTCCCGCCTCGAGTTCGCTGGTCAAGGCCGCCAGCTTGGTCATTGTGGTGTCGATCTTCTTTCCCAGCTCTTCGTCCTTGAGCAATCTTCCTGCGGTTCCCTTGCCCGCATTCAGGTCCTCGCTGACTTTCTTTAGATTGGCGATGGTGTCATTGGCATTGTCGTAGAGGGTGGGGTCTTTCAGGAATTTTCCGGCTGTGCCTTTGCCCTGTTGCAGGTCATCCACCACGCCATTCATCTTGTCGAGGGTGGCAACGAACTTGTTGTAGGCGTCATTGCTATTGATCAACTGGCCCAGGCTGCCTTGTCCCTTGGCAATCTCGTCGACAACGGTTTTGAGTTCTGCGACGGTCTCGGAGAGGCGGTCATACAGCGTGGGATCGTAAATCAACTTACCGAGGGAACCCTTGCCGCTTTCCGCGAAGGCCAGGATGCGGTCGGCGCGCTTGAGCAGCGCATCCATGTTTTGCAGCGTGCTTTGGCTGGAGCGTACGACTTCGTTGAAGTCGGGATGGATGAGAGTGGGAAGCGTGTCACCATCCTGCGCCGGTGGGCCGACGGCCTGCGAGCTGTCCATATCCATGAAGGTTTCGCCGAGCACGCCGGCAGTCGCGAGAGAGGTGCGGGTATCGCGGCGCAGGTTGAAGCTGTACTTGGTGCTCACCTTCATGACGATTTCCACGGGAGTGAGCTGTTTGTCCCTGTCGCGGACAATAAGAATCTTCGAGACGTTGCCGATGTCCACGCCACTGAGCCGCACAGGCGCGCCCACCCGCAAACCCTCCGCGTTGTCGAAGTAGGAGACCAGCGCTATTCGCTTGGTGAAGTAGCCGCCGGTTCCCGACATAAGAAACAGCAGCAGCCCGAGCACGAGGCTCGCTACAATCACCGTGACACCGACCCGAAGTTGCGACCATTTGAGCTGCTTTTGGCTCGGCAAATGATTTCCTCAAACTGCCATGTGCGTTATCTTCGGTGTTATCGGCGGTAGTCCCGGAACAGCCCAACCGCCGCCCCACGCAGCATCATAACAAACCCGGGGTCATTCTTAAGCGCGTTGTGGGCGAAGGGTCGGCAGAAGCATCAGGGCTAGCAGGTAGGCTGCAACCCCGCAAGCCAGGGTGATGTTCAGGCCAAACTGGATGGCGATCACCATAGCCAGCACGGAACCTAATACGCTGGCGGCGGCATTCATCGCCCAGGCCCACTCCACGGCATTATCCGCTCTAGGACTGTCTGCCCCAGTCACTCCGGCGGGCATCTCGACGACAGCGCGCGCTGCGAGCGCACGCAAGCCGGTGGGAAACGGCATTCCCATCGCGAAGCCGAGCGGCGCCAGCAGCAGGCCGCTTACCACCAGGCGGTAGCCAAACGCCAGGCCTACCCAGGCGGGAAGCGCCCAGGGCAGGAAGAACACATTGGCCGCCAGTGCGAGGATGACCAGCACCAGCGGTATCCAGGCCATTTCGGTGCGAGGAAGCCAGCGTCGCGAAAAGAAGCTTCCAGCGCCACTCGACAGCATCAGCAGAAAGATGACCACGGTCAGCGCATAAGTCGGGTGCCCAAGAAAAAGCACGAAACGCTGAATGAATGCGATCTCCACCAGGATGTAACCCAAACCCACCACAACGAAATAAAGCAGTGAAACCGGCGACTGGCGGCCCCCGTGAAGCGCCAGTGGCAGAATCAGGAAGCCGAGAACCGCAACGAAAGAAATGACCAGCACCAGAATCAGCACCAGCACTCCCAGGTTTACCTTCCAGTCAACACTGTGCCGCGCTCCCTGCTGGCCGAGGATTTGCGCGGGTTTCAGAGTAAAAAAGAAGAACGGTGCGTTATCGGTGACCGGCGACACGTTGTAGGCATAACTCTGCGCGAACCTGTAAGGATCGTTGCTCGCGATCAGATCGGCAAACGGATTATGACCGCCTTGCCACACCGCGGGATCGGAAGGCAGGTACAGCGGAACGAGTTCGTCATAGTCGTCGAGATGTGCCTGCACCGCGGCTTCTTCTTCGTCGGTAAAAGCAGTTTTCTTGGCCAGCACCACCACGGGAATTCCGTCTTCATTGAGCGGCCCCTCCGAGGCCACGATGAAGTTGCGCGCCGGATTCGCCACCCCCAGCCTATGCAACGCCTCCATCGCGACTGAAACCACGCGCAGCGCCTCCCGCGGCTCACGGAATTCCCAGCGCGTGATGGCGATCATGCCGTCTGGTTTGAGATGCTCGAAATATTCCCGGAAGGCTTCCACCGTGTATAGATTGTTCTCACTCAGCGCGAAAGCGCCCGCGGCGGTTGAAGCCCACGTGTCGACCAGAGTCATCTGCACGACATCGAACTGTTGCTCGGACGAACGCAGATACGATCTGCCATCGGTCACGTGCATGTGCACATCGGGCCGCTGGTAGAGGTGTTTGGAATAAGTGGCATAGCGGCCGCGCATGATGGTGTTGGCAATGAGCGGATTGATCTCGATGCCGGTCACGCTGGGGCTGCCGCTAGACAGGGCGCTCAGCACGTCAATCCCGCCCCCCGGACCGATGATGCCGAACGTCCCGTGGGGCCGCAGAACGTTCGCCAACGCTGGGGGCCTGGACATCAGAATGTCTTGCCACGCCGTACCGTGCACCCGCTCCGGTTCGATATTCATGATGTAGGTGGAAGCATCCGCATCAATGACAATGGTCTTATTCTGGCCCTGGCGATCCACTTCCACCCGCGACAGCGCATTCCAGCGGGCAAACTCCACCCAGGCCGGATCGCGGAACATACCCTTGGCGTAGACCACATCGAACAGCCGGTCGGAAAGGTTGCCGGCAATCAGCATCAGGAATAACGCGAGGGCAGCTCCCGCAACCCGGCGCCAGGTCCGTGAAGGCGCCCAGACAGCGGCCGCCACTGTGAGCGCGACACTGGCCATGAGAATCGTATTCGGCCCGCCAATCCAGTTGAGCAGTGGCACTGTGGCCAGGCAGGCCAGCGCCCCGCCACCCAGGTCCGCCGCATAAAGCAGTGGGATGCGCCGCGTTTCGCGGGCGAAGACCACGGAAAACAGCAATCCAGTTAGAAAAAAAGGCAGCGCCGCCGCCACGTAAAGGGCGGTCAAGTGCAGGAAATTCCTCCACGTTATGGTGAGCGCGACCGGGATATGCAGGATAACTTCCAGCGCGATCAACACCAGGACCGAGCTTTCGAGGCACAAGCGCGCGGCCAGCTTGCGCGTGCCGGTTCTGGCGAGGCGATTCTTGAATAGATAGCCGAAGACTCCGCCGGCGCCCAGCCCCAGCAGCGCAATCGAAATCGCGAGAAATGCGAAGTGATAAAACAGCACCACGGAAAATAATCGCGTGAGCGCCAGCTCCAGTAACAATGCGGCGAAGCTGGTCAGCCCTAGACCGGCGAGAAGAGTGCGTTCGGGGATTTCTGTGGAGTAAGTAACCGGTGTGGCAGCTTGAATGGTCACAGACATGAAGTGTATGGAATGCGCCAGTCTAGCAGAAGCTCTGTAGAGACGCCGCACCAATTGCGGATTGGGCAGTGCCGCGAACTGTCATCCCGAGCGAAGCGAGAGCCTGCCCTGAGCGAAGTCGAAGTGGACCTTGGTTTCTGCCCGCGCCACCCATGTTGCCGCTACCCACAGGAACCAAGGTCCCTCGCTTCGCTCGGGACGACAATCGTGTTTTAAGGGCTTCAACTTTCGAGAATGACTTGCGCGATGGCCTGCTCGGCTGTGTGCGAGAGCGATAGCGCCGCGTTCTTCACGCCCATCCGGGCGGCGATCTCGCCCGCCTTTCCGTGAAAAGTGATGCTCGGACGTCCGCCCGGCAGGCGTACCACTTCGCAATCCCGCCAGCGGACGCCATGGCTCCAGCCCGTGCCCAGAGCCTTCATTGCCGCTTCTTTGGCGGCGAAGCGTGCAGCGTAACGCTCTGCCCGGTTGGCCTTGGAATCACAATAGCGGATTTCGCCCGCGGTATAGATGCGCTGCAGAAAGCGATCGCCAAAGCGCGCAATCGATTGCCGGATGCGCGGGACTTCCGCGATATCGATGCCCGTGCCGACGATCATATTTTCACGTTGCTCGCTCCACAAAATGCTTTTCGCAACTCCGCGACGGCCTCCGCAACGCTCGTGGCAGCCGTGTCGATTACGGTATGCTCGCGGTCCCAAGGCTCATACTCGCGGGAGAGAACTTCCTGCCACGTTAAGCGCCGTCCGCCAATGTCGGCCGGACGGGCTTCCAGGCGCCGACGATGCAACTGCGGACTAGAACACGTAATTTCGACTTCAAACTTACTCGCTCCCCCCAGACTCGCGACCTCAGCCCAAGCGTCGCGGGTTGCTCGAAGTGGATTGACGGAATCTGCAACTACAGTTCGACCGAGGAGAAGATTGTTTTTGGCGACCGCGTAGGCAACGCAATACCCAGATTCATCAGGTGGCCCGTTCCTCTTGCCGCAATCACGGATGGCTTGCTCGATGGAGTCGATGCGCAAATACACCGCGCCGAGCTGACGAGCCAGTTCTCCGGCAATCGCTGTCTTTCCGACTCCCGGCAGTCCGCCAAAGATGATCAGCATGGTTCCCGCGGTCTACGCCGCGAAACTGCAGCGCTGGATACTTCCATCCACGCCCTAAAAGAGCCTGTCACCACGATAAATCAGTTTGCCCTCTAGCATTCGTGCTTCTGCCGTGAGGCGATGAGGTTTCACCGGGCCGGTCCCGTCAATGTGCATCACCGCATGCCCGTGCGCGACCAGCCAATCCGAGACCAGCATGCGGTGGCAGCGGAAGTATACCCGCTCGGCACACATGTAGGCGGTGCGGGAGCCCCCAGCCAGAGCAACCAGCTCGACCATCGCGTTTTCAAATTCCGCGGTCAGCATATAATCGGCGTAATTGCGGAAGCTTGTATTGCGAAGCCCGATGTTGGGCGAGTCTTCGCGACTTTTCTTGCGATAGCCGCCAAGGGCTTTCATCCAGACATAGCGGATTCCGGCCGCGGGTAAACTTTTTTCCAGAGATTCTCGATTAAATTGTGGCAGCCGTAGTGACATGGGGAAGGCGCGAATATCCACCAGAGTTTCAATCCCGTGAGCCTGCAGCGTCTCGACTAACTCGTCGAGTGAGCGGGTCGAATGTCCGACAGTGTAGAGGAGAGCCAATGCTGTTTCGATGCGAGACGATCATGCAGCGATGCGATGGAGAGCCGCGACCACCGCGGCATCCTGTCCCGGAAACACCGTTCGCAGATCTAGCAACACACGGCCTTCCTCGACCCGGGCGATAACCGGAGGCTCTGAGCCGCGCAACCGCGCGGACAGTTCGTCAGCACTCAGGCCTTCGCAAGTCAGTGCCAGCAATCGTGTGGGTAGAACAGAAGACGGAGCGGCGCCGCCGCCGAGGATGGATTCACCATCCACAATTTCAACCTTCAACTTCGGCACTTGAACTCGCGCTGCCAGCGCCTCAGCCCGGTTGCCGATCGCTTCTTTCGAAAGCCGCATCATGCGCAGCGTGGGAATCGTATCGTGATCCTTTCTTGCGTATGCGAGAAGTGTCGCTTCCATCGCAGCGTAGGTCAGCTTGTCCACGCGCAACGCGCGGAACAGGGAATTCGACCGCATGCGCGCGATCAACTCCGAACTGCCGCTGATCAACCCGGCCTGCGGGCCGCCGAGCAGCTTGTCGCCGCTGTAGCTAACAATGTCGACGCCGCTGCGCAAGCTGTCCAGCACGCCCGGTTCGCCGCTGATGCCGATCGACCGGAGATCAAACAGCGCGCCGCTGCCCAGATCTTCCATCAGCGGAATGCCGCGCTTGCGCGCCAGTGCCACCAGTTCCGCCGTAGAAGCCTGTTCGGTGAAGCCGGTGATCTCGAAGTTCGAACGGTGCACTCTGAGCAGAAGTCGCGTCCGTTCGGTGATGGCTCGTTCATAGTCCGTGCCGCGGGTGCGGTTGGTCGTGCCCACTTCCCGCAAAATCGCACCCGACTTGGCCATCACGTCGGGAATACGAAACGATCCGCCGATCTCGACCAGTTCGCCGCGCGAGACGACGACTTCTCCACCCTCGGCCAAGGTGTTGAGCGCCAACAGCACGGCAGCCGCATTGTTGTTAACCACGATGGTCGAGACCGACGCGGGTTGCATGATCTTTGCTTCGCTGCTTCTTATTTCTTCGTCCAGCAAACGCTGGAATAAGCGGTCCACGTGGACATCCCGCTTGCCGCGAGCGCCTGCGGCGAGGTCAAACTCCAGATTGGAATAACTCGCGGCGGTCTCGCGGATGTGATCGATCGCTGCATCGCCGAGCGGCGCGCGGCCGAGGTTGGTGTGCAGGATGACGCCGGTGGCGTTAATTACCGGCCGCAGAGAATAACTCAGCGCCTGGCGAAGTTCGTTTTCCACCGCCTCCGGCACACTAGAAAGCGCAAGCCTTAGCGCGGCATCGTCCAGCAGTCCCGATGTAATCTCCCGGCGCAGGCGGGCCAGCACAGCACGCGTGGCGTCCACCGCAGAATCATGGCCGTAGCTCGCCGCCAGTAGGCGAACCGCGGGTTCGCGCATCACATCGTCCACGGAAGGAAGTTTGCGATAAAGCTCCGATGGTGCGGCGGTTTTCACCGGGAGATTATCCCACGAAGAGAATGAAATAGGCACAGCAGAGTCAACCGCTCATTACAGCCTATGCAGGTAGGCCAGCAGATCCTGCATGTCTTGCCCGCTCAGCACCTGGCTGTAGCCCGGCATATCGGGACGGCCGTTGCGAATAATGTCAGTGACGCGGTCGTCATTCGCGGGCAGTCCGGTGTGGGGAAGATATTGATGCTGGAAAACGCCCTTCAAGCCCGGACCTTTCTTTCCCTTCGTGGAATCGGGCCGGTGACAGCGGTCGCAGTAGTTGTCATAGAGCTTGCGTCCGGCGGCCTGCTGAGGGTTGAGGCCGAGTTCGGCGTCCGAGCTGCGGCGCTCCATGTCGCAACCCGCGAGAGCGGTGAGAGCTAGCGCTGCGGCAAAGAATGCACCAGCCCAGCGTCGGGAGCCAGTCGCGTGCCTCTCCTCCTGCCGGCCGGTCACTTTTATCATTCCCATCCGTGTCATTCAGCCTACTGCTGACATTTATGTCCAGTTTCCCACAGCCGCGGCAATCGCACTCGACTTACAATAATAGAGGAAAGCCGAAAGCCATGCCTGTCGCGGTAAAGCGAGTGTACGAATCGGCATCGCGTACCGATGGAGCGCGCGTTCTCGTCGACCGTCTTTGGCCTCGCGGTCTTTCAAAGACTGAGATTGCCCTGCAAGAATGGCTGCGCGATCTCGCTCCCTCCGACGAATTGCGCAAGTGGTTTCACGCCCAGCCGGAACAGTGGCCGGTTTTTCGCAAGCGTTATCTGAAGGAACTCACGCGTCCCGAAGCCGAAAGAGACTTGCAGAAGCTTTACTCTCTCGCCCACAAGAGGAAGCGCCTTACACTGCTATACGCCTCGAAGAACGAGACGCGCAACAACGCGATCGTGCTCAAGGATTTGCTCGACGGAATGCGCAAACCGCCGACTGGCACGGGCCCCGGCGCTCTTCGCAGCATAGGCAGGCGGGATGCGGCGGTCCGGCGCCGATAGCAGTTCCACCAACGCTCCTCCACTCTCTATCTTTCAATTAGAATCTGCCGCATGAGAGCTGTCTTTCAATGGAGCCTCGGGACGCGCACCCTCGAACTGGGCAAACGCACACTGATCATGGGCATCGTCAACGTGACGCCTGACTCTTTTTCTGACGGCGGCCTCTATCTCGATCCCGAAAAAGCTACAGCGTATGCCATTCAGTTGCTCGACGAAGGCGCCGACATCATTGATGTCGGCGGGGAATCCACCCGCCCCGGCGCCAAACTCGCGGTAAGCGCGGAAGAAGAGTTGAAGCGCGTGTCGCCCGTGGTCGCCGCGCTCAAGAAGCAGCGTCCCGATGCAGTCATCTCCGTTGATACCTACAAAGCCAGCGTGGCCCGCGCCGCGGCCGCAGCCGGAGCCGAGATCGTCAACGACATCAGCGGGCTGCGCTGGGACGCGCAGATGGCCGGCACCATTGCTGAAATAAAATGCGGCGCTGTTCTGATGCACACGCGCGGCCGTCCGGAAGAGTGGCGTACTTTGCCGCCGCCCGGTGATATTGTTCTGCTGGTCAAGCGCGAACTCCGAGAGCGGGCGGAGGCGGCGGTGCTGGCAGGCGTGCGCCGGGAAAGGATCGCACTCGATCCCGGCTTTGGCTTCGGAAAGAACCTCGAGCAGAATTATCCGCTGCTGTCCCGCTTTCAGGACTTACAGTCTCTCGGCTTTCCGCTGCTGGCGGGAACTTCGAGAAAATCGTTCCTCGGCCGCACCCTGGCAAGAGATGGAAAAGACGCGCCCGCTGCCGGCCGGCTCTACGGAAATCTCGCCGCGCAAACTGCTTTGATCCTGAAAGGCGCGCACATCTTACGGACGCACGATGTAAGAGCCGCAGTCGATGCCGCCCGCGTTGCGGACGCGATCCTCGAAGCGCGCTGACGAATCTCTGGCTGGAGCCAGGTTCCTGGCGGAGTTCATAGCGAAGTTCACTGCGGGGTGGCGGGCGGAGCGGCGGGCAATTCGGCGACCCGCATGACGGTGCATTCCACTTGTTTGCCGCCGGCGTTTTTCACTTTACCCTTGTCGCCGTTGATTTGGTATTGCACGTCGCTGCCTACGACGAAATCGATGGCTTTCAAAGACTCTTTCTCGACCGAGCGGCAGGTGTACAGCTTGCCCATGGCAGCGAAAGAAAGGTCGTACTGCTGATTCTTGTGGGTCTTCTTGTCGACCGTCCCCGTCGGTTGGAAATCCTTCAGGCTAGTCGTGCCCTCGATCTTCGATCCCGCGGCTGCAGTAATTGCAAACAGTACTGCCAGCATCGCAATCGTGTTTCCCTTACGCATGGACCCACCTCCCGGTTGATTGTACGTTGAGAAAAGCGGCGTCTGCCAGAGTTTCCAGGTTACGTTTGTGCAAGACAAAGCCTCGCTGTTTCCGAAAACCGTCTGGGACCGAATGACCTAGGTAACGCGCGGAAGCTGCATCTGCCGCCGATTCGACCGGGACTACTGTACGATCGGGACGATAGCGGAAAGGCTCACGTCTTTATGTCATCCCCCCCGAACCGCCCGCCCAACGCCGCACCAGCTGCCGTTAGCCCATTTCCAGTTAGCCCAGCTCCAGTTAGCTCAACTCCTGTTCGCCCCGCTGCGGCTCCTCCGGCACCTGTTCCTGTTCGCCCCGCTGCGGCTCCTCCGGCACCTGTTCCTGGGGCTCCTGCTCGCACTGCGGCCGCGGCTGCGCCTGCCGCTGCACCGATCTCGACGCCAGAACTCCTGGCCTCGATGTTAAGGACTTCGGCCAAAGTGAGCGACCTATTCTTCTCGCCGGGCCGTCCGCCACTGGTGGAAATCAACGGAAAACTGGCGCCCGCTGGAACGCCACGTCCGCTTTCCAGCGAAGACACGCGGCGCATCGCGGCTGACTTAATCGGAAACAATCAGCACGCGACCGATAACTTGAAGGAACTTGGTTCTTGTGATGTCTCCTACAGCTTGCCGGGAGCCAACCGGTTTCGCGTCAACGTGTTCATGCAACGCGGTACCTGCGCGGTAGTGATGCGGGTCATTCCAGGCAAGCCGCCGGATTTCGACTCGCTCAACTTGCCCGCCGAGTTGGGGAAGATTGTGGAACTCCGCAACGGAATCGTCCTGGTCACCGGACCGACCGGCTCGGGCAAGTCGTCGACCCTGGCCGCCATCATCGATCGCATCAATAAAGAGCAGTGCTACCACGTGCTCACCATCGAGGATCCAATCGAGTTTCTGCATCCCCACAAGAACTGTATCGTTCATCAACGCGAATTGCATGCCGACACGCCCAGCTTTGCTCTCGCCCTAAGAGCGGCTCTGCGGCAGGCTCCGAAAGTGATTCTCGTGGGCGAGATGCGGGACCGCGAAACCATCGAGATCGCAATGGAGGCCGCGGAAACCGGACACCTGGTGCTTTCCACGTTGCATACCATCGATGCCTCGAAGACCGTGGAAAGAATTGCGGGAGTGTTCCCCAATGCGGAACAGCATACGATCCGGAACCGTCTGGCCAAGAGCTTTCGCTACATCGTTTCGCAGAGACTCATTCCGCGCAAGGACGGAAGCGGCCGCGTGGCTGCCATCGAAATCTTGAAATCCACGCTGCGTACTCGCGAGTATGTGGAAAAAGGCGAAGGGGAAGGTAAGACGCTGCTGGATGCGATGCGCGTCGGCGGCCAGGAAGGCATGCAGCACTTCGACGGCGAGATCGATCGAATGATCCGCGAGGGAATCCTCGACATGGATACCGGGCTCGCCTACGCCACGAATCCCGGCAATCTCCAATTGGAATTGGCCGACCTTGCCCGGGAACAGGCCGATCCGCTGTTGGAAACCGGTGGGGCGTAGCTCAAAACGCCTTGCCCGAATCCAGCAGAATAGTCACCGGCCCTTCGTTCACCAGTTCCACCTTCATCATTTCCTGAAAGCGTCCGGTTTCGCAGCGCACTCCTGTGGCGCGAATCCGCTCCACAAAGAATTCGTAAAGATTGCGAGCTTTTTCCGGCGACGCCGCGGCATCGAACGCCGGGCGCTTGCCACGTCTCACGTCCCCATACAGCGTAAACTGCGACACCGCCAGCACGCTCCCGCCGACGTCTTGCACGCTGCGGTTCATTTTTCCCTCGGCGTCTTCAAACACCCGCAAGCCGGCGATTTTTCCCGCCAGGCAGGTTGCATCGGCCTCGGTGTCGTCCCGGCCGACTCCCAGCAAGACCAGCAGCCCCAGGCCAATCTCGCCCGCGATTTCGCCATTGACCGCAACCTGAGCGCGGCTTACCCGCTGCACGACAGCACGCATAAATTTTCAAGCTCTTCCACTATGGCGTCCCGGCGAGTATCGATTCATGCGCGGCCACAGCTTGCCAGCGTCCGTCTCGATATACATAAATATCAGTGAAGCGAACTTTCACCAGAACCTTGCCCTGCGCGTCGACTGCCGTCGCCAATCCGCGGATGTAGCCGAAATCCCCGTGCACCTGCGCATGGATCTCCGTCAATTCGTGATGCACCGGCTGATGCTTGGCAGCTTTAGCCAGGGTTGTGTCGCGATCCTGCAGCGTTCCGTCCGGTCCCGCATCTTCAAACTCCGCGGCCAGCAAGCAGCTCAGAGCCCCGGAGTCGCGCTGCTCCAGAGCCTTTGCCCACGTCTGCTCGTTCTGGACAAGAGCGCTGCCATCTTTCGTCTGACCAGCCGGACAAGGCGCCGCATAAGCCAGAGGGCTAAACATCAAAAACCCCACGCACAAACGTTTCACCGCGAACTCCTCTCAACTCAGCTGTGAACCGTTCAATCATAGCTTGCCGGCGGTTTGACCACGAGAACTTCCAACCGTTAGGATCAAGTGTTCGATCTGGAATCGGCCAAGGGTTTGCCCGGTGTGGCAATCCTCTTCCTTTACACTAATTCACCGGGGCAATTACACTACACGTTCGCCTATTTTCAATGCCGTAACACCTGCGAGGAACAAATCGCCGAGCGTCCGGGCGAAAGCCGGACGGGAGCGGAGACCGCGGTCCCCGAATCCCGGGATCGAATTTCAAATCAAATCGAGCTAAAGCGAGGAGAAACATGGCAGCCGTTGACGAGAAAGTAAAGCAGATCATCGTAGAGCAGTTGGGTGTGGACGAGGGCGAAGTGACCTCCAGCGCATCGTTCGTGGACGACCTGGGTGCCGATTCACTCGACACGGTCGAACTGGTGATGGCTTTCGAGGAAGGCTTCGACATCGAGATCCCCGACGAGGACGCGGAAAAGATCCGCACCGTGCAGGACGCCATCGATTACATCGGGAAGCATTCGAAAGGCGGCAAGTAGTTTGGGACGCAGGGTCGTAGTTACCGGCATCGGCCTGATCTGCGGCGTGGGCAATACCACTGGAGAGGTGTGGAAGGCCGTGCTCGCGGGTAAAAGCGGCGTGGCCCGCATCACCCAGTTCGACTCCACCAATTTCGCCTGCCAGATCGCCGCCGAGGTCAAGAACTTCGATCCCCTCAACTTCATCGAGAAAAAAGAAGTCAAGAAGATGGGACGCTTCATCCACCTGGCCATCGCCGCCGCGGACGAGGCGTTCAAGATGTCAGCCCTGCAGATCACGCCCGAGAACGATGAACGCGTGGGCGTGCACATCGGCTCCGGCATCGGCGGATTCGACATCATCGAGCGCGAACACACCGCGCTGTTCGAAGGCGGACCGCGAAAAATTTCCCCGTTCTTTATTCCCGCGGCCATCATCAACCTCGCGGCTGGCCATGTCTCCATGCGGCTCGGCGCTAAGGGGCCCAATGAGGCCACGGCGACGGCCTGCACCACCAGCGCCCACTCCATTGGCGATTCTTTCCGCATCATCCAGCACAACGACGCCGATGTGATGATCGCGGGCGGCTCGGAAGCAGCTATTACCCCAATGGGCGTGGGCGGATTCGCCGCCATGCGCGCGCTTTCCGTCCGCAACGACGATCCCGGAGCCGCCAGCCGCCCCTGGGATAAAGATCGCGACGGCTTTGTCATGGGCGAAGGCGCAGGCATCCTGGTGCTCGAAGAACTCGAGCACGCCAAGCGGCGCGGCGCGCCCATTCTAGCCGAGATTGCCGGTTATGGAATGTCCGGCGACGCCTACCATATGACCCAGCCCGCGCCCGAACACGAAGGCGGATTCCGCGTGATGCGCAACGCCAGCCGCGACGCTGGCATTAGCCCCGACAAAGTCGATTACGTCAACGCTCACGGCACGTCCACGCCCATCGGCGACAGGCTCGAGGCGCACGCCATCCGCAACTTCTTTGGCGAGCACAGGCTCCCCGTCAGCTCCACCAAGTCGATGACTGGCCATCTGCTCGGCGGCGCAGGCGGCCTCGAAGCCGGTATCACCGTCCTGGCCCTGCGCGATCAAATCCTGCCTCCCACCATCAACCTCGTCAGCCAGGACCCGGAAACCTGTGGCATGGATTTCGTCCCCAATCACAACCGCAAGGCCAAGCTCGAATACGCGATGTCGAATTCTTTCGGCTTCGGCGGCACCAACGGCGCGCTGCTGTTCCGGCGATGGTCCGAGTAGAAGTTATCTAGCCATCTCATAAACGCACTGACGGGCGTCGCAGGCGAGAACGGCGATCTTTCGACAACAATCAACTGCCGCTGCACACACTGCTGCACCGTGCCACATCGTCAGGACGGCAATCCGCTAAGGAGCCGTCGTCTGGTGCACAGCGGCCGCAGGGACGGCGCGGTAAATGGTGGTGTGGGCGGGGATCACAGCACCCACTATCGCTCCGCTCGTGGCGCCAATTGCGACGCCAATCACGGCACCAACCGCTTCTGAGACCCCTACCCAGTCTTTCGATCCGGAGCCAACTGCAGCGCCAATGCCCGCTCCGGCGAGCCCGCCGACTACCAGGCCGATCACGGCATGCTCGCCGCGGCGGGCGCCGGAAGCGGTCGAGACGCGCACAACGTCTTCGCGCTTTACCGAGACGCCGGAACCTTTTTCTTGCAGCGTGAGCACCTCATCGGTGACGCTGATGAATTCTCCGTCGTGGCGTTTCATGCTGGATTCGATAACAACAATGCCTTGGCCAACCCGCAGGCCACGCAGGTCGGACCACGAGCCCTTCTGCTTTTGAGCACAGAGCGCGGCAGGGAGCCCGAGGACAAACACAAGAACCAGGCAGCAGCACCGCGAAGTCATGAGGAGCCCCCAATGTCGACTGATATATTTTCGCTAAGCCGCAACTACTCCTGGAAAGTTCCGGAGAATGTTCCACTCATGCCTTGGCACATCGGTGTGCTTGAACTGCAGGATCCCGTGCCTGTCATCGTGCCATTCGAAACTGTGCCGCTGCCCGTGAACTCAAGGAAATTGCCACTCGCGTCGCCGGCGACGAAAAGCAGGTTGAATGCCCCGTTAGCGGGAACGGGGTTGGCGGCCACGCCTATCAGAACTCCTTGCCCCGTATTTGTCGAGGTGCTTGGCAATCCGCTTCCGGAGATAGAGCCCTGCCCAGTGTTGTTGTTGGCGATAAAGCAGACCGGGCCTTGCACTGAGAACATGCCCACCGGGGTAGTTACGCTGCAGGGACTTGAAACCAATGCCACCTGGTAAGTCCTAGATCCGCTCTGGGAACCAAGATTCCCAGTTACAGTCCATGTACCCGAAAGGGGCGTGGCTGATCCGCCTCCAGCGTTCTTGCTGGAGCTACAACCAGCGGCGAAGACTATCAAAGCCAAGATCAAGATGCGTTTCATATCTCTCCCCTTGCTAAGCTCGTGAAGTTCGTGAACTCAGGGACTGACGGTGACGATCGACGTTCCCTGTTTGGTAGTGGTTGGCGGAGCAAAGATATTAGCGCCCCACTCCCACTCAGCAGTAACGTGGAACGTGCCCGCGGTGCTGGGAGCAAAATACGTCACCGTCGGGTAGCCATAGGGGACCGCTGTCTCCTGAATCGTGCCTGCGGGGCAGGGCCCCGCAGGCAGCAGGGTTAGCCAGGTGCAATTCGTGCCGTCATTTTCGGCTATGGTCCAACTATATAAAGGCTGGCATCCTGAGCAGTAATTGCGAATCGTAGCCTGCAATGTCTCTTGCCCGTCTGCGGGAATCGTCATAGCTGCCGGTGAAACGGCGACCGTCACATTGTTGGCATTAAACCCCCCGCCAAAACCGCAACCAGAGATAACAATCAGCAGGAGGATTAACCCGCTGAGGGCTCGGTATCGTGCATGCGAAGACGGGCGGTACCCAAAAAACTGGCACCGCCTGTCCCGGTTTTCTGTCATCTCTGGAATTGACTGAACCGAAAGCGCTTCATTCATTGTTTTTCCGCCCCCAGTTTGTACAAGTGCGTGTTTTCTACGCGCGTGGCTCCGGCGCGGTCAATTGACCCGCGCTGAATCGTTCCTGACTTGCTAAGACAAAGCCTGCGAAGGAGTTATTGAGTTCCCTGAATTGCATTCCTAGGGTAAAATTGTCTGCCCTTTGAGTGGAAGTTATGGAAGCGCCCCCTAGTTTTGGCCGCCGTGTTCGTGCTGGACTGTTCGAAGTGGATCTGGGCTCCGGCGAAGTACACAAGAATGGAAGAAAGATTCCGCTGCAGGAGCAGCCTTTTCGAGTCCTGGCGATGCTCCTGGAACGTCCGGGCGAAATAGTCACGCGCGACGAGTTGCAAGCCAGCCTCTGGCCTGCGGACACTTTCGTCGGTTTCGATGAAGGCATCAACACGGCCATCCGGAAACTGCGTGTTGCCTTCGGCGATTCGGCCGATAACCCTTGTTTCATCGAGACGATTCCACGGCGGGGATACCGCTTCATCGCACCCGCGGCACCATCGGAGTCGCGCACAACTGGGCTTCCGACCGCCCCAGCCATATCCGGCTCGTCGGCAACCGCTGAGTTGACTATGGCGCAAATGCCTCCGGTCCACCCATCTGGCAGTTCCGTTCTAGAAGCAGTGAAACAACACAAATTGGGGCTGACGGCAGCGCTGCTGGTTGTGCTGGTTGTGATGACCGCGGCCGGCTACGGCGCGTACTCGGTGTTTACGCGTGGCCGGGCGAGGGTACCATTCCAGAATTACGCCATCTCGCAAATCACGGACAACGCAAAGACACAAGGTGCGATCATTTCGCCCGACGGGAAATATGTCTTGAACGAAATCGTCGACACTGGAATGTCCAGTCTCTGGCTGCACCACATTCCCACGAACAGCGACACGCAGGTGGTTGCGCCGTCGGAGGCGTTTTATACGAACTTCGATTTCTCTCCGGACGGAAATTATTTCTATTTCCGCAAGGCGCGGAACTCCACCCTCGACGAGTTTGACCTCTACCGCGCGCCGGTGCTTGGGGGCAATCCACAGATCATCGTGCGTGACACTGACTCTGACACGGGGTTCTCTCCCGACGGCAAGCACATTGCCTACGAGCGCGGGAACAATCCAGAAGTCGGCAAGTTCCAGGTCCTTATCGCTAATTCGGATGGAACAGGTGAGAAAATGATCGCCTCGGGGCCGATGGGCTCCTTGCGCCGTTACGTTGCGTGGTCGCCCGATGGCAGGCGACTTGGCTTGACGGATGTGATCGGTGACGCCCCGGGTCCGATCCAACTGATGGATGTCCTTTCCGGCAAGACCCAGGATCTGGCCGCGATCAACGGATTCGTATTCTTGAAATCAGTTTGGTTGCCGGATGGGCGCGGCCTTCTGGTTCAGTATCAGGATGTAAACACCGGCTTGAATCGCAATCAAATCGGATTTATCTCCTACCCGGGCGGTCAATTCCACACGATCACAAAGGATACGAACAGCTACGAATCGTTGTCGCTCTCGGCGGACGCGAAAACTCTGGCCACAGTTCAGTTGAAACGGTTATTCAACTTATATGTCATCCCTGCTGCAGGAACCGGAGCAAGTCTTCCCACTCCCACCATGCCGCAACGACAGAAAGGATCCTTGAGCTTCAATTGGGCGGGCAACGATGGCTTCTATCTGGCTGAAGACCGTCAACTCGTGCGCGTCTCTTCCACCGGAAGTAACAAGACGACTCTCCTTAGCAACACTACCGTTACCTCTGTCTCCGTGTGCCCGGATGGGCGGACATTGCTTCTGAGTTTGATCGGCCAGGAGGGAGGAAACAGCACCAACATCTGGCGAATAAATGCAGATGGTACGAACCTAAAGCAGCTCTCTAATGGAAAACGAGATCGCATCTCGCAATGTTCTCGAGACTCAAAGTGGGCGTACTACGTCAACGCAAACGACAGCCGCGTCGAACGCGTGCCGGTAGACGGCGGCACGCCCGAGGCTCTGCCCGGAACACCGATTCCACACGCCTTGATTCTCGACCGCTACTTTGATCTTTCACCGGATGGCAAAACGGCGGTTTTCCTTATCGCACTTCTCGGAACGAATGCCGCCCATAAGATTGCAGTAGTACCCCTCGACGCTGGAAATCGACCGAAGGTTCGCTTGCTCGATCCTCATTCCGCAATTTGGTATCCCATGAGATTTGCGCCAGACGGAAAGGCCCTCATCTATCCGATTACCCAGAATCGCATCGAGAACCTGTGGCTGCAGCCGCTAGACGGCTCGCCCGGCCGTCAGATCACGAATTTCAAGACCGATCTGATCCTTGGGCTTCAGTGGTCGCCCGATGGCAAGAACATCGGCTTACTCAGCCGGCGCATCGACGCCGACGCCGTGCTGCTGCGCGAGTCAACTCCGAAGCAGTGAGCGTCCGGCGATGCCAGATTTGCGGATCTCTTGCGGCGTATGGGCCTGCCTGAATAGGTGCAGGGGGCGTAGCGCGGTCCATGGGCGCGGCGTCACACCGAACTAGGCCTCTGCAAAGCCCTGCCCGAATACGCCGCAGTTGCGCATCATGCCCGACTTTGGTGCCACTGTGATGGCACGTTCTGGCGTTGTACCAAGGCATTAGGCTAGTTACCCTAAGTTACTGTCTAAATCGAATTACTCCCCCCAAAAGTAACCTTCAATGGGTGTCGTCGAAAAAATTCCGACATTTTTGACTGTTGGTGTGCTCGTCATAATCTTTGTCTGCCTGAAGCGCCAGGCGCGCAGCGCCCGCCTCACGCTTTGGACCGTAGGCTGGGCTCTGGTGTTCGCTCATTTTCTGGCGCAACTGCTGGAGCCGGATCACGGCCCGGTGAGTTCCCTCTTGTTGGCCGTCGATTCCGGATCGCTGCAGGCAGCGGCCGTCAGTTTTCTGGTCTCAGTCTCCTTTGTGGTGGAAGATTCCATCAAGCGCACTCGATTGCTGCTTGTGTTGGGCGCGCCTTCTGTGGTGTACGTGGCCTGTAGCGGCTACGACGTCCACGCTCGCTGGCCTTATGTTTTGTGCCTGCTCGCCTGCTTCGGCGGAGCGGCCAGCTTCTTCTCCGGGGTAAGCCGCAAATTGTCGTTGTTCCTGACGACCACCACTTTCCTGTGTTCGTTTGCCGGAGCGTGGGCGATTCGCGCGGCTCTGCGCGGTTCATTTGATGAAGGGGCAATCGTGCTCCTCGGAATCGGATTTGCGTTGTCCGGCGTCTTCATCTGCCGGAATTACTGGCGGGCGTCGCCTGCGATGCTGACCATCGCCGGCGGATTCTTCTGCTGGGGAGCAGTGTTTCCTCTCGGTCTGCTCGTCGATCGACTCGCTCCGAATTTGATTATTCCCGGCGAACTCTGGAACACTCCCAAGTTCTTCGTTGCCTTTGGAATGATCCTTGCGGTGGTCGAAGACAAGTCGGAATCGATCGCCGGCATGCAACACAGGGCAGCCGCGTTGAACCGCCAGCTGGAACGCTTCTCCGCGCTCACGTCCCGCCTGCTCGGCGGAGCCCGGCCCGATACCATTTGCCCCGCCATCGCTTCCGCCATCACCGAAGTCAGCAACTTCAGTGTGGCCATGGTCCAACTGGAAGATGCCGAACGCAGGCTGCGAGTCGCGGGCTTCAGCGGACTCTCGCCAGCCTTGTTGCAGAGATTGCAGGCGCAAGCCCAGGTCTGGACGCTCGACCATGTTAAGACTCTGTGTTCGCAGTCCCGGCTCGTGGGAAAGAATTCGTACCTGCTCCCTCCGGAAGAAGCAATTCCATTTTCGGAGCGCGTGAAATCGAATGCGCACTGCAGAATCAAGGAAAAAACGAGCCCGGAAGAACTATTGATCCCGCTCTGCTCAGCCGGAGGCTCATACCTCGGTTGCATCCGATTAGCTGCGCCCCGGGACGTGAGCGCGATCGATGCGCGCGAGCTATCCCGCATCGAAATGCTCGCGGGCGATCTTGCCGTGGCCGTCGAACTGAAGGCGTTGCACACGCAGCTGGTCTGGTCGGAAAAACTCGCCGCCCTCGGCCAACTGCTGGCCGGAGTGGCCCATGAACTCAACAATCCGCTGACCGTAATCATGGGCTATAGCGAACTGATCAGCGACGCCATCGCCGCGCCGCATATCCGGGATCAACTCACGAAGCTGGTTGGCGAGGCCCGCCGCATGAAGCGGATCACCGACAACCTGCTGCGCTTTTCGCGGCAGAGCACCCGCGATGCCCGCGCCGTGCAGCTCTCACCCGTAGTGCAGGAAGTGCTGGCTCTGCGCGAATACTACACTCGCCTGCACAGCGTTCGAGTTGTACTCGACATCGCCCACGACCTGCCGCTTCTGGCAGTCAATGAAGACGAAATCAAACAGATCCTGCTCAACCTGTTCAATAATTCCAGCGATGCGCTCGAGGGCTTGACGAGCAGCAAGCAGATCAGCATTCGTGCCTACCGGAGCGGCTCTCGGGCGGTGATCGAGGTAGAAGATTCCGGCCCCGGCTTCGGCAATCTGAACCGCGCCCTCGACCCGTTCTACACCACCAAGCCCGTAGGCAAGGGAACGGGGCTGGGGTTGAGCGTCTGCTACGGAATTGTCAAGGAACGCGGCGGAGATCTCAGAATCGAGAACGTGCAGCCGCACGGCGCCCGTGTAACCATCGAGTTACCGGCTGCGGAGATCCCGGCACAATTGCTGCTGGCTGCCGTGGCCCACGCCTAAGCCAGGCGCCTGCATTTCCCCGTCCACCCACCAGTCCAATTTAAGTAATGATACTTTTGTACTCCTGCCCTGCCCCTTAGGGTCTTTCCATCTCTTCTCAGGCACGCCACAATAAACTTTCGTACTGGAGACCGGTCCCTGACATGGAAAAAGCCTTCGGCACCGCCCCGGCACGCATTCCCAGCAAGAAAGCAGCGGCTCGCGCTGCCCTGGTTGACCTCAAAGAATCCTCCCGCGCGTTGCTGACCGAGTGTTTCCGCCAGTTCGGCATTGAGACTGTGCTTGTCTCCGCAAGCGCAGGCGAGCGTCTGCGCCAGGAGAAATTCGAGGCCTGCGTCGTCCGTCTGGGCCCGGGCGCCGAAGCCGTAATGGAAGCGGCGCGCACTTCGCCCTCCAACAGCCGCATCGTGCTCTACGGTCTCGGCGGTAACGCGCAGGAGGCGATGCGCTATTCCAAGTACGGCATCAACGCCATGTTTCAGGAGCCTCTGGAGCGGCCCGCGACCCTCAAGCTGGTTCGCGCCACCCACATGCTCGTGCTCCACGAATTTCGCCGCTACGCACGCATTCCGATCATGACGGAAGTCAACGTCGTCAGCCCGGATGGCCAGCGCATCGTCGCCTCCAGCCTTGAGGTCAGCTCCGGCGGCATGTCCCTCAAAAGCGCTGAGGACGTCCCTTCCGGGACCAATGTAGAAATCTCTTTTTCCCTGCTCACTCTGCCGCGCGTCAACCTCCGCGGCGTCGTGAGCTGGCGCAAGACCAAGTCCTTCGGAGTCCGCTTCGACCCCGCCGACGACCGCCGCCAAAAAGTCAAAACCTGGATCGACGCCTACCTGGAAGGCTAGGCAAGGTGCGAAGGCCAGGTAGGGTGCGAGGGTGGAGCAGGCCTTCAGGCCTGCGTCAAAGAAGCCCCAAGCAATTGGCGGGCTTCAGCCCCTGAGATACAGCGAGGCGAGTTGCACCGCACGTCCATCCCATTACAATATTGTCGTGACCGAAGCCAGCACCGGCGAAGTTGCCCCTGCAGAAGTCGCCCCCAGTCCCCGCCGTTTCACCTTCCTCCAGAGAATCGCCCTGCCTCTCATCATCGCCGCGGGATACTCCTTCATCCGCCTGATCGGCCCGAGGCTGCGAGTAAGCGTCTCTTACGAAGAAGGCGCGCAGCCAACCGTCGGCCAGCGCCCGCTGATACTTTCCTTCTGGCACGCCTGCATCATCCCTGCGACGTATCTTTTCCGCAACGTCGGAATTCGCGTGATGAGCAGCAACAGCTACGATGGCGAATACATGGGACGCATCATCCGCAAATTCGGATTCGTCGCTGTCAAAGGCTCCAGCAGCCGCAACGCCGTGCGCGCCCTGCTCGGCCTGCGCCGCGCCCTGCAGGAAGGCTGGGCGGTAGCCTTCAGCATCGACGGTCCCCGCGGCCCGCGCCATAAAGTAAAGCCCGGCCCGGTAGCCCTGGCGCGCTCTTCCGCAGTTTCCATGAGCATGTTCCACATCGCCGTCGAAAGCGCCTGGGTCCTAAACACCTGGGACCGCCTCATCATTCCGAAACCGTTCTCCCGCGTCCTGATGCGCTTCGGCAAGCTCATCCCCGTACCGGCAGATGCCAGCGACGAAGACCTCGAGCGCTATCAACAGGAACTGCAGGATTCACTCGACCGCGTCCGCGAATTCGCCGAAGAGAATGTGCACAGAGTGGGGACGGCAGAATTCCGTTGCGGAAGCCGAACCTGAGGCGGCACCATCAGCACCGCCGAGGACGATCTCAATGAGCAAAGCGATATAAAATCTACAGGCTGCCCAGAAACGGGCCATCGCCGGCCGGCCGAAAGTCGGCGGGTTCCCGTATCTGGCCGAAACCCTGCGCCGCGCAGGTGTGACGCGAAATCTCTGGTATCTACCCGCGGGGCAGAGCCTATATCTCACTGAAGATGGGCCGGTCGCGTCGCTAGGCACACCGCTGTGTTCCGGTACCGTCGATGTGGCTGCGTGCAATAAAGAAACTCTGGTCGTGGCGTTGCGCACCGACCAGGCTGGCAAGAGCACATTCCCCGAGTTTTTTGGCGGCTTCATGGCGGGCCGGCGTTGTACGCTACGATGCCGATCTCGTGGAGCGTAAGGTCGCCTGCTACGGATGTAACGGCGAGGAATATATCGAAAACTATCCCGCGGTCGAAGTGAAGTAATGCCGTGATACTCACGGCTCAGGGAGCAACAAGATGGAGCCGCAGTGATGACAACGGTTTACACCGCCAGGAAAATAAGTCCCATGCTGGCAGCCGCCGACATGGAAGAGACCGTCGCTTTCTATCACGACATCCTCCGATTCACCCCGACGATGAAATCTGCGGAGTACGCCATCGTCGAGCGCGACGGCCAGACCATCCACTTCATGAAGGCCGCATCCGAAGAGGTCATGCGCTGCGTCCGCGGCCACACCGAGATCTACATCGAGGTTGCGAACATCGCCTCGCTGTGGGAACACGTAAAGACGTTCAAAGACCGGCACAAAATCCGGGATTTATTCGACCGAGACTACGGCATGACCGAATTCCACATTGGCGATCCCAACGGCTGCCTGGTTTTTGTCGGGGAGCCGACGCGAGGAACTAGAAAGATGCTGGTGGCAAGCGCCGGAATTGTTGGGCGGTTCGACACTCGGGCGCTGTTTACCGCTCTCGACGAGCAGCGCCGCTCGCGCGGGATGTCCTGGCAGCAAGCGGCATCGGAAGTGGGCGTCAGCCCGTCGACGATGACCCGCACGAAACTAGGCGGGCGATTGGAGGTGGACGGAATGCTGGCCATGGTCCGTTGGGTGGGCCGCACAGTTGAGAGTTTTACCCGCCGCGGGGTCATTAGACGTCGGACATGATCTTCCTCCTAGGTGCATCTCGATTTGACTTCCACGGCTCGCCCCAGTAAATTCCTCACACCACTACTTTCCGTTCTTTGAAATGTCCTTCGGTTTGCGCGTCTTTGCCCCGTGGCAAAGACAGGGAAGCGGGTGCAATTCCCGCGCTGCCGCGCAACTGTAAGCGAGAAAATCGCAGCCGGTCACTGGGAGCAATCCCGGGAAGGCCGCTGCAAATTCCGGATGCCAGAGCCAATGGCTAATTACCAATTGCTTCTTCATCCTCACTCGCAAAGCCAGGAGACCGGCGTAAACCGTCCACCTTAACCCCTTTCGCGTGAAAAGGAGGATGGTTATGCGCGCACTTCGCGCCTCGTTTTTGCTTTTCGTACTTCTCGCGGCAGCTTCCGCTGCCGGCCTCAAAGTTAAAGTAATCGACCCTCAATCCGCCGCCGTTGCCGGCGCACAGGTTTCTCTATCTTCAAGGTGCACAGACACACCTCGCGAGGTCGTCATCTCGTCTTCGGAGGGAATCGCCACCTTCGAGGGCCTGAGAGTGACAGACTCGCCCGCTCCGGGCTGCCTACTCCAGATTCAAGTCCTGGCTCCAGGCTTCGCTCTGCAAACCGAGGATGTCGTCGCCGCCCATCCCGAGCTGATCACGGTCCAGTTGCACCTCGCCACGGCATCCGAAACCGTAGTTGTGACCGCTACCAGAACGCCTGTAACTGCCGAAGAATCCGGCGCCAGCGTTTCCACCCTGGAGAGCGCTCAACTCGAAACCATGCAACCCATCGCCGCCGACGATGTCGTCCGCTTTCTTCCCGGCGCTGTCATCAATACCGCCGGCCAGCGCGGAGGATTGTCCTCCCTGTTTGTGCGCGGAGGCGCATCCACCTACAACAAAGTGATTGTCGATGGAGTTGCCGTCGATAACCCAGGCGAAACGTTTGATTTCGGTACTCTGCCCCTGACCGAAGCAGATCGCGTTGAATTTCTGCGAGGCACGCAAAGCACATTGTATGGTTCCGACGCCATGACCAGCGTCCTGCAAGTTTGGACGCGCACCGGAAGCACTCCCGCCCCCGAGCTGCGCTTCGGCGCCGATGGAGGAAATTTCGGAACGGTCAACGGCTACACTTCGCTGGCCGGCGCCAACGGGCGCTTCGACTACAACGTCTTTGGCGACCAGTTCAACAGCAACGGCCTCGGCGTGAACGATACTTACTCAGATTCGCTGCAGGGCGCAAACGCCGGCATCGCTCTAAGCGATAAAGTAATGCTGCGCGTGCGCGGCCGCCACTCCAACAGCCATACCGGCTTGCCTGGGGAGTGGAGTTTCAACGGCCAGCCGCTTCTTGCTCCCGATTCCAGCGAATTCGGACATCTGAACAATATTCTGGGAAGCGTGGAGCTTACCGTCGCCGCCCCTTCGGGCTGGCAGCACAGCGTCACCGCCTTCGACTCCCTCTATCGTTACACTGACACGAACCTGAATCCTCCCGCTGACAGCTACGACAGCTATGCGGATCTCTATCTCACCCACGTCAACCGCGTCGGATTCGAATATCAGGGCGATTACTCGGAACGAACTTCCGCTAATTTCGCCACGCATAGCACCTTCGGAGTTCGCACCGAAAACGAAACTGGCGTTGTCAGCGACCAGAACTCCCCGCCGCCCGCCTCCGGGCAGCGCTTGGATCAGGATGCATACCTGCAACAACAGTTCATACTGGGCAGACTCTCGGCGATCGCGGGCGGCCGTTTCGTTCACAGCAGCGCCTACGGCAATATCGGTGTGCCGCGGGTCGCACTCACTCTACTGGCCTTACGCGGCGGAGAACTTTTTTCTGGAACACGCCTGCGTTTTTCCTATGCCGTCGGATACATGGAACCCGCCCTCTACGAAACTTTTGGCGAAATTGCCTACGACTACACCTCGAATCGAAGCTTGCTGCCCGAGCGCACTCGAGCCTTCGAAGCCGGTTTCGAGCAGAAATTGTTTGCCGGCCGCTGGGCCTTCAACGCAATCTACTTCAACAATCTTTTCCATGATCAGATTGAGGCGATACCCACCTCGTCGGGCGCATATCAGTTTTTCAACCTCGTACAGTCGTTCGCTCAGGGTGCCGAGGTTGAGTTGCAAGGAAGGCTCAACTCGCGATTGCTGCTGACCACGGCATATACATACACCTCAACTGAGATACTCGAAAATCCCGAATGTACGCCGGCAAGTCCTTGCAGCTTTCCATATGCTCCAGGAGATCCCTTGCTCCGCCACCCCAAGCATTCGGCAACCACGCTGCTCAGTTATCTGGGAACGCGATGGGGTGGAAACCTGACCGGAAGCTTGGTGGGCGCGCGCCCTGATTCCGACTTCGACGGCTTCAACATCGACCACGCCGCCGGTTATGTTCGCGTCGATCTAGGCGGATGGCGAAGCATCAACTCCCGAGTCACGGCGTATGCCAATATCGAGAATGCACTCGACCGCCGCTACAACGAAGTCTTGGGCTATCCCGCGTTGCCAGTAAACTTCCGCGCCGGTTTCCGTTTCCGCATAGGAGGGGAATAAATTGGAAGGAGTCGGGGAATCGTGTCGGGACACTCGCCTCGGCTGTCCTATCTCGTGTGGGAACGGGCACCTTCGCCCGTCCCGCCGAGCGCAGCGAGACGATCTGCACACTGCCGCAGAAGTGATTTTCTTGGGATAGAACCACGAGGATCATGCCGGTTCAACTAACTTTCCCCGGCTCCCGCACCAGCGCCATCGGCATCGGCATCGACGCAGCCATCTTTCCGCCAAAATATTTCGTCCGTGCCAGCAGCAGTTTCTCGATGTCGACTCCGCTCAGTGGCTGCTGCCGGCCCAGCAGGTGCGTTACCAGCGCGATCTGCGCGAAGTGTTCCACTGTTTCCATCTTCATATAGGCGTGCTCAATCGTATCCCCATAGGTCACCACGCCATGATTCGACATCAGAATAGCGTCGTAGTGCGGTACGTACGGCTCAAGCGTCTTCGCCAGTTCCGACGTTCCCGGCGTCCCGTAGCGCGCCAGCGGAATCCCTCCCAGCCCCATCACCACTTCACAAACCAGTGGTTCCGTCAGCGCCATACCAGCGGCAGCGAATCCCGTCGCGGTCGGCGGATGCGCATGCACAATCGCCTGAATATCAGGCCGCGTACGGTATACCAGCAGGTGCATCCCAATCTCGCTGGTGACGTTCCGGCGCCCCGCCACCCGCTTGCCCTCCAGGTCCACAATCACCATGTCCCCGGCTCGCATCGCGCCCTTGCTTACACACGTGGGCGTCACCAGAATCCGCTCATCATCCAGCCGGACCGATAGATTCCCGTCCATCGCCGCCACGAACCCGCGCTCATGCAGCATGCGTCCGTATCGAACGATTTCTTCCCTGTGTTTCCGTTCAGCGGACATGGAATTACTCTCTTAGGGGAGTGGCGAAAAAGCGGCTAAAAGCTATAACCCCCGCATAGTACCGCACCCAGCCCGATCAGACAAACAAATTTACAGAAAAAAACAAATCTCCCAGGGAAAAACAACAAACATCTCCGGGTCATGCTCATCGTCGTCCCGCATTCCCCCTATAATCTGACACCGTGCGGGTCTCCGACTTCCACTTCCACCTTCCCGGCGAACTCATCGCCCAGGAACCTCTCGCCGCCCGAGACGGCTCCCGCATGCTGCACCTGCGGCGCATCAGCGGCCGCTATTCCGACCGCCTTTTCCACGAATTCCCGGACCTCCTGCAACCCGGCGATCTCGTCGTCTTCAACAATACCCGCGTCTTTCCCGCTCGGCTCTTCGGCCGCCGCGAGGGCACCGACGGCCGCATCGAAGTTCTTCTGACCCGCCAACTCTCTGATCCCAACGATTGGGAATGCCTGGTCAAGCCCGGACGCAAAATCGGAGTTGGCGATCGCCTGTTCTTTGGAGAGCAAGACGAACTGCAAGCCGAGGTCCTCGCCCGCGCCGAATATGGTGAGCGCCACATCCGTTTCGAGCCTTCTCAAAGCATGGACGCTTTCTTCGCCACTCTCGATCGCATCGGCCACGTCCCGCTCCCGCCCTACATTGCGCGCCCCGATTCATCCCGCGATCGCGAACGCTATCAAACTGTCTACGCTCAGCCGCGTGGATCAGTAGCCGCGCCCACCGCCGGCCTTCATTTCACGCCAGGAATCCTCGACCGAATCCGCCGGCGCGGAGTCGACACCGCCGATATCACGCTGCACGTAGGCTTGGGAACTTTCCAGCCCGTCCGCGTGGACCGCGTCGAAGATCACAAGCTCCACTCCGAGCCCTATTCGATCTCAGCCAGCGCCGCCTCCGCCATCAACGAAGCTCTCCGCACCCAGCGTCGCATCATCGCCGTCGGCACCACAACAGTTCGCACTCTCGAACATGCGATTCGCCTCGGCGCAGGAACAATCATCGCCGGCCCGGCAGCAGCCGGCCTCTTCATCTACCCAGATCCCGAACTAGGTTTCGAATTTAAAGTAGTCAAAGCGATGCTTACGAACTTCCACTTGCCGCAATCCACTTTGCTGATGCTGGTAAGCGCCTTCGGCGGACGCGAGAACGTCCTGGCAGCCTATGAACACGCAGTCTCCGAACGCTATCGCTTCTATTCCTACGGAGACTGCATGTTCGTGGAATGATTTTGCAGTACCCTGTGATCCTCTGAGCCTGCCCTGAGCGAAGCCGAAGGGACCCATCTGTTTAGGGTTTTTCTAAACGGTCCCCCAAAGCCCCGCTGCGTTATACTTTCCCCGGAGCACCTCATGGCCACCGCAGTAAACCAAGTCCCGATTCAAAATTTCGTAACCCAACTCCGCAAATTCCCCGAGGCCACGTTCGACGAGACCGAGCAACTCCGCAGATTCCTCCAAGACAACCCGCTAAATCCCGATTCGCTAGCCCCCTATTTAACCTGGGACCGCCAGCACTACACTCGCAACCTCATCGACAAGACTCCGCTGTATGAACTGTTAGCCATCTGCTGGGAGGTAGGCCAGGTCAGCTCCGTCCACAATCACCGCGACCAGAACTGCTGGATGGCCGTCCCCATCGGCCGCTTGCTGGTAGAAAATTTTCACGTCGTGCATCAAGACCTCGCTCATGGGAAATCAACCATCGAGCCCTCTGACACCCTCGAAATGAATGTCTCCCATCCCTGCGCCGTCGACCCGTTAGCGCCCGTCCATCGCGTCGTTAATCCCCGCGAATTCAATCAGCGCGCCGTCAGTCTGCACGTCTATTCCCGGCCTTTCGACACCTGCGTCGTCTACTCCGCCGAGCAGGGTACCTGTGGCGAAATCCAGCTGCACTACACCACCGAATACGGCAAACCAAGGTAACTTCCGCCACCAAGAAACTCTTGGTCACAAAGCTTCCCCGGCGGTATCTATGGAGTGGGGCTCGGGGACACGCATGCATAGGGTAGTTTCATGGATGCTGGTGGGCGTCGCTTTGGTGGCGGCCTGCGTCTATTACCAGAACCACCCTCCCCAGCTGGAGGGCTGGACCAGCGGAAGATTCCAAGCGGCAGAAACCAAGCCTGCCGCTCCAGATTCAGGCCCGATGCCCGCGATTGTGAGCCCGCTCCAGGCCTTGATGGAGAAGGCTGCCGTGCCGCCGACCACACAAACAGAAACGGAAGAAGAGCCTGCGCGGCCATGGAAGCCGCATCCCAGCGACCACGTTGCTCTTTCACCCGTTGGCACCAGCACCGCCATCGTGCACAAAACATTTGCCGTCACTTCCACCGCAAAATTTTCCTTCGAAGTTCCGCCTCACGCCGCCAGCCCCCAACTGCGCGGAACCTATCACTCGTTCGCGAAACCCTCCGGGGCGCAATCCGGCGATGAAAACGGAGACGTCGATCTTCTCCTGATAAATGAGCAGCAGTACGCAGATTTTCTTAATGGCAATCCCGCCGACGTGGTTTATTCAGTCGACTCTTCCCATGATCAGGATGTGAGTCTGGGACTTCCCGCCACTCTCGACCAGCCAGTGCGGTACTACCTGGTCTTCCGCAACAGCTCCGCCCGAGCCGGAAAAAAAGTAGTGCAAGCCGACTTCCGAGTAGATTTCTAACCCGTCTGCTCATGTAGGGTCATATGGGGGACGGCCGCCTCGGCCGTCCAGCCGAGCGCAGCGAGGCAGCGCCCCACATGAGGATTTTCCGCACCCACCCCGGCTGCTAAACTACAGCCTTGCCCCCGCGAACAAAATCTCCGCAACCGCCCGCTGAGCCCACTCCTTCCTCAGCGCCAGCCCCCGAAGCCCGCATCTTCTTAATCGACACCATGTCGTTCATCTTCCGCGCCTACCACGCCATGGCCCGCCAGCGCTCCATGTCCACCAAATCC
>Ga0209420_1000124_pt1 | contig 47204 bp, 35 predicted proteins | sample BlaSpr_A8_OM1_O1_FD_187972 | JGI IMG/M metagenome (GOLD analysis project Ga0209420, IMG submission 187972) | Forest soil microbial communities from Thunder Bay, Ontario, Canada - Black Spruce, Ontario site 2_A8_OM1_O1 (SPAdes) (version 2) | ecosystem: Environmental > Terrestrial > Soil > Boreal... | reverse complement strand
CGCGGAAGCGAACCGGCTGCTGCGCGAGACCGATCTCTCGATTGAGAAAAGAGGCAAGGCCGTAGACCGGATGGCAGCGGTGTTGATTCTGCAAGGGTGGATGGAGCAGCGGGCGGGAACGGCTTCCGGCTTTCGGCTTCCGGAATAGTGGACTAGTGTCCGCGCATGGCTTGTCGATAGGCCACCACGTTCTTATTGTGCTCCTCGATGGTACGCGCGAAGCGGTGGTGGCCTTGGGCATCGGCCACGAAATAATAGTAGTCGCTCTCGGCAGGGTGCATGGCGGCTTCGAGGGCGCTGCGTCCGGGATTGCCGATGGGTCCCGGGGGAAGTCCGGCGTGGCGGTAGGTGTTATACGGCGACTGGAATTGCATGTCGTCGTGATGCAGAGCACCTCGATAGGTGCCGGCCAAAAGTTCTGCATAGATGATACTGGGGTCGGCGTCGAGGGCGACGTTGTTATTCAGTCGGTTGTAGTAGACGCTGGCTACCATCGGCCGCTCCTCGGCCACAGCCGTCTCTTTTTCAATGATGGAGGCCATGATCACCGTCCGCTCCAGATCTGTCGGGGCGGACTTTGGATCGCGAACTTTCCCGTTGACCTCTACGGCGATATCAGGCGAACTTGACAGCGGCGTTTCCGCGCTGCCCGGCGATTGGACGAGCCCGATCTGGCGGGCCTGCTGACGGAACTGCTTGACCATCGCGGCGGCCATTTCCTGCATGGTCATCATGCGAGAGAATTCGTAGGTATCGGGGAAGAGATAGCCTTCGAGAGAGTGTGCTCCGGGAGCCATGTCGGCAATCAGGACGGTGTCAGACTGGGCTACTTTCAGAAAATCCTGCGCGGGGCCGAGGCCGGCGGCTTCGATGGCGCTGGCAACGTCGAACATGGTGAAGCCCTCGGGCACGACCACGGTGTGGAAGTAGACGTCGCCGCGCCCCAGACGTTTCTGAACATCAATCATGTTGGCCGGCTGGTCGAAGAGATATTCTCCAGCCTTCAGCGAGCGCCCGTGGTGAAGGTAGTGCCACAGGACGAAGGCCTGTTCACTGCGGATGATTCCGGCAGTCTTGAGCTCGGCGGCGATGCGGTGGGTGGAGAAGCCCGGGCGCAGCATGACGAAGATCTGACCGGAAAGCTGGACGGGCAGCAAAACCGCCCAGGCGAACCATCCCGCAGTTCCGAGCGTTGCGACCAGAATCAGCCAGATCATTTTGCGCACAATAGCCACAGTTTAGACGATTATGGAATGGGACGGACTCGACGATCGTGCACCGGACTTTACTTTAGTAAGCGCTTGACCTCAGTAAGCCCTTGATTTCCGGGATATTTAATGAAAAAGACCGGCGAACCTGCTCCATTCTTACTGCAACCTTTCCGGCGCGATATACTCAAATGCTCAGAGGTCTTTTTTTATCTTGATGAGACGTCGCTCGTTGCTTTTGGTCCTGCCCCTGTTTCTGGCCGTGCTGTCCACTACGGGCTGCGTGTTCCGCACTCGTCCGGTCGAAGATCAATACTCGAAAGTCCCGCTCAAGGAATCGACGCAGGAGGGATTGATCGACAGCATTAATCAGCAGGCGGAATCCATGCACTCGCTGAAAGCGACCGTGGACATCGATTCTTCTTCCGGCGGCATGAAGAAGGGGCATTACACCGACTACAAGGAAATTCGCGGCTACGTTTTGGCTCGCAAGCCCAACGAGTTGCACATGATTGGATTGATGCCGATCGTGCGTACCACGGCTTTTGACATGGTCAGCGATGGGCAGGAGTTCAAGCTCTGGATTCCGCCGAGGAATCGTTTCGTGACCGGCAAGAACCAGGTGGAGACGCCCAGCTCCGACCAGCCAATGGAGAACATTCGCCCGCAGAATATTTACGAGGCGCTGTTGATCCGCCACATCGATCCGAATTCCGAAATCGCGGTGCTGGAGAACGGCTACGAGACTCTTCATGACGTCAAGGGGCACCGCATCCTGCAGGAAGATTACGAGTTAACCATTATTCGGAAAGACGAAAAGGGCTGGAGGCTGGCGCGCAAGATCATCTTCGGACGCACCGATTTGAAGCCGCACCGACAATACATTTACAGCGAAGATGGCAAGGTAGCCACCGATGCCAAATACGCCGAATACAAAGACTACGATGGCTTCAGCTTCCCCTCGCGCATCGAGATCTACCGGCCGCAGGAGGAGTTCGACATCACGCTAAATATGCTGAAGGTGGACATTAACCAGCCGCTGAAGGATGATCAGTTCGTGCTGGAGCAGCCGGCGGGAGCGGTGGTGGTGAATTTGGACCATCCACAATCGAGCCTGGTTGCGCCCCTGGGTCCAAGATAGTTGGGATTCGGTATTTAACGCAAAATCCCCATCCTCGCCCTAAAAAACGCGGCTCGGATGGGGCACCCGCTGACCGCTCAGTTCCGATTTCCTATGATGAACAAAATGGTGGTCGCCAACCTGGTGCATCGGCCGACGCGGTCGTTCATCGCGACCAGTGCGATTGCGCTCGAAGTGGTCATGATTCTGATGGTGGTGGCGCTGTTTTACGGATTGCTGAATGGATCAAAAGAGAGCCAGCTTGGCGTGGGTGCGGATTTGATGGTGATGCCTCCGGGATCCTCCGGTCTAGTGGCCATGTCGGGAGCGCCGATTTCAGTGAAGGTGGGGGATCGGTTGCGGCGCGTACCCCACGTGGCCACGGCTGCACCCGTGGTTTGGGCATTCAGCCAGAAGCCGCTGGAGGTCGACTACGGGATCGACTTGGCCAGCTACGACCAACTGCCCCCCGCATTTCACTATCTTTCGGGCGGCCCGTTTCAAGCACCAAACGATGCCATCGTCGATGACTACTATGCTGGCATGAATCAAAAAAAAGTTGGCGACACGGTCGATGTTCTGAACCATCAGTTCCGCATTAGTGGCATTGTTCCGCACGGAAAGGGAGGACGGAAGTTTCTGTCCCTGGCAACCATGCAGGACCTTATCGGGGCGGAGGGTCGCGCCTCTGTTTTCTACGTCAAACTGGATAATCCTGCCTATATCGACGAGACGACGAAGGCAATTCAGGCGATTCCAGGAATGGAACAGTACTCGGTTCGATCGATGGCGGAATATCTTTCGATGATGACGCCGGACAATCTTCCGGGGTTTGATCTTGCCATCAAGGTCGTCATTGGCGTGGCGGTAGTGGTTGGGTTTCTTGTGATTTTTCAGTCGATGTATACGGCGGTGATGGAGCGGACGCGCGAGATTGGGATTCTGAAGTCGCTGGGCGCATCGAAGTGGTACATCGTGAACGTGGTGTTGCGGGAAACTTTGCTGCTGGCGGTTGTAGGGATTGTCGCGGGGATTATCATTAGTATGGTGACTCGGCGCGTCATCATGTTCGAAAAGCCCGTCCTGCGGCTCTTCTGGAGCAACACGTGGGTGTTGCGGGCGACCGTGATTGCGACTGTGGGCGCACTGGCGGGGGCGTTGTACCCGGCATTGAAGGCTGCGCAAAGAGATCCGATTGACGCGCTGGCGTACGAATGAATGGCAGTCGCACTCTCTTCTTTTCTTCTTTTTTTAGTTCTTCTTTTTTTTCTAAAGGACTGCGAACTTCGAATTGTCATCCTGAAGGTGCCGTTGGTTGGCGCCGAAGGACCTAGTGCGTTGGCGTCGAGGCCAGTGCATAGGTCCTTCGCTTCGCTCCGGATGACACCGTGCCGAGTTAAGGCCTGAGTTTACTGCCCTCCCAGATATTGCACGTGCACGTAGGTGCCGAGTCTCACGTTGTAGGCGAGATACCAGCCTTCGTGGTCGGGGTCTTCGTAGATCACGACTTGGTCGCTGTCCCAGAGCCAGTCATTGGCATAAGCAAGGTCAAACGGGGCAACCCCGAAGTAGAAACCGCCAAACCAGAAACGATTCGGGCCGCCTCCGGCAATGCGCCAGACATGGCCCCGTCCGAAGCCGCCGCTGAATCGGCCATGCTCCCAGGGATGATCGAGGTGGAAGCGGGCGTCATCGCGCGCGTACCCGTGCCCGACCCACTCGCCGTTATGGTGAACGTGGGGAGCCTCGGGATGACCTGCTTCGTCACGTCCTGCAGGTCTGGCGGGCGCGCCATGGGAAACCGCCGGACCATGTTTCGGAATGTATCCGCCACCGACGGCGTGGCCGCCTAATTGATGGTTATCGTGTTGCGCCAGGGCAGGCAAAGACAAAGACGACAAACAGAGGATCAGAGATACAGCAAAAACAGTGGGGCGTAATCTCATGCGCTACCTCCAACCGTTACCTTACCATCCTTGGCTTTTGCCGGAACAGATCGTTGACAATTCTTCGTAGATTACGCTATCGTAAAGACTTTGGTAGTCATGTGGTTGCCCGCCTGATCGCCTGGCGTTCCTCGCCGGGGAATCAACGAGCGGTCTTCTTTCGCAGCTTTATTCAATCTGGGAGAAACCTGATGTCAACCTATTTCCCGAAAGAGGGGGAAATTGTGCGCAAGTGGTACGTCGTGGATGCCGACGGGCAGACGCTTGGGCGCCTGGCTTCGCAAGTGGCACGCGTCCTCATGGGCAAAGAGAACCCGCAATATACGCCGTTTCTCGATACTGGCGATCACGTGATCGTAATCAACGCCGAGAAGATTCGAACCACGGGCATGAAGGCCGAGCAGAAGCAGTATCACCATTACACCGGGTATCCCGGCGGCCTGCGCACCGAAGATTACAAAAAGCGGCTGGTGCGGAAGCCGGAGATGGTGATTGAGTCCGCAGTGAAGCGTATGCTGCCGAAGAATAAGCTGGCGGCTCACATGCTTTCAAAGCTGAATGTGTACAAGGGTGACAAGCATCCGCACCAGGCACAGAAGCCGCAGGATTTGCAATTGGAAGTGCGAGTGTATCCGGCGAAGAAGGCCGCGGCTTCGTAAGCAGTGAGCGGTACGCGCGCCAGATCCCTTCGCTCCGCCTGAAAAAGGCGGCTACGTTCAGGATGACAGCGCTGGGTAAATCAATTTGTCGAGACCTAAGGGTCGCTTCTAGTGGTTTGAGCTAGAAGCTAGGAGCGAAGAGCTACATGGCTGAATTGGTTCAATATTACGGAACGGGACGCCGCAAGCGGGCGATTGCCCGTGTGTATTTGCGTCCGGGCAGCGGCGAGTTCAAAGTAAACGGACGTGCCTTTGAAGAATACTTCGTAACCCCGGCGCAGCGATCGGCGGCGAAGTCGCCCTTGGCATCTTCGGAGACGGCGGCTACGTTCAACGTGATCGCCAGCGTGCTCGGTGGCGGCGTGCGGGGTCAGGCGGACGCGGTGAAGTTGGGCATAGCCCGCGCTCTGATGCAGTTCAATTCCGAATTGCGGAAGAAGCTGAAGGCCGAGGGCATGGTTAGCCGCGATTCGCGCGGCAAAGAGCGCAAGAAGTACGGACAGAAGGGGGCTCGCAAGCGCTTCCAGTTCAGCAAGCGATAGTTGCCTTGGGTGCGACGCCGAGATTCCTCCGCCCCTTCGCGTTCGCTCGAGGGTGGGAATGATCAGGGATTGGTTTTTCGCGTTCTGGGAATTAGGATTTGGATTCTGGTGTTCGCTGCAGAGCTGACGGCGGAAAGCTGACAGCTTGTTTTTAGGAGTTCAATTCTTCCCGTGCCTCGCGTGCGGGGCGGGAATGGCAATCCGGAGCGGCACGGTGGCGCAAAGGATGCAGACTAAAGAGGAGGTTCATTGGCTACGATTACCATGAAGGAGTTGCTCGAAGCGGGCGTCCACTTCGGGCACCAGACCAAGCGCTGGAATCCCAAGATGAAGGAATACATCTTCGGAGAGCGCAACGGGATCTACATCATCGACCTGCAGAAGACGCTGAAGATGTTCAAAGAGGCGTCGAAGTTTGTGCAGGACCTGGCAAATGACGGACGCATCGTGCTGTTCGTGGGCACCAAACGTCAGGCGCAGGACGCGATTGCCGAGGAAGCCCAGCGTTGCGGGATGTTCTACATCAACCAGCGCTGGCTGGGTGGACTGCTCACCAACTGGGTCACGGTGCAAAAGTCGGTGAAGCGGCTGAAGGAGCTCGACGAGATGGCCACGGATGGCCGCTACGAGCTGCTGCCCAAGAAGGAAGTGATCAAGCTCGAACGCGAGCGCAAGCATCTGCAGGCCAATCTCGCCGGCATCAAGAACATGAGCCGGTTGCCGGACGCGATCTTCGTGATCGACTCCAATAAAGAGCAGATCGCCGTTCGCGAGGCCCGCAAGCTGGGCATCCCGGTGGTCGCCGTAGTCGACACGAACTGCGATCCCAGCGAAGTGGATTACGTCATCCCCGGCAATGACGATGCCTTGCGGGCGATTCGGTTGTTCACGTCGAAGATTTCCGAATCGATTGCCGAAGGCGCGCAGTTGATGACCGACAAGCAGGTTGCCGACATGCAGGCTGCGGCCGATGCCGCGCAGGCTGCGACCGAGCCGCCGGCGGAAGAAGCTGGCATTGACGCGAGCGAAGATATCAGCATGGAAGAAGTGCTGGGCCCGGGAACGCACAAGAAGCCGGTGGTGAACGAAGAAGAATTGCCTAAGGTCGAGAGCCAGACGGTTTGAACCGTAGTTCTCCGTTCTCCGTTCTCGGTTCTCAGTGGTAAGCGAAAAACCGGGCATTATCCCTTAGGGAAACTAGACCCGCGCGGGTCGTCCGGCGCGGGTCAAAGTTTGTAGAGCAGCATCGAATGTGGAAACGACACCGGCAACGTCTTGCTCACCATCGTTCGGGACCGATGCACCTGGGGAGAACTAGCAAGCTAAATCTCTCGGAAAGAGTAGAAAGTAGAAAAAGGATTCATCGAATATGAGTACTACTACAATGAATATTTCCGCAGCACAAGTGAAGGACCTCCGGGAGAAGACCGGAGCTCCAATGATGGATTGCAAGCAGGCCCTGACCGAAGCGAAAGGCGATATGGAGCAGGCGGTCGTAATTCTGCGCAAGAAGGGCGTATCGGTTGCAGCCAAGAAGGCGACTCGGGTGACCAGCGAAGGATCGGTTGCCAGCTACATTCATGCCGGCGGCAAGATTGGGGTGCTGGTCGAAGTGAATTGCGAGAGCGATTTCGTGGCGCGCACCGACGACTTCAAAGAGCTGGTGCACGATATTGCCATGCACATCGCAGCCAGCGATCCCAAGTTCGTGCGCAAGGAAGACGTGACCAAGGCGGACTTTGAGCGCGAGAAAGATATCTATCTGGCGCAGGCGGTCGCTTCCGGCAAGCCGCAGAACATCGCGGAAAAGATGGTCGCCGGCAAGATGGAAAAATTCTACGAAGAGGTCTGCCTGCTGGAGCAGCCTTTCATCAAGGACCAGACGATGTCGATCGCGCAGCTCATTGCCGCCAAGGTGGGCAAGCTGGGCGAGAACATTGCGGTGCGCCGGTTTGCCCGCTTCAAGGTGGGGGATGCCGGTGAGACCATCGCCGTCACCAAGCCTACAGAGCCGAAAGGCGAATGATTCAGGGCGCCCCTGGGGCGCCTTTTTTTGTGGCCCTGTTTCTGAAGACTGCGCGGGCGAGACGCCCCCGCGACCGCCGGCGAGACACCGGCGCTACAGCTAAAACGCCGGCGCTACGAGAACTCTTTCATGACGACAACCCCTGCCTTCAAACGTATTCTTCTCAAGCTTTCCGGTGAGGCGCTGGCGGCGAACCAGGGATTTGGCGTGGAGTCGGCACGCATCCACGAGATTGCCGCCGAACTCAGCGACGTGCACAAGTTGGGCGTGCAGTTAGCGATCGTGGTGGGCGGGGGAAACTTTTTCCGTGGTGTGGCTCAGCAGGCCAAGGACATGGACCGCGTGTCCGCCGATCACATGGGGATGCTGGCCACGGTCATCAATGCGCTCGCGCTGCAGGATGCGCTCGAGAAGCAGGGCGTATACACCCGCGTGCAATCGGCGATCGAGATGAACCAGGTGGCTGAGCCGTTCATCCGCCGCCGGGCAATCCGTCACCTGGAGAAGGGCCGCGTCGTGATCTTTGCCGGCGGCACTGGCAATCCCTATTTCTCGACCGATACGGCGGCTTCGCTGCGCGCCATGGAGATCAAGGCTGAAGCCATCCTCAAGGCGACGCGCGTGGATGGCATTTACGACGCCGATCCGTTGAAAGTCGACGGTGCCAAGAAATTCAATGAGATCTCGTATATGGACGTTTTGAGACTGGGATTGAAGGTGATGGACTCCACCGCCATCAGCCTGTGCAAAGACAATAACCTGCCTATCATCGTCTTTAACCTGAATCAGCACGGCAACATTCGCCGCGTGGTGTTGGGCGAGAAGATCGGATCCAGGGTAAGCGCCCAAGCGGACTCCAGTTGACGGAAGCAAAACTAGCAATCCTCAGGCCGGCAAAGGATGAGGGCGTTGAATATAGTTGTGAGGCCGTCGCCGCCATCCTCAGACGAACCAAGGGGTATCCATATTTCCTGCAGGAATGGGGGAAACATGGCTGGAATCGGGCGAGCCCAAGTCCCTTCCCGTTCGAGGACGTTGAGGCTGCCTCAACCACGGCCATTGCCGCGCTCGACGAGAGCTTCCCCCGGGTGCGCTTTGACCGGCTTACACCGACGGAGAGAACGTAGCTTCGCGCAATGTCTGACCTCGGTCCGGGCCCGCAATCGTTCGGGAGACATCGCGGACAGACTTCGAAGGGCGGTTTCATCGCTCGGGCCCTTGCGAAGCAGCCTAATTGTAAAGGGAATGATTTGGAGCCCGAGCCACGGGCACACGGCCTTCGCCGTGCCACGCTTCGATGAGTTTATGACGAATCATGCCGGGCAATGATTGGCAAACTTGAGGATCTCATCCACGTGACCACGAGTACATTCGGTGAGGTCTGCGGTGCCGGGATCGCTCGGTTTATAATGCAACGTTTTGATATTGAGATGATACGGGGCTAACTATATGGCGCAAGCGACCATGGCGGCGATCGCCGGCCTGAAGGAAACTTACGTACAACTGAAGACGCGAATGGACAAGGCGGTGGAAGACTTCCGCAAGGCCATGGCGGGCGTCCGGACTGGACGCGCCTCAGTGCACATGCTGGACAGCGTGACTGTGGACTACTACGGCCAGCAGATGCCGCTGAACCAGATTGCCTCGGTGCACGCACCGGAGCCACAGTTAATTACAGTTCAGCCCTTCGACCCGTCGCAACTGGGACCCATTGAAAAAGCGATCCGCGCCGGCGACATGGGATTGAATCCGATGAATGATGGCAAGCTGATCCGCGTGCCGGTTCCGCCGCTCACCCAGGAGCGCCGGCAGGACATGGTGAAGCACCTGCATCGAGTGCTGGAAGAGCATCGCACGGCGGTGCGCAACATTCGCCGCGACGGCAATGACGCCATCAAAAAGGCGCTGAAAGACAAGAAAATCAGCGAGGATGAAGAGAAGCGCTCGCTCGACGAGATTCAGAAGCTGACCGACGACGAAATCAGGAAGATGGAAGAGATGAGCAAGGCGAAAGAAAAAGAAGTGCTGGAACTCAAGTAAGCGGCCGCCCCCGCCAATTCTTTCGCCGAAGCATGGTCGACTGCCCGCTGCTATCGCTTCCACCCACACGAAAGTACGTGTTCCAGTAGTGCTCTGTGCTCGGACGACCCTCTAAGTCCTGGCACTGCACTGCAATCTCCGCGAAATACGAAAATGCCTGAGCAGTAACCCGCGTTCTGGTTACGCAACATCCAAAACTTGCGTGTGTTTCCATCTCCGTACGACAAGTTTGCTCCCCCCAAAGAATCCTAGATCTGGAGCTTGCTATGAAAAAAATCTTTGCCTGGACGGCCGCAGCCCTGCTGGCAACTATTGCGCTGGTCGGTTGCGCATCCAATTCCTCGAACTCTGCTTCCTCCGGTGCGCAGCCTGCCAATGTCTTCGTCACCGGCGAAGATGCGCCCTTATCTTCAGTGGTGAGCTTTCAGCTCACCATCAACTCCATCACCTTGAATGGGCAGAATAATTCGCCACAGGTGATTTCCACTCCGACCACGGTGGACTTCGCGCGCCTGTTGGGCTTACGTTCTCCGTTGGCGTTTAACTCAGTCTCCGCCGACACCTACAGCAGCGCCACCTTCGTTTTAGCGACTCCGGTCATTTCTTATGTCGACATGACGCAGAATCCACCGGCGCTGAACACGATCACTGGGACGCTGGCGCAATCACCCGCTACGCTGACGGTGAACTTTCCTACACCGATGGTGGTGGGCAGCAATGGTCTTGCCGGCTTGAAGGTGGAATTGGACATCCGGCAGTCGCTCCCCGTAAACGGCGCGGGCCAGGTCACCGGGGTTGTCAACCCGGTCCTCTACATTAAAGCCACCAAGGCCAGCGATCCCGACGGGCAAATCACCGACCTTATGGGCGGCCTGGCTTCGGTGAACGCCGCCGGCAATTCGTTCGTGATGCAGGGGCCTTACGGGCGCCAGCTGACGATCGACGTCAATCGCTCCACCCAGTTCAACAGTGGATGGAGCATCAACAATCTGGCGACGCCAGCGTTCGTCGGCGTGCAAGGCGCATTCCAGGCTGACGGCAGCTTGATGGCCACCGGAGTAGAAGTTATCACCACGGCGCGATCATTCCTCTCGGGGCGAGTGCTGGCGGTCGCGAACAATGGCTCGGGTCAAGCGCAACAAATCACGATGTGGGTGGGCGAGACAGGCGCCGACATGGTTGCAGACGTCGATACGATTCAGACCGTCGATGTGAGCCAAGTCAGCACCTATGATGTCTGCTTCCTCAATGGTCCAGTTACGGATGCCGTGTTCAACGACAGTACGGTGATCGTGGGCCAGAGGATCTTCATTGGCGGCAGTTACGCCAGCAATGTTTTCACGCCGACGATGATCTCGTTGCGGCTGCAGGGGGTGTACGGAATGTTTGTGCCGGCGAGCGTCACCGTGTCGAATGGCAATGCCGGCAGCTTCCTGTTGTCGAATCAGGGGCTGGTCGGTTATTCGGCGGGCGGACCGGTCACGATGAACACCTTCAACGCGACCGTTTTCTTCAACTTGACTGGACTCAATCAGCTTCAGTCCACCGCCACCGCGATTCCTTTGGTCACACGCGGTCTGTTGCTGAAGGATCCTGTAAGCGGCAATCCGGAAGTCTATGCGGGCTGGGTAGCGACGCCTCCGCAGACGAACTAACGGTTTCGGGTTGTTCCCAGGCGGACGGCTGCACGGCCGTCCGCTTGGCTTTTTCTCTTTCGTGTTCATGAATTTGCGAGACACAATCTCTCCGCCGGCACGGTAAGCACCGTATAATCGAAGCTCATGAAGACGGTTGTGCATGCCGCGTGTCCCCACGACTGTCCGGATGCCTGCGGGGTGTTGATTACCGTCGAGGATGGACGGGCCACGAAGATTCAGGGCGATCCCGATCATCCGGTTACACGCGGGTTCTTGTGTGCCAAGGTGGCGAAGTATTTGGATCGCGTGTATTCGCCGGATCGGGTGCTGTATCCCATGCGGCGGATTGCTGCCAAAGGACCGGCGGCCGGTGCCGCGCTCGCGGCCAGAAGTTCCCGCGCCATCCCTTGCGGCTGCGCTCCGCAGGGACAGCCGAGGGCGGCTGTCCCCACACAAACTTTTCCCACGCAAGCTGGGTCACAAATCTGGGAGCGAATTTCCTGGGATGAAGCGCTGGATGAGATTGCTTCGCGCTTTCGCGCGATTTCGACGGAGTTTGGCAGCGAGGCGATTTTGCCTTATTCCTTCGGTGGAACCCTGGGTGCGCTCAATAGCGCTTCCATGGACCGCAGATTCTTTCACCGACTCGGAGCGTCGCAACTGGAACGCACCATCTGTTCGGCGGCGGGAGAAGCGGGGCTGGAATCCGTTCTAGGAGTGAAGCTCGGCACCGAGCCGGAGCAGTTCCGTCACTCCAAGTACATCATTGCCTGGGCATCGAATATCCACGGCAACAACGTACACCTGTGGCCGTTTATTGCCGAGGCCCGGCGCAGCGGCGCCAAGCTGGTGGTGATCGACCCGTATCGCACGCGCACTGCGGACTGTGCCGACTGGTACTTGCCCATCAATCCGGGAACGGATGCGGCCCTGGCCCTCGGCATGATGCACGTGATCATCGGCGAAAACCTGCACGATGCCGATTACATTGAAAAATACACCTTGGGCTTCGCCCAACTGCGCGAAAAGGTGAAAGACTATTCGCCCGAGCAGGTGGCGACGTGGACGGGAATCGCCGCCGAAGACATTCGCAAACTTGCGCGCGAGTACGCAACCGTAAGGCCCTCGGTGATCCGCCTGAACTATGGCGTGCAGCGTTCCGAGGGCGGCGGAATGGCGACCCGCGCGATCGTCATGTTGCCCTGCATCCTCGGATCGTGGAAAGAAATTGGCGGGGGGTTGCAGATGTCGACCAGCGGAGCTGCTGCCTTCAATACCGAGGCCTTGAAGCGCCGCGACCTGATGAAGACTGCCCTGGAAGGCGAAGCCCGCACCATCAACATGGTGAAACTGGGTCGAGTGCTCAACACCGTCGATGATCCTCCGGTCAAAGCTTTGTTCGTTTACAACTCGAATCCTGCGGCAGTTTGTCCGGAGCACAACGAAGTGGTTCGCGGGCTGCTTCGCCCGGATCTTTTCACGGTGGTGCACGAGCAATTTTTTACCGACACGACCGACTACGCCGATATCGTCTTGCCGGCGACTACGTTTTTTGAGCATAAAGATCTGCAGAAAGCGTACGGGCACTATTATGTGCAGGTTTCAAATCAAGCGATCGCTCCGCTCGGCGAGTGTCGTCCAAATGTGGAAGTCTTTCGCATGCTGGCCGAACGCATGGGGTTCGACGAGGATTGCTTCAGCGAGACCGTAGACGAGATGATCGACCTGGCCTTAGAGTCGAAAGATCCCTGGATGGCGGGAATCAACCGCGAGCGACTGGAGCAGGGGCAGGCGCGGCTGAATTTTTCGCCTTCTGACGCTCGACCTTCGGCCTCCGGAGTGGCGCTGCGCTCCCGTGGACAGCCGGGGGCGACTGTCCCCGCACCAGCAATTCCGACACCGGCAGAGCCGTTCCTTCCTTTTGCGTACGGCGGTTTCCGCACGCCGTCGGGGAAGGCTGAACTTTACAGTCAGGCGGTAAAGGGGATGGGACTCGATCCGGTCGCCGACTTTACCCCTGCAACCGAGTCGCGGCACGGAAACAAAGAAAGCGCACTTCCACTGGAACTGCTGGCCCGCAAATCCGACAACTTCCTCAATTCCACATTTTGCAACGTATCCTCGGCTCAGGAGATGGAAGAAAGTGGTCTGCTGGAGATTTGTGCTGCCGATGCGCGGGCGCGGGGTATCGCCGACGGAGATAAGGTTCGCGTCTTCAACCACAGAGGGGACATTCTGCTGAAAGCCCGAGTCGATGGCAAAGTCCAGCCAGGAGTCGTCTCGGCAAGACTCCATTGGGCCAAGACAACTTCCCGATTCCAGAGCATTAATGCGCTGACCTCAGAAAAACTTACTGACATGGGCAACTCGGCTACGTTTTATTCCGTCTTGGTTGAGGTAGAGTTATCCAAGCCATCCCCATGAGCAACCGCAGGTCTTGCCGATCGGGTCGGAACTGTCGGGTCGGAACGGCAAGATAAGACCCAGAAAGAGTTGCGGCTTGGACGCTTTCCAATGCTCTACCGTATAATGACAGTTTTCTTACATCTCAGAGGCTGAGGTCGTAGCGATTCCTTTTCGCTTTCATTCGGAGAACCTTGTTGTGCCCAAGCGCCCCTGCATTCTCCGGGCCGTGAAGGTGCCATCTTCTTCATTTCAACGGCTTTGGCCAAGAGTGGGGCGGGGTGTGCCCGGGCTCTGCTGCGTGCTGGTCGCGCTCGTATTGGCAACCGCAAGCCTGACTTGGGCGCAGACGGACGTGATTTCGGAGATTATTCCAACCGGCAACCGGCGCATTCCCGCCGACACCATCCGGGCGCGCATCTTCTCCAAGCCGGGAGACATCTACGATCCCGCCGCGCTGGAACGCGATTTCAATTCTCTGTGGAATACGGGCTACTTCGAAGACGTCAAGTTCCTTCGCGAACAGACTCCCAAAGGATGGCGAATCATCGTCGAGGTGAAGGAAAAGCCAACCATCCGCGAAATCAACTACGTTGGCCTCAACGCGGTTTCCAACAGTGATGTGCTGGACCGCTTCAAGCAGGATAAAGTCGGCCTGGTGGTCGAAAGCCAGTACGATCCCACGCGCATCAAGAAGGCGGAAGTCTCTATCAAGAATTTGCTCTCGGAGCATGGCCGCCAATTTGCCACCATCCGCACCGAAGTGCGCCAGATTCCTCCCGCTGCGGTCGGTATCACATTTGTGATCAAGGAAGGGCCCAAGGTCAAGGTCGGCAAAATTAAGTTCGAAGGCAATAAGGCCATCAAGTCGCGAGTTTTGCGGGCGGCGATGAAGAACCTGAAGCCCATTGGCATTCCGCATTCCATCTTCCTGGAGAATATCTTCGCCAAGACCTACGACGCCACCAAGCTTGAAGAAGACACCGAGCGGGTGCGGGCCGAGTATCAAAACCGCGGCTACTTCAAAGCCGGGGTCAGCGATCCCAAGACGCAAATCCACGACACCGGACATAAAGGCTTCCACATTCCGATCCTGCAGTCGGGACCCGGCAAGGCGGTTGATATTACGATGCCCATCGAAGAAGGGGATAAGTACCGTCTGGGCAAGATCACCTTCAAGAACAATAAGGCGATTTCCAATACGGCTGCGCTGCGTTCTCTGTTCCCGCTCAAGGACGGAGATGTTTTCAGCCGCGACAAAATCGCCAAAGGACTGGAAGCCCTGCGCAAAGCCTACGGCGAGTATGGGTACATCAACTACACGGGCGTTCCCTCCACCACTTTTGACGACGACAAGAAACTCGCATCTCTGGAAATCGACGTTGACGAAGGCAAGCAGTTCTACGTGCGCCGCATTGAGTTCGTCGGCAATACCACCACGCGCGACAAAGTGATCCGGCGCGAACTGGCGCTCGAAGAGGGCGGCGTGTACAACTCGCGTTTGTGGGAACTGAGCCTGCTGCGCCTGAATCAACTTTCCTATTTCGACCAGCTCAAGCCGGACGATCCGAACGTCACCGACAAGAAGCTGGACGAAAAAAATGGTCAGGTGGACCTGACGCTGAAAGTCAAAGAAAAAGGCAAGAACAGCATTGGACTCAATGGCGGCGTCAGCGGTCTCGAAGGCGCCTTCGTGGGATTGAACTATGCCACAAACAACTTCCTGGGACGCGGCGAGACCCTGCAAGTCCAGCTCAACCTTGGAAACCTGTCGCGGAGCGCGATGTTTGGCTTCACCCAGCCTTACATGTTTGACCGCCCGCTGCAGTTCGGTTTCACCGTGTTCGGCAACAAGGTCAGCTATAACCAGGCGCGCCGGCTTTCCATTTTCAGCGGCCAGACTTTGAACTTGCCGAGCGCTGTCTTGCAGAATTTGCAGAACTACTCGCAGTCCAGCGTGGGTTTCACCAGTTCGCTGAGTTATCCCTTGCGCCGTTCCTTCAAACGTCTCGGCATGACGTATTCGCTGGACGAGTCGACTTTGATCCCGCTCAGCACAGCGTCCAAAAGTCTGTTCGATTTCATCGCCTTCCGGGGCATCTCCGGACCGCAAGCTGTAAATGGCATCATCACCAGCAAGATCTTCCCCAACTTCTCCTTCAATACCCTCAATAGCGGAATCTCGCCGCATAGCGGGCATCAGATGACGATGGGGATGGAATTCGCTGGACTGGGCGGCACGGTCCGGTCAATCCGCCCCGTCATTCAGTACAAGAAGTTCATCCCGGTACAGAATCGCCGCAATGCGATCGGCTTCAATGTGCAGGGATCGTTCATCAGTGGTTACGCAGGTCTGGTAGCGCCGCCGTTCCAGCGCTTCTTTATGGGCGGCGAGAACGATCTTCGCGGTTTCGATATCCGGTCAGTTTCGCCGGTGGCATTTCTTCCCAGCTCCAATGTGATCACGCTCACCAATCCCGACGGCACTCCCGTTCCCAAGAACCCCGCGAATCCGCGGCTCGGGAACTGGGTCGTTCCCATCCCGGTTGACCAGATCGTGTTCCCCGGGGGCGACCTCAGTGTATTCACCAACCTCGAATATCGCATCACCATCGCCGGCCCGGTGGCAATCGCTCCGTTCGTGGACACCGGGATCGATCCCGTCCTCCGCCCTTCGCAATTGCAGATCGCCCAAGTGCAATTTGACCAGGTACTGGGCACATATTTCGGATGCCCGGCCCTCGATGCCGGCTATAACTGCCTCGGTGGAAAAATCCTGAGCCCCCCGCCTTCCGATCAGCTGAAGATTTTGGGCCAAACCAACTGGAGGCCGCGCATGTCCACCGGACTCGAATTGCAAATGTTCCTGCCTGTGGTGAACGCGCCTTTCCGTATCTATTGGGCCTATAACCCGCTGCGGCTCGACGAGCAGGCCAATCCGCCGATTCCTATTACCCGCTCCATGTTCCCGCCGGGCGCGGCCGGTGACTACACTTATCATTTGGCAGTCAATACCTACAGCCCCAGCTTCCTGTTGCGAGAACCGCGCAAGACTTTCCGGTTCACCGTGGCCACTACCTTCTAGCATTTCGGCTCCGACTGGTTATGCCAGGTTACGCGACTGCATGGTTTGACGGGCCGAGAGTGAGGTCTCTATAATGTTGGTGGTCCACGCCATCTCGGGAACCAAGAAGGGTGGACGGCTCTCCCGCCATTCTCGACTTGTGATACTGGCAATTGAGCGCCGCCATTTTTCGACGGCGGCTGCGCGCAGCGAGGGCCTCATTCAGTGCGGCCCAGCGTTGACTGAAGAAGCAATCGGAAAAGATAGCGAAGTTCATTCCCGGAACCAGGTTCCAAGGAGTTCAATCGATCCAATGAAAAGCAAGTATTTGCGACTTCTTCTGGCCATTGCGGTTACGTTCACGTTTTCCGCCTGGGCTCAAACCGGCAGCGCCGCTACCCCGTCGGGTCCGACCGCCGCGCCTGCTAATCCTGCCCCATCGGCACCTACGACTACCGCTGGCCCTAGCACGGGCACAAAAGTCGGTACCATCAACATCCAGGAGGCCATCTTCGGCAGTAACGAAGGCCGCCGCGACTTGGAAGCCTTGGGCAAGAAGTATGAACCCAAGCAGAATGAACTGAAGAGCCAGAACGACGAACTCGAAGGCTTGAAGAAGCAGCTCAGCACGACGCAGGACAAGCTGAACGAGGACGCGCTCGCCACCCTGAAGAAACAGATCGAAACCAAGCAAAAGAGCTTCGACCGCGCCTATCAAGACTTCCAGGAGGAAGCCGGCGGCCAGCAACAGGAGATTGCGACCCGCGTGCTGCAGAAGATGGCCCCGATGATTGTGAAGTATTCCGAGGATAATGGCTTCGGTATGATCGTTGACACTTCGAAGCCGTGGCCGCAAAGCAATGTGCTGTGGTGGGGGCAGGCGGTCGATATCACCAAGGCAATCGTGGATGCTTACAACGTGCAGTCGGGCGTGCCCGCGCCGCCTCCGTCCGGAGCCACTAAACCGGCCGCTCCGAAACCTTCTAACGGCGCTGGCGCTACCAAGCCGGCGGCCCCGAAGCCGACAACACCGCCGCAGTAGCTCAGCCCGACACCTCTGGTGTCCAGAAAGTTCCCGGCAGGCCGCGTGAAAGCGCGGCCTTTTTCTTTTCTCCAGCATCTTCTGCTGCAACCTTCGTGGTGTCCAAATCAGCAAACAGATTTCCATGCTGGAGGGCACCATGTCTGAAGACACCCCGTTTGAGCCCACGATGTTTGCCGAAAGCATGCTCAAAACTGCATGGGCGGAACGCGGTCGCAGGAGTTGGACTACATTCACTTCGTTTGGACTGCAGGCTCTGATCATCGCTCTGCTGCTGCTGTTGCCGCTGTGGAGGACGATAGGTCCGCCGTCGGCCCGTACTCTTTCAACGCCCATTAGCCTGGGAAAGGCCGCGGCCGAGCCACCCGCGCAACTCGCGCAGCCGCTGGCGGGTTCCGCGATTCAACCCAATTTCCACTCCGGTCCGTTGATGCAACCCTCACGCATTCCGACTGTGATCGCAACGACTGCCGAAGAATCTTCACTGCCGGAAACTCTCGGAGTCGGCACTGGACTCGCAGGTGTCTCACTGGCGGGGGCATCAATCGGGGTGCCGGCGTCCCTATTCAGTGGAAGCAGACCGATGCTGCCGCTCGCTCCTCGGCCTGTCGTCCGCACGTTCCGCACTTCGACGATGCTCGAGGGAAGCCTGATTCGCCGCGTACAGCCCACCTACCCTCCGCTGGCCAGGAGCGCCCGCATCCAGGGATCGGTGATTTTATTCGCGGTGATCGGCAGGGCTGGCACCATCGACCACCTGCGCGTTCTCTCCGGACATCCACTGCTCGTGCCGGCGGCGATCGAGGCAGTCCGTCAATGGCGCTACCATCCTTACGTTCTCAATAACGAGACCATCGAAGTGGACACTCAGATAACGGTGAATTTCGTTTTATCGGGAAACTAACCCGGGGAAACTGCGCCGCCGGTTCGGTGCCGCCGCTCTTCTTTCACGCGGGAGTAGCCCGGGCGTAACCTGGGCGCGACGGCTGCTGAAGCTATAATCGCGAAAGTGGCTAGCACCGCAGAAATCCCGAGCCGCGTGGCGACGCGCCCCACCTGGGCGGAAGTTTCGCTGACCACGCTGCGGCAAAACTTTCGCACGGTCGAAAAGCACGTGGGAGCGAATGTGACCGTATGCGCAGTGGTCAAGGCCGATGCCTACGGTCACGGCGCGGTCGAGTGCTCGCGCGCGCTGGAGGCCGAAGGTGCGCGCTGGTTGGGCGTGACTTCGCTCGACGAGGCGATTCCCCTGCGCGAGGTAGGCATTCGCGCCAACATTCTCTTGATGACCGGATTCTGGCGAGGCGAGGAAACCGAGATTGTCCGGCTGCACCTCACTCCCACGATCTGGGAACCTTGGCATATCGAGTCGCTGGACCAAGCGGCAGCCGCTCTGGGCGTGGCACCGCATCCGGTGCACCTGAAAGTTGATACCGGCATGGGCCGCCTGGGCGTCGCCGTCGACCGACTTCCCGAAGTGCTCGCCGGATTGCGAGCAGCCAGGCATCTCGTGCTCGAAGGACTGTCGACTCATCTGGCAGCTTCGGAAATCATGGATGCGCCTTCGGTGGCAGAGCAGGGACATCGCTTCGACTCGGCTCGCCGCATGGTCCGCGACGCCGGAATGGAACCGGCATTCGTGCACATGGCCAATACGGGAGCAGTCATTTCGCGGCCGGAGACGTGGAACACCATGGTGCGCCCCGGAATTGCTCTGTACGGTTATTACCTGCCCTTTCAACGGGCGGGACGCGAAGTGAGCGGAGGTACGCTGCGTTTACCGGTGAAGCCGGTTCTAACCTGGAAGACGCGCATCCTTTCGCTGCGCGACTTCAGAGCCAATCAGCCCCTGGGTTATGGAGCGACCTACGTGACCAAGGCCCCTGCGCATGTTGCGGTGCTGCCAGTGGGCTACGCCGACGGATACAACCGCCAGCTCTCGAATCGTGGCCGCGTAATTGTGCGCGAACACTACGCCCCCGTGGTCGGCCGCATCTCGATGGACCTTGCCTTGGCCGATGTCACCGGCATTCCGGGCGTGGCCGTGGGAGATGAAGTCATCCTGCTGGGCACGGGCGAGGGATGGAGCGTTGACGCGCTGGAGCACGCCGAACTCGCCAACAGCACGCCCTATGAAATTCTCTGCAACATTTCAAAACGCGTGCCAAGAAGATATGGAAGTTAGCGGGTCCGGCAACGCTCAGGGTAGCTGGTCCGGGCAACGAGCCTTATCCGCGCCAGTTGCCGATTTCTTTCAAACCCTTGCCGCGTGCATGCTCGAAGAGCCGTACCCGATGGCGGGAGTGCTCGAATTCGTGAATGTCAGCCCAGACCTCGGCCTCCCAACTCTTATCGTGCGCGGCTGATTCGCCGCAAGTGGCGCAGCGGGTATGGAGCGTGACCGGAATCGGGTCCGCTCCGATCGGCGTGGCCCCAGGTAGCTCGACGAAGATGCATCTTACCTCCTGTACCTCTTCGTCCTCGCCGAGAACGTGCTCATAGCGCAGCAGGTAACCGAAACCGAGCTTCTTGGCCTCGATTTCGGCCTCGGCGCGCGTGTGAAAAGGACCGTACTCCGCCCGCAGTTGCTCGGAGGAGTCACATGTCATCCAGAAAACCTCTTTGTACGCCATCGCAGCTTTTCGCCCCGGGGTCGCGAAGCCGGCTCGTGGCTGCTGAGCCCGCACTTGGCAGATCAAACTTCTCTGTGCAATTCAGGTTCCGCTGCTCGTTCCTTGCAAGTGATTGCTCGCCGGTGGTTTACCCGCACGGACAAGTCCGGAGACGCCAACATCGTGAAAGGTTTTGCAGAACTTGGACCCGCAGAACTGACCACCCAGAGGCGAGGCTGGTGCCTACGGCGGTCCCGGCCCCTGCTTCTGCCGGAAGGAACTGAACTGAAGTGAGTGAATGGCTAAGGACCTCAGGGCAATAGCACTTGGGCCGACAACCAGCGTTTTCAGATCGCTTCCAGAAATGTCGTGTTAGGCTAGCAAGTTCCAAATTGGTCCGCGATGCGACCCATGGTTCGTGTCCGCATTGCATCTTCGGAGCCGTTTTGCCTCCCGCACTGGCTCGTCCCGCAGCGAATTCGCCTTGCGCCCGAGGGAAATTCATAGCGATCGCCACCGTGTTTAATTCTCGCGGTTACGCATCCGGCATCTTCCGCAAGGGAACCCGGTGAAGACTCGTCGGATTGAATTTCTTGCGGTGAACGCGGCGCCTTCCCCTCCATTTTGGTCCTGGTGCGGCCTGAGCGGTCGGGCTTTGCACAGGTTATGATCGCAGCACGGGGCCTCGTCCCCGAGCGCGCCAGTTCTTTTCGGAGATTTCGCTCGATGCTCTCCCTTGGCCCCGCCGTACGCCTGATCCTTGCGCTCTTCGTTGCTGTTGCTGGCAACGCGGCATTTGCTCAAGGCGGACCGCCCTACTACACGAATGATCCGGGCACACCCGGCCATCTCAATTGGGAAATCAATCTCGGCTATATGCCGTTTTTGTACAGCAATCAGTCCGTCTCCCACGTCCCCGACGTCGACATCAACTTCGGAGTTGGCGATCGCGTCCAGCTGACTTACGAAAATGCCTGGTTGCGCGTACACAATCCCGGTTCCGCGACCAAATTTGGCATGGGTCAATCCAATCCGGGCGTCAAGTGGCGTTTCTACGACACTGGGGAGACTGGCTTTGCCGTCTCGGTTTTCCCCCAGTTCTTCCTCAACAATCCGAACGACGCAGTTCGCCGTGGGATCACCCCCGCCAGTGAAGCTTTCCTCCTGCCTTTCGAATTTTCCAAGAAAGTCGGCCCGGTCGATGTGAATTACGAGATCGGGTATCAGTTCGTCCGGAAAGGACCGAATATGTGGCTCACAGGCCTCGTGTTGGGCCACGATTTAACTCCAAAACTCGAAATGGATATGGAGTTCTATTATCAGGGAACCTTCCACCCTGCTGAAAGCCAGCCGACGATCGACTTCGGATCTCGCTACAAAATCCATAGCCCGGTGATCCTCCTCCTCATGGCCGGACGCAGTCTTGAACCGGCCCGCAGTAATCAATCGTATTTCGTCGGTTATTTCGGCCTTCAATTTCTGCTGCCTCCGAAGTCCTACCACCGCGATGTGCCCAGCCCCGATTCTGCTTCCCACTGATTTCTTGCAAACCGGACTCAGTTGCGGGAATGACGAGTGCATCCTCGAATCGAGCTTGCGCGATCTGAACAGGGTAAATTCCGGGACGCGGGTGAAGATTTTTTGCGATTACGAGGTTACCGCAGAGTACTTTCGGAGCTTCCCTCTCGCCTTCCAGCGTCAATAACGCTCGTAAAATCGACACTTTCGGCGGTAAACTATTGCCAGATTTGAATGCCCGCACTTGCTTCGAGGCATTCGATGCCGCGGAAGCCGAATCCCCTCGCTAAGACAGTTGGAGCTCCGTGTTGGCTCAGAACTTGCACTTGAATATGCGAATTTCCCGCTGGCTGCGGGCGGTGCACTTCAGCCGATAAACGCTGGTGGAATAAGAAGTCGTGTCCGAAGAGAAAAGTAAACCGATTCGCGACGAGCACACGCTCGAGAGGGTGCTGGAAGCAGCTTATGTGCTGCAGGAGCACAACCGCGAACGACAACCGAAAAACCTCGAATCGGTCACTCCGAGCTCGGGAGATGAGCGGGCAGCAGACGAGCGGTCCGCTCCGCCCTCTGGCGTACCGCAAGCCCAAGATGTACCGCCGACTTCCAAGGCCAACCCCACCTTCACTCTTGGCCAGATTGTCGAGATCCAGCATCGGATTCAAGTTCGTCATCTGGGATTGGAAGAGGCTATGTCGCTCATCGCCGAGCGCCTGACCCAGATCGCCAGCGCAAGCAGTGCTGCCATTGGCATCCTCGACAGTACAAAGATGATTTACCGGGCCGCCGCGGGTATCATGGCGCTGCCTGCGGGAACCGAAGTTCCCCTCGAAAATGCACTCTGCCTAGCTTGCTTTCGGACCGGACAGGTTTTCCGTTGTGCCGATGTTAGTTACGAACTCCTTCTCGATGGGGACGAGTGTCGCCGCCGCGGCATTCAGTCCATGATCGCAGTTCCGGTTTTTCACGATGGCGGCGTCGCCGGAGGTCTGGAGCTCTATTTTCCCAACCCACAGGCCTTTACCGAGGAGGACGTTCACACCTGCCAACTTATGGCCGGGCTGGTGACGGAAGCGTTGGCCAGGAACGACGAAGTCAGCTGGAAAAAATCTCTGGCGACCGAACGCGCCGTAATGCTGGAGGCTTTGGAAAAACTAAAGCCAAATCTCGCCGCGCTGGCAGAGACTCCGGCTGCGCGAGGAGTTGCGACCAACAACGCTGCTTCGGCGATGCCAGGCTCCGCGTCAACCCCGGTCTGCCCTAAGTGCCGCCACGAACTCGTAGGGCAAGAACAGTTCTGCGGGAACTGCGGATCCCCGCGCAGCGCCAACTATAATCCGCCCGATATGCAGCACAAAATCGCCTCCCTGTGGCACATGCAAGAGGCGATGAAAAAAAAAACGTCCGCTCATCCCGCGAATGGCGCACCGATTCACGAGCAGTCTAAGGCCAACCTAGATCAGGGCGACGATCAGGGCGACGATCAGGGCGACGATCAGGGCGACGATCAAGTCGACGATCAAATTGATGATCAAATTGACGATCCAGTCGACGCCGGCGAGTCCGTCGCCGCTTCCTCCGCCGCTTCCTCCGAAGACCATGTGCCCGGGTTCTTTACCGCTGCCGAACCTTACGCGTCCACCCAGCCTCTGAGGGACGAGACGACTCCCTCCACGGAAATGCTTGAAGCGCACAGAGGCGAAGATTTTGAGAACGCGGCGAGCACCGATCTCGAAACTCCGATGCCGACGATTCCGGAAGCCGATGTCGAAGCACCGCCACCGACAGCTCTCGCAAAATCGCACCGCTCGGCAACCTGGAGTTCCGCCGCAACCACCCTGGACTTCTTTGAGCAGCTGGCAGGCGCCACATATTCGGGAGCCTGGGCTGAGTTCTGGAATGCCCGACGCGGAGACATCTACCTGGCAATCGCTGTGGTGCTGGTGCTGGGCGTCATTGGCTGGGGAATCTGGTCCAATCACTCAGTCGGCTCAACCGGCAGCCCGACGGTATCCTCGGCGCATCAGAGAACCGCTCCGGACGCCGATCTTTCGCTTTTCGACCGAATCCTCGTCAAGCTCGGCTTGGCGGAAACCCCCGACCCTCCTGTGTACAAAGGAAATCCTCGCACCCAAGTTTGGGTCGATCTTCACACCGCGCTCTACTATTGTCCGGGCGCGGATCTCTACGGTAAAACCCCAAAGGGGAGATTCAGCTCTCAACGGGAGGCACAGCTAGACCAATATGAGCCGGCCTATCGCAAAGTCTGCGACTGAAAAGCGCCGTTTGATCGGTTTTCCTGCCGTTCTACTGCGTTTAATTTGACAACCCCAGCCGCCGGAGTGCAATCATACATATAGGTTTTGCCTACTCACTGGTAAGTCTAGAAAAGGGAGAACCTTATTTGTCGACTCAAACCGAACATTCCGAGGCGCCTAGCACCCTGCCGCCGCCCGAACTAAACCCCCTGGTGAATCCGTTATTGGCGGAAAACATGGGCCGGTGGGCACAGGTTTATTTCACCAGTCCACCGGAAAAACGCGAGCATGCGGTACAGGAACTTTTGCGCGAGCTTGGAGCGGAATATTCCGCGCGGGCAGAGGCTACGGTCGCCCTGTCGTCTTCGGTGGCTCCGGCTTTGAACGACCCATCTACGGTCGAGGAGCAAGGGTCAGAACCGATGCTCCCTCCCGCTTCCCAGGCGTCCGAGCTTCAGCCGGCGCCCATCCGCTGTCACGCATGCGGCCGAAAGAACCCTTCCTCCCAGAAGTTCTGCGGTATGTGCGGCACTCGTCTAGGAGACGAAACAGCAGTCGCCGATTTGCATCGCGAAGATTTGCGTCGAGAAGATCTTCACCATCAGGATCTTGAACCGGAAGACTCGTACCGCGAAGACCTGCATCGCGAAGATCTTCAAACCGCCCATCCTCAAGTTGTGGATCAGCCGATCGAGCATCCGCGTCTGGACGGGCCCGCTCCTTTCGTGCTGGGGCGGAAATCACAGTTCGTTCCGCAGCATGAAGATTTCTATGAGCCGAAATCGAACCGGAACGAATTGTCGTTGTTCCAGAGTGCCCGCGACGTCAGCTACAACGACGAAGAAATGGACGCTCTACGCGCTTCCGGCTCCTATCGCATCTTTGCGGCGATTGTCGTGGTGATTATTGTGGGCTCTCTCGGATACCTGGCGTGGCGTAATGCACAATCGTCATGGCAAACTTCTCACTCTAAGCCGCCTGTTTCCTTCGCGGCCGACGAGCCCGTAAGTTCGGAACCGGTTTCGTCCAGTCCATCCAAAACTGATATTCCGGGTCGAGATCCCTCCGCAGCTCCGTCGGCGGAAGATCACGCCGGTCTATCCCGCGACGCCGCAGCACCGACTCGCGCCGTACCAACTCGCAAAGAACCAGCTCGCAAGGCGGCAAACACCAAAGCGGACACGGCCGCCCAGCCTGCGCTGCGAACCCCTCCAAGAACCGAGAACAATCCTCAGGCCGAATCCTGGGCAGTAGGCGGCACCGAAGAGCTCGCCGTCGCCCAGGGCTATCTGAGTGGTACGAATGGCAGGAGCCGCAACAGTGCTGAGGCTGCGAAATGGCTATGGAAAGCCATTGCTAAACACAATGCCGATGCCACCTTCCTGCTATCGGAGATGTATCTGAAGGGCGATGGAGTTTCGAAGAATTGCGATCAGGCGCGGGTGTTGCTCGACAGCGCGACACTCAAGGGAGTGAAAGGTGCGGGAGAACGCCTGCGTCATCTTCAGGCTTTTGGATGTCAGTGATCAGGAGACTCGAAGAACCATTGCTTCAAAGGAAGCCTCGCCAGGGGCGCTGCGGTTGAGATAGCGACGCCCCCTGGCATCGGGATTCAGATTAGAATTACTGTGTTACCAGCATCGCTGGCATTCGCCGCGACTCATACCACAGCGCGAGTTCGACGCGGTTCCAAAGTCCGAGTTTGTCGTAAATCACCCGCAGGTAATTCTTTACCACATGCTCCGTCGTCCCGATGGCGTCGGCCACCTCTTTATTTTTCAGGCCTTCGGCAACAAGTTGGATGACTCGGTGTTCGCGTTCATTTGGGACACGTGTTCCATACCGCCCATTTGCAGACATGCTTGCCTCCGATATAACAGGGTCGCGAGTTTCACTCGCTTGATACCACCAGTGATTCCGAAACGGAGAAACAACCGATTGAAATGTGCTTTTACCGTCCGCCGCGCCATCTTGAGCTGACTGGCAATTTCAGCGTTGTCACAACCTTGCAAAAGTAAGTCGACGATTTGCTGTTCGCGTGGGCCCAGCCGAACCGCCTGTTCCTTCATTAGTCCCCCCTGATTTGGCATTGCGTTGCGAAACGGCACGCGGCTGAACTTACCGATTCCCATAGCACCCAGATTGCCATTTTGCGTTGTCGAGCGTCAGTGACGCTCGAACACCATTTTCCACAGAGACTTGCAGACAAATCAACTTGGGAACGAGAACGTACCCAAAAGCGGCGGGCACCCTTTGCGATGAGCGTTAAACCGCGGTCAGGTGGGCCGAAAGTCGCCCCTCCCGGCCGTAAAGAGACTCCTAAGAACCTGGAGAACACCCCGCTTCGCGTCCCAGGCGACTTCCCAACATCTCGAAAATAAACAAAACGAGCCTCCTTAGCGGCGGTCAGACCCGGTTTTTCGGGGCGTCTTATCGGGTAAACACCCTAGACGAAAATTCCCGGCCTACGGGAAACTCCTGCATAAATTACACGAATCAGGACCGGAGCCAAGGGTCAGTTTTAGGCAAAAAACCCGGAATCCTCCGGCAAAAAAGGATTTGCCTGGGGGTTATATCCGTAGAATCTCCGTCGCCTCGGCAGAAACACGGTGATAGAGGGTGATACCGCCCATAAGCCCGATCTGAAGGTGGTGCCGGGAGGGGAGTCGAACTGCCCCCAAGACCCCAGGGTTGGCGGCTTCTGAGTCGCCAGGTGGTTCGCCGGTCGAATCATGTTCGGGAGTGATCTGCCGTTTTCGCGGCCACGGCCGAAATTGACGGAGCATCAGTCCCTCAGCCGAGCTCCAAGTGCCTCCAATGGGCCATTGACGCCCTCCCGATGGGCCATTTACTCCCGCTGAATTCGTCCTATACTCGGTTTCAAATGTAGGACGTTCGGAGCGCTAGGCATTCATTCCGCTAGGAATCATTGAAGGAGTTTTATGACGAGCCCCGCCTCTTTTTACGTCCGCATCTGCTCAATCTGCGGGAAGCGGGTTAACGTTGAAAGCGACAAGACCGATGAAAACGGGCATGCTGTTCACGAGGAATGCGGCCCTTCCCGAGGCCAGAGCAGAAAATCCGAAGGCCAGTTGAACCGGCAAACGAGCTGCGACGTGTATGAGTCCTGAGCCCGAGCTAGTCAAATTGGCTAACTCGCGCATCCTCAATAACATACCCCGGATAGCCGGAGCGTAGCCGAGGGCCCGGTGGGTCAAGACTCTCCCATTGAGCACGGATACGCCAAGGTCGGACAGGCTGCACTTTGGCGGCAGCTTCCGGAGCAGCGACGCTCCGCGAAGGTTGGGGGAGTTACAGCGGCTTCATGAACCGGCGCGATGAAGCGATCCCCCGACGGGGAATCGTCTCCATGAATCGCGGGTTCTCCGCGGAGTCGCCGAATTCACCCCGCATTTTCCGAATGGCGGTGTTCAGGCCTTCATCAAAACCCAGGCAGGCGTCGGCTGGCCACAGCCACGCTTGCAACTCCTCGGAACGACTACCGCTCCAGGACGCTCCAGCAGTGCGGCCAGAACCGGAAAAGGCTGCTCCCGCACCGCTACTTTTCGGCCTTCCTTGTGGACTTCGCCGGGTGGACTTCGCCGGAGCCGAGGTCCATTTCGAAGAGCCCGGCGCGAAACCGGGCGGCTAAAACTGGCGTGCGCGTCCATAACCTCCACTCCGGGCGACACGATTTCGGCTCAATCGCCCATTCCGCTGGCGGCTCTGCCACGATCCGGCGGGCGTGACCCGAAGATGCCGAGGATTTCTTTCACTAGACTGGAATGTCCGGACGAGAAAATACGGCGGCGCCCGATTCACAAGAAGGGCTACTGCGGCCCCAATCATTGGAAAGCCGCCACCATTCCCCGCAATACGGTGATTGACGCCCTTGGCAGGGTGAACGTAGTCTGCGAACCCGCAGCGACAACGGTTGCAACGGGTGGATGATCCGGGTCGGCGTGACTGTTTGGGCCGTGGTCAATCCAGACATACTGGCCTGCCCCGAAGGTCACAAGAGTGACGGGTCCGAAAAACGAGCCATTCTGCTTGCTCTTGGCATCCTCAATTCGCACGCGCACGCTGTGTGGCCTGTTCTCGTCGCGGTTGACCAGCATGATCGACCAATTCCCGTCAGGACGGTGTACTGCGTACGACGTAACCAGCACGTTGCCTTCGCCATCCTTGATGTCCGTCGAAGACGGGAACATCTGATGCACGCCGGAGCGGTGCTGCACCCACTCCATGTTGATCATGTGAGCCGCGTAGTACGGCGATGTGTATCCCTGGATGTTGTAGTCCTCATCAGAAACAAAGTTCGACCAAGAGGACCAGCCCAAACAAGTCTTCTGAATGCCCTGCGGCTGAATAGGCGAGTGATAGAAAGCGGCGCCTCCGCCCTCGAAGAAAGAGCCAACATTGTCAGCTAGCCACAAGGCCGCGAAGATCGTCGTCATGGGTCCGGTGAGTGCGGCCGCCAGATGGTTCTCCGTCACCATCAGTGGAACTTCTTTGGGGACACCGTCGTCTCTCCACACCTGCAGGATGTGCTTCATCAACTGAGGCTCGGTGTACAAGGTCTTCCACGTAATGTCGCAAGGCTCGAACGGATAATGCTCGAATGACACGAAAGCCAGGTCGGAGATACGGCCATGCGTCTTCAAGTAGTCTACGAAGCGGCCCATCCATGAGATCCGGCCCTTCGCGTCAGGCCAAACTTGGATGTCCTCATTGACTCCTTCGAAGACAGGCCCACCCAGCTTGAGTTGAGGATCAACCTTGTGGATGGCCGCGGCCCATTGAATGTATAAGGCGGCGTAGTCTTCCGGCATGGCGTGCTTGCCATCCGGCTCCTCGCCGAGTTCGACGTACCCGATGGGGTAGCCGCGCTTTTCGATGTAGGCAATTTGGGCGGCAGCGTCGTCCGGTGTCCCGTAAAGCATAGTGACCGGAATCATGGCTGGAAGATTGTTGGTGAGTCCGCTGGTGAAGAAGAGATCGAAACCGCTGTGCTGGTAGCCGCCGGTGGCATTTACGTCAGTGGAGGAGTGCCAGGGGTCAATCGAGGACGAGGTAAAGGTGGTTGGTCGGTCGCTGAGATTCCTTTGAACTTCGGCAAAGGCGCCGCTGGAGTCGACGCTGCCCACACGGATTTCTTGAATCGCATATCCCACGCAGTTGCGGACGTCGTCTGCTCCATGCAGATCGCAGGTGTTCGACGATTCCATCATCAAGATGCGCAGGTACTGAGTGCGGACCGGCGCGTCGGCGAGCTTCAGATATACCGTTCCTCCTTGAGCGTTTCGTACCGCGCCAGCGGAAAAGGTCTTCCACTCGCCCTGCGGCCCCGCATCGAAATCGAGTGCGCGTCTTCCTACCCAATACTCCACCTGATAGGTCGTGGCATAGGGGCTCGCCCACGCGATGCGGATCGCGTTCACCGGATTCTCGGCCTTCAGATCCACCACAACCCATTGTGGGTGCAGCGCGTCGCTTTCTCCAGTGAATCTGCTGGTCAGGTACGGATTACTCTTCCAATAGCTGAGATTCGGACCTTGTAGCGGGCGGTCCCCGCTGGTCGAGAAACCGCGGTGGGGCAAGGCGTAGGAAAGGATGTAGCGCACCGGCTCCCTGAGATCAGTGCTGCCGGTGAAATATCCGCTCTGGTGCGCCGGATCGCTCCACATTCCATTCTCGGTCCAGTGCCAGGCGGCCATGCGGAGCTCGGAATTGTTGCGATACGTGATCGGCCCCCAGCCCGCGGACAGCGACTCCTGAACGATGTGCGGGGTATAAACCTTGTCGATCCCGTCATGAGACAGAACGTCGATGGAACTGCCTAGGGCACTGTCGGGATCGAAGGAGTTGATGGCGTGCCCGCGCGTCGCATCGACGTGGACCGTTCCCACCGGCGGTTCCCCACCTGGCGCCTTCGATTGGGCCGGCAAAGTAGCTGCCCCTGCAACACAAAATAAGAGGATGGCAATCGCAAAGTGCTTCCAGGACATTGCACACTCTTCCTTCCACGCTGCGGATAGTAACCGAGAACCACTAAAAACGATAGCGGATGGGTCAACTGGATATGAATGGATTCCAGCCGGGTGTATTTGCACTGGAAGCATTGCCAGAGGCGGCCGCGACAGCCGGCAATCTTGAATGCATTGTTATGAAGAATGACAAGTGATTCGATGCGGCCGGTCCGCCGAGGCGTGAGACATTGGCGCTGAGGCAGTCGACAGATTCTGGGTGCAATTCGGTTCAATAACACTTCCCGAGGGTTACTCAGAGCGCCCCAAAAAGACCATTGTCCATCACGGTAACGGGCAAGACTGCTGGTCAGGAGGTAAGCTTGTGGTCATTGCGGGAAGTTGGGATTTCGGAAGTTGCGTAACGAATCACGCAACGAACTTCGCGGGCGACTTCTGTCGTGGTTTTCCGAACACGCGAATGGAACAGGATCGTGATCACTTTAGATTTATGGTTCCGTACCAGAGCTTCGCCAGAACCAGCCCGGCGATAACGGCCAACCCGATGCTGAGGAGAGTGCCGATGAGGAAATATTCCGCAAATCTTTCCTTCAGTTCCGGGAATCTTGCGATCGATTTTCCCGTAAGAATCAGTCCTACCATTGACGGAGACTGAACCAATATAGCGGTCACGACCAGAAACCGTTCCAACCAGCCAATGTACATCCCAGCGTTCTCAACCTGTTCTGCAGTCTCGCCCTCTTTTTTAATTTCGGCGGTGAGATTACGAGTCAAATAACGAATGAGATATCCACCGGCGAAAATAACTCCCACGTAGACAATTCCGGCTTCGAGAACTCGCTCCCCTGTCGGTGTGGACCAACGGAACTGGGATTTCAAAATTTCCCAGTTCGGTCGAATCAAAAACCAAGCCAGGACCACAATCGTGCAGACGTGCGCTACTTGATCGAGAAGAAAAACGGAAGCGGAATCCCCCAGTTTTGCAGTACTCACCAGGGTTTGCTTGGCCCGGTCAATCCCTAGATGCGCGGCGATATAAGCGCACCCCGCCATCCAAAACCAAAATGACGTAGCCAACGCGGGGCCGATAAACACGGCTACGCACACCAGGAGAACAAGAAAGTGAATAGCCCCGTGCCCAATGTAGGCACGAATCCCTTGATGCTTGGCTCGCACCATACTCGATGATTGAAGCGGGAAATCACCGAGAAGATGTGCCAACAACAGCGTAAGGAACAATTTCATGAACGGTTGCATATTATTGTGCAATACCCGAAACTTGCACCTTTCTGTGCATCAAGGAAAATAGGCCGCAATCACTCGTTCCATCGCTTGCCGGGTTTCCTGGATTTGCCACCAGAAGCCGCGCCGCAGATTCCTCGAAACGGTGGATTCGTTCAACCGCATCTTCCTCGCCGTGCGGTCCTGCCGGTTCGTTTCCATATGAACGTTGATCGTCTGCCACTGCTTAGTAGAAATGCTTTGCAGCAGAGTATCGTGCAGGTGGTAAACGGTGTTCGCGATCAAATTAAAGGTTTCGTTGCCGGTGACGAATGACGTCAGAATGCCGGTCTTACTCCGTTTGGCCTTCAGCTGATTGATTCCCTCCCGAGCCCGCTCGAACGCTTCCCCCCCGGCAAACACATTCACCGGCTTCCGGTGCGGCTCCGTGACCTGCCCAATTCCAATACCAATCCAAAGCTCAAAGGGATGAAAGTGCCTCCGAAGGTCCAAAATCACCGCCGGCATGTTCGTCGCCCGTGACAAAATCCCCTCGAATTCATCCCAGGCCGTGATGGCATATTCCGACAAAATCCATTTCTTAGCAACGTGCAGTTTCGAGATGTGGTGCAGCTTTTGGTCACGTCTACGGCGGAACTCTTCAATATGCCGAGACCCGACGATGTCGCACGTGATCACCGCATAAGTCTGCGCTTTGGTCTTCATATCGCTCGGCATATCGCTTGCACGGATGAGTGCAATATTACATATATTGCATGTTTATGTGCAACTCATTCATTTGGGTCAACATACCCCCGGAAGCTCCTAGGTCATAGATCAATGTCGATCAATGTCGGCTTAGCCCATCGGGGGCCATTTCAAAAATAACCCTGAAATCCCTGAAATAATGGATTGACATCATCGGACACGGAGAAACTATTGGCAAAAAGGGACGTTCGAGATGGGGGACGCCGACTCCTTCGTCGGCAACTACGAATTCCAAGTGCCGATTTTTGTGCTGACCCATCCTCCGCCGAGGGTTGCACCCAAACAAGACGAGCCCCTGACCCTCACGTTCGTAACCGACGGTGTGGAATCAGCAGTCGCCCAGGCAAAAGCTGCCGACATTCGATCCCTTTCCGTGCGAATGGAGTTACCACGCTGGCGACTTTCTCGAGCAGGCCTTGGCTTTGCGACGGGAAACTCGCCTAACTATTTGAGACGGATCTCTTCCCGGGCAAGAACGCAGCACGCGAATCGGGCGACACCGTCAGGCGGCTCGTAGGGCGCAGGTTGGTCGAGCCGTATGCGAACGCAGTACCACAGATGAGGCAGACCTGGGAGTCCTGACCGTGCAAACCCCCTATGGGGCCGGGAGAACGGGTGCGGGCCCGAGTCTGACAAAGAAGCGCTGGAAAAAATCGGACGACCTACTGCTCTTCCTTTGTGCTAAGACCGTAACGGCCATGGCCTCGAGTCCCGGTCCGAGGGACACGGCGGTGAAAGTCTGGAGACTTGTTCTTCATCATCGATGAGCAGCGTAATTGCCACGTGGAGAGCTTCGATCTCCCTTTGCACCTTTCTTAGCTCTTCCTGCTTTCGACGCAGCCCGGCGTAGAGAGTCTGTGGGTTGCATGAACTGCGCACAGATGTTCGCAATTCCGGCGAGCCGGCAACCACTGAACTGGGGCGGAACCCTGATCGGACCATTGCCTCACTTTCCGGAGGCAGTTGAGTGAGGAATTCCAGTCCCAAAGACTCGCCAGCGCGATTACGAACTACCGCTTTGACCTGCGAGGGCACTGATGTTGGAAATTGAAGCAGCATCAAGTCACCGGGATTGAGCGCGACCAGGGCGCGCAACGCCATACCTGCCCTGCTTATGGCGCTGCCACGAGCAGGAATCGGAGTGGTTCGAACATCGTTCAGCGCGATGATGCGAACCGGCAGATCGACTTGGTGGCGCGGCCATCGCCGCGTGCTTGGGGACTGGCGTAGTTCTCCGGATGAGTGTTCCATTTGCCCCCGCTTTCGCTTTTGCCCGAAACGCGACTGTTCACATTGCGCTTCGGCCAGTTTCAATTTGCTGTCCGCGGTTGCTTCCAGGCAGGAAACGACCATTGCGGGACGAAGTGGTGGGCAAATCGATTTTGACCTGAGCTGTTAGATACTTTCAAATTACGAACGTGCACTCCCGCAGCAGTTACTACGCCATGTCGCGGCTGTCAGGACAGTAAATTCGTGGCCGACGTGCTTTGGTTGATTGGGTAGAAGCCACGCCACTGTCGGCGGGGACTTGGATGCCCGTCAAGTAGCGCCAGAGTTGGCGCGGATGACTATGAGATATTCGAGATTTCGAAAGTCGCTATTCAGGGTGTCCAAAGCGGTAGACGATGCTCGTCGTCAATCGCACATTGTTTTGGCCCTGAATCGCATTCGGGGCATAACCATACGTCGTGCGCTGATAATCACCCTGGACCCGAACCGCGACCGATCCGAAAAGGGCTCGTTCGACTCCTCCGCCAATTGCGAACGAAGGACGAGTTACCCACCCTGCAAGGTACGAAGATTCGCTCACCAGGACTGCGCTGTTGACGCGGCTGGCGCCACCCAGGCCCTCAACGAAGATATCGGAGTTCCTGAATACGAGCGGATAGAACACAGGACCGGCCAGGAAGTCCATGACGCTGGCGCTGTGTCCGGTGCCGAGTATATCGCCGGTGCGAGCGTAGGTGGAATCCACCGTCGCTGCCCAGCGCGAGCTGAACTTCACCTGACCGCTACCGTCCATCCCGGTGAGCCCTACGCGTTGGGATGGCATGGCCAGGCCGAAATACACAAAGCCGAGACTGGTCTCAAAAGCGGGACCTGTACCCCCGGCAGCCGCGCCGGTGAAGCGAGATTGCGCCAGAAGCGGCGCAACCAACAAAAACAAGCAGACAATTGTTTTTCGCATGATCCCTACTCTGGTGGCTGTTCGCCCTTACGTTTCCGCGTCGCGGCCGCCCGCGCGACACCCCAGGTGCCACAACGAGGATCGTGGTCGCACCGCTTAGCGCGAAAACGTCTCTCCGTAAGAAAGCCTACCTCTTAGTTTTCTTTATTTTCAGGTTACGTTGGTCGCTTGTCCCTAGCGGGAGGCGGGCTGGAAGCTGCATCTAAAGCCCGTTTTTTTGGCCTTCTGCGGGCCCTCGAGAAGTAACGAGCCAGCTTGCGCGTTTGACAAATGCGATACGGATGTATATACATCTAATGTGAGACCCAGGGCACTTGGAAAGCCACCGGCGGACGCAGTGTTTGACCTGCCCTGCGCGTGTCAGAACCTGCGGCGCCTCACCCGGGTCGTAACCCGGATCTATGACCAGGAGCTGCGAAAGGCAGGCCTTGAGATCACGCAATTCGGCCTGCTCACCGCGCTGGCTGCGACGGGGGAGGCCAATCAAAAACGGCTGAGCGCAGGCTTTGTCATGGATAGCACAACGCTGACCCGGACATTGGGGCTATTGCGAAAGCAGGGATGGGTTCAGGTCGAACGTGGAAAGGACAGGCGGGAGCGGCTGTTTCGTCTCACCCGCGCCGGCCAGCGACAAATGGAGGACGCTCAACCATACTGGCAGCGGGCGGAAGTTCGACTACGGCAAGCACTCGGGGATGAGGGCTGGAAGAGCATGAAAGAGACCGTAGCACGAGTAACGGAAGCCGGGATGGCGGCGTGATTTTTTGCATCCACAATAGATGTATATACATCTATCTTGGTAGCTTGCGGAATGGGAACTTCCGGAAAGGAACGATGTATGCGAACCGCTATCTATTTGTCGGGCGCGCTGCTGCTGTTCGGAGTCTTTCTAGCCAGCCTGAGTGGAGCACTCGGCGCGGGTCAAAACAATCACGCTGAGGCAAGCTCCCATCGCCCCGAGCTTGAATATTTGAAGGCTGTAAACAGCGTGGCTCCGCCGCGAGACCCGCAGTTGCTGTTTTTGCTGATGGCACAGTATTCGAACGCGAACCTGCAAGGTGAGGGCGCTGAGTTTTTCTCGGCACGACTGAACGAATTCGGACCTCGCCTAACCGACGTTCAAAAGGCGCTCTATCTGAGCGCCATCGGATTGTTGCGAGCCCGGCATGCATCTTCCGTTTCGTTGTTGCACCGAGTCGGTTACGTGAAACAAACGATAGCGATCCTCGATCAATCCAAGCAGCTTTCCGGGGGGCAAGTCTTCGTTGTGAATTGGATTTCCGGCATCGTCCGAAGCGAGCTTCCGAGTTTCTTCCATCAGAGGACGGCAGCGCAGAACGAGTTAGCCTGGTGCGTGGAAAACGCTGATAAAGCCCCGCATGCGGGTTGGTTGCGGGAAGTCTATTATCACCTCGCAAAGCTCTCTCTTGCCGACGGAGAACAGGCCAAGGCACAGGACTATCTGCGTGAGAGTGGTTATAAGAGTTTTGACAGGCCGATTACGCTGATCACTCCTTTTTCGGAAGACGTCGCTTCCGGACATACCTTTTCGCCGCGGCGCATCGTCGAGATCGTGCCGGGGCGCGTATACGCGCTCTCGGGTTTCGAGTTCACGGAATACTACTTTGTGGTTTCCGACGATGGACGGCAGTTGATCGGCATCGATGCCGGCACACGAGCGGATTCCGCCAAAGTTGCGTACGAGGCGCTGCGGGCGTACGCTCCCAGCCTTCCGGAATTGACGACCGTCTTCATTACCCACTCCCACTGGGACCACGTTGGCGGCCACAAATATTTCCGCGCCCTGAATCCGCGCTTGCGGTTTTATGCCAGAAGCAACTATCAGGAAGAAATTACTCGCGAAGTCAATGCGTCCGGGAATCTTGATAAGCAATTCTTCGGTGAACGCTTCAATCTCGACGACGTACGCAGCTTCAAGCCGGACATCACTATCGATCGTCGTACCGAACTGAAGATCGGGGGAACACGCATCGAGCTCATCCCTGTGCAGGGAGGAGAAACCCACGACGCTATGTTCATCCATCTGCCGGATCAGGGTGTGATGTTCGTGGGAGATTTCATCATGCCGTATCTTGGAGCGCCCTTTGTGGAGGAAGGCGATTTCCAGGGACTGCTGGATGCAATTGACGTTGTGGTTGAGAAGCACCCCCAATACCTGCTGCACGGCCACGAGCCGCTCACCCGGAATTTCGCATCCGCTTCCATGCTGGCGCAGCTCAAAACAGACCTCGTGTGGCTGCACGAGCAGGTATTGACTGCGGTCCGCCGCGGCGACGAACGTGCCGCGATTCACCAGGCGAATTTGATTCCTCCTGGTCTGCTTGGTGGCCAGCCTGACGTGTATCAGCCATACTTTATCTTGCGCGAACACGTCATTGACCGACTCTACGACCAGAACGTCGGCTACTGGCAGCCCGACCTCCAAGGCCTTGAACATCTGTCCACTGCCGACCGCGCGGAACTTATGGTCGATTACCTGGGATTGTCGGAAAAACAGCTGGTTAAGGCCGTAGAACGCTTGGCCGCCGACGGCAAGTACGAGCTCGCAGCCGCGCTGCTTGAATCGTGCGGAAGCAGATTCGAGGGCAGCTCCTCCGTAGCTGACGCCAAACGTCTTGTCTACCTCAAGTTAATGGAGAAGCACCAGAATACGGATCCGTTCAAATTCATCATCTATTCCGGAAAGATCGGAGAACAAACGCCGCAGATTGCGAGTGGTGACCGGTCAGGAGCCGGGCAAGACGCCAGGCGGTAAGTTGACGCCTGGGGCGGACGGCGTACGCAGAAGCAGTTCTGCTGGCTGGGGGCACGGCTCTTGGCTGCAAATCTGCGACGCTGGTCCAGAAGTCCTTTCCAGGAGATCTCCCCGAAGCCCGTTTGAGGATAGCTTCCAGATTACCGACAACTCACCCAATGATCATCAATCATCTGAGTAAATTGACGGGATTGGGACCTTCAGGCCACGCGAATGGCGATGGCCGATGAATTGGGAATATACTCTGGGGCCATTACGGTTCCGGAGGTCGCATGCGTCGCTGGTTTGTATTTTCGATCTTAGTCTTTGTCGTTCTTGCGTTAATTCTGCTGCGCTACAGCCCGCTTGCACTCGCACAATCCGTTTCGCCGATCCCGCCAGACGCACAAGCCGCCATGGGAGAACTGCAGAAGGAACCCTTTCGCGCTCACATGGCATTTCTCGCGGACGACTTGCTTGAGGGACGAGGCACGGGCGCGCGCGGTCATGAAATCGCAGCGCGGTACGTCGCTGCACAGTTTGAGGCCATCGGCCTGAAGCCCGCCGGCCAGGACGGAGCTTACTTCCAGCGCGTGCCTTTTCGCCAGCTCACGGTCGAACCGGAGAAGTGCGCCGTCAGCATCACTGAGAAGGGATCGTCCACGCAACTCAAATGGGGCGACGACTTTCTCATGCGGGGCAACGAGGTCTATCCGGATTCCTCGATCGAAGCCGCAGTGGTTTTCGTCGGCTATAGCGTGAGGACGCCCGATGGCAGTTACGATGACTACGCCGGAGTGGATGTCAAGGGCAAGATCGTCGCCATGCTTGGCGGAGCGCCGCCCTCGCTCCCCTCGGAATTGCAAGCTCACTTGAGCGCTCTGCGCGAGAAGTTGCGCAATGCCCGCGATCACGGAGCAATTGGTGTCCTTGCGCTCAGAAAGCCAAAGGATGACAAGGGTCTGCCCTGGCCGCGGGTCGTTATTGGCGCTGGTTTCCCGTCGATGCGCTGGCTCGGTCCCGACGGTGTTCCCGGCGATGCCTATCCCGAGCTGCGCGCGAGAGCTGGTCTTTCCGTAGCCGCCTCAGAAAAACTCTTTCAACACGCTTCAAAATCATGGACGGATGTGCTGCGCGACGCGGAAGTATCTAAGCCGCAGTCGTTCGCGTTGCCGGTTACGGCAAAACTGCACGAAGTCTGCCGTCACGAAGCGATCTCCAGCCCGAACGTGATTGCTGTGCTCCCCGGATCTGATCCCAAGCTCAGCCAGGAATACGTTGTCTATAGCGCGCACGTCGATCACCTGGGAATCGGCAAGCCCATCAATGGCGATTCCATCTACAACGGAGCTGCCGACGACGCTTCCGGCACGGCCGCGTTGCTGGTCATCGCCAAAGCGTTTAAGTCAATGGCTCATCCGCCGGCTCGCTCCATCGTGTTCTTAGGTGCGACTGCAGAAGAAAAGGGACTGCTTGGCTCCGATTATTTCGCGCACTTCCCTACCGTGCCGATCAAGAGCATCGTCGCTGATATCAACATGGATGGCGCGAGCGTGTTTTACACATTTAACGACCTCATTGCGCTGGGCGCTCCCGATAGCTCTCTTGAAGCCGTGGTCGCGCGCAACGCGGCACGCCTTGGATTGAAAGTGACTCCCGATCCTGAGCCGGATCAGCACTATTTTGTTCGCGCCGATCAATATTCTTTTGTGCGGCAGGGCGTGCCTTCGGTTTTCATCTCCGAAGGGAAAGAAGCGAAAGATCCAGCGGTAGACGGGAAGAAGTTTACGGAGCAATGGATCGCAACCCGCTACCACGCTCCGTCGGACGATATGGATCAGCCACTGAACTTCGACGCCGCAGTGCAATTCATGCAAATCGATTTCCTGGTGGGATATGACATCGCCCAGGACCCACAGCGTCCGAAGTGGAAGCCTAAGGATTTCTTCGGCGAGAATTTTGGGCCCAAGAGTTAAACGATCTCGTCGGACAAAAAACTGGCCACCGGAGTGCGCGTCATCGTTCTCCAGGATTCGACAAGCCACTACTCGAGAGCACTGGGCGCCAACTTTCGAATTGCGGCTAAGCCGGGAAGTTACGTTTTCACCTTTTCAGGCGGACGCCGACGACGCCGTCCCGAAGTCCTAGGGTTGTATCAAAAGCGACCGGCGCAGAACTCGAGCCTACGCGGAATGAGCCGACACGCTCGCCTGAATTGTGCGGAAAAGCAATTCGCGGTCGGGGCGGGCAGCGGCGATCGGCCAGCCTGCACTGATGCCCCCATCCACAACCAGGTTCTGTCCTGTCACAAAACGCGACGCATCGCTGGCCAGGAACAGTGCGGCTTGTGCGATATCATCCATGCGTCCGACATACTGCAGCGGTTGCCATCTCGCCACGACAGAACCGATGGCGGCCTCAGCAAGTTCCGGATGGTCATCTGCCTCGTCGGGTTGCATGCCCATGACCTTGGCGAAAGCTCCGGTTGCAATCATCCCCGGCGAGAGGCTGTTGACTCGAATTCCTTTTTCACCCAACTCCATGGCTGCGCAACGCGTCAGGTGAATCGAACCTGCCTTCGCGGCTGAATAGTAGTATCCTCCCAGCCCGGCGCGGAATCCATTGACACTGGCAACGTTGATGATGCTGCCCGTTCCTTGTACGGCCATCACACGTGCTGCATATTTCATTCCCGCCAGGACGGCACGCAGGTGCACGGCTATCACCGCGTCGAACACCTCCAGATCAACTTCGGCCATGGCGGCATATTGCGAACTCCTGCCGGCGTTGTTCATCAGGCAATCGACGCGGCCAAAGCGGTCGATGGCGTGGTCAATCATCGCCTTGACGTCGGCTTCGACGGAGACATCTGTACGAATGAAACTCGCGGCATCGCCGAGCTTCCCTACGAGTTTCTCTGCTCTGTCCTGGCGACGGCCAGCAATCACAACCTTGGCTCCGTTGGCGACGAAAACCTCGGCCGTGCAGGCCCCGATCCCGCTCGACCCGCCGGTTATCACCGCAACCTTTCCTTCGAGTGGCAACATTGCAATCGACTCCCTGTGCTAGGCAGCAAGTTCTCTGGCAGCCTCTGTTCAAGTCGGCTCCGCGGTCAGTATCCTATGGAGGAAGAGCGCTGTCCATGACCTCTGAGGTCATGAAGACCCGCGGTTTGAAGTGGTCCGTTCCGGCGCCCATCGCCCCTATTGAAAACCCATAGCCATCGGCCCCCGATCGCACCGCGGGACGGCTTCCTTCAAGTCGTTGTACCAAAAGCGACCGCCGCAGATTCTGATGGGGCTACCAACTTTCTCCGCTGCGGTCGCTTCTGATACAACCCTAGCTCTTGTCGTTCCTAATCTCCGGAGGGCGGGACCAGACTAGTTCCGGATTATGGGCCGCAGCGTTGAGTGGCGGCTGCGCGAGAGTTGACGGGTTCCTGGCCACGCTCTTTTTCACTCGACAGGAGAATACATCGCTGTCACACAGTTGATAGGATGCTACGACCCGCGGACGAAAGTTATTCGCAGCGTAACGCCACCATAGGATCGACTTTCGAGGCGCGCCGCGCCGGAATGTAACTGGCCGCTACAGTCACAGCAGCCAACAGAATCACCGCCAGCCCAAGCGTGATCGGATCGGCGGGCTTCACGTCGAACAGCAGAGAGCTAGCTGTCTTTCCCAGCGCGACGGAGAGCCCAAGCCCGACGACAATGCCGATGGCCAGGAGCGAAAGGGCCTCGATCAAGATCATGCCCAAGATGCGCAGACGCCCCGCGCCGAGTGCCATACGGATGCCGATCTCGTTGGTTCGCCGCTGCACCATGTAAGACATCACGCCGTATAAGCCAATTACAGCAAGCACCGCCGCAAGAAGGCCGAAGAAGCCGGAAAGAGTGGCCATCAGGCGCTCGCGCAAGAGACCGTTGCGGATGTCGGATTCGAAAACGTGAAAGGTGAGGCTGATCTCTGGATTGGCCTCGGCTAGGCGGCGCTTCACCGCTGAGATGGTGTCTCCTACCGGCGCGCGGGAACGGATCATAAAAGTGTCAAAATCATCGGGATCCGGGTCCTGCGCGATAGGGACGAAAGCAATGGCGACGTTTTCATCGCGGAGATCGTTATACTTGGTGTCCTTCACCAATCCAACAATTTGAACGACGAATTCCGGGTGATGCGGTCCGACAGGTGTGTGGAAGCTCAAGCCCACGGGACTGGCTCCGGGTGCCAGGGCGCGCGCAAAAGATTGATTCACGATGGCCACTTTGGAAGAAGTCGCCGTGTCGCTCTCGTCGAAATCGCGGCCGGCCAGCAGCGGGGTTTCCAGGGTCTGGAAATAACCCGGGCTTACCCAACTCCTGTCCACAGTTTTCTTTTGCTTGGGATCCTGGCCGTCCATCCAAATGTCGTCGTTGGCCATTCTGCCGCTCAGAGGAACAAGTTCCGTCTCGGCGGCGGCGTCGACTCCCGGAATCGCGCGCACCTGCGCGAGCAGATCACGCTTGAACGCTTGACGGCGATCGGGGGCCAGCTTTAGTTCAGTAAGGTCCAAGTTCGTGATGAGGATGCCTTTGGCGCGGAAGCCGGGATCGACACTCAGCAGCTTTCCCAAGCTGCGGGAAAACAAGAGCGCGCCCACCAGGAGCACGAGGGAGATTGCGACCTGAACGGTCACCAGCGCACGCCGCAAACCGAAGCGTTCGCGGCCGGCCGTGTTACCGCGTCCTCCGGCTTTGAGCGCTTCGGCCGAACTGTTGCGCGTGGCGCGCAGGGCGGGAGCGAGTCCGAACAGGAAGCAGGTCAAGACCGCGAGGCCCAACGTGAAGCCGAGCACGCGCCAATCGGGCGTGAGATCCACAAACACCCGATTCTGCTCCGTGCTGATCAATGAAACCAGAAACTTGCCAACCGAATTGGAAAGCACAAGGCCGATCGCGGCGCCGGTGGCCGCTAAGAGAAAGCTTTCGGCCATCAACTGCCGGATCAGGCCCCCTCGTGACGCTCCCAGCGACAGCCGAATGGCGATTTCGCGTTCGCGCGCACTGGCTCGCGCCAGCATCAGGCTGGCGAGGTTGGTACAGGCAAGCAACAGCACAAATCCGGCGATGGCCAGCAGCAGGTTGAGCGGCGTCTCGTAGTCCCTGCGAATGTCGGAGACGCCGGTGCCCACCGGGAGCACCCCGAGATGAAAGGTGAGATAGTGCTTCTCTTCTTCCGCGCCGAATTTCGTGATAGCGGTCGCTTCGAATATTTGCGGAGACACTGCGGCCAGTTGGGCCGAAGCTCTCTCGATGGTCCAGCCCGGCTTGAGGCGGCCCATGACAGAAAGCCACCACGCGTGAGGTACATCGAGGCGTGCCTCCTCGCCCCGGATCAAAGGGTCCGCGCAAGTAGGTACAGCCACATCAAACTGCCTGCCGACTTCCAGGCCGTAAAAGCTGGCCGGCGTAATGCCGATGATTTCAAAAGGATGATGTTCGATGGTTATCTTGCGTCCGAGGGCCGAGTTCTCTCCCCCGTATTCGCGCTGCCAGAATGCTTCGCTGATGACAACGCCGGGCGAGCCGCAGCCGCGCTGATCGTCCTCCTGGGTGAGGAGTCGCCCTAAGATGGGCTGCACGCCGAGCACGCGGAAGAAATCTCCGCTCACATAAAGACCGTCCACGCGGTGCGTCTCGCCGCTGGGCGCGATGTTGAAACGATCTTGGGCCCAGGCAAACATGCCAGAAAACCCCTGCTGCTGGGCGCGAATCTGCTCCCACTGCGGGTTCGTCAGCATGGCGTGCGACGACGTAAAATTGCCGGTACGGCCATGCGGCTGAATGATGCGCACCTCGGCCAATTGGTCCGGATTCTTGAGCGGAAGCGCGGTCAGGCGGATGGAATCCAGCAACTGGAAGATAGCGGTGTTGGCTCCGATGCCGAGCGCCGAGGTGAGCACCGCGACAGCCGTGAAACCGGGGTAATTGCGCAGCATGCGCAGGGCGTAGCGGATATCCTGAAGCAGGGAGGTCATAACGTCTTCCAATGGCACTAAATCCAGAAACTTTGGCCAACGTGGCCGAACAAAAAAGTAGACTAATGCAATTGTCAGGCCGGAGTTGTGGAACTCACAATCCATTGAAAAGCGGGAAGTAAGGACTGATTAATACGGGCAAAAAGGGCTACTCAATGTTCGGTTCCGAACTGAGCTGTTCAGAAGCGGACAACCCACAAAACCCTTTGCCTTCCCCCGGCTTGGGCGTCTTTCAGTCACCCTTCGTCGCCGTCGTCATTTTCGCCGTCACCGCACTTCTGGCAGCAGCACGGATCGCAATGCCGCGTGTCGCAATTGCCCGATTTGCACTTGTCGCAGCACGTCTTGCATCCGCAATCGCTCCAGATCGTCGCCGCCAGCAGCTCGATGATCTTCACCGGCTCCGTCGGATCGTCGCAGGTAATGATCAGCTCGCACGCCCGCGGATATCGCTCGGTCGCCTTGTAGCGGATCACCAATCCCAGACACGAGCCCGGATGTAACGTCGCGGGGAACGGACTGTTAATCAGCTTCCAGTGCTTGTTCTTGTGCTTGAAGGACACGCCCGAAACGAACAGCTTGCATTCGCCGATGTTACAAATCGAAAGCGTCCGCTCTTCGGTGCAGCACGCCTTCACCGCCCCAAAGAAGTTCGATCCCGTCACTACCAGCTTGCCCGCCGGCGTATTCCCGGACACCCCGATGGCTTGCGCTCCCGTGTTACTCACCACCGTGATCGTGGCCGCCGCAGCCCCCAGCGCTGTCGGCTGGAACCGGATCGGCAGATCTACTGACGCCCCCGCTGCCACCATGATCGGATAGGACAAAATCTGCGGCGGCAGAAAATCCGCCGAAGATGACGTGATGCTGTTGATCAAAAACGGACACGGCCCCGCGTTGTTCACCACCAGCGCCTCGTCGCGGAAGGACCCCCGGCAAACGTTGCCGAAATTCCCCGAATCGGCGATTCCCACCACCAGCCGCGGCGTCACTCCCGTCCCGTTGACGGTGACCGTCTCCGGGCTGAACAAGTCGTTGCTGAAAATCGTGACGGTCGCCGTCGCAAACCCCGCCGCCGTCGGTTTGAAGCGGATGGGAATCTCGATCGACTCACCCGGCGCCACCGCCAGCGGAAACGACGCGACGCCCGGAATCACAAATTCCGCGTTCGACGATGTAATGCTCCAGATCAGCAGCTCCGCGAATCCGGAATTGTTGATCGTCAGCACCCGGTCCGCGCTCTTGCCCACGCACACATCGCCAAATTGGCCGTTGTCCCCCACCATCGTCACCACGATCGCCGCCGGAGCGATCCCGGCCAGCAACCGCCGCCCGTTGATGCTGCCCCATCCTGTGACCGCATCCCAGCCCACCGCCGCCGTGTAGAATGGCGCATCCGGCGGGTAGCTGGAGTCGTTGTTGCCCAACCGGATGTCGTTACAAATCCGAGGCCCGTACTTGTACAGCGTCGGATTCAGCAATCCCGTGTTGCGGCCCAGAGATGCATTGATGGTCGCAATCAGGCCCGCGTAGAGCGGCGCTACGGCGCTGGTCCCATATCCTCCCTGAGGCCCCACGCCGGCGATGACAAACCCCGTCATCGCCACCATGCCGGCCACGTCGGGCAGGCCGCGCCGGATTCCGCCGTCATTTTTTGAGATCGGCCGAACCCCCGCGTGGACCTGATACGGAGGCCGCGGAAATTGATCGCTCACTCCGCCGCCCGTCGCCTCGTAGTAGAAACTGCCTGACCAGCCCTGGAACGGCGAAGCCAGAACATTGCCGTCGCTCCAGGTGTATTCGTAGAGCGCCCCAGGCGGCGTTGGATTCGCCGAACCCAGAATCGTCCCGCCGCACGCCGTTACGAACGGATCACCGTTCGGGTAGCTGATATGGCACTTCCCGTCTCCCACGTCGTTCTCCGAGCCCCAGTCGCCGATCGCCATGAACACCGTGATGCCGCGAGCGGCCGCGGTTTTTAGCTTTCCGTGCAAATTGTTCGCAAAGGTTCCCGCGATGGTGTGGTCGCCAATCGAACCCGTGTCGTCGCGCAAGGAGGGCACCCAACTCGCCGTCAATACCGAAGGCGGATTGTCGCCCGGCAATGGGAAGGTCGCTCGATCGAAGAACGTGTCCCATCCCAGTTCGCTGTCGTCGGTGAAGTAAACGTTGATGTTCGCTCCCTGACCCGAAGTCGCCGCGATACACACGTCGATGTTGCATTCAAGGATCGGGCCGGGCGGGGGACTTAACACCAGGGCTCCGTTGTTGGTGTAGCCCAAAAGAAGAATGTCCGAGAGCTTCGGTGCCGACAACCCTAACGCCGTCACGAACGAATTGACGTCGCTGGGCAGATACGCCGCTCCGGCGGAGGCATCCTCGAAGATTCCAATCGTCTGGCCCGCGGCACTGTTGGTCGGAAAATTGTAATCCTGGGCGATCTGCAAAGGTGTCAAGTAACCCGCTCCGGGAGGATCCCCGGTACCTGTCCCCGCCGGCCTTCCCAACTTGCGATTGTCCAGGCCGATCACCGCTTCCACCAGCTCCGCCAAATTGGCCGGCAGATGCACGCGTCCCTCGAACCCACGGTACTCATGCGCGCCCATCTCCCGGTGGTCACCAAAGGGACGCCCTTTTCCTTCCTTGCGCGGCGGATGCGCGGGCGCCTTCCGCTCTGGCGCCCGATACCGGTTCAGCGTCACGCCGAACGCGGCATTCATCTGCGCCGCCGTACCCTCCGCCATAATGCGCCGCCGTCCAGCGTGGTGCTCCACGATCCGCAGCCCGCGGTCTCTCAAATAGTCCGCAACCCGGTCGACCTCTTCCTTCGCGGCGCCATGCCGCTCGAAGAACTCTTCCGGCGAAAGGTAAACCCGTTGGTCCGGCGGGGTATTCTCCCAATACTCCAGATCGGGCACGTCCGGACTGCCCGGCTTTTGGCGGACAATCACCGCTACCGTGACGGGTTCGTTTGCTTCTACAGGTCCAAGCAGCGTCGATCCCTTAATCTGAGGACGTTCACTGCCCGGTAGAGGATGGGTACCTGTCGGACGAGGCATATTGCAAGCTCCTTGTAACTGAAAAGTTCTGGGTTGCCGAACCTATAGCGCAGTTTTGAGGTGGACCCGCCTTTTGACGCGGAATGTTTCAACCGCGATTGTCCCGGCCCACAACTGCAATCTGCTGGAATAGTGATCGAGAAGAGCGCGTCGTATCACGCGACGGACGTAGTTTCTCTAATTCCTGACTGAGAATGGTGGGCAGGCGCTGGTTCGATCGTGGGCATAGCCCGCGTGAAAGATGCAACGTCTCAAGAGATGGCGGGAGGTCGGGAATCGGAAGCAATCTGGCTCCACGGGGACCAGATTAGTCTTGACAAGTCTTAGTGCTGTATCTGAAGCGCCCCGAGCGAAGAGTTGGGAGTTGAGATGGTGTTTAGGGGCGCTTCAGATACAGCGACTTGAAGGAAGCCGCCCCGGGGGACTATGGGATTTGTATCCGGATGAACCGGCCTTTATCGTTTGCAAGTTTACGGTTGCAGGCAGAGCGCTTGGGTCTCAGTAGCGGGTCGTAGAGAGAATGGTCGCGGGGCGGTGCATCGGAGAGTCTGGAGCGCACCACCATACTGCATTCTGAGGAATACGAGACAGAGAACCAGTGTGCGCGCCGAAGCACGAGCGAGATTCGAGGCTGGAGATGTGGATTCATGCTGCGCACCGGCTGGGATGAGGCGGAGATCGGAGGAGGAGTTGCGCGGCGGAGAGGCGCTCGACGACCTGCATGGTTCCGCCGCAGAGCGGACAGTTCCATGGTGAGTAAGCGGGGAGCGTGGTCGGCGAGGCGGTGCCTGCTGCGGGCGGATCGGATTGCTGGAGCAATCGGAAACAGATCGGAAGGAGTTTTGCTCGCTGGCGGTTAGCGAGGAAGCCGAAGTTGCGGATGCGCATAAGGCCGCGCGGCAAGAGGTGAAGCAGGAAGCGGCGCAAGAACTCTTCGACGGGCAGGGTCATGAGCCGCTTCTTGTTGCCGTGAGCGGAGTCGCGCCAACGGAAGGTGACATGGCCGTTGGCAAGAGCAACCAACCTGCTGTTGGCGATGGCGACGCGATGAGTGTAAGCGCCGAGATAGCGCAGCACATGTTCTGGCCCGCCGAAAGGCGGTTTGGAGTAGACAACCCAGTCGTGACGGAACAGT
>Ga0209420_1000123_pt1 | contig 47373 bp, 53 predicted proteins | sample BlaSpr_A8_OM1_O1_FD_187972 | JGI IMG/M metagenome (GOLD analysis project Ga0209420, IMG submission 187972) | Forest soil microbial communities from Thunder Bay, Ontario, Canada - Black Spruce, Ontario site 2_A8_OM1_O1 (SPAdes) (version 2) | ecosystem: Environmental > Terrestrial > Soil > Boreal... | reverse complement strand
CAATGACAAGGATCGCAGTGTCGCGCAGGAATCTGCTCGCTACGGGAGCCTGCGCGCTGGTTGGCGCCGTGAGCCTGCCGGGATCGGCGAGTGCCAGCGCATTGGGAGGGCAGAACTTAACGAACGAGGAGGTAGTCCGGAAGTGGTACGCAGCCTGGGAGAGGAAAGACTGGGGCCCGGTGGATAGTCTGCTCGCCGATAACTTCACCTTTTCAAGCGCGGCAGGCGACGACCACATCAGCAAGAGCACTTTCAAAACGCGATGCTGGGAAACACAGATCGATTTCATTGGACATTTTGACCTGGAGCGAATCGCCACTGGGCCGGACGATGCTTTTGTGAAGTATCTTTGCCACACCAAGGACGGTAAATCGTTCCGGAACGTGGAGTATCTCCGAATCAAGAACGGGCAGTTGCAATCCATTGAGTGTTATTTCGGCGCGCAATCCAGCTTTCCGTCAGCAGTGAGCACTGGGCAGAAGTAACCTACCCGCCTGGAAGGGAAGGCGTGGGGTGCCGAATCTGCCAAAATCACCGGTGATGCTGAATCCACAATTCAAAGGCGCACAACCAATCGACGTGTTTGTCGTTCCCGTGGGCAGGTGGTCAGAAGGACCCGCTGCTCCGGTTATGCAGGACCATTACATTTAACTTCGGGTACCGGGAAATCGAGACGAGAGAGCAAGGGGTTCCATCATGAGCGCCCGCGAAATTCAGGATCAGAAGACCATTGCACGTGAGATGTTTGTGCAACAAGCTGCTCACGCTGATGCGGACGTTTCGGCTAGCCCGCTGCGGGGAGCTGCGATTTGCTCCACTAAGAGTAGACGGGATTACACTCTTGAATCGACAGCGGACGAGTTCTGCGAAGCTGCAGATACATCATTGCTTCCGCTAACCCGAGTTGATGCTGCAAACCTCGTGCGAGTCTTGCGGCAGTTGGAGGTTATAGCAAAACGACACGCGCCACGAATCGCGTTCAAGGCCAACGGTAGCATCCTACTCTTGGATTTAGCCGACATTTTGGCAGTGCAAGCCGAAGGTAATTACGTTTCGCTGCGACCCCGAACTAATCCCTATTTGGTGCACGAGTCCCTTTCGTCCATGGCGGAGAAGCTCAAACCCTACGGTTTTATTCGCATCCACCGCTCGGTCGTCGTGAATAGTTCGGCCGTGGAGGAGATCCAACCTTTACCGACGGGGGAGTACAGGCTGCGTGTAAAAGGTGGGAAGCAATACTTGGTAACGCGTACATACAAACACAACCTCAGAGATCTGGCTCAACTGTGGGTCGGCTCCGAGCGGCTTTGCGGCTAACAGCAAGAGGTTTTACTTTCGTTATTCCTCGTAGCATTCCCAAACGTCCCTTGCGAAAAGTCAGCCCGTAAACAGCGCGGCAGAATGAAAGCGCAAGCAGCAAATCTTGCTAGGGCGGCTGCTGGACGGTTGTTCCAACGTGGGCTGGATTGCGCGAGGTGTTGTCCGCGTACATTGATTGCAACGCCAGAATGGAGAATGTGAGGCCAACCTGCAGTTCAGCCTCGATGAAATCCCCCGCGTAATCGTGGGCGATTTTGGCCAAGACACCCGAAAAAAGATATCCGTGGCTCGTCTTGCGTCTTCGGTACTGCTAGCTTCGCACTTGCCTAGGTCTCGTCCTCGGCAAGCTTTCGAAGATACGCTTCGTCCTCGAGAGTCCACGCAGGCGATGCATCTTCGTCGAGACCGCCGTCGGCCGCCACATCACCGCTGCAGTTAAACTGGTTCCGCTTGCGGTAAGCAGAATAGACCATCGTGGCCATGAAGATAATCGGGGGAAAAAACATGATTAGGATTCCGTGTCGAAGAGCTTGAATGAACCGCGGGCCAGAACTTGCCGCGCTCTGGTAGCACATCGCGCAGCCCTGCGCACACAACGCTGATGGGCTCAGAAGGGTCGCAATCGCGACACTGGCTCGCTTTAGGGTCGTTGTGCTCATCTTGCGAATCATATCATCTCCGTCGTGTTCCAGTTATCGTGATGCGAGTGGAGATCTCCACTAATCGCAACTTTATTGGGTTAGCCGCAGGTTGAACATACGGAATGCGTCCGCCCAGAAATGATCCATCATGAATAGAACGAATAGAGTAATAGGCACTACGGTCCAGAAAAGAGTTTTACGTTCGTATCTCATGTGCATGAAATAGAGCAACCCAAAAGCCGCCTCGATAAAGGCCAGAATCAGCAGGACGGCTAGCAAATCCTTTGTTGCGGGGTGCCGGTAGGTGACCGCTACTTCAATGCCGACGATGGCGAGGAATCCCACCCAGATGCCAAGGTAGGTTGCCATACTAGGGTCGTGATCGGTTGCCATTGCTCTATTCCTCCCGTTCAGTCCGCTCAGCGAGCGTTCATCAAGTACATTAGCGGGAATACGAACATCCAAACGATGTCGACGAAGTGCCAGTACAAACTGGTCGTTTCGACATGGTTGTCATCCAGCCAATTTGTCTTATAGCCAATGGTTATTACAAGCAGGGCGACAACTCCGGAGATCACGTGCAAAAGATGCAGTCCGGTGATACTGAAGAAGGCGGCGCCGAAATCGAGCGGCCCGCCCATCGGATTCTTGTGCAGTCCCCAGCCTTCGCCAAACATACGAAACCATTCGCGAAGGTGGAGGGCCGCGAAAACAACTCCTAGAAGCATTGTGAAACCTAGCCATTGGATGGCCTTGGATTTCTGGCCGGCTTTTGCGGCGCGCACGGCAACCAGCATCGTAAGGCTGCTTGAAAGCAACACGAAAGTCATTACCAGACCGTTTGCAATGCTCGGCCACTCGAATGGCCTGGGCCAGTCCGGACTCCCGATGCGAAGAAAGCCATAGGCCACCAAGGCGGCGGTAAATGTCACAGCATCAGAGGCGATGAATAACCACATCGCCAGCTTTTTGGATTGCAATCCGTAAGGGGACGCTTCCGACAGAGCCCCGTGCCCTGTTCCTATTGTCAGCTCTGAATCACTCACAACGCCTCCCGTGAGTTGCTCACATTCGTACCGCGATCACCATCAACAGATAGACCCACAACAGATCCACAAAGTGCCAGTACACCGCCGCCGTACCTAAGCTCGTTTGGGCATTGGGTCTGTTCCGCCGCAACCGATAGCCCACGTAGATCAGGCCAAGAACACCCCCCAACAGATGCAGACCATGCATCGCCGTCAAGACGTAGAAAAAAGAGCTGCTCGGACTGGTCGCAAGAAACAGGCCCTGCGAGGCCAGACTGCGCCAAGCCAGGAATTGGCCGACTATGAACAGCAACCCTAGCGTCAGAGTCATATTCAGCCAGTAAAGCCCGCTGGACCGAAGTGCTGCTGTATCGGCGGGCACCGATTTAGGCGCCACCGCGCGTGAGCTGGAGGCTGTCGCAAAACGCTTTCGCGATAGCTCGAGCGTGTAGCTGCTGGCGATTAGGATGACGGTATCGAGGTACAAGATCCGAGGAAGCACGAATCGCTGCCAATCGGAGCCTGAGCCTTGTCGCACAATCAAAGCGCTGGTTAACGCCGCAAATGACATGGCGATGGCGGACACGGCCACCCAAACACCAGTGTGCGAAGCAATTCCCTTAGCCGCAGGGACTACCGGCGTTTCGATCCGGGCACGGGTGCCGGTTGTTCGTGCGGGAACGTAGGTTGTCGTTGACATGGTGTCCTCGTTAAGCTGATCAGTGTTCAACAATGGTGTCTGTTGCCGTCTGCATGATGTAATCCGTCTCGGCTCCTTCTACGCCGTACTCGTAAGCATCCTGGCGAACGACCATCTGGCGACCGCCGAAATTATCAAAGGGCGGTGGAGAAGTTGTGGACCACTCGAGCGAGGTCGCTTCCCATGGGTTGTCCGGAGCTTGGGGACCCCAAAAGCGAGTGTGAAAAAGGTTATAGAAGAAGATAAACTGCGCGGCACCTGTCAGCAAGGCGGCCACGGTAATGAATTTGTGGACCGGAATCAGCGGGATCAAATAGTTGTCCGTAAACGCAGAATATCGACGGACATTGCCCGCCAGGCCAAGGTAATGCATGGGCATGAAGATGCAATAGACGCCGACGAAGGTAAGCCAAAAATGCACCTTCCCCAGGGTTTCGTTCATCATGCGGCCGATCATCTTTGGCATCCAGAAATAGGTCCCCGCAAATATTCCGAAGATCGCGGCTACGGCCATAACGAAGTGAAAGTGGGCAACCACGAAATACGTCGCGTGCAGGTAGGTGTCGAGACTGGGCTGCGCCAGGAAAAACCCGCTGATACCACCACTGATGAACACTGAGATGAAGCCCAGGCAGAACAATGACGCGGAAGTAAATCGCAAACGGGCGCCATAGATCGACCCGAGAAACATTAGAGTCGAGACGGTGAACGGAATCGTGATGATCAGCGTCGGCACCGAAAATAGAAGCGCCGAAAACGGGTTCATGCCGCTCACGAACATGTGGTGGCCCCAAACCATATAACTCAGGAAGGCAGCCGCGATTAAGCAACCAACCAATACGCGTACTCCGCCCAGCAACGGTTTTCGTATAAACGCAGGGAGAATATGCGCGACGATCCCGAAGGCGGGGATGATGGCAATGTAAACTTCCGGGTGGCCAAAGAACCAAAACAGGTGCTGCCACAGCAGTGGCGAACCCCCAGAGTGTGGCTGCAGATTGTCACTGACCACTAATCCAGCAGGATTGAAGAAGCTAGTGCCGGCTGTGCGATCAAGGATGAGGAGAATGCAGGCTGGTAGAAGGTCTGCGAAGGCCAGCAAGCCGATGCAGGCGGTAATAAACCAAGCCCAAGTTGAGAACGGCATGCGCGCCAAAGACATGCCCTTCGTGCGCAGGTCAAGCGTAGTAGCGATGAAGTTCAACGAGCCGAGCAACTGGCCGATACAGAAAAGCGCAATCGAAACCGCCCAAAGATTCTGGCCCATTGCTTCGCCCGGACCTGCGTCCCTACCCACAGAACTGAGCGTCGCGTACGCGGTCCAGCCGGAAATGGGGGGACCATCATGGACGAAGAAAGCTGCCATCATCACCAGGAATGCGACAAAAGTAGTCCAGAACGACATCATGTTAAATCTTGGGAAAGCCATGTCTTCCGCGCCGATCTGAATCGGGAGGAAATAGTTTCCAAAACCCGCGAACGGCGCATTGGTCAGCACGAAGAAGACCATGAGAGTGCCGTGCATGGTCAGCAGCGAGAGGTAGTATTCAGGTGTCATCACACCGCCCGGCGCTCCGTTGGGCGACAGAAACCGTAAGCCAGGAATGGCGGCGGTGGTCCAACCCAAATGGATGCGAAACAGCCAGGACAAAACCATGCCGATAAAAACGGCTGCAAGCGCTAGCCCGTAGTACTGGAGGCCAATGACCTTATGGTCCAAGCTGAAGACGTGCTTGCGAATAAAGCCTGTGGGCGGCGTAAGGTGGTGAATCTCTGGCTGTGCTGACGTGTCACTCATCGATCATGCCTCCCAAGAAACTTTTTGGCTCGGCTACCTTGCCCAGTTCAGTGGGACCTCAATCGCCCGACTGCTGCTTCAGCCAGCTGTCGTAATCTGACTGCGACATCACGTCCATAAAGGCCCGCATAGAGTAATGGCCCAGTCCACAAAGCTGTGTACAAACAATTTCATACCGGCCCGCTTTTGTTGCCGTGAAGTGAAGCGGAATATCGAGGCCGGGGACAATGTCTTGCTGCAGGCGCAGCTCGGGGACATAAAAATTGTGGATCATGTCCTTGGAGTGCAGCGTAAGCAGGATCGGAGTGTTAACGGGAATGGTCAAGCTTCCAACGACGATATCGTCTCTAGCGGAAACATCATTCGCGGGATCCAATCCGAAATAGTTGCCACTTCCATCACTGATCTTGTCTGCATGGATCGGTCCAAACACCCCATCGGGGCCGGCATAACGGAAGAAGAAAGCAAACTGCTCAGCCTGGACGTCGACATGCAAGGCGTGCTCGTTTGCAGGAGTCATATACATAGACGCCCAAACCTTCGAACCCACGAATGTGAGACTCAGAATCTCAAGGCCGACGATAATAATTCCAAAGGCCACTACCGGCCCGGCACCACCGGGCCAGTGTTTGATCTTTCCTTTCCCAGTACTGAAGGCCCACACGAACCCTGCCAGAATAAGTTGGGAGGAAATAAAGAGAATGCCGGTGCCGACCAACGTTTCGTCCATCTGGTGGTCAACACTCGGGCCGGTCGTCGAAATCGTTGGAGGCGGCCACCAGGTGTGGGCAATAATCGGGTAAACCGAAACCAGCGTGATTATTACTAATACGACGGCAAACACCTTGCCCATCTGAGTTACCTCCGCCACGGAAAGAGAACGCTGCTTGCGAGACTTGAAGTCAGGTGCCTGACACCGAACTCGATATCAGGCACCCCCTTCAAGCCGTTCGGTTAGTACGGCAGAACTTTGAACGTAAAGTTAGCCGTCTTCGTTTCGCTTCCGCTGATGGTGACTTCCTGGTTCTGCGAGCCGTATTGTTCTTGCCAAGCCGTTACGGTGTATTTTCCAGCAGGCAGCCCCTTAATCTCGAACGAGCCATCCTCACCGGAAACTGCATAGTGCGAGGTCTTTAATACGACGAAATATCCGTGCATCCATGGATGGATATTGCACTTTACCGAAATGAATTCCGGCTTCTCCCACTTCGTGTCGATCGGGGGCGAGCCTGGCGGCTGGGATTTATTCCACTCCGAGTTGATCTTCGCGAGCGGGTGGATGTTGTGTGAAGTTTGATCGTCGTTGTAAATCTGAAGCTCTTGAGCCGCCAGCATGGGAAGGACGTGGGGGATGTATTCGCAACCCTTCTGATCGTAGCGCACGGCCTGCGAAGGCGCTGAAGACTCCTGATCGCCAGCCGAGATGTACACCACCACCCACTGCAGCGTATTTCCGGGCCCGGTGGTCACGTTCTGCGTCAACACGGGCGTCGTGGCATGCTGTTTCGCACACGATGGTTCTTTTGACATATCAATTGGCTTCATCTTGGGAGGTGTCCCGGTATAGGTAATCTTGCCGCTGATTGAAGCGGAACCAGCCGGCGGATTTGCAAATACCAGCATTCCGCCACTCAGCAAAACAGCAATCGTTAGAGCGAGAAAATACTTAGTTCGCATAAAAAGTCCTCCAGGATATGAAAAAGTTACTGCGCGCCGGTCGCGGCATCAGGCCCGATGGGCTTGATGTCAGCGCCATGTGCAGCCTTATATGTTTGCCAAAGAGACGCTTCCTGCGTCTTCAGCGGTTGCAAAGTCCGTAGAAAGTGCACCAAGTCCCAGGCTTCATCCGGCTTGACAACGTCTGCGAACGACGGCATCGGCGATCCGTCGAGACCGGTCATGAAGATGCGGTACAGGTCTTGATTGGTTACGCCGCACATGAAGCGCGTGCCCGAAGTGAAGTCATATGGCCGAATTGGATTGCCCTTATCATCTGTAAGCGTTGAAGCGGAAGGACCATCGCCGTGCCCTTGCGGACCGTGACACTTCCAGCATTCCAGCTTCTGGAAGAGTTCTCGTCCGTGCAGGATGCTGTCGATGGTGATGGGCGTCTCCGGCGGAATAGTCAGCGGTGTGCCGGGTTTCTCTTTGGCCCAACGCGGCGACCAGGTCTTGACGAACGCTACAAGATCGGCGCGTTCTTGTGGCGTCAAAGGTCGCCACGACGGCATGTTCGTCGTCACGAACCCGCGTGTGATGGCGTTGTATAGGTCATCGTCAGTGGGCAATGTGCCGGTGGGAGTTGAACGGCACTTGAAAGTAGCCTCGGTAAAATCGCGCGGCTTCGGATCGATCCACTGAGCGTTCATGCCCTCGCCATTACCGTCCGGGCCGTGGCACCCGATACAAGAGCGGCGATAGAGTTTCTTGCCTCTCTCTGCGTTTCCGGTCAAATTGCCTATATGGCTTTGCTCAGTAGCCACGCTGGGTGCTCCAAGCGCGGGATCAGGCGAGTTGACGTGCGACTGCGCACGCATGGATTTGGCTCCAACTGTTACCAGAGCCATCGACCCCAAAACAAATGTCACAGCAAAGTTTTTTAGTGTCATTTTGGGCCTCGTCCCTAGAAGTCGAAGTCAAATCCGATAAATACGCTGCTGCTCCACACATTTGTTGAGTTTGGAAACGGAAGTGGAGGCAATCCCGTGCCATCGCCGCTTTCAGGTACGATACCCACAGATTTGGAGATGGAATACTCGTTATGCCACGCTAGTCCAGCGCGACTAAACATAATTGGGTAATACCGATATCCCACTGAGTACGCAGTCACGTTGCCGTAGTCGCCGGGTGTTCCCGAAACGGCCTGTTGGCCCACGTCTATCTTTTCGAAGCGACCGAAGAAAACGAGCTGCGGATTCACAAAGTACTGACCCTCGATAAATCCGCCGTTGAAGGACGGGGCGTGATTCCCAACTGGAATTCCATTCAAATCGGGCGCGCCAGTTGCGAGGTAGGCACTGTCATGCCCGTGCATAAAGTAGGGCAACAACTCCAGGTTCTTGAAGTGAAGCTGGCCAGCGAATCCAACCCGATAGAAAGGTTCGTTCCCCAAGCCAACTAGTTGTTCGGTACCGCCCTGCGCCGTCTGGTAATAGGTTGGTCGTTGCCCTACATAGGCGTAGGCTTGAAATTCCTCATAACCCCAGCTCCCAGCGTTGAAAGCCTTGGTGAAGGCCATATAACCGTCAAAGCTGCGGCTTGACGGATTGCCGCCCGGGGTAACTGAGTTTGTCAAATTCACTCCGCCTTCGTTACTACTAAGCAAGGCGATGGAGTAGCGCGTGTAGCTGTCCGAGCTGTGTCCGGCCAATTCGATTCCAATTTGATTGTCGCCGATTCCGAAGTCGTTGATGCTTCCCGGCACATTGAAATGGTAGATTTGATAGATACCGCCGTTATTGGAGAGGAATAGGAAGCGCTTCTCGGAAACTAGATTGTCGAGTTCAAACCTTCCGAACTTGAAGTTGAGCCACGAGCTTCCCTTGATGTTGTCGAGACGAACCCAAGCGCTTTCAAAGTGCCAGACTGCGGTCGGGTCCGAAGACGGCAGCAGAAGGAACGAAATATTCTTGTACAGAGTGCCCGCTGACCATAGATCCATTCCCGATAGGTCAAACCCGGCCTGCGTCACGTTGCGCAGAACTGTACTGTTACCGGCTCCGGTTCCGTTAGGCGTCGAGTCAACCGGTTGATTGCTGGTGCTCTCACGGTGCCAGTTCGGCGTAATACGGAAAGTGATCGGGAAGTAGGAGGGGTTTTGCCAGATCGGTGAGTCGCGGTCGTTCATCAACTGATATCCGTTGTCGCGGAAAACCATGCCGAAGTTATTCAACTCCGGCCAAGCCGTGTGGCACGCGGAGCATGGCAATCCGTATTTCCGCGCGAACGCCGGAATCGCCATCACCCTGCCAGTCGGTAGAGCACTCACCGTCCGGCAATCGCCGATTACAATCGCCAGCATCAGCAGCGCACAGGTGACCACGGGACGTACCCAGGATTTCTGGGTCCGGTCCGCACCGTTTGCAAACCACTTAAACATACAGCCTCCTATTCAAGCTGTCAGAATGGTTGTAATCTGCATCGTTGAATTCGGAAGAAAGTGAGGTAGAGCAATTGCGAGAGATGAACTTGCACTTCGAAGAAGACTCTTGCCGCCACTTGCGATGATGAATCGATTCGACGTTCTTGAGATGGTCGAGCAACAGCGTGCCCCTCAGGTTCCGCAAAACGCCTAGAAAATACTCTTTCAGATTGCAGAACACAAGAACAAAAATTAACATTTCTTAACATACAGTAATCTCTGTAGGAGTGCCCACCGTACATTCCGAGCGGCTAAGCACTTACTCAGATTAGCCCGGCTAGGTTTTGTAATACTGGAGGACTAAAAGGACAAAACAGTAGAGTTAGTTCCGGGCTGAGCTGATTGAGCCTAGGCTTGCGAGGTTAAGGGCATGGCGTCCTGGGCTGGTTCCTTCTCGTTCGCTACCGCAGGGAACTGCAGCTCGACAATCAGGCCGCCATCTTTGCAGTTTTCCGCCTTGACGCTCCCGCCATGGAGACGCACCGCGCGGTCGGTGATCGAAAGCCCCAGTCCTGAACCGCCAGCGGTCCTCTCGCGAGCGTCGCCCACTCGGTAAAACGGAAGAAAAATGTCCGCCAGAGATTCTTCCGGCACGCCCTTGCCTCTGTCGCGCACGCGAATTAACGCCGTTTCGCTATTCGAACCAGGCGCGAGTTTCAAGGTGACATCCACACAAGTGCCCTCCTCTGTGTGGCTGAGCGCATTGCGAATTACGTTTTCTGCCGCCGCACGGACCAATTGCGCGTCGCCATTCACCTCACAAGGATCGGCAGACACGATTCGGACATGTCGATTTCGGCTCTGCGCTTCATAGTCCGCATCGGCGACGATCTCCTGCAGCAAGGAGTGAAGCTCGATCGGCTCTCCCTCTAAAACCTCCGCCCCGCTTTCCAGTCTCGCGAGCTCGAGCAGGCTGCCGATTAAATGATTCAGGCGCTCCGATTCCAGATCAATCCGGTCAAGCGCGCTGGAGAATTCCGGGCCGGCATGTCTGCGCGCAAGACCTAAGGCCACGCACAAGCGAGTAAGCGGCGAGCGAAGCTCGTGGGAAATATCGGAAATCAGGCGGCGTTGTGATTTCAATAAGGATTCAATTTGTTCCGCCATGTGGTCGAAGTCACGGCTCAGGTCCGCAAGTTCATCCTTACGTCTTTCATCATAACCACCAACGCGCGCCGAAAGGTTTCCGGTTGCTAGACGGTGCGTCGCGGTGCGCAAATGTCGTATAGGCGCTGTGATATAACGTGCCAGCCAGAAGCAAACCAGGCCGGCGATCAAAAGAATTGTCGCGCCGCGCAGGATTTGAATTCCCAACGGGGCCCGCAAAACGTTGGCCACGGATTCAACCTTCATCGCCGTGACGAACACATAGCGAGTCCCCGTGGAACCAGTCGTTCTTCTAGCCACATATTTAGTTCCGTGGGATACGAAAAATTCGGTGTCGCCGGCTTGCAAAGCCTTTTGCGCAATGGCGTCAGCCTCTGCGGGCGTGGGCTGCGATAGGATTTCTTTGCCCTCATCGTCAAATAGAAAAGCCTGCCAACTCAAAGTGGTTTGCAGGGAGGTAAGATAATCCGCCAGCGCCCCCATGCCGTGATCGTCTAAAACGTCCGCGGCCCGAGCAGCCACAATTGGAATCAACGTTCGGTCCGACTGCTCGGATCGATTTAGCGTAAACACAGATTGAGTAGTGACCACGGAATAAATCAGCGTGCCGCTCACCAAAACCATAGCCAGCCAGAAGGAAAGAAAAATCTTTAAGAATAAAGTTCTCATGTTTTGCTCTCAGCGTTTTTTAGGCGCACCCGGTATCACGTAAATGTAGCCCACGCTCCGCACGTTCCGTATGCGATTGCCTCCATCAGGAGCGGACCCCAATTTCTTCCGGAGGTTGCTAATGTGCACATCGATGCTTCGATCGACCGGCACGAAGTCGCGTCCCAGTACGCTTTTCACCAGCTCTTCTCGCGTAATTACCTGTCCGGGTTTTCTAAGAAATGCGGCCAGGATGTCAAATTCAAGCGAAGTCAGATCCACGGCACGGTTCCCGCGGCGTACAATGCGGGCGCCCGTCTCTAATTCCACGTCGCCCAGAACTATGCGATCGGCGATCGGAGGCCGGACCTGCGTACTTCGTCGAAGAACCGCCTGTATACGTGCGACCAGCTCACGCGGATTGAATGGTTTCGGAAGATAGTCGTCGGCTCCAATTTCCAAGCCGACGATTCGGTCCACATCTTCGCCACGGGCCGTCAGCATAATGATGGGCAACCGCGACTTCGCCCGGATTTGTCGCAGCACTTCAAACCCTTGGATTCCGGGAAGCATCACATCCAGAATAACCAGAGAATATTCACCGGAAAGAGAACGATCCAAACCTTGCACGCCGTCGCAGACCGAATCTACCCGAAATCCTTCCGGGATCAGATACTCGGCAACCAGCTCGCACAGCTCCGCGTCATCGTCCACTACTAAAATGCGCGGACCCGGCCATTCTGCGTTTTTTTCGATTTCGTTCTGCTCAAGCACTGGATTCGGCACTCGTTTATCCGCGTGATTCCTGCCTTGATTTTACCTCATCGGGCCAAGGGCTGTTCACCCGAACGCCTTACCGATTCAAGCTAGGCGCTGAAAGCCAGTCCGATCGTCGCGTCTCATTTGAACAAACTTTCAGATACAATAGCGCGGAATGGGAAAAACAGCGATAGGATGCCAGGGCCTTCGCGGAATTCAGACGGCAGTCGTGATGTTGCGCCGAGACGGCGGAAAAATTTGAAGATCCGATGACTCAATCATCACAACACTTTTACTGGCGCGTCTTGTGTTTGTTCATTCTCTTAGCGCCGGTTATGACACAAGCGAATCCTGCGCTGTTTGCCATCCAGAAATCGCCTCAGTTGGAAGGGTTTGCGATTGATTTAAAAGCGACAGAAGAAGATGTCATCAGAGCTGTGCAAGACGTCGTTGAAGATCAGATGATTCACGGCACCTCGGTATATGCCCGCGAGGACAACCTAACAGAAGCCGAATCCGCGACATCCTCTGCATATTATGGAGCCTGGCAAGGCCCTGGCCACGTTTTCTACAAGATTCGCCGCGGGGCGCTTTCCCCGAAACATTTCAAGAACCCAAACGATATGGGCACCATCACTGTTCGCTATGTGGTCCAAGCCGTTTCGGCCAATCGAACGCACCTGCAGATTGACGCGGTATTTGTTGAAGACGCCATGCACAAGGTACATCCCTCCGACACCACCGTGGAAACCAGCGAATTCGCTGAAATCAATGCGCGCCTGCTTCAGATTCATAAAGAAGAACAACAGACCGCGGAACTCGTAAAACAAAGACAAAAAGACGACGAAGCGCGCGCCGCAGCAAAAGTGCGCGATCAGGAACTCGCCCGTCTGAACTCGGCGGAAGCTTCGTTGAAAGACTTGCAAGCTCGCGCGCATCAGCTCCGCCACGATGTCGAGGTGAAAGTCAAAAATCCAAATACCGAACTCAAAGCCGCTCCGTTCCAACGCGCTGCTAAACTCCAATCCCTTACGGAAGGCACCGAGGTTGTCATCGAGATCATCACGCCGTATTGGTACGGCGTGGAAACTGACCAGGGACAGCGCGGATGGCTGCGGCAAGACCAGGTAGAGCCTTTACCGTGAAAAAACTTTCCGGACTCACAATTTTTGTCCCGCAATTGTTCCTCGCCGCCCTCCTAATCGCCGGCTATGCTTCCGCTCAGGCGAAACCTGTTGAACGGACCTTCTCCAATCCGCTCTCAGAGGTTCAGCAGGTAATTGATGATATAAAGTCATCATCCAGCGGCCGTCTCCCCATCCTCGAAGGTTTTGTCGATGTCGGCGACCAACCCCTCAAGGGTTACGAACGGGGCTACTACGTTTGCACGCTTCAGGTGCTCCCTGCTGCCAACGGCGGCGCCAAAGTCCAAGTGACCTCGAAAATAACCGCTTGGTACACGGATCCGGAATCGGCGCGCTCTGGTTATCGTGAACTCACTTCCAATGGCCACGTCGAGACCGACTTGCTCGACCGTATCGAAGACGCCTTAGCGCACAAAGCCTCTCCGCATGCTCCAGGTTCCACTATTCGCGTCCCACCGGCTGGCCCGTTGTACACGCCCCCGCCAGCAAGCCCGCCCGGCTCGAAACCGCCGGCCACCGCTGCTGTCCCGGCAACTCCTCAACCTGCGACTAACGATTCGCCCGCGTCAGCCGCTGGCGAATCATCATCAAACAGGAATGCTCCCCCGGCGCTACCCGGTCGCACCGCCAGCCCACCCGCAGCGGCGCCGGCTGGAGAGAGTCTGGAGTCCATTCAAACTCGCCGCGCAATCGCGGAAGAAAGAGCGCGCCAGATTAGCGCTGATATAAAAGGGCTGGAACAGATTCAACAGAATCAGGTCCGCCCCGTAGATTTAGTAATCGTTAAAAAGCCGGGAGTTTCGATCTTTGCGAAGCCGGAAGAAGGGGCGCAAGTCTTGTTTACCGCGGAGGAAGAAGACGAGTTTCAGATTATTGGCCTTGAGGGCACCTGGGTACATGTGGAGATTTCCGGCGCTTCTCGAGGCTGGATACGGCGCTCACAAGTAGAAATGCCGTCAAGTTACGCTGGGCCCGACGGAGCGAAAGCGGCAGCCGCTGCGTTGCCCGCAAACGCCGATCTTTTCAAGGTTGCGCGAGAAGAAACGAACGCCTTCAGCGGCAAATGGGACCCGCTGCAAGGAAAAACAGTGAGAGTAGTTTGGGTTGAGCCCGCAGGGGGAGCTTCGTCCAGTCCTGCCGAGAAACGAAAGTTCGCGAAATATCTTCTGCTCAAAGCTTACAAAGAATTGGCCTCGTCCGATCAAAAAGTAGCCGGAGTTGTAGTCGTCTTTGATTCCGCAGACGGCGGACAAATCGCCGCCACGATGGAAAACCTGAAAGCCCTCCAAGACGGATCGATGTCCGACGCCTCCTTCTGGAAGGCGGCCTCTCTCGACCCTCCCGAATCTTTCCAGGACTCCGCAAAGTCCTAGCGTGGCCCGCTCTTCTCGATGTGGCACACCGAAAGCTAACGACCTGCAGCCCGAGGAATGCCCTTTGTCTCGACTGGTTTGGGTCTTGCTTCACGCTGATCGAGCACCTGAACCAAATGCACAAACAAAGTAGCAAGCAGTCTTAGTCTCGAAACTCAGAAGGACAACTAGAGCGGTTCCCTTAACGCTGGGATTTCTAAGTAGAACGGCTCAAACAGTCTTGTCTTTCGAGTAGCAGATTTGCGCGAGGTTGCACTCCAGGCACTGGGGCCTGCGCGCCTGGCACACTCTTCGTCCATGCCAAATCAACTGGTGGGAAAAGAGAATCCATTTTTCGCGCGGAATCACCTTCATCAAATCTTGCTCAACCTTCTTGGGATCCACATTTTTCGTCAGATCCAGCCGCCTCGACACGCGCAGCACGTGCGTATCAACCACCACTCCTGCGGCAATCCCAAACGCTGTGCCGAGCACCACATTCGCAGTTTTGCGCGCCACTCCCGGCAGCTTTAGCAGTTCTTCCATCGTTTTCGGTACTTCGCCGTGCAGCTCTTCAACAATCTGCTTGCTCGCGCCCATGATCGATTTCGTTTTGTTGCGGAAAAAACCTGTGGGCCGGATGTCTTGTTCCAATTCTGCCGGATTCGCGTAGGCGAATGCTTTGGCGTCCGGATATTTCTCGTAGAGCGTCTCAGTTACCTGATTCACGCGCACATCTGTGCATTGCGCCGAAAGAATCGTCGAGATCAGAAGCTGAAAAGGATTTTCATGCCTAAGAGCGCAAGTAACGTCCGGATACGCTTCGTCGAGTTTCTTTAAAATCAGCCGAACACGCTCCGGATTGGTGCCGCGCATTCCGCTGCCGCGTCCGGGGACCTTCGCGGACGTAGCTTTCCCCGCGCCTCGCTCCGCCGCGACCTTTTTCTTTGCAATTTTTTTCGGCTTTTTCGGCATCCGGCGAAAAACTATATCATGGACAGGCTAAGCTTCCGCCTGCGCAGCGGTTCTTTCCAGAAAAAACCGCTGTGATTGTCGCAGCTTACACCGCAAAGAAGAGGTTCTGTGCGAACGGCCACTCCGTATCGAACCATTGTCCAGCGCAGCGATACCCCGTACGTTCGCCCATTTGCGGAACTTCCTGCGGATTGTATTTGTGCGAACTTTCCGTCCAGATTGTTTCGCCATCGCGCAAGAGGAAGCTAAAGGGAGCCTTGCGAAGCGTCACGCGCTGCCATTTCGTTGAACGCAGATGCATCTCCACCCGGCGCTCTGCTTCGTCGTACCGCACGATATGCTGGATGTGCGAGAGCTCGAAATTGCCGTCCAGTTCGCGATTGATGCGCGCAAGAAGATTCTTGTTAAATGCCGCTGTAACGCCCGCCGCATCGTCATAAGCGGCCAGCAATTGCGGAATCGGTTTCTCCAAGTCGGTAGCCAACAGCAGCGCGTCGCCGGGAACCAAAATCTTGCGCACTTCGCGAAGAAATTGGTCTCCCGCGGGCCGGTCGAAATTTCCAATCGTACTGCCGAGGAAGAGAACCAAGAGATGTTCGCCCTCGCGCCGCCGTGCCGCTACTTCCTGCAAGCCGTCCAAATACGCGCGCTCGAATCCGACGATGCTAACTCGGTCCATCTCACCAAGTTCTTGCCGGCAACGGTTCAGCGCGCTGCCTGAAATATCGATAGGGTAATAGTTCACTCGCTGGCGTCGCGAAAGCGCTTCCAACAAAAAGCGCGTCTTAGCTCCGCTGCCGCTGCCTAGCTCTGCCACCACGAATGGTCCCTGGAGGCAATCGATGATGTCGGGCGCGTAGCGCTTCAAAGAACGCATCCCTGCCCGGCTCAATCCGTATTCCGGCAGCACGCAAATCACATCGAAGAGCGCCGAACCCACTTCATCGTACAAATATTTTGAAGGTAGCTCTTTCTGCCCTGGCTGCCCGAGTCCGACGATTACATCTGAAGAGAATTCGGCCAAAGCCTGGCTTCTGACGGTCGAAGTCGAAGATGCCATTCGCGGAGCGGTTGCCATTTCTATTCCTCCACACAACGGAAGGTGGCGTATGCATACGGATAATGCGGTTGAAACCAATTTCGGAACGATCGCCGCACCATGCAAGCATCCGTGCGCGCCGAGCCACCTTTCATAACAAAATGTTTGCCATCAAAAAAATCCGCGGAGTACCCGCGATAAAACGAAAAGGGTTCGAACCCAGGCAGCGGGCCGAACAAGGTGGATGTCCATTCCCAGCCATTGCCCAGAAGATCGAAAACACCAAATGCGCTAGCCCCCGCGGAATGCGCATCCACCGCAACCGGGTCCCAGCGCTGATGATGAAAGTTTCCATGATGGTTTTCGGGCTGCGCGTCGCCCCACGGATATATTCGCTCGCGGCCCTCCGGCGTTCCGTAGGCAGCGCGATGCCACTGCGCTTCGGTCGGCAACTTCTTCGCCGACCAGCGCGCAAAAGCGGAAGCCTCCGCGTGGCTCACGTAAACGGGCCAGGATTCCGGCAGCGGCATCATTCCAAACATCGCGCGATAGTTCCACTGTGTGGCAGGATCAGACGCGGACGCACTCGATGAATTCAAATCAGCCCGGTACGACCAAAAAAATGGATGTTCGAGTCCCTGCCGAGTTTTCCAATCCCAATCTTCCGGCGTCCAATGTTTTGGATCTTGGTATCCACCGGACTGGACAAACTTCAAGTACTCGCCATTGGTCACCGGAAAAACATCGATCGAAAAACTCGGAACCGAAATTTCCTCCGTCCCAAACTCGTTATCCCACCCGAACGCTCCACCCATGCCTTTCCGTTGCCCGAGCGTAGCGCTTCCCGCAGGGACCAGCGCTAGCCGTCGTTCCGGCGACGGACTTGTATCTGCCGACGGCAGAGGCTGCGGCGTTTTTCTGTCCACCGGCAAATTGTGCAGCAAATAAGCAAGCGTCTCGGCATGCATCAGCCGATGTTCGATCGCAACTTGCAGCAGTGTCCCATCGATCAGCGCCGGTTCCTGCGAACTCACGCCGTTCCGGTCGCGCAATTTAGAATCCAGTTTTTCGCGCACCTCACGCTTGTATCTTTCCACCACGCCGATGTTTGGCCAATCGCTCGGCACGTCCGTCGGCAAACCGCCGTCCACAGGATCGATACCAAACGCGAAAAGTTTGTCCAGATCCGTATCTTGTGATTGCAGTCCCAGCGCGCCGCTCAGCAGGTTCCGGTCAAACGCCTCCAGATGTCCCAAATAGAAAATAAGCCGATGTCTTTCAGGGATGGGCCGATCGTAAAAAGAATTCGGAGGTAGAAGATTAAAAAGACTATCCGTGCGTGCACGTGCCTCGTCTAACCTGGCAAGCAGTGATGGTTGTAAGACAACTGCGGTGCGCGGAGTCGCCATAATTCACCCAGGAAGTAATGCGAGTCCGCAGCTCTAACCTGCCGAAGATAAGAGGCTACGGGGTCGCACGCGCATTAGACGCTGCCAGCTGCCCAAAAGTGGCAACTATCGGATAGCCCAGGCCCCCAGCATACTTCTAAAGGCTTTACCCCGGTGACTATAAAGATTTTTCTCCCGGTTGGGAAGCTCTGCGTAAGTCCGACCCAGTTCCGGGAACAAGAATATCGGATCATAACCGAAACCATTTGCGCCGCGCGGCGCTTCCGTCAGTACGCCTTGCGCGAAATCAGAAGTCACCGCGAGCAGGCGCCCCTGCTTCGCTAAAGCGGTAACGCAGACGAACTTCGCACGCCGCTCGTCACCCTTCTTGTTTTTCATTTCGCGCAGTAGCTTGTGGATGCGATCCTCATCCGTCGCATTCACCCCCGCATAACGCGCCGAAAGCACTCCTGGCGCGCCGCCCAGCGCAGGAACCACCAATCCCGAATCGTCCGCCAAAACGCATGCGCCTGTGAATCGGCTGTAATACTGCGCTTTGCCTGCAGCATTCTCCGCAAACGTCGGAGCCGTTTCTTCGAACTCTTCGATCTCAGCAAGATTTGCTAGGCCCGCGAGCTCAATTCCGGATTCGCCGGCGAGCTCGCGATATTCCCGCAGCTTGCCAGGATTAGAGGAGGCCAAAAGCAGTTTCATATCGCGCGATACTCCGCATCGGCGCTGTTACCGCGCGTGACTCAAAAAATTCATGTGCAGCAATTCGTGCTGTGCCCGCGTAAGCTTGCGAATTCCTCCGGCCGCCAACGCGAGCAGCAATTCCAGTTCGCGTTGCGTGTAGGGCCGCCCCTCCGCGCTTGCTTGCACCTCCACAAACTCGCCGCTCCCGGTCATCACCACGTTCATATCCACTTGCGCCCGCGAATCCTCTTCATAAGCGAGATCGAGCAGCAGTTCATCCTTCACGATCCCCACGCTGATAGCCGCCAGCGAGTCGATCAGCGGGACTTTTCGCAGCATTCCTCCCGCAACCATTCGCTCGAGTGACAGCGCCAGCGCCACAAAGGCGCCTGTAACGGAGGCCGTCCGTGTGCCGCCGTCGGCTTGAATCACGTCGCAATCAATCCAAACTGTTCGCTCGCCCAGCGCTTTCAGATCCGTCACCGCGCGCAGCGTTCGTCCTATCATGCGTTGAATTTCCAGCGTCCGCCCGGATTGGCGTCCCCGACTCGATTCGCGGGGCGTGCGATTCTCGGTCGAGCGCGGCAGCATCCCGTATTCGCCGGTTACCCAGCCTTTGCCCGAACCTTTCAGAAATGACGGGACCCCATCTTCCAGCGTGGCTGTGACGATTACGCGTGTCTGTCCTGCTTCAATCAGCGCGCTGCCTTCCGCATGAGGGATAAAGTCCGGCGTAATTTTCACTGGCCGCAGTTGATCGGCCGCGCGTCCGTCTGCTCGCAAGATAAAACTCCTTCCTCGATTTGAAACTGGCGTGCTAAATCTTCGGTGTTAAGTGTGACTACTACCGGCGCAGGTGTCAACACATGCTAAAAGTGAAAAGACTCGTTACTTTTTCGTCCCGCTCGGCGTGGGATTTCCCGCCGGCGCGCTCAGAGTTTGCGCACCCGGAGGATTTAGATCGAAGAACCCCGTCAGGTCCATATGTCCCGCCAATGTTTCCATTTCCTGTCCGTGAATCAATATTTTCAGCCGGCTGAGCCCGGGCACATTATTCTCGAGCGTGCTCTTGATCGAATCAACGGCCATTTGTTCGCTCAGTATTCCCGACGGCATCTCGGAAGCCAGCGCTTCGGAAAAATCTGCAATAGCGGTTCCGTCCGGAAGTAGGTAAAAGCCCAGCACAACCGCGTCGGACGGAAGCGTACGCTGGTCTGCGGCCGGCGCGTCGGTGATAAGTTCGTTCAACACTTGCTTGGCGCGTTTCACCGGATCGGGGGAAAGCGCTAGGGCTACCTGAACCGGCGCGATTTTATCCGGCCCCGCGGCCCAATAAATCTTTGCCTGGCTTCTCGCATCTGTTGGCGCGGAAGTTGTCGTTGCCAGCAGGTCGCGGCGGGCTTGTTCCTCGCTGGTTGGGTTTTCCTTCAGCCCCGTGATTCGCCGATGCAGGCTGCGCAGGCTGATCAAACCAATCAGCACTGCCACACTCAGAATCGCCAAAGTGATTCTCAGGTTGCGAGGCATTATTTTGTCCCTGAAATTCCCGATGGACCGCTGGCTGGCCGCGTGGCTGTGATGCTGTGCGCGACCGCAGTCGCTACCGGCTCGGCCATGGCCACCAGTTGATTCCGATCCGAAACCGCTACGTTAGAAAGTTCAATGGCCACCGCCGGACCCGCCACCGAACGCAATCCTCGAACCGCTACTCCAGAAGCTGCCGCGGGCGATCCTGAAAACCGCAGCGTCAGATCGGCCTGCAAAATATCTGCCAAATGATGGCTGGCATCGGCAAAAGGACGCTGTGCTTCCTCCCACCCCAACAGGCTTGTTGTTTTTGGCGGCGTGATAGGAAGCGTGTTTGCATTTGTGGTTATGGCGCTGGCGTTTGGCGGCGTTTGTGAGAATTGGTAGAAATATGCCCGCGCCGTGTTCGGCGTTCCGGTCGAAGAAATATGAAAGCTGATAAAAATCACGTCGCGATAAGCATTGGCTATGGCCGCGCGGTCATCATACGAGGGATTTGAATCATCGTTGCGTGTCATCACCACGCGAAATCCCTCGCGTTCCAGGGCATAACGCGTAATTCGCGCCATTAGCAGAACCATATCTTTTTCGATCAGGCCATTCTGTCCGCGCGCTCCGGTATCGGTTCCGCCGTGCGCGGGATCGATTACGATCACGGGGCCGGTATGAGCTGGCGGCTGGGGAGCCACTTGCGGGGGAACGCCTGGAGGCGGAGCCGCTTGCTGCGGCGGTACATTCGTCGCCGGCTGTCCTTGCTGCTGCGGTAGGGACGGCGCGGGAGCCTGCAAACTCCTCGCAGTCCAACGCGGTGTTGCGGTTAGAACAAAAGCGCTCGCTAGGGAAATAATTGCCACGAATAGAAATGAATTTCGCACGCAAAAGAGAATAGCAGAAATGAAGAAATGTCCAGCCGCCAAGAAGAGAATGCGCTGACGATTAAGCATCCTCTCGAATCATATCCGCGGCTTTCTCCGCAACCATGATCGTCGGAGCATTGGTGTTCCCCGCAATGATGCGCGGCATAATGGACGCGTCCACCACCCGTAATTTTTCGACTCCGCGAACGCGCAGCCGCGTATCCACGACGGCCATCGAATCATTTCCCATCTTGCAAGTTCCCACCGGGTGGTAAAGCGTCTCCGCTTCCCGCCGGACGAATTCACCGATTTCGGCGTCGGTCTGCGCATTTGCGCCGGGATGCAGCTCGTCGCCGCGGTAAGCTTCAAATGCTTTTGAGTGCGCGAGCTGCCGCGAAAGCCGAACCCCGTGGATGACCACCTGCATATCGGCTTCGCTGGAAAGATAGTTCGCATGGATGGCCGGCGGCTCCAGCGGATTCACCGAACGCAGGGAAATTTCGCCCCGGCTTTCCGGGGTAACCAGCGTAGGCCCGAAGCCAAAGCAATGTTCCTTTCGCGGGGAAAGCCCGTGATTCACGTAATAGGCTGGACCAAACAACAGCTGCAGGTCCGGCTCCACAAGGTCGCGTCTGGTGCGCAGAAAAATTCCCGCTTCCGCCACATTCGATACCAGCGGCCCGCGTTTGAATAAAAAATACTTCAAAAGATTCGGCACTGACTCGGCGCTTGAGAGCGACACCGGCTTGGTACAAAGATAGCCCACCGAAACCATCACATGATCTTGAAGGTTTTTGCCCACACCGGCCAGGTCGTGAGCTGGCCGTATGCCCACCTTTTTTATTTCATCCGCCGGGCCGATTCCTGAGAGCAGCAACAGTTGGGGAGAATTGACCGTTCCACCCGAAAGAATCGTCTCGCCATCAGCACGCGCTTCCTCCGAAACGCCATTGCGAATATAAGCCACTCCCACGGCGCGCCCTTTTTCCATTGACACTTGTGTTGCGTGTGCGCCGGTCATGACAGATAGATTCGCGCGCTTGCGCGCCGAGTGCAGATAGGCCTCGGCCGCGCCGTGACGCTTGCCCTTCCGCTGTGTGACTTGGTACAGACCAACACCGTCCTGACTCTCCGCGTTGAAATCCGGATTGCTTGGAATTCCAAGTTCAGCGGCGGCGGATAGGAACGCGCGGGTGAGAGCGTTCACATATCGCAAATCCGTCACGTTCAGCGGACCGCCCGTGCCGTGATACGCAGATGCGCCGCGCGTTTGATTCTCCGACTTTTTGAAGTACGGCAGGACGTCGGAAAATCCCCAGCCCGAATTTCCCAGGCTTTCCCAGTAATCGTAATCCAGCGCATTTCCGCGCATATAAATCATGGCGTTGATCGCACTCGACCCACCCAGCATTTTCCCGCGCGGCCAATACAGCCGACGCCGGTGCAAATGTGGTTCAGGCTCAGTGGAATAATTCCAGTCCACGGCAGTTTTGTATAACTTTGAAAAAGCTGCAGGTATCTGCGATTCCCTCGGCCTCGTCGGCGCGCCCGCCTCCAGTAAGAGGACGCGCACGCGCTTATCCTCTGTCAGACGAGCCGCCAGAACGCACCCGGCGGACCCCGCACCAACGATGATGTAATCGTATGTATTTCTTTGTTTCGTCACGCCTGCGGCGAGGTTAAATGATTCGCAGAAAATCCGCAGCAATAACTTACACCGAAGCCGTCAGTTCGCGGGGAGATAAACGCTAAGCAGCTTTGCGCTGCTTGATGGCGGTAGCAACCCAGCCGTCTTTTTTCACCGCCGCACTTCCCCAATAGGCCAAAAATCCGCCAATAATAAGGAGGACTCCAAAGGCAAGCCCGTTCATGCCGAAGATATGTTCGGATTCGCCGTGAACCATCGCGAAGCCCAGCAACAGCACGGGGCACACACCCAATAGTATGGCACCTGCCAGACCGCCCGGAACTTTGAACGGTCGGCGTAGATTCGGCTCCTTGATGCGCAGCGCCACCAGCGCCACGAACTCAAGCGTCAGGCTCATCCCGTACAATAAAATGTCTATGGTCACGAGCCGTTCGAATCCCAAGCCCAGACACATCGCCCAGCCAACCGCGCAAACCACGATAGCGACCCAGGGCGCGCGCGTCTTCGGATGCAGCTTTTGAAAGACCGCCGGCAGCATCCCGTCCTGCGACATAGCCAGAGGCAGCCGTGAATAGCTCATCACCAGCGCATTGAACATTCCGAAAGCGCTCATCATTCCGCCCAGCACCAGCGCCACGCGGAACCCTCGCGCGACCAATGGGCCGCCCACTAAGCCGCCCATCATTCCTGCAAGGTCAGCCCAGGATCCTGTCTCAAACGCGGATGACGGCACTCCCGTCAGCCACATAGCCGCGAACGGCAAAACGTAGCTCAACGAAACCACTGCGACCGCGACCAGCATCGCACGCGGATAAGTTCTCTGGGGTCGCTTCACTTCCGTCGCAATTGTGGAAGCGTTGTCCCACCCCATATAATTCCACATGCAGATCAGCAGCCCGCCTACCAGGCCCACCGAAGAAGTCGTCGGGGCCGTCGTCACACCTGAGAGCGCCCCTATTTTGGTTGGCGCGATCAGGATAATCAGCGCGAATGGAGCCGATAGCAGAAAAAATAGCCAGAGCGAAGTTGTGGCCACCACGCGAATTCCCGCAATATTCATCAGCGCGCAAACTGTCACCACCCCTAGCCCAACCATCACTCCGCGATGCCCCCCGCCGAACCAGGGGATCAGTCTGGAAAGATAGGCCACAAACAGCGTCGGGTAGATCGCCATATCAAAGATACTGGCGACCAGCGAGAGCCATGCTTCTTGAAATCCCCAGAAATTCCCCAGACCGCGCCGAACCCAAGCGTAAAACCCGCCTTCTGCAGGAAGCGCCGCGGAAAGCTCGCCAATCATATAGGTGGTCGGCAGGCTCCAAATGAGTGGAGTCAGTAGTAGCAACAAGATTCCCAGGCCGTAGCCTGCGCCGTGAATGATGTCTTCGGTACCGTACGTTCCGCCCGACACCATAAAGAAGGTCGCCGCCACTAGCGGCCAGAGTGTTAGCTTGGCAGTGCGTCTTGTTTGGGGAATCGCCCGGGTGGGAAATTGGGCTGGGAGGGATACAGTGCTCAATTTATTGTCGCGTCCTCCATACAGCGACCCTCGCGCTCTTTCTAGCGTGTTTGGCGCGAGTTCGCATGGTGCAGAATACGGATATTCTTCCGCGATGCAAGACTTTTCTGCACTGCGAGCCAAATTATTTTCGAAAGCGATTTCGGTTCGTGACCCCAGCGAACAATTCCGCGAGGAGTCTCGGGGAAACCTATAGGTGAGTTTGGAAAAAAACTGTAATCGATTCCGCCGGGGCTCGATTCTTTGAACGAAGTCGGCCCGGCTGGGTGGTGAGCCAATGCGCACGAAGCTGCAACGCGCAAATGCCGGCCCGCGGTTACTCTTGGTCGAAAAATAACAGCGAGCCATCGCGGAACGCGGCTTCTATCAATCGAGGTTTTCCCTACAGTCCATTTCGAATGGCATCGTCCAAGCGGTTCAGACCTCGCCTGTGATCTCGAGCGCCTTGAAAGATGTTGGCAGGGGGCTGATTTACTCCGGACATTCTGAGCGTATTTGGACCTTCAGTGGTATCTCCGCGCAGGCCCTCGCTGCACTGAAATAGAGGAAGAATTTGCGCTTTGCAACGCCAGCAATAGGAAAACGTCTTCCTATATGATATTTTCGCGGGTCGGCCAACTTCAAGTATTTAAACCACTTGTGAGTCGGGCATTATGGAGCGCTGATTGCCATATCTCACTAACGCCTGCGAACGCGACCATCGCGCCGCAAAGAGGGGGCGGAGCTAAGGAGTATTTATTATGAAGTTAGTCACAAGATTTCTCACGCTGGCGGCTCTCCTCTTACTATCGGTCGCTACCGTCAAGGCTGATTCTGGCCAAACTGTATCCTATACACTCAGCGGACCGACGGACGCGACTTTCACAGTATCGATGGGTACTTCGCCTTCGCCGGAATTTTCCGGGCAGAATTACTTTTTCATGGTACAGCCGACCGACCTCGTCGTTGATGGCGTCTCCATGATTGACACCATCGTGTTCTTTAACTCGTCCGATCTAGGCGGGTTGAACAGCGTTTTCGATGCGCTGCCGGATCTGGGCGGCCCGCAGCTCTATTCGGGTAACGAGTCCGATCCTACCCTGCTTACTGGTGTCTTCTCTCTTTATGACCTGGAGACGGGAGCCTCCTACACGCTGACTGCGAACGCAGTAAACACCACGGTGCCGGAACCAACTACGGTATTGATGTTGCTGGCGGGCCTATTTGCAGTGGGTTTGGGATTGAAGCGGCGTTCGGCGAATCTGGCGGGCATTAACTAGCACTCAGTTTTGCAGTCAATCGGGGCAAGCTTACTCGGCGAGTTTTCTGACGCAAAGCTTGCCTCGTCCAATTTGTAGGCGCTCTACTCCACGGTTCTTCTAAAACAATCCCGGCCGATGAACTAGGACTTTTTTTGCAGTTCCGCCAGCGCAGCCAACACTTCTTCGCTGTGCTTGCCGGGATCGACATCGAGATATTCCTTCACAATCACTCCATCCGGATTGATCAGAAAGGTGTGCCGCGCGGACAGCTTCTTCACCCCGAAGTTCATGATCGAGCCGTACTGCTCAGAAACTTTGTGGTCCGTGTCGGAAAGTAGCTTGAAGTTCAAACCTTCCTTGCTGCAAAACTTCTGATGCGAATCCGTGGTATCGGCGCTGACGCCCAGAATCACCGCGTCCTTCTGCTGATACTGCGCTAGGTCGCGTTGGAAGTTGTGCGCTTCGGTGGTGCAGCCGCTCGTGAAATCCTTCGGGTAAAAGTAGAGGACGACCCACTTGCCGCGATATTCGTGCAAGCTGATTGGGGTACCTTCTTGGGAGTTCAGCGTGAAGTCGGGCGCGGCCGCTCCCGTGGCGGGCGCTTTATCGCTAGCAGCCCGCAGCCCGATATAATCTAGGCCCAGCATACCTGCCAGAATTGCCAGCACCGCAACCATCCGTGTGATCGCCAGCTTGGAACATTTCATCATGTTCTTCTCCATTCACGCGGTTCGTGCAACTCGATTCACCATATAGCATTATGATGCGCTGGCGACCGGACAGATGGATAATTTTTGTAAAATTATTGGCTGGCGATCAAGTGGCTGAAGCGAAGAAGCGTCTTCGGGATTCTAGGAGTTGGAGTTCGCGGGCTTGCGGCTAAGAGCAGTCAAGGCCAAGCAGCCACAAAGCAGTAACAGGAGCGCAGATGGTTCTGGCACGGCTTGGGGTGTCTGTGTGGTAGTGACGGAGCCGCGATGAGTTCTGTTGACCCACTCGTAGTGGGCCGCAAATCGACGGTCCCCCATACTCAAGCTCTCTCGCGTCGAGATCTCGCGTGCCGCACTCGCATCAAGCGTTAGAGTGTCATCGCTGAATGAAGCAGGCTGGGACGAAATATCCATAAACCGGCCGGGCGTGGAAAGGACGGGTTCATCCGCCCGCACCGTGCTCGCGCTGAGGCATAGGGCAGCTAGAGCAAGAATACCGAGCAACTTCTTCATGACATCCCCCGCCTCAGGTTAAGATACACTATGTGTGTAGCAGATCCATAGTTAATTGTCAATACATTGTTTACCACCTAAACGGGTGTACCGCTTTGAACCGATTCGTCTTCCGCTATCGGATTTAAGAATTCGAGTTTGCGACCTTGCGGCTAAGTCCCACCAAGCAGGCACAACCGCAGAGCAGAAGCAAGAGGGCTGACGGTTCGGGGACAGCTGAGGTAGAGGTGGCCGTCACCGTTCCGCCTGTCAGACCGCCATAATCGCCCGATAGGTCGTAGAAGACGCTGCCGGATCCATCGGACGCATCGAACGGCGTGATTGGGAAGATGCCATTTAACAGGGTCGCGGCAGAGCCCGATACACTGTAAATCTGCGCGCCGGTCAAATACCAATCGTACGTCTGGCCGCCCGACGTAATCACGATGTCAAACAACCCATCGAGACTGCTGGGCGCATACATGATGGTAGCCGGAACGTTCGTAAAGGAAGTGGCGCCGAAGGTGTAGTTCACCATGGCGTTTTCGCTGAAGCCGCTGCCGAACGGGCCGCAAGTGCAGGTAGAAGGCAAGTTGAAGGAAAACGTAAACGAATCGCTGGGCGCGGAAAAAGGCGTTGGAGTCGTGGTCGAAGAAAAGGTGCTGTCAACGGTGTAGGAGGTTGTTCCGCCGTCGGCGCGGGCGGCCGTGGCGCCCAGCCCCAGGATCAGAACCGTTACCGCCAGGATACCCACAAATCTTTTCATGCGTGTCTCCACTTATATGTCAAAGACGAAAAGTCTAGCAATCACGCAGTTATCCGGCAATACACTTTTTACGGTAGAAGCGTTTGGCTCTAGTACGGCTGGGCAGCGGCCATAAGGCCGTGAAGCTGCCTGCGGAATTTTTGTTTCTGGGCGCGGACTAGCGAGCACCGATTTGCTCCTGCACGCTCTGCCGGAATTGCTGCGGGTGAGCGATCATCACGAACGATTCCGGAGTGCCGCCGGTGCCGTGGATGACGACCGAACCGTAGCCGAAGATTCTGCCGAGAAATGTCTCCGTGACGCCGATGCTTTCCACTTTGCTGAGCATCACGTCGAGCGTGCGGCGGCTGGCCATTCCGGTTTTAATCAGCACGCGGCGGTTGGTGACGGCCATTTCGGTGGCGTTTCGTTTTGCGGCGCCCCAGGCGAAGATGATGACCGCGATTAGCACAAGGGCGCTGCCAAACATCGTCAGGCCGCCGGGTCCGAGGGAAGACTCAAGGGAGGGTATGTCGCCGTGCCCGTTTTTTGCGGCAACCGCATCGATCAGGAGTGCGACACCCGGAATTCCCAAAAGCATGCTGAGCAGTAAAGGCCCCAGCAGAACGATCCAGTGGTGTCGCGTTTCGAACAGTAGCGTCTCGCCAGGAACCAGGTTTTTAGTAATGTAACTCATCAAATCCTTGCGCCATTTTGTGAAATTCTGGTGCGCGGCTACGCGTGGTTGTGGCCCCGCGTAGAAGTGGCCGACCACTTTGCAAAAAACGCCCCTTTTTCCGCATCCGGAGCTCGGTATTTTGAGAGTCAGAGTTAGCGAAATTTTGCGTCGAAAAGAAATTGCTAGGTGCGGAAATCGAGCTCAAGCGTTTTTGTATTTTTTGGCCATTTGAGCTGTTCTCTGCGGTTTGTCTTCTCAGTGCTACAGCGCGATCTAATTCTGCAATTTGGCGATTTGATTTCCCCTGTAGGGTGTCCGGTAAAGATCGATTACCGAGAGAAAGCTTCGATCGGCAAAGCTCCGGTCGGGATAGACTGGCTGGTCTCGGTTGAAGAGTCCGCTGCTGTTCTGTTTGAATCACGCGGAACGCTAGCATGTTGATTTACGAAAAACAAGGATTCGTGTGTGGACGGCCAAGCGCCTAGGGAGGCTCTGCCATTTGGAGTTCCATAAGCTCGAGGCATTATCGAGTCGGCTTTCAGTTCCTGGGTAATCCGACGGAGCTGAAAAACATGGGGGCCGAGATTTTCTGGCTTGTGAGCGGATTTCCAAATAATGTCCGCTGACTGAGTTTGTTTGTACTCCGCCTCGCTAAACTACTAAACACCAGTGTTGTCAATGATATTGCTCGAGGACAGATTTATTTCTGGAATGACGAAAGGCCTTTTGGTAAAGACGCTCGGGAATCTGTTTTTGCGTATGCACTTCGTCTAAGGCAACATGGTCACGAGAGGTGATGCGCGGATGGCCAAGGGTGCGGAGCGAAGAGCTGGCGCGCGGCCGAAGAAGCTGTATGGGTTGAAGAAGTGGCAGTACATGGCGATTAACACCTTCCTGATATTTCACATTTTGGCGATTAGTTGCTGGTGCATGCCGCTGAGCAGTCCATTCATTGGAGTGTGTAGGGACGCGCTGCGGCCGTATTTTGTTTGGTCCGGGCTGTTTCAGTCGTGGGACATGTTTTCTCCACAACCGAAGGCGACCAATAGTTATTTGGAGGCGCTGGTTTTGTACAAGGATGGGTCCACGAAGATTTGGAGTTTCCCGCGGATGGAGCAGTTGACGCTGACCGAAAGATATTCCAAAGAGCGCTATCGCAAGTTTGTGGAAACGCTTTTGGATAACAAAAATGCCGCGCTGTGGCCGGATGTGACGCGTTATGTGGCGCGGCTGCCGGAGATTCAAGCAGCGGGTCAACCGCAAAAAGTGATGCTGCTAGCGAAATGGTCCGACATCCTGCGTCAAGACGATGGGACATTTACGCGCGCCCCCTGGGACGAGCACGTTTTTTACAGCTACGACGTGAAGCCTGAGGATTTGCAGTGACGGGGAAGTCGTTCGTCGAAGCGTGGAACGAATTCTTTTTTGCGGAACAGTCGCCGATTCCGATTGCGCTGTTTCGCCTGTTGTATGGAATAGCGACGCTGGCCACGGTGTTGTTGACGCGCAACGACTGGATCGCCTGGTACGGGCCGCATGCCTGGGTGAGCTTGTCAACGATGCAGGCGTTCGAGCCGGGGCCTCGGCTAAATCTGTTTACGGTGATGCCGGCGAGCGTTTTCTGGGTGCAGGCGCTGTTTTGGGTTTTAGTAGCCTCGGCGGTTTGTTTAACGATTGGATTTCTCACACGGCTGAATAGTGTGGTCGTTTATGTTTGCCTCGCGTCCATGCAGCAGAGAAATTTATTTATTCTTCATGGCGGCGATACGTTTTTGCGCGTGGCAGGGTTTTTTCTGATTTTTTCGGCGGCCGGAGCGGCGCTGTCCGCCGACCGGCTGATTCGGATTTGGCGCGGAAAAGAAGGCGTCGAAATTCGGCCGCGAAGACCTTGGGCGCAACGCATGATCCAGTTTGAGCTTTCGCTGGTGTATTTCGTGGGTTTTTGCTGGAAAGTGGCGGGGGCCATGTGGGTGCAGGGGACCGCGCTCTCCTACATCTACAGGTTGGACGAGCTGCAACGGTTTCCGCTGCCTTCGTGGTTTCTGAATGAGACGTTGATGAAGCTGGCGACCTGGTTCACCCTGGTTTTGGAATTTGCGTTGGGAGTGCTGATATGGATCAGGGAGATTCGGTACTATTTGCTGGCGATTGGATTGGTGTTTCATCTTTCGATCGAATATTCCATGAATATTCCAATGTTTCAGTGGGACGTCTTGTCCGCGTATGTTTTGTTTGTGGATGGGGCGGATCTGGAGAAAGCGTGGAATTGGATTCGCGATTGTGTCGGCCCGTATCTCGGCGAACGAATCACTGTGATTTACGATGGCGGGTCGGAGCGGCTGCGCAGAGTAGCAAACTTGCTGGGGGCGCTGGATATTTTCGGGCAATTGCGGATTACCGATGCGCGAGATTTGGGGGCGCCCAGCGGCGTGGGTGCAAAAGCTGCACGAAACGAAATCGTAATGGTGACGAATTCTGGGGCACGCCAAGGACTAGAAGGAATGCGAACAGTGGCGGCGGCGCTGCCCTTGATGTGGCCGGTTTTTGTTGCGTTGTCGATCAGAAGGCTGTGGGCGTCCTAAACGCGAAGACGCTACCGACAGACCAAGTACGTTTTATTCGCAGAACGAAACGGACTGCTCTATAGCACCCCTCGCAAATCAGTTGCTCCCCCTTGGCTGGGGGGCGGATTCGCATCCCTGGCCCGTGGTGTTTCCGGTCAGCAGGTTATTCGCTGCGGTGAGCGAATGGCTGTAGCAACCGTGTATGGTGTCGAGCGAGTAGTAATCCTGGGAGCTGGCTTGGTCCAGGTTACCGGTAATTTCGAACGACGAGTTGAGGAGCAGATCGTCCGTGGAAGAGACGCTGTTGGCTACGGTGCCGAAGTAAATTGGAATGCCGTTCGCCTTCTCCGTGTCTGTGACCTCGTACTTCTGCATGATTTTGGAAATCTGCGCGAAATTGCCGTTGGAATACTCGATGAATTTAATGTCGGCGACGATGGGGAAAGACCATTGCCTGCTTTGGACGAAAGTGAGAGCTGGAGTGCGGGTGGTGGTGGTGGAGTCAACCGTGCTGGTCTGGTTTACGTTTTCCACATCAAGCGATGAAGTGATGTTGTATTGCTGCGTGTTCGCGAAATGGATGCTCTGAAAAACTTTGGTGTCCACTTTTCCGTGCGAAGTATTGACGTAACCTTCGACGGTGAAACTGCGTTTGGAGGCCACGATTAACGAGCCGGTGACGTCACCACTGGAATTCACAGACAGGTTATTTGTGACCGTCGGGCTGGGTTCTGCGGAGATGGTATTTTCGGTAACTTCGCCAGTTATCTGGCTGGAACCGTGGTCTTGATAGAGCAGAAGCGTTGCGTACATATTGAAATAATATTCGGTGTTGAATTCGCTCAGCGAAATAGTGTGCGACGAGCCGTCGCTGAGGATACTGGCGAACGGAGTCAAGTCCACTCGATAAGGAATGAAATTGAGGGTTTGGACTCCGGGGATTGGCGCCCAGAGATAGGGATCGATTCCGCCTGTGTAGATCCACGGGGAAACCGGGGCCACGCCTGCGGGCGTGCCGTCGATGGTGATTTCTGTTTCGCGAAAAGCGGTGTTGCCGCAGAAATCTTCCAGCTCGGTTTCGAGCGCGGTGGGCGGACACAAGAACCATTGTTCATCTGTCTGCTGGCTCTGCGCGATTACGTCGAGATAAGCGCGTTCGACGTTGGTAGGTAGCGTAAATGTTTCGGACAAAGATTGTGTTGGGCTACTCAGTTCGACCGCACCACCCGCGGCATCGGGGATCGGCAGAACATTGTCAGGTGTTCGCGGGGCTGGGTTAAGAGCGTCCGGTGGATAGAATTCGATTTTTGCGGTGCCGTAAATGATGCCGGTATAAGTGGAATTCACGATGTTGTAGATGTCGGCTTCGCCGGATTGCGGTTGAGTTAGAAGCACGCTGTAATCGGTGATGTCGCGCTCAACTTGCCACGAGGGACTGAGCGTTGGAGTAGGCTCAGGCGTGGTGCCGTAGAGGATGTTTACGTGGCCGACATAAATCGCGGCGGTGCGGTCAAATTGAATCCCTTCGGTAACATGGAAATTACCGACGAAAATGACTTTAGCCCAGGGACCTGTGCAGCCATCGGGAGGCGTGTAGCGCCGTTTCTGGTTCCCGAGGTGCCGGTCTTATGCATAACGATGGTGCCAGCGGGTAGGTTGCCTTTGATGCGGTTCAAGCCACTCGAGGAATTTTTCATCCAGTCTAAGAGAGTCTGGGTGTGCTCGGGCGTCAGCGGGGAATTGTCGCTGATGCGGCGAAGCAATTGGACTGCGGCTGCGGGCTCGAACCAGTTGCGGTATTGGGCTGCAAGTTCCCGAGCGAGGCCGTCCTCACCATCCTCCAGATGAAAGCCGTTTACTCCGATGGAATGGATGTAACTGGTGACCATGGACGGACCGCCTACCAATCGCAGCACAATGTCGGTTGCTACGTTGTCGGACTCAGAAATCGCCAGGTGGAGAAGTTCTCGCAGAGCGACGTCGACGTTAGCTTGGGGATATTTGTCCTGCAACGGACTGTGGGTATGAGGAAGTATGCGGTCGCTGGGGAGAAATCGCACAGGTTGGTCAAGCGAGAGCGTGCCTTGTTCCACTTGATGAAACGCGGTGATTGCCAGCGGAAATTTGAAGACCGACTGCATGGGCGGATGCGCGTGTGGGTCGAGGTCGCAACGCAAGGTGGAGTTGGGCAGCGAGCAGGATGCGGAGACTTTGCCACCGGCGTCAGCAGCAATTGCGCGGACCTGCTGTTGGAGAGTGCTTTGAGCAAGGAGTGAACTGCTGAAGAGAAGTAAGGCCAGAGCTATACCATGCATATTTGCCGCCACCTGGATTTTCTAACTCGACGCATCTCGGCCTAGCATGATGGCTTAGACGCGTCGGGCTAGGAAAAGAAAGATGAGTTGCTGATTCCGATAGCGCGCTTTCAGTCCTTCGACTGCTCTTTTTCTTCTCTGATGGAGAGTGGAAAGAACTGGTCGGTGGCCAAACTGACGAGCAGCAGACCGACTGCAATGAATAATGCTCGCATGCGCAGAGAAGAGAAGGTCCAAGTTCCAATCGCGGCGCTTCCGACATAGAAGAACCAAACCGCAGAAAGGAAAAGAGCCTGCTCGCGATCGCGCCTCTGATTGCCGTGAGCTTCGGCGCTTCGAGCTCTCGAGTGCAGCAAGTTTGTTGATCATTCCGGTGACGAAGGTCGTGTGAGCCGTGAGCGGGCCGATTCCCGTTAAGGTAGCGGTTTGGATGCCCATGGCGGCCGCGAGCGTAGCCAAGCTCCAGAAAAGGCCGATGGCGAAAGCTGGACGAACTTGCGCTAAAGCCGCCAGCATCACTGCTTCCATGGCCAGCGTCCCTGAGGCGATCCTGCGAATGCGTTTTCGGGAGCCTAGCCGCGACCCAAAATCGAGCCGCACAAAAATGCGCCCACAATAATCGCTGCCGCCGAAACGTTTACCCAATTGTGGTTCACCAGGCCGTTGCCAAGCTGCACGCTAGTGCCGGTCAGCTGTGCCGTATAAAAGTCGAAAACTCCGACGTAGCCAACGATGTCGACTAGGCCGGCTGAGAAGGAGAGCAAAGGCGCGACCACGGCCTTAGGAAGATTTTCTTGGGGAAAATTTTCTGCAGACATGTTGGAAGTCCTCAATGGGAGCGAATAATTAAGCGCTTCAGATCGCAAGGCTCGCTGGCCCACAACAGAAAAGTTCACGAGAGACAGTTTGCCAATACTTTTCGGCGGCTGCTAGATTCGTTCCGCATGGTCAGATGAGTTCCAAGCGTCTCCAGGCGCTTAGCCCCGGCATTTTGATACAGATATAGATATCACTACGACAATCGGGTTCCGTTTTTAGATACACATAGAAATATCCCCCTGCGTATACACCGCATATCCGAATTTACGTAGCTGACTGCTAGTAAACGTCTTATTTTGCGCAAATCTTGGCGACCAAAGTGCCATAGCAGTCCGCGGGGGAAGCAAGCTTCTCGGCAAGGGCGCCCCATAAATTGAAAGAAAACTGGAGATGAATATGCGATTGAACAAATACCTTAGGCTGGGCGCGTTGTTCGCAGCCTTGCTGCTCCTGCTGCCGGCCGTGTTGTCGGCGCAGAGTATAGTTACCGGCGCTATCAATGGCACGATAACTGATCCTTCAGGCGCAGTAATCGTGGGCGCTACAGTGACCTTGACGAGCACCGACACAGGGGCTTCGTTGACCACTCAAACCAACTCGAGCGGCGGCTACTCCTTCGGGCTCGTAAAGCCAGGCCAGTATACGCTCGTTGTATCGCAAACAGGATTTAAGCAATCCACGCAGGCTGTAGAAGTGGCACTTGGTGAAACCGCCGTGGCCAACGTGAAACTGGAACTCGGCAGCGGTTCCGTAACGGTCGAAGTTACCGGCCAAGGGCAGCTGCTTCAGACTGAGAACGCCAACATTTCGACCAGCATCGAAACGGCTGAGATCGAAAATCTTCCCAATCCCGGCGGCGACCTGAGCAACATCGCGCAGACCGCTCCGGGCGTTACCATGAATACGGCCGGCAGCGGATATGGCAACTTCAGCGCGTTCGGCTTGCCGGGCACCGCAAACCTTTTCACCATTAACGGAAACGATTACAACGATCCGTTCCTGAACTTGAACAACTCGGGCGCGAGCAACTTGCTACTGGGTTCGAACGAAATTCAGGAAGTATCGGTAATCAGCAACGCCTACACCGGCCAGTACGGACGGCAAGCAGGCGCGCAGATCGACTACGCAACGAAGTCCGGCGGCAACGCGTATCACGGCGACGCGGTGTATTACTACAACGCGGGCGGCATGAACGGCACCGACTACTTTAATGGCTACACCCCTGAAACGAACAACCAGTGGGCCGCCGGAATGGGCGGACCAGTCATCAAGGACAAAGTGTTCTTTTATGCCAATACGGAAGGACTGCGATACTCGTTGGGTGCAGGCGGCCCGGTCGAGTATCCCACTACCGCGTTCGAGAATTACGTGTTGGGGAATGTCGCAAATCTGACTACAGGCCCTGGGGGGACAGCTCCCACAGCTTTCTACAACCAGATTTTCAACTTGTACAACAATGCGACCGGGTACGCCGCGGCCAACGCCGCTCCGGTGGCAAATAGTTGCGGATCCCTGAACGGTAACAGCGGCGGTGCGATTCCGAACAACGCATGCGCCGGCCTTACGCACGAAACCAGCCCGAACGGAAACCAGGAATGGCTACTTTCAGGGCGTGTGGATTGGGACATCAATGAGAACAACAAGATTTTCGGACGCACCAAGTTCGATCGTGGTACGCAGCCAACCTTCACAGACCCCGTCAGCGCGGTGTTTAATATTCACAGCATTCAGCCGCAAGACGAAGGGCAACTAAACTACACGCACGTATTTAGCCCCAATGTAGTGAACAACATCGTCGGCTCCGTGCTGTGGTATTCGGCCCTTTTCCAGAGTCCCAATACGCCTGCTTCGACTGCGGCCTTTCCTGGATTGTTCGCGTTTAGCGACCTGGGTATCGCCTGCCTGGGGCAGGGTTGCGCAGATACAGCAGCGGGTTTGCCTTCTCCGTTCCCCCAGGGCCGCAACGTCACCCAGTGGGGAATCGTGGACGACTTATCGATCACCCGCGGAAATCACAGCTTTAAGATGGGCGTGAACTTCCGCCGTGATGATGTGAGCGACTACAAGGCAAGTGAAGGCCAGTTCCCCAACGTGGTCCTAAACGCGTTAGATTTTTCGAACGACGTGCTGAACCCAGGGGGCGTGGGTTCTGCGGGCGACTCGGTGTTTCAATCGTTCGCGTTGAACCTACGACAGCCTATCGCGATCTACAGCGTGGGGCTGTATTTCCAGGACGAGTATCGCGTTAATCCAAGATTGAAACTGACGCTCGCGCTTCGAGCAGACCGCAACTCGAGCGGCGTTTGCCAATCGGACTGCGGTTCGGCCCCATTCTTCCCATTCACGCAAATGAGCCACGACGCAGCTCTGCCGTTCGATACGATCACGAATCCGGGGTCGCACAGTATCCTGCCCGGCATCGAGAGGGTTGTGTTTCAGCCGCGTATAGGAGTTGCATGGACACCGTTTGGAGACAAGACGGTCATTCGCGCCGGCGTAGGCCAGTTCTCTGATCTGTATCCCGGCACGATCCTGGACGCTCTGACCACTAACTTCCCGCAAGTAACGTCGTTCAACTACACTGCGCCTAGCAATTTCGCGTTCACCGATCCCGGCTCGGCTGTGAACGCAGTGTCGGCTTGCAATACAACATTCCAATCCGTGTACCATTCGGGCGGAAATTTGGCGCAATATCTGGCGCCCAATCCGAACTGCGCGGTTCCGAACCTGAACAGCGTAGGAAAATTGCTAAATCCGAAATACACCGAATGGAACGTCGAAATCCAGCGCACCCTTGGCACCAGGACCGTGGTATCCGCGAACTACGTCGGAAATCGTGGATATGATGGACTGCTCTTCAACAATACAGAGAACGCGTTCAATCCGAGCGGCTTCGGCGGCCTTCCAACCACACCGCTGGACATGCGCGTGGCAAACATCGCCGATCTGACTAACAATAACCTCTCGAACTACAATGGCATCACGCTATCGGTCCAAGAGAACATGTGGCACGGGTTTATGGGTCGATTCAATTACTCCTATAGCCACGCGCTCGACGATGTTTCGAATGGCGGCGTGCTGCCGTACCAAATCACGGCCTCGCAAACCAGCATTCTCACGCAGATTAATCCCAGCTGCTTGAGGTGCCAGAATTATTCAAACTCAGACTACGACTTGCGGCACAACATCACTGCCAATTACCTGTATCAAGTGCCGTTCCACAGCGAGAATCGTTTGGTGGATGCGGCACTGGGCGGCTGGATGATGTCCGGTACGATATATTTCCACACCGGATTCCCATACAGCCTGCTAGATGCCGGTGATTTCAACTCAGAACTGGCAGGAACCAATGGATCGAGTGGAGTGCTTTTGGCTCAGCCGATTACAGCAGTGGCCAACTCCTGCACCAGTCCGGGAGTGTCTTGCTACACATTGGCGCAGTTTGCCGGGCAGCAAAACCCAGCCCTATCCGGTCCGTGCAATCCTTGCAGCAATCCAGCGCCGACCGGGTTTGGCGACATCCGCCGGAATGCTTTCCGTGGGCCGGATTATTTCAACACCGACTTCAGCCTGCGGAAGAACTTCCGCGTAACAGAGCGGATGGCACTCCAACTCGGAGCGAATGCGTACAACGTGCTGAATCACCCTAACTTCCAAAACCCGATCAATTCGACGGGCGATGGCCCGGGAGTGTTCGGTACGATTCTGCAGACCACCAGCCCACCGACCACGCCATACGGCGCGTTCGCGGGTTCCTTGGCCAGCGCTCGGATTCTGCAGGTGATGGCTAAGTTCACCTTCTAACCTAGCTGTAAGGTCGCAAAAGAAAAGGCGGCCCCGCCCCAGGGCCGCCTTTTCTTTCATAGTTTGGCTTCGGTTTAGCCGATGAAAATCGCGTCGCGTCGAAAATGAGGATGGGTTAAGGCCTTTACAGCGAAGACTTTTGAAATTCTTTTTCTGATCGTTTTCGCATGGAAGTGATTTGAGAATCCCTGTTGCGCATTGAAGAACGCGGGCGCCGGTAGGTGGTGGGCATCTCCCTCATTGGATTCGTCTCCAGCCAGTTCTCGTGATTTTGCTTCATTTGATCGAGATGATGCGGAATATGGCGCTCTTGAATTTCGATCCATTGGCTGAGGGTTAAAGCACCTTGCGCGGGATGCTCTACGGCACGTTCCCACACCGGCTCCGGCAGTGTGAGGAGCAATTGATAGGTCATGCGGCGCAGTTGCCGGACAAGCTCAAGCGCCTCACGAGTGCTTTGATGAAAATATCCCAGAGTTTCGGCCCAGCGCGCACCATCGAAGTTCAATAAGGGACTTCCCGGCTCGGCTATGAAATGTCTGCAAACCATATAGGAGATAGCCTCGCTGTCGGCGAGATGCAGGATGATTTCGTGGACGCTCCAGCGTTCCGGCGAAGGTTTATACAGCCACATCTGTTTGGGAAGTTCTCGCAGTACGCTTGAAAGCAGCGCTGGCGCGTGGCCGAAAGATTCCAGTTTTTGTACCCGCATTCCACTCGCCATAAACTTACCTCCTTCAGCACTTTGTTAGACGCAAAAGATTGCCGTTCTGCTGCTTGACGTTGCTTAATTTCATTTGAAAATTGACAGAAAAGTGGAGTGGGCTTATGGTCTGTCCAAAGATTAAGTCCATATCCGGATCCGAGTTACTAAAGGCGGAGGAGAAGAATGATAAAGCGCTTGGTGATCTGGTTTTTCGTGCTGGCGGTGGCGGCTTCTGCTCCCGGGCTAATGGCGCAAACACAAACGAAACCGGAGTCCGACAAGGCTCCTGCAAAGACCGCGCATAAGCCTCTGACGGCGCAGGAAGAGAACATTCAAGAGTATATCAAGCTGCTGCGGGAGGATGTCGGAGCGGAAAAGGTGAAGGTGATGGGTTCGGTGATGGAATTGGATGCCGAAGATGCGGCCAAATTTTGGCCTATCTATCGCGACTATGATGCCGAGCTGAATAAGGTGAACGATCTGCGTGTGGCGAACATTCTGGAGTATTCGCGAACGTACACGCAAATGACCGATGACAAAGCGGACGAACTGGTGAAGAAGGCGATGGCCTATCAGAAGCAGCGGAACGAGCTGTTGGCTAAATATTACGAGCGCATGAAGCAGGAGTTGGGAGCCATAACGGCGGCGCGCTTCATTCAAGTGGAGAACCAATTACTTCTTCTGATTGATCTGAAGGTCGATTCGTCTCTGCCAGTGGTGGGATCATGAGGGGAAGGACGAGGTCGGAAATGAAGCAAGCTGGAATTGGAGTCGCGGCAGTTTTGATGCTCATGACTTCCACGCTAACGATTACGCCGTTTGCGTCGGCGCAGAATTCCAATCGAGTGACCGTGCCGGCGGGCACGCGAATCCTGGTGCGCATGGTGGATTCGGTGGACTCGAGCAAACAGAAAGCGGGCTTTCGATTTACTGCCACGCTAGAAGCCAATCTACAAGCTTACGAAATTACGGTCGCGCCGAAGGGAACTGCGCTCTACGGCGTGCTGGCCCAGGCGTCCTCGTCCGGAAGGCTCAAGGGAAGTTCGCAACTGGTTCTGGAGCTGACGGACATCGTCATCAACGGGACAACCTATCCGCTTCTAACTAGCACCTACGAGGTGAAAGGAAAGGGAGAGGGCGGCAACACCGCCAAGAAAGTGGTGGGCGGCGCTGGGCTGGGCGCGCTCATTGGAGGCATAGCAGGCGGAGGCAAAGGAGCTGGAATTGGGGCGCTTGCCGGCGCAGGCGCTGGAACGGCGATATCCGCCGCAAAGAAGGGCGAGCAAATCTCTATTCCCAGCGAAACTCTTCTCGAGTTTCGCCTGCAGCAACCCGTGTCACTGCCGGTAGCCAAGTAATTCGAAGCAAAATTGGATCGCAACTGGATTTTCGAACTGGGTATGGCTGACGAAAGCCGAAGAGATTAAGAAAATAACAGATCGCTATTGCAGAATGCACCTGTGAAAGCTGTGTTGCCGATCGCGCTTCTTCTGCTGGTAGCTGCCCAGGGGTGTGAAGACCGGCGTGTTTCCGACCTCGATCAGCGCGTGAAGGCGTTGGAACAATCGGTGAAATCGCTACAGATCGCCCAAAGCAAAATCACTGAAGAAGAGACCAAACGCCATACCCAGCTTCAAGTGTGCATTTTCGAAGCAAATTCAAAATTTCAAGGAAGCCTCGAACGAAACGGCGCGAAGCGTAGTGATGGCGCCACTGCGTCGGACATCGAAAAGCAGAAACGCGACGCGATCGAACAGTGTAAGGCGCAATACGGGAACTAGTGTGAGTTGCTTGGACTGAACTTTCCGGAGCGCCGAACTGAGCTCAAATAGTCAGCCCGCCTTCTGCCGCAACAAATACCAGACCGATCCTATGGTGGAGCCGGCGGGGTTCGAACCCGCGACCTCCTCGATGCCATGGCGCAGGAAGGTTATATTCCTACAGACGCCTGAAGTCATCTCGTTGTGTGTGTTATGTTGAATAGAACCCAGTTGAGCCTCTAGAAACGCCTATTGGCTCCTATTATCGGTGCTATGGACACTTGGAGGACACCAAAAATACACTGGAAATTTTCCTCGGGACGGCGATTTAAGTAGTTGGAAGGGAATACCACATGGAAAATGAAAAGGTTTGTCCAATCAGGGATTGTAGCATCTGCGCTCGAAGTGCGGGCATTCAGGACGCAATTGCCGACTGTCTCTTATGGAGAGAACCTCCAGGAATAATTGCCCAATTGTTCGCTGTACGGATGCAGGATTTGGCCGCCCACTTTTCAACATTGCGGCCAACTGAGAAATTTCCCTTTTTCGAGAATTTTCAGTTTCTTCTCCGGCCGTCCCCCGACGTCGACCCGCTCCGATATCTCAAGATAATAGAGGCACAGGTCACAGTTCCCCGACAGATAGAAGACCAGGATTTTTGCAAGATCGTTGGCTCGGTAGCGGGATACTTTGGTACAGAAGAAGGCTCAGTTAACTTCCTCGACTATATAGGGCTTTGCGAAAAGGCGATGAGCTTGGCCGACGGGCTTAACCTCAGCCGTCTTCCCGTTTCTTTTTTCCGATCTGAGGAGAGGATTAAAGAAATCAAGGCATCATGGCTAATTGGCCGTCCCATGCATTCTCAAATTCGAATTTATGGCAACGGGGCGGTTACGCTCGGTAGAATTGCTCGTTTTGCGTTTGTACAAGGTCCCCACCTCCAACCCGGTTCTAACTTTGAATTCAGTCAGAAAGCAAAAACCAGCTGGTTCAACCAAATTTTTCATGCTTGGGTTTCGCATCGCATTTGGGCCGGGCGGACCCTTCCAGTCATGCGCAATCGGCTTACCAATCCCCGCACTGGCGAGCTAAGTATGACTGACGCAGATTATTTCTTATTAAGGATAACCGATGCAGCAATTCTGGCCTCACAGGAAACAAAACAGGTTGAGCCTTGCGAAGTACTCGATATGCAAGATCACGCCTACAAAGATTTGCAGCGTGATCTTCGAGGAGTTGCCCATAAATATTCGAAAAGAACCCGTAACGGCCAAAGACCTAGCAACTGGCGCTCATCAATAGATGTCGTCCGTAACGATCCTTCGAAGATTGAGCCAAGGGTACGGGACAAACGAAAAGTTTTGTCAGAAGAGATTAGAGATGTGGAAATCCCGTTCGCTATCGGAAAGGCTGTCACTGAAGACAGAACTCCTGTATCCGGTTGGTGGGAGAAAAACTTGGAAATTTTTGAGGAACGCAAATCAACTCCTATCGTAACGCGGGTTAATTGCGACCTAATCGATCTTCTTTATCCCAACAAGGAAACGATTGGCGGGAAAGAAGAACGCAGAAATCTTGAATCGGAAGTTGAGCATAGCGTCATTGAAACAATAGCTGCGAGTTACGACGCCGATAACCATTCCTCCGCGACCGCCAGGGAGAGTGCAATCCTTTCAGACACTTTGGCGTCGCAAGAGAAGGAGAGCATGGCTCGTCTCCACGCTCGCATTACAGTTGATCAGATCGGAAAATTAGTCTGCCACCGAGATATTGAGACCCTTGTCTGGCGTGGCAAATTCCTAGAAGGCAAAACGCTAGAAGAACTGGCGAGGACCTTGAAACTTTCCAAGAGCAGAGTCGGTCAAATCCTGGACAGCTCACTGAACAAGGCTCGGCAGCTCTACCCCCAAAAGTCCTAGAAATTCCCTGGAAAAATTCTTTCGAACGGCGATTTATATACTTGTGGAGGACTCCGCATGGATCCACGTTTGTACGTAACTATTTCTCCGAATGGTATTGAAGATGTCTCAACTCAAGCAGTAAGTCCCGAGAGTAAGGCCGCCGCGCTTCGACTCTACAAAGGCTTAATTGAAGGGCTGATTCGAATCGATTCGGATGCGCGAAATACGCCCGTTTGGGCTTCAAAAGGAAAAAATGGACTATGGATATCAACCGAAGGTTAGTAAGCGCGTGTGAAGCGGCCGTCGCCCTTGGTATTGCGGCCAGCACGCTGTATGGCCTAGCGCGCCAGCGAAAAATACCATTCGTCCGGCTCGGAGATCGATTGCTTTTCGATGTTCAAGAAATTATCGACTTTTCCCGCATACCGTCTGAAAACGGGAATACCCAGGTTTTATCACACGAATTTAAGAATCTGAAATCCGCGGTGCAACGGTAGGTAATCTCATGCCGACATCGCCGAAATTGTTCGAACCTAATACAAAAGCCCTCTTTCAAAAGTGGGCAGAGCGAGATTTCCGTGCGGACACGACGCACATGCATTGGCAAGCGCGATCATTTTACCGGTCCCTTCTACAAGCAGCCTTTTTTGTCAGTACCCGTCCCGATTTGCCCGATGATGATGACGAATTGTGTCGCATTCTAGGCGGCGTGCCGGATGACGTCTGGGCAGAGCACAACAGCGAAGTTCGAAAGATGTTTCAGCATGGAGACGTTAACGGGATCAAAGTCTTGTGGCAGAGCAGATTGAGAAAAGATTGGACGGCAATCGAATCCTACCGTGAAGAGCAGCGCGCAAAAGCAACTAAGGGCTGGCAAAAGCGCCAAAAAGGGCAACTAAAGGATTCCGCTGCAATGCCACAGCATGCCACGGCATTACATGAGCAAAGCAGCGGCGTGCCAGGTATTAGGCATGAGGTAGTAGGTATAAAGCATGAAGTAGATAAAAAGAAAGGCAGAAAATCTGGGACTGCAAAAGCAGTCCCTTCTCTGGAACAAGATTTTAAGAATCTTAAAATTCAAAATTCGGACTGTCGTTTTCAAGCAATCAAAGAATATTACGAGACTGAGTTCAAGGCTCGCAACGCGGGAGTTAATGCGCGTTTTGATGGGGGTGACGCGAAAAATCTCGCTTCGCTGCTGAAATCGCAGCACGACAAAACCGTCGAGGAACTGATTTCATGGCTGCGGAATGCTTTCGATTCTGAGGGAACCTACCCGCTGTTGCCAGCCTTTCGCTTGAAGCAGTTCTGCCCAGTCGCGGCTAGCTTCGCTAAGGGACCACTAAAGAAATACGGAGGGGCGAAAACTCGCAAACAAGTTCCAATCGATAGTGCTACACAGGACGCAATCGACAGGCTATTGCAATGAGACTCCCACCCGAAGAAATGCGAGCTGCCCTTGCGAATGCGGATGTGCCACTGCGCTATCAGAACTGCCGGCTCGATAATTTCGTAGCCGATACCGAGAGCCTGAAAAGCGCATTGAGTCAAACCGAACAGCTCGCTGGCGCGAGAATTCCGAGATCTCTCTTTCTTTTCGGACCTCCCGGCCGTGGCAAAACGCACTTAGGTGTCGCGGTACTAGCGGAATTTCTCGCAAGAGGCGCTCGCGGAGCGTTCGTCTCTGCGATCAGTTACGCACTCCAAGTGCAAAAAGCGTTTGGTGATCCTTCGACCATTGTCGGCGATTTCCTGGAGCTGTACTCATTCCTCTTGATTGACGATTTGGGCGCAGAGAAAACAACGGAAAGTTCAGCGCAAGCAATATTTTTTCTGGTCAATGAATTTTACACGCGCAACAGAAAACTAATCATAACCTCGAATAAGTCGCCTAAAGATCTCTACCATGACGACCCACGCATTATGAGCAGGTTGTTTGAAATGTGCGAACTCGTCGAATTAAGAGGAGATGATTTCCGTGTCCGCAAGGCTCAGAAACTGCGGGACACGCAAACCCCCCAGTTGTGATGCCGGAACAAGGACCGGATGCTGGCCAGTGGCCGGGACTTCAGCGAAACCATAAACGTGAAGTAACTCCAGAAGATATTCTTCCACCGCACTACGAAGAACAAATGAAAATCGTGGCGAAAGAACGAGCAGCTAGAGAAGCTGCTGCGAAGAAGATGCCAGGATGACTTGGTGTTTGTGCGATTTTTCGGAATCTTAAAATCCGTGCACGATGATCTCGGAGCCGAGAAATTAACCGGGAGTTCTCGGCAGGCCGTGTTCTTTCTTATCGATTCGCTTCTACTCGACAAGGAAACGACTGATAATCACTTCGAATACATCGCCAGAGCTTTATTACCACGAAGATCCGCGTGTCGGGAGTCGATTGGCGGACATGTGTATGTTTATCGAGTTGAGGGAAGGAGATTTTCGATTGCGCAGAGTCCAGGAGGCTCCAAGTGAACTGTGCGAGTGTCTGAGACTGTTCGGGGAGATTTGAGCACTACAGCAATAGTTTTACCTATTTAAACAACTAGAAGTAACAGTACTAGTACCCGTACCGTTGTAAATAATAGATTTTCCGTGCGACGCTTTGGCAGTGCGGTTGCGTCTAAACGACAGTGCGACGACTGGCCGCCTGCGGAAACTTGGAATTGTCTTGACAATGTAGGTAGGCAATTACAAACTCCGCCGCAATGATGGTTAGGTTGTTTACTAATCCGTACTTTGTGGCTCTGATTTCGTCTTCGGCTCTGTTATTTTTGGGGGCATTGGGAAAAGGTATTATTAGGGGAGGCGTGAGTTGGAAGATTTGGTTTCTGGGATTCGATGCAGCTCTGACGGCTTTGTATGCTGGGATAGTTTATTTGTACGATATGGCACGCGATTCGAAACTAATGAATGCGGAGAAGATCAAGATTACCGCCGGGTTCATAATCGTAGCATTGATGGCATTTATGGTCGTGGTTTTTTGTCATATGGTCTGGGAGCGTGACGATAAGGATGGCAGGACGGTTGCACAGCTTTGTTGGTTGGGAGTCGTCGCTAATCTGATAGGTTTCGGTCTCCTGGTCGCATTTGTCCTGCTGGTAAAGGGAGTATCATGAGGAATGAAGAATATCGAAATGATGTATTGCGTTTCTTCACAGTGCCGGCGTCGCTGGCTAGTGTGGGATTGACGATAGCGGCGGCAGAATTGGTGTCTTCAACCATAATGTTTGTCGCAGCGGGTGTTGGTGCGGCTGGAGCCGTTTCCTTGATCTTTACGGGGATGAAGGGACGGCCGATCACGGGTACTAGCTCAAATAGTTCCAGTATCGCTCCAGTTACTCCCGTAAAACAAACCTCGGAACGCCCAATGGCGGCACGTTACTAGCCTTGACAGTCGGAATTGGAGCCATTTGCGAGGATGGAAAATCGGCGGTTGTCGCAGCCGATAAAATGGTTACGTTTGGTGCTCCCATGAGCCTTCAAACTGAGCCGCCGACTCTCAAGAAAATAATCGAACTAACCGAGAGGACACTGCTGGTTTTTTCTGGCAACACTTCAGACGGGGAAGAAATTGTAACGGGCACACGCCCTAGTATTGCCGTTGATCCAAAACAACCAGTGAGCCAGATTGCGGCGGCAGTAAAAGAATCCTATATCAAACACAAACAACGCAGAGTTGAAGAAAACATTTTAAAGCCGCTGTTGGGTGCAGATTTCAAGAAGTTTCAGGAATTAGTTGCGCAAGCGGCGGCATCACAACTTTTGCAGCAAATACTCGGCATGGTCGCGCAGCATAATTTGCAAACAGATTTACTTGTGGCGGGGATTGATGATTCTGGCGCCCATGTCTTTGCCATCACCCACCCTGGTCAGTTGCATCCGCTCGCAACGATGGGCTTTGGGGCTGTCGGATCGGGTGCAGTTCATGCAGGGGTGAGGATGTCATTGAGTCAGCACACAAAATCAGCCACTTTGCTCGATACTTTGTATAACGTTTATGAGGCCAAGAGAGCGTCTGAAGTCGCGCCAGGGGTCGGCGCCTTGACGGACTTGGCCATCCTTAAGGGCGGTAAGATCTACTTTGCTGACAAGAAATTATTCGATGCGCTGGAAAAATCACACAAAGAGAAACCAGCATTAGACAAAGATGAACAGATCGCCTTACAAAAGGCTTGTGATGAGTGCACAAAACAACAGCCCGTTTCTTCCGCTGCCGCTTAATTTGGATCTTGACTGGTCGTTTCTGGCGCCTGCCGCAGCTCAAGAGGGTACCCGCATGCTCTTGCAGGCCCAGATCGAATGGATTGCAAGAGTCGGAATCTCTTGTGCGCCAGTAGCAGAAATTACGGAATCACGGCCAATCGAGCCGCTCCCTTAGCGACTTTCCCGCGCTTCTTGCGCTTACGCGCGCACGTTAAAATCCTCTCAATTTTTTTGATTTCAAGACCTTTTCTGCCACTCTTGGCAGTTTTGTCCTTTCGCCCCGCTGGTTAGCAATCAGAAGGTCTCACGCAAATCCTTGAAACATCGGTAGATAGAAAGACGCCTGTCCACGCAGTGTCCGGAGAATAAAAATGGAAAAGAATGAAAAGCAGGAATGCTTCACTACGCCCGATCTCTATCAATGCGCCTTTCTCTTGGTTCGAAATCACACCCTTGCGAGCATTAGCTGGCACACCGAGTGCAACGGGAAGGCCCTCAGAAGGGCCTTGTTCTCGTTCGAACGAACTCCGGCGCTTGAGAAAGCCTTATTGGACTTTCACGCCAATGTTCCAGTGCCAATTCGAGACCTGATTTCAGGAGTTTACTCAGCCAAACGCCAGCTCCGTGAGTTCGAAAATGCCTAAGAATGCCGAGCGTAGACCGGTAGAACGCCCTACAACCGCCAGGCAGCGCGCGTCAGGAGCGAAGAACCTCGCGGCCTATCGAGCCAGCATCAATGGCGGAACGAACCAAAAGCATGGCGTGATTATGGCCCTGAAGTCGGGCGGGAAAGAACTGCCGGCGGATGCTGGTGAAATTCGCAAGACAGTTAGCGCTCTGATAGAGGCCGCTGAAATTGATTTGGGCGGCCCAGACGAGGTTACAGCGAGCCAACGGGCAATCCTGGAGTCTCAACGTCTGGCTTTGACTGTCCTGGCGTTGGGAGCACGCTATTTGGCCGCAGAAGGGATCGTGGACAGGAAATCAAAGAAGCCACAGGGATTGCTCGCGGTGTTAGGCGTTTATATGAATGGAGTTCGCCTAAACAGCCTCGCGCTGGGCTTAGAGCGGAAAGCCAAGTTTGGAGGAACGCTTGAATCACGGCTTCAACAAATCGCCGAGCGTGAGCAGGCGGAAGCGGAATCATCA
>Ga0209420_1000122_pt1 | contig 47568 bp, 36 predicted proteins | sample BlaSpr_A8_OM1_O1_FD_187972 | JGI IMG/M metagenome (GOLD analysis project Ga0209420, IMG submission 187972) | Forest soil microbial communities from Thunder Bay, Ontario, Canada - Black Spruce, Ontario site 2_A8_OM1_O1 (SPAdes) (version 2) | ecosystem: Environmental > Terrestrial > Soil > Boreal... | reverse complement strand
AGGCGAAGTACGAGTCGGCCAGCGTCACACTCGAACCCGGCGACTGGCTCATCATTTTCACCGACGGCCTGGTGGAAGCGGAGAACGCCTCCCAGGAGGAATACGGCGAAGCCCGCCTGCTCTCAGCCATTGCAGCCGGCGCCCCGACGACTCCCAGCGAAATGCTCAAACGCCTATTGGCAGAAGTGGATCTATTCGTGGGATCGACCCCACAGCACGATGACGTCACCTGCGTGCTGGTAAAAGCGGAGTGAGGAAAACGATCCGCCGCCGAGCGCGCAGAGAACGCCGAGAAATTCCACGGCAAGAACGCCACAAACATTTCTCGGTGCCCTCGGCGTTCTCGGCGGTTAACGCCCTTTCATTGCGTCCGCGTACATTCGATGAAAACCATGCACACCCTTCTCCTGCGTCACACTGAAGCGCCCACGAGAATAGCTGCGCGAGCCCAGATTCTTTTGCACCCTTTCGCAGATGGCAAGGTCTTCACCCTGGATCTGGTCGCTGAATTCCACTGAAGCCTTGGCTGCCGCGCTGCTGTGGTCCTTCTCCGGCAGATACCACTCAAAAATCGCCAGCGAGCGCCCGGGCTCGAGCGGCAGCACGACGTTCAGCGAAACGTTATCCGGATAGCAGTTCAACATCCAGTTAGGGAAAATCCAGAAATAGTCCGTCGTCAGATTCTCATGCGCTTCCGCGTAACGCCGCGGAGCCGTGTCCCCCGGCTGCGCCCCGCGAATGGGACTGGATTGCCGCACATATTCCGCATGCGGCTCGACCACGTAAGCGTTAAAGTCGAGTTCGCGATTCAGTCCCGGATGCACGCTCGGCAGGTGGTAGCCTTCAAGATAGTTGTCGACATAAGTCTTCCAGTTGCACTTCATGTCGTAGCTGCGGCGCTCAAACAGTTTCATCCCGCCGAAATGAAACTTCTCAGCCTGCCTCGGCAATTCGCCCAGACTCTCGCGCAGAGGGCGGGCATCTTTATTCAGGTTCACGAAGATGAGATTGAACCATTCCTCGACCAACACCGGCACCAGCGCAAAATCTTCGGGACGGAAGCCCTCGACGCCCTCAATTTCTGTGGCGCTGATCAGTGATCCATCCAGATCGTAGGTCCAGCCGTGATATCCGCAGCGGAAGAGTTTTCGCGAGCCGCAACCCTCGGCGGGCGGCCCGGCCCGGTGACGGCAAACGTTATAGAACCCGCGCAGCTCGCCGTCGGCGCCGCGCACGATGAGCAACGGTTCGCCCACCAGTTCCATCGTGAAGTAGTCTCCCGGCTTTGCCGCTTGGTCGCGATGCCCCGCCACCTGCCAGCTTCGCGCAAAAATGCGTTCCTTCTCGATCGCAAAGACAGCCGGATCAGTGTAGAGGTGAGAAGGCAAAGTCCACGCCCGCGCGATTTCCGAATCGACCTGAAGGGACTCAAGAGGGTTAGGCATATTGAGAGCAGGATCATTGTAAGCTGGGAAAAGATAAGCTGGAAAAAGGCAAGCTGGGGCAAGGCAAGCAACAGCATACTGAAATCAAACGCGCGACCGTAAAATTGTGCCCACCTCAAAGACGCAGCAACCGACTTCCCCGCCAACCCGCACCAGCCCGCTTCCTCTGGCAGGCGTGCTGACAGGTGTGCTGCTAACCTTCGCCTCGACCTTCACCTTCGGCTGGGTATACGACGACCAGCCCCAGATCCCGCAAAACCCGAACCTGCAATGGAGCCGCTTAGGCTTCTTGTTCACGCATCAGCTATGGGCATCAATGTCAGGCTCGCAGGGACGCTTCTACCGCCCCTTCCTCTCACTCTGGTTCCTGATCAATAAGACCGTGTTTGGACTCAATCCTCACTGGTTCCACGTGACATCAGTCTTGGCCCACGTTGCGGCCACGGCCCTGGTATTCTTCATCGCAAGCAAATTGTTGAAGGACACCGGCTCAGCCCTCCTGGCCGCCGCCATCTTCGGGCTGCATCCTCTGCAAGCGGAGTCCGCCTCCTGGATCTCCTCAGTCAACGATCCGCTAGCTGCCGCTCTTTGCTTCGCCAGCTTCCTCACCTGCCGGAAAGCTGCGGCCATGCAGGACAAAGCCGTCGCTTGGTGGACTCTCTCAGGATTTCTGTTTCTCTCCGCGCTGCTCACCAAAGAGGTCAGCGTAGTTCTGCCTGTCATCATTCTGATTGACCTCTGGGCAAATTCCTACCGGTCGAACTCACTCCAGCCCGATTCCCCCAGCATGCCACCATCACCTTCCCCCAGACGCTTCCCCCTGGCAGTATTTTCAACCTACGGCATCGCTGCAGTACTTTGGCTAAGTCTCCGCTCCCGGGCGCTTCGCACAGCGCAGCCCGCATCCTCATCCCTGCCGTGGAGCACCATCGTCCTCACCGCCCCAAAGATCTTGCTTTTCAACCTATACCGGACAGTCCTTCCCGTAGGCCTAAGCCCGCACTACGACTTCCGCCCCATCCAATCCCTCGGCGGACAGTTCCTTCTCACGCTGCTAGCTCTGCTCGCTTTGGCCACGCTCGCCGTCAAAGCTGCACGCCGCGATCGTCAATTACGCACCGCTGGCCTGTGGACTGCCTTCGCATGGCTGATCCTGCCCGTGCTTCCAACCCTGAACCTCCGTTTGATGAATGAAGATGACTTCATCCACGATCGCTACACCTACATGAGCATGCTCGGAGTAGCGCTCCTCGCGGGCTTCGCCTGTTCCTGGCTAAGAGATTATTGGATACGAAAGAAGTGGCCTCATCTGCAACTGGTTCCACTCCTCGCCGCGGCGATCATCGTGATCCTCGCCTTCGCCAGCGCCATCCAGTCGCAGTACTGGGCCGACGATGTCAGTTTGTTTTCGCGCGCGGTAAGCCGCGCTCCCGAAAACGAGTGGGCGCAGTTGAACTATGGATCTGCCCTCAGCGACCGCCACCGCTACGCCGACGCGGCTCCGCACTTCGTCCGCTCCTACGAATTGAAGCCGGGATGGCGCGCCGCCGATTTCGCCGCCTTCTCCTACCAGCAGTCCGGAGATCTGCCCCAGGCCGAGCGCTGGTTCACCACTGCCCTGCAACAGGATCCAGCCTTGGCCAACGCCTGGTTCGGACTGGCCCAGATCCGCCTCGCGCAGCACAACCCCGATCAAGCCATCGATTTTCTGAACCAGGCGCTAACCATCCAGCCCGACGCCGAGGGCTACCACTACGAGTTAGGAGCTGCTCTCGAACAAGCCTCGCGTCCCTCGGATGCGCTCACCGCCTACCAGCGCGAATTGCAACTCCATCCCTATCAGGTCGGCGCCGCCAAGGCCATCAACCGCCTGCAGTCCGCCGGCGTCCAGGCCCGGTAAACGCCGGCCCTGCAAGAATCCTTTACAAAAGCGTTCGAACAACGGGGGCAATATGTATGTGCAGTCCCAGAATCAAACTGACACGAATTGTCAGCTTTCGCGACGCATTTTGGCATGAAGCGCCGCGCCCAAAGCAGTAGAATGAGACCATAGTTTGTCCTTCTACTGAAAATAATGGGATTGCACGACCCAAGCCGGAACCAAGGTAACTAGCTGCTTTGGCCCGGCAAGTGCGAACATCAAGTCCGACTGCGTCATCACATGACCAGCATGAATTCAATAAAAGTCCGAAACGAGGGAAAATAGAGATGCGGAAACAACAGAAGGGTTTCTCACTGATTGAGCTGCTGATCGTGGTGGCAATCATCCTGATCATCGCAGCTATCGCGATTCCTAACTTGATGCGCGCCCGTATGGCTGCCAACGATTCGTCTGCGGCTGCTTCCGAGCGTACAACTGTCACCGGCGAAATCGGCTATTTTTCGGCCTATCCGACCGTTGGCTACACGTCCTTGGCCGCTATTGGTGGAGCTTCGCCTTGCACTCCGGCTCCGGCCACTGGCTGCTTGATCGATAACAACCTGGCCACCAATGGCGCGGGCGCTGGCAAGAGTGGTTACTCTTTCGCCGCGACTCCGAGCACTGGCGCGAATAGCCCTGTTCCGAACCAGTTCTACACGACTGGAACTCCGATCAGCGCTCAGACTGGCACCAAGGCGTTCTGCGCGTTTGATGACGGCGTGGTTCGCACGCAGGCGGCGGGCACCATCGCACTGGTTGCCAGCTACGGCGCTTGCCAGGCCCTGTTGCCGATGGCTAACTAGTAGCAGTCTGGCAAAGTACCTGGGGGAGGGTACGAGCCGGGAGGCAGCGAAGGCAACTTCGCTGCCTCTCTTTTTTTCTTTTTCAACGTCATCCTAAATCGCTTCGCCGTCCTGCCAAGTTTTGTCACCGGAGACTGACTCTTTGCGGCGCTGCGGGTTAGGTAGTGGTTACCGTAATCTCCTCCGCCGCCGGCAACGCCTGAAACGAAAGGATTATTGCCTCGCTGCCGCTCTGGCCCTCGGAATGCATCATAAATTTCATCTTAAGGTCGTGCTTGGTTTAACGACCGGAGCGAACTTTGCGGGGGGGAGAAAACAGATATGCAAAAAAATCGAGCTAATAAGAACAATGTCAAGGGTTTCTCGCTGATTGAGCTGCTGATCGTCGTAGCTATCATCCTGATCATTGCAGCGATCGCGATTCCCAACTTGATGCGCGCCCGTATGGCTGCCAACGATTCGTCGGCGGCTGCTTCCGAGCGTACAACTGTCACCGGCGAAATCGGCTATTTCTCGGCCTATCCGACCGTTGGCTACACTCAGCTGTCAGCTCTTGGCGGGGCATCGCCCTGCACTCCGCTGCCTGCCTCCGGCTGCTTGATCGATAACAACCTGGCCACCAACGGCGCGGGCGCTGGCAAGAGCGGTTACTCCTTCGCCGCGACTCCGAGCACTGGTGCGAATAGCCCTGTTCCGAACCAGTTCTACGCGACTGGAACTCCGATCAGCGCACAGACCGGCACCAAGGCGTTCTGCGCGTTTGATGACGGCGTGGTTCGCACGCAGGCGGCGGGCACCATCGCGAAGGTCGCCAGCTACGGCGCTTGCCAGGCCCTGTTGCCGATGGCGAACTAACATTTAACAGTCTGGCAAAGTACCTGGGGGAGGGTACGAGCCGGGAGGCAGCGAAGGCAACTTCGCTGCCTCTCTTTTTTTGTGCTGCGCCTCTATGGTGTCATCCGGAAGACCAGCGTGTTCTCCAGCGGGGCGAGAGCCTGCCCTGTTTTGCCGAAGCCCCCGAGCGAAGCCGAGGGGGAAGCCGAAGGGGATCTCCCGTGGCACAATGACGGGAGTCAAACCGCACCACTGACTGCCTGCCTCAGGGAGTCGTGCCAGCAGCAGCGGCCAAAGAGCGTGCGGGTAGCGCGTCTGGCCGAGCGCGCAAGAGCCGATGCCAAAAGACCACCGACGAGGATACCGTGGTGACGATCATCGCCCACGGTATTACTGGCGAAATCCAGAACAGTGACGTGGCATAGCTGAGCAGCGCCAGCCATACCAAGGTGACAAATGTGCCGAACAGGAAAGCCGTCCGGCGTTCGCCGCTGCGGAACGGCAGCGAATACGAACATAGAGCCTGCACCATCAGAGAGAACGGGAACGCCACTACGAGATCCACGAAATAGTGCTCACCCGTCCCCAGCGTAGCCAACACCGTGAACCAGACGAACGCCAGGGCAATGCCCCGCACCCAGCGCGGAAGCCCTTTTGAATTCCACCAGATAAGCAGCACCCAAGTCATATGCAACGATGGGATCGCATTGCGTGCGCCCTTCAGCAGGACTGGCACGGCCCTGAGCCGCCTCGAGTCCAGGGCGGCAAGCGGATGCCACGGGAAAGCCCCGCCAAAAAGGTGAACCGGCCCGCATGCCGGCAGCATGTTATAGAACATCACTCCTAACGGCCCGGTCACGAGAAAGGCAATCATGACCGCCAGGGCGCTGCGCTTTGTGTGCCGGAGATGAGCTGCGTAAACCAGCGCCAGCGGCAGCGGGAGCGCGGTGTAAAAGACGAAGCAAACCCACCACAGCGGCGGCCATCTCCAGAAGGCTTGGCCCACGAGAAAACTGATCGGCACCCGCAGGCTGCTGTCAAAGGAATACAGGAACAGGTCGAATGTCTTGGGATGGAGGCGCTCGGTGATGTCCAGTAGAGTGCTCGCCATCCATTCACTTCCCACGAATAGGACAATGGGCACGAATCCGTAAAGCAGCAGCTTGCGCTCTTCGCCCTCAGCCCAGATGGCGTGCGTGCCCAGGGCCGCGAAGGCCGCCAGGCCGGCAAACGAGAAGCCCGCCATCAACAGAGGGCGAAAGCCCATGACGCGATAGTCAAGGAAAGCCAGCAGAAGGCCGCCCGCCACAACCCACAACAGATCAAGCCAGGAACGCCGGATCATTCCAAGCACAATCAACGCGCTAAACAGCGCGAGGGAAAGATAGGCGTTGGTCATCGACGAGTCGTAAAAGTCCCTGCTCAGGGCAAGCGGAAGGATCGCCGCAAAAAGAATCGCAGTTAAGCCGAATGCGAGAGCGCGTTTGCTGTTGAAATTCATGATCAGCCGCGAGTGCGGAAGTGAGCGCTTTGCGCGGCCACGAGAAATCGCCGCTCTCGGAAAGTCTAGGTGAAACCGGAGAGCAAGAGAATGGCAAGTAACGCCGAGGAGTTACCAGCGTAATTCGCAGCCATCGTTTGCTCCAGCCATTCTCTGTAGCGCCGCCGTCCCGGCGGCTCTTTACCGGCGAGACGCTCTCAGTGGCTCCCCCCCATTTTGAACAGCTCGAGACTCAGGCCATGAACCGGTTCTGTCGCAAACTGACACAATTTGTCAGGACTTTGGAGGTTTACGTCTCTCAGCGAACTTCTCGTGTCTTGGAGTCGAGGCCTGGTACGCGCATCGGGCTGAAAACAAAAGGCGCGGCAAGATGTGACCGAAGTCTACGATCGCCCTAGTTTGGTCCTCCACATGCGACTAGTCTTGTGTCCTCGGGGGATTTGTGCCCTTCGAGGTTGGTCCCGGCAAAGTCTCGGGAGAGAAGAGCACTCAATGCGAAAACAGAAGGGTTTCTCGCTTATCGAGTTGTTGATCGTGGTCGCCATCATTCTGATCATTGCGGCGATCGCGATCCCGAACCTCATGCGCGCCCGCATGGCGGCCAACGATTCGTCTGCCGCGGCTTCTGTCCGCACCATCAACACCGGGGAAATCGCTTATTTCGGCACCTACCCAACCATCGGGTTTCCCGCAGCCCTCACCACTCTGGGCGGCGCGTCCCCCTGCACTGCAAGCATAGCGACCGGGTGCCTGATCGACAATTATCTGGCCACCAATGGCGGCGGAGCCGGCAAGAGCGGCTACACCTTCACCGCCACCGGTTCAGCCAGCGCCGGCAGCCTCGTCAACAACCAGTTCTACTCGACAGGCGCGCCGGTCAGCGTCCAGTTTGGCACACGCTCTTACTGCTCCATTGAAGACGCCGTTCTGCGCGTACAGCCGGCAGGCACCCTCACGGTCGTCGCCAGCTACAACGCCTGCTCAGCTCTCCCGGCCATGCAATAAGCGCTTTCAGCTTGTCATCCTGAGCGAGACGTCTTTTGTCTCGCGAAGGACCCGGGCGAGCCGCGCGAAGCGTCGCGCTTTTTGCGACGCAATAATCGCGCGTTGGCTCGCTTCCTCATCGATGACCGACGTAACCTCCTACCCAGTCCAAAAAAACGAACCTATTGCTTATAATCGGTCTCGAAGGCTGCCTTCAGCTTTCTCTTTGTTGGAGTGGCCATGCCGGCAATAGAAATTCTTGGACTGGAAAAAACCTACATGGTGGGGTTCTGGCGGAAGCGGCCGAAGTGCGCCCTCAGCCCCTTGCATCTGACGGTGGAAGACGGCGAGATTTTCGGCTTCCTCGGCCCCAACGGCGCGGGCAAGACCACAACCCTGAAACTGCTCATGGGATTGGTGTTCCCGACCGCCGGATCGGCGCGCATCCTGGGCCACGAATGGACCGATCCTTCAGTCAAGGCGCAGATTGGCTTTCTTCCCGAGCAGCCCTATTTCTACGACTATCTCACGGCTCACGAACTGCTCGAATATTACGGCCAGCTTTCCGGCGTTCCCGCCAAACAGCGCAAGCAGCGCGTCGACCAGGTTCTGCAGCAAGTCGGATTGCGCGACGTCAAGGGCGTACAATTGCGCAAGTTTTCCAAGGGCATGCTGCAGCGCGTGGGCATCGGCCAGGCCATCCTGCACGACCCCAAGCTCGTGTTCTTTGACGAACCCATGTCCGGGCTCGACCCCATGGGCCGCCGCGAAGTGCGCGACCTGATGGAGCAGCTCAAGCACGAAGGCAAGACCGTGTTCTTCTCCACCCACATTCTTTCCGACGCCGAGGCGCTCTGCGACCGCGTCGCCATCATTCACCGCGGCGAACTTCGCGGCGTGGGCGCAATCGAAGATCTCACCTCGAGCGTTCAGGGCAAGGTGGAAGTGATCTGGCAAGGCTCGCAGGTGCCAGCCTCGATCAAGGCTCTCAGCGCGGAAATCCACGCGACCCCGGACCGCGTCCGCGCCATCATTGACGAAAACCAGCAGGACGCAGTCATCGATGCTCTGCGCCGCGAGCGTCTGCGTCTGGTTGCCATCACCCCGGTGCGCACTTCACTCGAAGCTTACTTCGTCGAGAAGTTGCGGCATGCCGAGACCAGCGTCGGGAGTAAGGCATGAGAACCCGCATCGCCTACATCGCCTCCAACACCTTCCGCGAAGCCGTGCGCGATCGCGTGCTCTACAATCTGATCGCCTTTGCCCTGCTGCTCTCGGGGGCGGCCATCCTCGTGGGTCAGATTTCGATTGAAATAGAGAAGCTGGTCGTCATCAATCTGGGGCTCACCGCAGTTTCTCTGTTCGGCGTAGTCATCGCAATCTTCATCGGCATCGGCCTGGTCTCGAAAGAAATAGAAAAACGAACTCTCTACACCGTGCTTTCCCGTCCCGTCCGCCGCTGGGAATTCATCGTCGGCAAATTCTTCGGACTGGCCGGAACCCTGGTGGTCAATGCATTCTTCATGGCCATCGGAGTGTTTGCCGCCTTGTTCTACGTCTCGCACAAATTCGTGCGCGCCGACGCGCTGATTCTGGTTGCGCTGTACTTCATCATTCTCGAATTCCTGATCATCTGCTCGCTGGCGCTGTTGTTCTCATCATTTTCTTCGCCGCTGCTCTCCGCCGTGTTTGCCTTCTCCCTGTTCGTAATCGGAAGCTTCGCCGAAGACCTGCGCAATTTCGCAGGCATGGCTCACGGATTCACGCGCTGGCTGGCCACCGGCACAGCTTACCTGGTGCCGAATTTCTCGGCGTTCAACGTGATCACTTCAGTAGCTCATCAACAGCCCGTCGCCGGACAACTGATCCTGAACAACACGCTCTATGCCGTTTTCTACGCCATCATGGCCCTGAGCGGAGCCGTGCTGATTTTCGAGCATCGTGATTTGAAATAAAACTTGAAAATGAAGCATCGCCGGAAAATCTCGATGATCGCGGGCGCCTGCCTGGTCTTGTCGCTGGCCGTCAGTTCGGTTGTGCTTCATCACGTCGACCAGCTTCGCCCGCAGGCCACGCTTGACGAAGTCCTCTTCCTCAATTCACCCAAAGTGATCAAGCGCGCCAGCCTCGGTTATGACGGCCTGATGGCCTGCATTTACTGGACTCGTGCGGTTCAGTACTTCGGCAACCGGCATCATGACTACGCCGCGAGTTACAACCTGCTGGCCCCGCTGCTTGAAATCACAACCCACCTGGATCCGCACCTCATGGTTGCCTACGAGTTTGGCAGCAGCTTTCTTGCGCCCAAGCCGCCTTTCGGCGCGGGCCAGCCCCAGAGCGCGATCGAGTTGATGAACTACGGCATCCAGAACAATCCGGATAACTGGAGGCTCTATTACGATCTTGGCTTCGTCTATTACACGGAGCTAAAGGACTACAAGAATGCCGCGGAGTCCTTCGCGCGCGGATCGCAGGTTCCGAACGCTCATCCCTTCTTGAAGGTTCTAGCGGCGCAGATGGCATCGCATGCCGGCGATTATGAAACGGCTCGAAGCCTGTGGCTGGCAAGCTACCAGAACACGCAGGACAAACTGATCAAGCAGAATGCGGTTGACCATCTGCGTGCGCTCCGCGTGGAAGAAGACGTCGACCATCTGCAAGCGGCAGTAACCCGCTTCGGAGAACACAGTGGACGCCTGCCTGCCAGCATGGAAGAGCTGGCAACCGCGGAGCGTTTCGCTCGAATTCCCGTCGATCCCGACGGTCATCCCTATAAGTTGACTCCCGAAGGCCGCATCGAAGTTCGCGAGCCGCATGATTTTCAATTCGCCACCAAAGGTTTGCCTCCGGGATTTAAACCGTGGCCGACGTTCGACTCCCCGCAGCCGTAGTCTCGTCATCGCCTCTCGCCATCGCTTTCTTACCATCGCTTATGATGGCGGAGCATGGATAGCAGCGTTCGCTCTTCTTCGTCGCGGGTCAGCCTGTCGCGTTCCGCGCGGCGATGGTGGGATGACATTGCCAGGCGAGAAGGCCGCGTCGCGGCGACGCAACAACTGCTGGCGGCGCTGTGGGAGTTTGTTCGCGACTCCGCTCCGGAACGGCGGCGGCAACGCTTCGGCGACGCTGAATATGATTGGGATCATCGCGTTAACACGACCAGCGCGGCTGTAGGTTGGCGCAACCGCCTGCTCGGACTTTTCCACTCGCCTTATCAACCGACGGAGCCAGATCTTTTCCGCGAGATGCTTGAGACCTTTAGTCAACAAAGTTGCTTTGACTTTCGCGACTTTGTCTTCGTCGATCTCGGATCTGGAAAAGGCCGCACACTGCTGATGGCTTCGGACTATCCCTTTCGGCGCATCGTGGGCGTGGAGCTCTTGCCTGCGCTGCATCAGGCTGCTCAGGAGAATCTGAGCAAGTACCGAAGCGAAGCACAGAAGTGCTTCGCGCTGGAATCGATCTGCGCCGACGCGACCGAGTTTGCTTTTCCCCCTGAGCCGATGGTGCTCTATCTCTTCAATCCTTTCCGAGAATCGGGTTTGAGGCGAGTGATCGCGAATCTGGAGCAGAGTTTGCGGGTGCATCCGCGGGCGGTATACGTGCTTTACCACAATCCGCTGCTGGAGCGTGTGTTGAGTGAGAGCTCCGGGTTGCGGAAACTGCACGGAACTCATCAGTATGCGGTGTACGGAACCGCAGCGTGATCCGGATCAAAAAAATCATAAAGCAGGTCCGCTAAATTATTGACCTGCAATGGCTTAGGTCCGCCATATCCCGCTCGAATGCGGCTAAAATATTGCTTCTAAATAACTTAGCCGTAAAATATTCAATTTGAAGGACTTAGCCTTGGATTGGATACGTCTGCATTCGAATGTCAAGGAACTGGGGCGGGCAGCGGAAGCTGCACTCGATGATGGTAGCCGAAAATTGACAGGAGCGATGTGTGACGGATGACCCAAGAACGCCTGTTGAAAACCCTCGGGAGGTCAGCGTTGCCTCGCGTTTCTACTAATGGCGTACGTTGCATGGTATACGCCAATAGCGTATACTCTAAAAATATACTCTAATAGCGTACACAAATCCGTATGGAGTTCATCGAAGCGCCGCCCTTCACCCGTCATTTGTCGGACGATGATTAAGGCGAAGCCGCAGATTTGACAGGAAAAGAGAAGAAGGCACTAAAAGCATCGATCGAAGACGAATTGGAAAAGCCTGCGGCTCGTCGGCCAATCGGGCCTCGGAGGATATTGTGATGGCAAAGAGAGACATTCTTAGCGAACTGATGGAGCGCGTGGCGGCCATGAAGGGCCATCGCGAAGGCAAACTCACAATGCGCAGTTACAAGGTCGAAGCGGCGCCGCTGCCCAAGGTGGATTCGAAGGTGCTCCGGGACACTAGAAAGAAGCTGCGGTGCTCCCGAGCCGTGTTCGCGCGCAAGATGCGTATTAACGAAAGGACGTTGGAAAAATGGGAGCAGGGTCGTGCGAAACCGAACCCTCAAGCGGCCGCGCTGGTGCTTCTCGTGCGTAAGTACCCGGATACGCTGGCGCGGCTGGATGCGCTAACGGTGCGGTAATTAGGAGGAGGCGGGTTCTTGGAGGAACCCTTCCGCGGTTCTCGGTAGGGCTCGCCGGAGGCCTGATGTAGCGCCCAGGCTTTCCCCATGAGAACTCCTGTTGGAGCTTGGGGCAGTTACGGCAGGTATGGGGTGCTTCGACTGCGTGGGACCATCCTTTGGGCAATCTCACTTCGCTCAGCACGACAGTCGGGTAGTGGTGCAGCACGACTACCTACAGCCGATGAAAGGCGTTGCCGCAGTACACTTAGAGTCATGACCACCACGACCCTCAACTCCCTCGCCCACGCTTCTTCCGCTTACCTGCGATCCGCCATGCACCAGCCTATTCAGTGGCATGAGTGGGGCGAGGAGGCATTCGCTGCCGCGCAGCGCGAAAACAAACCGATGCTGCTTGATATTGGCGCGGTGTGGTGCCACTGGTGCCATGTGATGGATCGTGAGTCTTACGACGACGCTGAAGTTGCGGCAATCGTGAATGAACATTTCATCGCGATGAAGGTGGATCGCGACGAGCGGCCTGACATTGACAGCCGGTATCAAGCGGCGGTCAGCGCGGTCAGCGGGCAGGGGGGATGGCCGCTTACCGCTTTTCTCACGCCCGATGGCAAGCCGTTTTACGGCGGAACCTATTTTCCGCCGACCGACGGCTATGGCCGTCCAAGCTTCAAGCGCGTGCTGACCAGCATTGCCAACGCCTACCGGGAAAAACATGGCGATGTGGTGGAGCAGGCGAAGATGGTGGAGAGTGCGATCGCGCAGGCGGAGTCGTTTGCGGGGCGGGGCGGACGGGTTTCTGAGAGCATCATTGCTGCGATTCAGAAGTCGGCGTTCGGCATGTTCGATCCGCTGCATGGGGGATTTGGACAGGCTCCGAAGTTTCCGCATCCTTCTGCTTTGGATTTGCTGATCGAGCGGTATGCGCGGACAAAACCAGAATCAAAAGCCCCACCCTTTCGCAAAGAACGCGAAAAGGATGGGGCACCCGATCTTGCAACGTTGATCACTACTACGCTTGAGCGCATGGCCAATGGCGGAGTTTACGACCAACTCGCGGGGGGATTTCACCGGTACTCGGTGGATGAGAAGTGGGTGGTGCCGCATTTCGAGAAGATGTGCTATGACAACTCGGAGCTGCTGAAGAATTATGTGCACGCTTATCAGGTGACGGGTTCTGAGTTCTTTGCGGACGTGGCGCGGGACATTATTCGATGGATGGATGATTGGCTTAGCGATCGCGACCGTGGCGGTTTTTATGCTTCGCAGGATGCTGACATTTCCATGGACGATGACGGCGACTACTTCACCTGGACGCTTGACGAAGCTCGCGCCGTGTTAACGGAGGAAGAGGCGGAGGTGGCGGCGCTGCACTATGACATCAACGAGATCGGGGAGATGCACCACAATCCGGCGAAGAATGTGCTCTGGGTGCGCGCGCCGATCGACGAAATTGCGCGGCGGATGAAACTTAATGAGGAGCGCGTGCGGAGTCTGCTCGATTCCGCGAAGAAGAAAATGTATGCGGCGCGGCTGGTGCGGCCTACGCCTTATGTTGACAAGACGGTTTATGTGGGATGGAACAGTATGTGCGTTTCGGCGTATCTGGAAGCGGCGAAGGTTCTTGGGCTCGAGGATGCGCGGCGCTTTGCTTTGCGCTCCCTGGATCGTGTGCTGGCTGAGGCTTGGAAGCCTTCGGCAGACGCGGGCGGGGGCGCCCGCTCCACACTATTGCATGTGGTCGCTTACTCTGATCCCGAAGCTGGACATCGTGAGGTTTCCGGTCTGCTCGATGATTATGCAGCGACCACGCTGGCTTGCCTCGACGCTTATGAAGCGACTGCGGACCTCAGTTATTTCAAATTCGCGAGGGCCATTGGCGACGCGATGATTGCGCGGGTCTTCGATGCAGTGTCGGGAGGATTCTTCGATGCCGAGCCGGCCGCCGACGGCATGAGCCTGGGCGTGCTGGCCACGCGGCGCAAGCCGGTGCAGGATTCGCCTACTCCGGCGGGAAATCCCATGGCGGCGATTGCGCTCGTGCGCCTGCACCATTACACCGGCGACCCCGGGTATCGGGATAAAGCGGAGCAAACTTTGGAGACCTTTGCCGGAGTGGCCGAGCAATTTGGAATTTTTGCGGCAACCTACGGGATCGCGGTCTTGCATCTGTTGGAAAATCCCGTGCAGGCGGTTGTGATCGCAGACGACGAGCGGCAGGAAGCGGCAACGAGTCTCGCATCCGCAGCGGTGGCTGGTTTTGCCTTCAACAAGAGCGTGCTGCGGCTGACGACGAACCAGGCGGTTGCCGGGAACCTTCCTCCGGTGCTGGCTGCCACCATTCCGAACCTGCCGCAGTTGACAGCAGGAGAGGCGTTTGCGGTTCTGTGTTCCGGCTTTGCCTGCCAACCACCGGTTACGGATCCCGTCGAGTTGCAGCGGGCGCTGAGTCCTCAGCCAGTGAAGGAAGAATAGCAGAGTGGTGAACGGGTTGGAGCTCAGGCACGAACGCACCTCAGGCGCTAAAGCGCCGGAACATCGCGGCGACTTAACGGCACAACCGAAAGTCGTGCCCTTCCCGAACCTTCTCTAATAGGCTCTTATCAGAGTTTTTCCGCAGCCTGTGAAGTCGCGCCGTTCGCAAAAACTCGATCGCGCCGAATTCTCGAAGCAGGGCAAAAAAACGGGGCCGACGGTTTATGTATGAAGTCCGTCGGCCCGAAGATTGCGAGCCCCAAGTGCTCGGCCCAGTTACCTAGAGGTTACTTTGGTGACCTTGTGGCTTAGCCCGATATACATTTAACTGCTATTTCATCATCGGTGGTAAACCAGGGTTGCATTTACCTGTTTGTTGGGGTGGGCACAGTAGAATCGGGCCTCCGTCCGGGGCGGGAACCTGCGGAACGGCAGCTACGACATACGTGCCCACTAGTCCAAACATCAGGACCGAAATCCTGATTGCTTGCTTCATGGGTTCACTCCTTTCGCGCCCGGACTCCCCAAGAAACTGGGTTTCCCGACGCGGAGGAGAATTATACGGCACGAGTCAAGCTGTTCCGCAAGAATTTCGCAGGATCGCTGGCAGAACCTCGTCTCCGTCTAACTTACACGCCTCCAAGAAACCTGTAAATACAGGGCAATCCGTAGTTAATCTAAGGTTTTTCCCCTACATCACACCGAGCAAGACTGCAGCGGGCTAGAGGCCCTATGTTAGCGGCGCATTTTTTACGAAAGGCGGAATTGGCAGCGCGGCGACGCCGTGAAGAAACTGGAAGGAAGTTGCGTCTGGCGCGGGTGGGTCCGCACGCGCAGTGGTGCAATGAGCCAATGACTGCGATCGATTGATCACAACAGTTGTGCCGGCATACAGCATTTGCTGTAACGCAAATTTTCTTGGTCCCTCGACAAAAACTCTCGGTACTTCCAACCGATCAGCGGTTTATCCGCACCAAACACAAGGCGCAAATGAATGGCTCGACACGTGCAGTTACAACAACCGGCTAGAGGCTGGAGAAGAATATGCTGAGTGTCCATACCGAAAACGTCGGCGAGATGGCAGTCATAGAGTGCGAAGGCCGAATTGTGCGGAGCGAAGCGGCTTTCGAACTACGCAAAGCGGTCAACCTGCAAAGCGATGCCCGAATCATTGTCCTTGATCTCTCGGAAGTCACCGCCATCGAAGGCGGAGGTCTGGGCATGCTCGTCTTTCTGCAGCGATGGGCACACGACCACGACATCCGGCTGAAGTTGTTCAATCCCCGTCCGGCTGTGCGGGACAGGCTGGAGCGCGCCAGTTCGATGCGAGAGTTCGACATTGCTACGCTGGACGAAATGATGGCCCTGCTGGCTTGCGCCGATGTTGGGCACGCGCACGCGCAAGCTGCCTGATCTTGTCGCATCACAATGGCCGGTTCCGTTGGCCGTCCGAACCCTACCCTTTCAATTGCGAATATGCTGTTGGAGAATGGCCAATCCCGGCCAATCTAATCCTGGCCAATCTATCCCGTTTCAGCGAATACAACGCCTTATTACCTAACGCCTCATTACCTAAGGTCTGAAGCTGTGGTTACGTTTACCGTCCGCTTTAACCGGGGTATTTTGGAGACTCTCGTGGGTCGGCATCTGCCCGGCCTATGTTGTCCTGGGAGCAAGAAGCATGTTGATGCTTTTTCGCCGGTGTCCGGTCAGAACGTCCGAAAGCAAACGCAGCGAAGTGAGAACTATGATGAAGGTTCTATCTCTCGCGTTCGTGCTGGTCGTGCCTGCCCTGGCGCAGAATCAAATGCAGGCGGGGCCGCCCGCGGGCGCCTATGGCCCTAGTTACGATGTGAGTTGCGGCTATAGTTATCTCTCATCGACAGTTCCGTCCGCGGGCCGGGTAGGTCTCAACGGTCTGGATGTCACCGGACACGCCAATTTTCTCCCGCGTTGGGGAGTCGCCGTGGACACCGGTTACGTTCGCACCTCGAACATTCTGGCCACCGGACAATCGGGCTACACTTTGACTCTCCTGGCTGGCCCTGTGTTTCATGTCTTTGAGCGGAGAAGAACGCAAGTATTCGTGCACGCGCTAGCCGGGGCGGGACTGGTTGACAGCGCAGTCCCCGTCACTGGCACCGAATACTTGCAGGGATGGGTGGCAAGGCCAGCCTATGCACTCGGGGCAGGGGTCGAACGCTCCGTCGCGGGGCCTTTCGCGGTGCGCCTCACCGGAGATTACCTGCGCACCGCATTTGCAGACTCCGATGGCTCCGTGCGGAGCCAGAACAATCTTCGTCTGACCGCGAGCATCGTCTTTCGCCTCAGGGAGCGCCAAGGCGTAGATGGGAGCCACTGAAGGAGTCGAGACGGCGGCGCTACGGTTGGGCTGGTGATTCTTCAGCGGGCTTTTCGAACAACTTTGGATCAACTGCCGGATTGAATTCCAACGAGGTGTATTCCGACTTACTGGAATCCTGACCATTCTGTTTATTTTGCCGCACGAAAGGAACATTCAAGCCGTTTACCGGCTTCCAGTCTCCCATGTCGGTTTCACCCTGCGCGGGCTGGCCCTGGCTCAGCGTTCGATACGTCTCTTTCAGGATGTGGCCGGTCTGGGGGTCGACAAACCACCGGATGGCCGTGCCCGCGGCATTCACGTCCACGATGCTTGCTTCGATATCGCCGACCTTCTCGGTTCCACCGGCGCGGAAAAACACGTTGGGGTCCTTCGCATGGGACGCGATGAAGATGGGATCACGCTTGATCTGATCCAGGGACTCCGCTTTCTGGGAGGCAGGGAAGTTGCGCATCCCCTGGCCAGGAATCGCCATGAAAGCCGCATCCGGTGTGACCACAATGTTCACGGCGCCATTCGGAGTTTGCATTTCCGCGTGCAGATGATCGGGGTAAACGATCACGGTTTCCATTTGCGTGGGGAACTCGCCCTGCGGCGTTTTCTGAGTAATCGTCAGCTCTGCCTTTACGGACTTGATTGCTGCCAGCTTGGCCTCACCGCCCATCGCAGCCACCACCTTCGCGGCGAGCGCTTTGCCTTCCTCATTGGAGGCTGTGGGCCTCGCGTTCTCTTCTTCCTTCGCGCCTTCCCTCGCACCTTGCTTCGTGCCGGGCGGAGGCGGAATGGTGATATCGATTTCTTTCACAGCTCCGAGTGACGAGAGCGGCTTATCGAAGTCTTTGGTGTTGCCGACCACCAGCACTGCGAGCTGGTCGCGATGTACGTACTTCGAGGCTACGCGATTGACGTCGGCCGCTGTTACTCTTTGGATCTCGGCTGGGAACTTGTCGAGCCAGTCTGAGGGATATCCGTAGAACTCGTAGGCCAAGCGCTCGGCGAGAACTTTATCGGGCGAGTCAAGGCGGAAGATGAAAGCGTTCAGGATGGCATCTTTGGCGTGCTTGATTTCTTCGTCAGTGATGGGTTTCTTAGCCAGATCGTCGATGTCTTCGTCGAGTGCCTGGATGGACTCGATCGTGCTCTGGCTCTTGGTGCCCATGGCAAATTCCTGGATGCCGGGGTGCCCGAAATTTGTGCCGATGCCGCCACCCACGCTGTAGGCCAGGCCGCGCCTGGTGCGGATGTCGTTGAACAGACGCGAAGAGAAACCGCCGCCGAACGCCTCATTGAAAACCGTGATGGAGTAGAAGTCCGGGTTGTTGCGCGTGGTGCCCAGCGTGACCATTTGAATGCTGCTCTGGTTTACATCTTCTTTCGGGATAAGGTAGTAGCCGGGCCGGGCGGGGTGGTACTGAATGTCATCCTTCGGCAGGTCGGCGCCTTTTGGCCAAGTCTCAAATGCGGCGCGCAGTTTGCCTTCCATCACCGCCGCATCAAAGTCGCCACTTATCCCAAGGATCACGTTGTTGGGGTGCACATAGGTGCGGTGCCAGTCGATCAGATCCTGGCGCGTCACTGCGGCTACCGTCGCGTACTCGGGCTCACGGGCGTAAGGATTGTCTGAACCGTAGGCCAGCTTGGTGGATTCGCGTGCGGCAATCTCACCGACATCATCGTTGCGCCGCGAGATGCCGTCCTCGACCCGCTTCTGCGCCAGATCGAGTTTGTCGGCACGGAATTCGGGGTTCTGCAAGAGGTCGGCGAAGACTTTGAAGACATCGTCGAAATCGCCTTTCAGGGAAGTCAAGCTGACAGTGGTTGAATCGGAACCACCGCGAGTCTCGACCTTGGCGGCGCGCACTTCGAGAAAATCGTCGAGTTGATCGCCGGTTTGGGTTTTGGTCCCTCCGGTGCGCCAGACTTGACCGAAGATACCTACCAGTCCAACTTTGCTGGCCGGTTCGTCGCGGGAGCCGCCGCGGATGCGGGCTGAGCCCTCAATCAGGGGCAGTTCGTGATCCTCCTGCAGGAAAATCACCATGCCGTTCGAGAGTTCGATGCGCTTCGGTTGTTGGGGGTGGAAGGCGGGCAGAGGAGGAACGGGGATCTGCTGCCAATTTGTCGCCTGTGCCGCGGCCCTTGGGGGATGCACGAAGATAGCGGCGGACACGAGAATTATCGAGAAAAGAAGCCGCAGATCTTTCATTGCGCACCTCCCTGATTTGGCGCAGCCTGATCGGACGCGCCCTGATCTGACGGAGCCTGATTTGATCCCTGCTCACCGCCTTGCCCGGTTCCCCCGGTCGTTTCGATCACGCCTATCGTGCGGTTGGTGTCGGTAAAGGTTTCGTTGGCCACGCGCCGGATGTCGGCCTTCGTCACTTTGTCGATGCGGTCGACGGAGCGGAATAACTCGCGCCAGTCGCCGTAACGAGTCTGGTAAATCGCCAACTGGGTTGCCAGCCCCTCGTTGTCTCCCAGACCGCGGATCAGATTGGCTTTGGTGCGGGTCTTGATCATCTTCAACTCGTCGTCGCTGATGTCTTCCTTCTTGAGCCGTTCGATCTCGAGGTGAATTGCGTCCGCCACTTCCTGCGTGGTGTGTCCGGGCAGCGGGAAAGCATAAAACGCGAACAGGTGCGGGTATTTGGTGCCGGGCAGGCCGCTGAATCCGGCGGAGAATGACGCGATCTTTTTATCGCGCACCAGCGCGCGGTAAAGGCGGGACGTGCGGCCTTCCGACATGAGATCGGTGATGGCGTCATACACCGCGTCGTCTTTGGTCATATAGTCGGGCCGGTGGTAACCCTCGAGATAAAGCGGCTGCGATTTCTCCTTAAGCACGACCTTGCGCTCGGAGTTCTGCGGAGGCTCGGTGGTGGTGGTTTCATCTGGCTTCTGGCTTGCGGGCAGGCGGCCAAAGAACTTTTCGAGCATTGGCAAGACCTGTGAGGCTTTTACGTCACCGGCGACCGCGACTACCATGTTTGCCGGTACGTAGTACTTGTCAAAAAACTTCTTCGCGTCAGTGGCTGAGAAGGAATTCAGGTCGGACATCCATCCAATGGTCGGCCGGTGATAGGGATGGGCTTCAAATGCCGCAGCGTTAAACTGCTCCTCGAGCCTGCCGGTCGGGTTGCTGTCGGTACTCATGCGCCGCTCTTCAATCACCACGTTGCGCTCTTTGTAAAACTCCCGCAACACGGGATGAAGAAAGCGCTCCGACTCGAGATAGGCCCACAGCTCCAGCCGGTTTGCCGGCAGCGAGTAGTGATACGCGGTCTCGTCGTAATCGGTGAAGGCGTTAACATCCTCGCCGCCACTTTGTTCGATGATCTTGCCGAACTGGTTGGGCACGACGTACTTGTCGGCTGCGGCTATGTCCTCTTTCCAGGTCTTTTCCAATTGCTTCAGCTTGGCCTCATCGCGGCCTGCGCGTTTGTCGCGCTCCGCAATGTAGGCGGCGTAGGCGGTCTCCACCTTTTCGAGCGCGGGTTTCTCGGCAGCATAGTTGGTGGTGCCGATCTTGTCCGTGCCTTTGAAGGCCATGTGCTCGAACATGTGGGCCAAGCCGGTCTTGCCCATGGGATCCTGCGAGGAACCCGCGTCAACCATGGTAAAGAAAGAGAAGACCGGAGCCTCGGGCCGCTCGCAGATTACGATGGTCAGTCCGTTCGGCAGTTTCTTGACCGTGATGCGCTTTTCAAAAGAGGCGACATCCTGCGCCGCAGCAAGCGTCGTAAGAATGAAAAATAGTACGAGAGCGCGGGGCTGGAGCATGCGGTGTTTCATTGAACCTCCAAAAAACCTGGGCGAAACTGCCTGGGCGGACATTCTGGATAACTATCTTAGACGGATCACAAGGGCAGAAGTTTGAAATTACGTGGAGGAATGGGAGATTGTCAAACCGGCGCCGTGCCTTGATTCAGAGTATGCATGGAGAGTTGGACTTTGCCTGACGCGCGGTTTGATGCACAATGCCTGCGGGAGCGTTTACGATGGATTCGACCATTGATGTCCAGGGGAAGCAGCTCAAGCTGTCGAATCTGGAAAAGGTACTGTATCCGGCGACGGGATTTACCAAGCAGCAGGTGATCGACTACTACGTTCGTATTGCGCCGGCGATGGTGCCGCATCTGGCGGAGCGTCCGCTGACGCGCAAGCGATACCCCAACGGCGTGGACGAAGAGTTTTTCTACGAGAAAAATGCCCCGCAGTATCGGCCCGACTGGGTAAAAACTATCCCCATCTGGAGCGGAAGAAACCGCCGGACCGTCCACTATATTCTCGCTGACGATCTGGCTACGCTGGTCTGGCTGGCGAACCTCGCCGCGATTGAGCTGCACCCGTCGCTTTCGCTTGCAAAAGACATCACATGTCCTACGATGATAGTCTTCGATCTTGATCCCGGAGCGCCGGCAAATATCGTGCAGTGCTGCCAGGTTGGCTTGTGGTTGCGGGAAATCTTCGATCACTTTGGATTGCAGAGCTTTCCAAAGACTTCTGGATCGAAGGGATTACAGATCTACGTTCCGCTCAATGCTCCTACTAACTACGAATCGACCAAGACTTTTTCGCACGCGCTGGCGCAATTGCTTGAGCATGAACATCCAGAACTGGTTGTGTCTGACATGAAGAAGCAGGTTCGAGCCGGGAAGGTGTTCGTCGACTGGAGTCAGAACGACGAACACAAGACCACCATAGCGGTGTATTCGTTGCGCGCGCGCGAGCATCCGACTGTTTCGACGCCAGTGACCTGGGAGGAAGTCGAGCACGCGCTCAAGAAGAAAGACGCTAACCTGCTGGTCTTCGAAGCGAAGCAGGTCGTTGCACGCGTGGATAAGATGGGCGACTTGTTCGCTCCGGTGCTCGAATTGAAGCAGCGCTTGCCGAATCTCAAGGGAGTTGCGGCCTCGGCGGCAGCGAAAGAAGAGGCGCTAATTTCGATTGCCGCTCAGGCAGAAGATGAACCGGAGGACGTTGGCCGCCGCACTGTGAGAAAAGTGGGGAGGCGGCCGCGGGCGCCCAAGGCCGGACGCAAGGTATAATCCCGTCCGCTCCGGATTTGCTTCGAGACTTTTTACTCCAAGAGCTTGCCATGCCTCAACTGTTTGCCGGAACTTCGGGATGGGCCTACCCGAGCTGGAAGCCCGACTTCTATCCCGCCAAGCTCGCGCAGAAGAAATTTCTCGGTCACTACGCCACACAGCTCAATACGGTCGAGGTGAACTTCACCTTTCGGCAACTGGTGAAGGAAACCACGATCCAGAACTGGATTAACGAGACGCCGGCGCACTTTCGCTTCGGCATTAAAGCGCACCAGGTGATCACGCACATCAAGCGCTTGAAAGGGACGGAAGATTTTGTTCCGCGCTTCCTGGCGACGATTGAGCCTTTGGCCAGTGCCGGCAAACTTGGGCCTGTGCTCTTCCAACTGCCGCCGAATCTGAAGGCCGATGCTGCGCTGCTCAAGGATTTCCTTGCGCTTCTGCCACGTACGCTGCCGGCGGCGTTCGAATTCCGTCACGACTCCTGGTTTAGCGACGCGACTTGGGAGTTGCTGAAGGCGCACGGAGCGGCCTTGTGTGTGGCGGAGACGGAAGAGAGAACCACGCCGGATGTGATCACGGCGGGCTTTGCCTACTACCGATTCCGCAAACCGAGTTACACGGGAGAGGAGCGCAGTGCGATGCTCGCACGTATTGGAGAGCACCTGGCGGCCGGCCGCGATGTGTTCGCTTACTTCAAGCATGAGGAAACGCCGGAAGGGGCGTTGTACGCGGTGGATCTGCTGCGCGGTGCCGGCCAGACGTAGTGAGCCTGTTTCTAGGATGATGCTGTGCTTCTCCAGCTAAGCACCTACCTCGGCACTTTTATCAGCGTCCGATAACGCGCATACTCTCTCATTCCTTCTTCATGGCGTCGGACCCCAACTCGCGCGTGCTATCGAGGTTTCTCGATTATTTGAGAATCGAGAAAGGACTGGCGGCGCTTTCCATCCGTGCTTACACGACTGACATCTGCCAGTTCTCGGAATTTCTGGAAAAGCGCAAGCGCCTGCTGCTGACGGCTCGGCGCGTCGATGTGCGCGATTTCCTGCAGCAGCTTTTTTCCCATCAAGTCGACGGGCGCAGCGTGGGACGGAAGCTCTCGGCGCTGCGCCATCTTTACCGGTACCTGTTGCTCGACAACAAGCTCGAACATGATCCCACGCTGAATATCGAGTCGCCGCGGCAATGGAAAGTTCTGCCAAAGGCGCTGGCCCGCGACGAAATGGAAGCAACGTTGGCCGCTCCGATGGCCCGGCACCAGAGTGGAGATGTGAGCAGCACGAAGGTTGCACTGGCTGAGCGCGATCGCGCCATGCTGGAAGTTTTCTATGCGGGCGCGCTGCGGGTCTCGGAAATCACCAGCGCTAAGTTGGAAGACCTGAAGCTCGAGGCTGGCTACATGCTGGTGCGCGGCAAGGGTGACAAGGAACGCGTGGTGCCGCTCGGAAAATCGGCGCAGGATGCGCTTACGCAATATCTGGCCGAGTCACGCCCCGCACTGGCGGCCGGGAAGCGAAGCGGAGCATCGTCGACAGTCGCGGCCTCCGTTGCGAATTCACCTCTGCTGTTCATCGCGCGAGGAGGGCGAAAGCTGACGCGCCAGCGGGTGTGGCAGATGGTGCGTGCCGCCTCGGGTGCTTCCGGGCGCGCGGCTTCTCCGCACATGCTGCGGCATTCCTGCGCCACGCACATGGTGGAGAACGGCGCCGATTTGCGCACGGTGCAGACCATCCTGGGCCATGCCGATATTTCGACAACTCAGGTCTACACGCATCTGGCACTCGACCGGCTGAGAACGGTTTATCAAAAACATCATCCGAGGGCGAAGGCGAGATGAAGTTCGTAAGAAGAGAAAATCCACCACGGAGACACGGAATCACGGAGAAAATCGTTATATGAACTCCTCCGTGGCTCTGTGTCTCCGTGGTGGGGTGTGTATTTCATGACTACACACCGCCCCAACACGACAGTCGCCAAAGCGGTCACCGACTTTATCCGCCATCTGCGCGAGCGCAACGCCTCACTGCACACCATCAAAGCTTACAGCCGCGATCTGTCGCTCTTCGCAGCTTACGCCGGTTTGCGCAGATGGAAACAGCTAGACCACATCGCAGTGAGGGGATTTCTCTCGCAACTCTACGAGAAGGGATTGAGCAAAACTTCTGTGGCGCGGGCGTTGGCCGCGGTGCGGTCTCTTTATCGATGGCTGGCGCGGGAGGGCGTGGTGGAGCAGAATCCGGCAAAGCTGGTCGCCACACCAAAGCTTCCCAAGAAACTTCCACGCGTGCCCACGATTGAAGAGATGAATTCCGTGATCGACGGCGAAATGCCTGAGGTGGCGGCGTTCCCCGCGCGTGACCGGCTCATGCTGGAACTGCTCTATGGCTGCGGCATCCGAAATTCGGAACTCACAGGGATCAACCTCGACGACATTCGGCTGAGCGCCGAGGCTATTCTTATCCGCGGCAAGGGGAAAAAAGAACGCTACGTTCCGTTTGGTGATTCTGTGAAGAACGCACTTGCAACATATCTTCCCGAGCGCCAGAAAGTTCTCGCGGCAAGCGGCAAGCACTCGGCAGCGTTGCTCATTAACCGGCGCGGCGGGCGGCTCACAACGCGCAGCGTCGGTCGCATCATCAAGAAGATTGCCGTCGCCAAAGGCCTTTCACCGGATGTGCATCCGCACACGCTGCGCCATGCTTTCGGAACGCACATGCTGGAGGAGGGCGCAGACCTGCGCGCCATTCAAGAGTTGCTTGGCCACGAACGTCTCGCTACTACGCAGCGCTACACGCAGTTGTCGATGAAGCACGTGCTGCAAGTGTACGACCAGACGCATCCGCGCGCGAAGTAGGGGCGAGCCGCCCGTCTTCAAACAGAGGCCCGGAATCCACGCCATTCTTTGTGACTTCTAATCCCCGGGTCGTCCAATCGAGCATCACGAAGGCAGATGTTCCTCAGAGTCTGTCCTCCGGCGGAGAAACGTATTACGGTCTAAGTCAGAGGCAGACTTGTGGGTAGTGAATCGGTACCAAGGGCCAATGTTTCAGAGCGTCTAGCGAGCGCTATTACTGAGTTGCGCGCGCTGCAGGGACCGCTGCTGACGGCAACAGTAGATCCTCGCGTTCTGACCGATTTCCGCGACGCGCTGAATCGTATCCGCAATACAGCGTGGGCGGCCCAGCAATCAGCGAACGTCCCACTGTTTGAGCAAGGAGCCACTACCGGGGCTTCCTATCTGACCGCGGAGCGAATTCGAGCCACCTACCAGCTTTGCCGATCGCTGCACCTCGATGTCTGCCGGGATGACATCGAATTTCAAAAGGGGCCGCTGGTCGAGCTCTATGGCCCTGCCAAAACTTTGGTGGATGAACTGAAAGAACGGCTCTGATCATCTTTGGTTGGGAGTTTGACTCCCAAGCTCTTCCCACATCCCGACCACGCTCGCCCTCAAGTCGGCTGTCAGCTTCTCGTAAGCCGCTTCCGACGCCTCACTCTCGGGTGGCGGTAGAATCGGATCGCCAAACACCATCTTCAACGGCTTGAAGCCCTGGAACGTTTTGTTCCGCGGCCAGACTTCGTAGAATCCCTCGATCGCTACGGGGACAATAGGCACTTGCGTGTGAATGGACAAAATGGCCGCGCCTTTCTTGAAAGTTCTGGGCGCGCCGTCAATCGAGCGCTCGCCTTCAGGATAAAGAATGAGCGGACGGCCCTGCCGCAGCCCGAACGCGCCGGCGCGCATGGCTGGAATCAAGTTCGCGTCCGGATCCACGACCACAACGCGCAGCGAACGCGCCAGCCGCAACATGAATCCTTTGCCGAAGATTTCACTCGTTCCCACGGCGAAGACTTTATCAAACACATCTGGAGGCAGAATGCTTGCCACGATGACGGGATCGAGATAGCTCTGATGATTCGAGGAGAGAATGTAGGCGCCACTCCTGGGCAACTTCTCAATTCCGCGCACATGCAAATCAAACCGGTCGAGTGCGACGACCTGGATCAGACGGGAAACCAGGTACCAGAACGCGTTGCTGAGCGGTTGCGGCCGGGCCAGGGAAATCACCTCAGCCGCAGCCGGCTCTTCGGCGAGAATCGCCTTCCAGCCAGCAAACGTGGCGCGGGTTCCGGGACCACCAGCGCCGCTGGCCGCGCTTTGCAGAACGGCGTCGATTAATTCGCGCAACGTATAAATCTGAGCGAGCTGCGATTCTTCGACGTTCCCTCCCAGTTGTTCTTCGATCTGGCCAAGCAGTTCGACGCGCTGCATGGAGTCGAGCCCCAGGTCGAGTTCAAGATTCAGAGTCGGCCGCAGGGTTGGCTGCGCCGTGTGTGCCACTTCGCGCACAATGTTCAGCGCCCGCTGAACGCCGGGCTGATCGAGCCACGCCGTCTCATCGGCCGTCAACGGTCGCTCCGGCGGTAATTCGGCATCGTCGTCCACCCGGCGCGACTGATTCGCCTTCACGCGCTTCTCGACTTCGAAGCGCTTGATCTTGCGCGTGGTGGTGCGAGGCAAATCTTCCTGCCAAATCTCGTAGCTGCCGATGCGCTTGGTGGAGGCGATCTGCTGCGACAGGCTCTCGATATCAAAGCGGATCACTTCCTTAGCGTTGACAATCTTTTTCTGACGCAGCGCATCGAAGTTGGGCACGATCACGGCATGAAGCCGGTCTCCGCCCTCGCTGGGCTTGCCTTCCAGTCCCATCACGGCCAATTCTTTGATGTACGGCGATTTCAGGTAATGCGCCTCAATTTCTTCGGGATAAACATTCTTCCCATTACTCAGAACGATCACTTCTTTCTTGCGGCCGGTGAGGAACAAGTTGCCGTCGGCGTCGAAGTAGCCGAGGTCGCCGGTGTAAAACCATCCGTCGCGCAGCACCGCTGCGGTTGCGTCTGGACGGTTCCAGTAGCCCTTCATCACGACCGCTCCGCGCAAGGCGATTTCACCCGTGGCTGCTCTGCCATCTTCCTGCGGTTGCAAGTCAACGATCTTGGCCTCGACGCCTTTCATCGCCTTGCCCACTGATCCGATCACATTGTTGGTCGGCGAATTTGCAAAGACGCCTGCGGTAGTTTCCGTTAGACCATAGGCCTGCAGCACGTCGATACCGAGATCGTGAAAGTCTTTCGCAATCTGCGGGTCGAAGCGCGAGCCGCCTGTGACCAAATAGCGCATGTTCTCGCCGAGAGTGTCGTGGATCTTTTTGAAAAGCACGGGACCGGCGTTGATTCCTGCTTTACGCAGCATGCGGTTGAATCCCACAAGACCCTGAAATATCTTCTCTGCCAGCGCGCCTCGTTTCGCGATCTCCTGAAAGATCCGCTCGTGAATCAGATAAAAGAATTGCGGCACGACGGCGAAGGCAGTGATGTTGCGTTCGCGCAGAGCACGCAGGAGTTCGGTGGTATTCAGAGTCTCCAGATAAACTACGCGCGAGCCTTTCACCAGCGGCAGCAGCAGATTCGCCATCTGCGCCAGCACGTGAAACATGGGCAGCACGCCCAGCAACGCGTCGGTGGGTCCAAGTTCCACCCAGTCGAATACAGCTTCCACCTCGCCGAGAAAGTTGGCATGGGTAAGCATTACGCCCTTGGGGTCGGCAGTGGTGCCCGAGGTGTAGAGCAGCGAAGCGAGTTCGTCCGCGGCCACGGGCGCGGGCTGGAATTGTCCTGGACCGGCATCGAGAATTGCCGGCAAATTTGCCAGCCAGCGCTCGGAGGCGGAGTGCTCGGCCATGCGGTCTGGGTCCATGAGCACGAGCCCAACGTTGAGGCTTGCCACCGCGTCACGCGAGGCCTGCGCATGCTTCGCGTCGCAGAACAGGGCGGACGTGCCGCTATCTTTCAACAGTGTGGTCAGTTGATCGGCGTGCAGCGCAGTATCGAGCGGGACGACCGTAGATCCCGCCGCAATGATTCCCAAATACTCCGCTACCCACCGGGGATGGTTATCCGCCACGATGGCGAGCCTCGATCCGCGAGCAAATCCGTTCTCGGTAACCCATCGGCCCACGGATTCGGCCATGCGGTGAAGCTCGGCGTAGGTGCAACTTTCAATGTGATCGCGGAGCTGGATTTCCAGCGCTACGTTGTCCGGCCAACGCTCTGCGCATTCGACAAAACGGTCGTAGAAAGTGGGCATGAGTCGTGTGGAATATACACGAAAAAGTTACGAAGCACGACCGACTGGCTAGTCTAGCTCCGAAAGAAGGCAAGCGTTGTTTGCACAAGCTGAGAGGCGGCGTCGAGAAAGACGGGTCCGTGGTTGCCATTGGGTACGACCCAGAGGGCAGACCGCGGAATCGCGCGATACATCTCGACCGCCATCTCGACCGGATAAAGGAAGTCGCGGTCTCCGTAGACGATCAATGTCGACGCAGCGATTCTCGATAAGTGCGAGGGCGTAAGGTTCATATCGTCATAGCTGTCCTTCATCCCGCAGGCCCAATCCCATAGCGCAGCGATCTGCCCGTCACCCAGATGGTGGCGCTTGCGCATCGTCTCCCACTCCTTCGCCGGTTGTTGATCGGGCGCCGCGACTCGGCGCATAACCGCTCGGGCCTGCTCCGGAAAGTACATGGCCGCGCTGACCAGTACCATGGCTTCGATTCGATCAGGTTGCATCGTCGCCATGTGGAGAAGGGTGTTTGCTCCAAAGCTCAGCCCTATCGCTCGACACTTCCCAATGCCAAGATGGTCTAACAACGCCAGGGCGTCAAACGCACACTGCCGATGGGTGATGGTTCCCTGAGGGTTGGTTGATCGACCGTGACCCCGTGCGTCAGGCTTAATGAGCATGTACTCGCTCACGAGCTGGTCACGGCCGGCGTAAACCCAGTCATCGTGACTGCCGGTTCCACCATGCAGAAGCAGGAGCGGGTCCCCCGATCCTTCAATCTCGTAGTACATTTCGATGCCGTCTAAGCGGGCGCTTTGCGCTGTCATAGTGAGGATTATTGCTGCCGGCACGCCAAGAAACAATCTGGTAAATGCGCGTGATATAATCGAGAATCCCGTGACAGCAAAGTGCGCGCCGCAAGTGTGGACACTAGTCGAATGCGTCCCGCCCTTCCTGAACGGCCCACCGGACACAACAGACTGCCTCCCCGCATCGCGCATCCAATATGCTAGGCTAAAAAGGGATGAAGTAGGGCACAGTTCCCGCCCTCTGAAGGATTTCACAGTTTGATTAACACTCTGATCGGCAAGGTCTTTGGGACCAAGAACGAGCGGGTCGTCAAGAGCTTGATGCCCAAGGTCGAGGCCATCAACGCCCTCGAACCGCAGATGCAAAAGCTCACCGACGCCGAATTGCGCGCCAAGACAGACGAGTTCCGGCAGCGCATCCAAGATCGACTAGGGCCAGAGCGGCTGGGTCATTTCACTCCTGCCGCGCCTGCCGAGGCCGAAACTGAAGACGCTCCCGAGCGCGCGAAGCGGCTCGAGAAAGAGCAGTACGAAGCTCTGCAGGAAGTTCTCGACGACATACTCGTTGAAGCTTTTGCTGTGGTGCGCGAGGCCGGACGCCGCGTGCTGAACATGCGCCATTTCGATGTGCAGTTGATCGGCGGCATGGTGCAACACAAGGGCATGATCTCGGAAATGAAGACCGGCGAAGGAAAAACCCTGGTTGCCACGCTTCCGGTCTACCTCAATGCCCTCAGCGGACGCGGCGTTCACGTGGTTACGGTCAATGACTATCTGGCCAAGCGCGACTCCGAATGGATGGGCAAGCTTTATCGTTTCCTCGGCCTCACGGTGGGCGTGATCGTCCACGACCTGGACGATGAGGAACGCCGCGCCGCCTACGCCGCCGATGTCACCTACGGAACGAACAATGAATTCGGCTTCGACTACCTGCGCGACAACATGAAGTTCGATCTCAAAGATTGCGTGCAGCGCGGACACAATTTCGCGATCGTCGATGAAGTCGATTCCATCCTGATCGACGAAGCCCGCACGCCGCTCATCATTTCAGGCGCGAGCGAGGAATCGACTGACAAGTATTACAAGGTGAATCGGATTATCCCCAAGCTCGAGAAGGGCGAGGAGTTGGACGTCGCTCCCGGCGAACCCGCACAGCTCACCGGCGACTTTGTAGTCGACGAGAAGCATCGCAACATTACGGTCACCGACGAAGGCTGGACGAAAGTCGAAGGCCTGCTCGGAATCGGCAACATCGCCGATCCGGAGAACTGGCCGCTCAAGCATCACGTTGAAACGGCGGTCAAGGCGCACGCGCTTTATCGCCGCGATGTGGAGTACGTGGTTAAAGACGGCGAAGTCATCATCGTCGACGAATTTACAGGACGCATGATGCCCGGCCGGCGCTGGTCTGATGGTCTGCACCAGGCGATTGAAGCCAAAGAAGGCGTCAAGATCGAACGCGAGAACCAGACGCTCGCTACCATTACTTTTCAGAACTATTTCCGCATGTTCAAGAAGCTCTCGGGCATGACCGGAACGGCGGAAACGGAAGCGGCCGAGTTCGACAAGATTTATAAGCTGGAAGTGGTGGTTATTCCTACGAACAAGCAGATGCTACGGTTGGAGAATCCCGACGTCGTCTTTCGTACGGAGAAAGAAAAATACTTCGCAGTGGCTGACGAAATTCAAAAGTTGACCGAGAAGGGCCAGCCCGTGCTGGTGGGCACCACTTCGGTGGAAAAGTCCGAGCGGCTTTCAGAATTGCTGAAGAAAAAAGGCCTCAAACAGCACGTCGTGCTGAACGCCAAATTCCATGAGCGTGAAGCTGAATTCGTGGCCCAGGCGGGACGCAAAGGCATGGTCACGATTGCCACCAACATGGCGGGCCGCGGCACCGATATTCTGCTGGGCGGCAATCCCGAATTCATGGCTAAGCAGGAGATGGTGAAGAAGGGAATCGCCCAGCAATTGCGCGTGGCTCAAGGCAAGATCGAAGGTCCGCAGGAAGACGGCACGATTTCAATTTTTTACTATAACGGCAATGAATACACCGTCCCGACTGACAAGTGGACGGAGGCGCTGAATCGTTACAAGGTGCAAACAGATAAAGAACACGACGAGGTCACTGCCGTCGGCGGCCTGCACATTCTCGGCACCGAGCGCCACGAGTCGCGCCGCATCGACAACCAGCTTCGCGGACGCGCCGGCCGCCAGGGCGATCCCGGTTCCTCGCGCTTCTACCTCGCGCTTGAAGATGATCTGATGCGCATCTTCGCGAAGGAGTGGGTTTCGAAGCTACTCGAGCGTCTAGGCATGGAAGAAGGTATTCCCATCGAGTCGAAACTCATCAGCCGCCGGATCGAGACGGCTCAAAAGGCAGTCGAAGGCCAGCATTTCGAATCCCGCAAACACCTGCTCGAATATGACGACGTGATGAACAAGCAGCGCGAGGCGGTGTACGGACTGCGACGCCGCTTGCTCGAGGGCATGGACCAGAAAGATCTGATCCTCGAAGACTACGTTTCCGCAATTCTCGGCGACTTGATGGAGGAGTACTGCCCGCCCAAGGGCCACGGCGACGACTGGAACGTCAAAGGATTGAAAGATGCGATCTTCACCCGCTTCGGTGTCGACTTCATCGCCGAAGGCGTGAAGCCTGAAACGTTGAACCGGCAGGAACTCGGGGACGCGATTTTCGAGAAGCTGAAAGAACGTTACGACGCGAAAGAAAAGCTGATCGGTGCCGAGGCGATGCGCCATCACGAGCGCATGATCATGCTTAGCGTGCTCGACTCGCAGTGGAAGGACCACCTGCTGAGCATGGATCATCTCAAGGAGGGCATTGGCCTGCGCGGCTACGGCCAGCACGATCCGCTGGTCGAGTACAAGAAAGAATCGTTCGAGATGTTTGAGGCCATGCTGCAGCGCTTCCAGGAAGACACGGCGCGCTATCTCTACCTGATGCAGATTATCGAGCGCCCGCCAGACGCAGGCGCAGGTGGTCCGCAAGGCGGGGAGCCTGCAGGCCATGGGCCGGAGCCGGGAGTGCCGTCGCAACAGGGAAGCGGAGGAAATGGACATCGTCCGCCCCGCCTGGTCGCGACTTCCGCCGACGATCTGGAAGAAGCCTTCATGCTCCGCAAGCGCCGCGAACTGGAACAGGCGCGCATGGCCGGAGCTGGGGATGTGCAGCCGGTTCAGCAAGTGGTCCGCGGGCAGGAAAAAGTGGGCCGCAACGATCCTTGCCCCTGCGGTTCAGGCAAGAAATTCAAGAAGTGCCACGGCGCGTAGTCCCCCACGAACCATATGGGCACGGCCGCCTCGGCCGTCCAGCCAAGCGCAACGAGGCGTACCACTACCACGACTGCCGGCCCGATGGGCGGCGCCTGATCACAGCCTTGAAAGTCATTTCTGGCGCCCTGCTCTTCGTCTGAGTCTTCCACTCCAGAAACAATCCCGCATAATTCTTGCTGATGTAATCCGCCTGGCTCACTCCAAGCTTCTTGGCAGTGGCGTCAATCCAGCGCGGCGCACCTTCTATCTCACAAAACTTTCCGATCGGCGTCTCGTCTACAACCACCTGTCCCTTCCCATCGGTCCACTCGGCGCGAAACTTCTCGTAGCGGAACGACTGCGCATATCCCAGTGCTCGAAGAATCAAATCCACCTTCCTGCCGTCGGCCACGCCAGTCTCAAGCTCGACGCGAGCGCTGTGCCGCCCAGTCTCACCTCTGGATTTATGCGTCAGCGTCCACTCCGAGCCATACTTCCGGATGCGCAGCAGTTCCTTGCGTCCACGCAGAACTTCCCTGGGAAGATCGTACAGAGTATTCAACTCGTGAGTCCGCGGGGTCAGCAAACGAAATCCAGCGGCCCGCAACTTGCGCGCCAGTGCTCGCAAGTCGGTGACTCGAAACTTGATTTCGATTTCCCGGTTCATCGAATGATGTTCACTTAATGAAAGTGTATTACGGCGAGACCGCACGCGTCGCCGGAGAGGCATTGCCGAGCGATCCGCGGATTGTCTTCTCCCACTTCACCGGTTCTATTGGACCCACGACAAAAACCCAAGCCAGCGCCCCGATCCAGGAGAACACTCCTGCGATCAAAAAAGGCCAATAAAACTTACCCAGACGGTTCAGCAGGTATCCGGTGATCGCGGGTGCAAAGGCGCCGCCAAAGTTTCCCACAAAATTCTGCACGCCGGTCCAACGCCCTGAAACCCGCGGCCCAGCCAGCGTTTGAGTAACTGCCCAGCAGTGCGCTCCGTTTATCCCAAAGCAGACACCGGCCATGGCCAAGGCCCAGACGAAGACGCCGTCAGGTGCGACCGCGGCAGCGGCCAGTGAAACGCCCAAGCCAGTCATCCCGCCTCCGAGCAATGTCTTGCGCACGCGCGTCGCTGAGGCACCCCCGGCGATCCAGCGGTCAGAGAGCTTCCCGGTCACCATCGCCGAAACTGCCGCTAGCAAAAAGATCAATCCTCCAATCCGCGCCATCTGATTCATTGAAAGATTACGGGCACGCACCAGATAAAACGGCAACCACGCTACCAGGAAATACAAGCCGTAGTTGATGCAAATCTGACCAAGGCAGGTGCCCCATGCTGAGCGCTCGCGGAAAATGTCGAGAATCCGGACCTTCGGCTCTAAGGCGTTGGCGGTTGAGGTTGTGCCGATGGGCATCCACGCCAGCCACGGGACCAGCCACAGGAGGCTTCCCAAGCCCAGCACCAGGAAAAACGGCCGCCATCCAAAGCGGCCAACCACGTTTCCTCCTACCAGCATGCCGACCGCCGGCCCTAGGGAAAGCCCAGCCATAATGGCCGCGTTGCCGACGCCGCGCCGACTCTCGGTGAAGTATCCGCTCCCCAAGATTTTGGAGTAAGCCGGAAAAGCGATCGATTCGCCGATCCCGAGAATTATGCGAACAACCACCCATGCAGAAAATCCATGCAGGAGCGCTGTTACTGCGGTCGCCGTCGACCACACAAAGAAGCCGGCAGCAAAGATCCACTTCACTTCGAAGCGGTCCACCAGCCAGCCGGCGGGAACCTGCATGCAGCCATAGGTCCAGAAAAATACGGAGAGCAGAGTGCCGAGCTGCGCGGCGGAGAGGCTTAGCTCGTCTTTCAAAAGCGGCGCCGCAATCGAGAGATTGCTGCGGTCGATGTAGTTGATGAAAACTGAGAGCGCTAACAGGAAGACTATCCGGTTCGTCCCGTCGGCGCGCGACGCATCGTGCGTGATCGTGTCGCTCATCGTGGCAAAGCCCGACAATGCTATACCATGCCCGGCAATCCTCAGGGATTTTTTGTCGGTGCGGATCGTGGGTGATTAGCTAAACGTAGGCAGCTTCACCAGGTCGTTCTGCGGCACGGATTCCAGCGGTTCGCCGGCCTTGCGCCAGGCGGTTAATCCGCCGACGATGACGAACGTGTTGAATCCTTTTTCCCGCAGCAGGTGCGCCACCCGGGCGCTGGTCGCTTCGCGCGCTCAAGTACAGTAAAGATAAATGTCCTTGTCCTTGGGAAGGTTCTTGATCTCTTCCTCGAGATTGTTGGGCTCGATGCGGATTGAGCCTTTGATCCGTGCCGACCCTGAGTCGTAATAGCCGTGGCTGCGCACATCGACGATGAGTACTCGATTCGCATCTTGTGACGCCAGGCGCTCGGCCAGTTCCTGTACTTGAATCCGCGGAACGACGCGATACATCTTGTGTTTGCGGAATTGCACTGCACGGTAGATCCCATAGATGACGAGAGCGGAGACTACCACAACTTCCACTGCCAGCCCGGCTGCGTGAAAGCCGCGCAAGATGGCCGCCAGGAAATCGCGTGAAAGATATCCCACTAAAAGATAGGTGAAGGAATACAGCAGCGCTCCGGCAAAATCCAACTGCAGAAACTGCGAGAATCGCATCTTCATGCTGCCGGCCAGCGGCGCTGCCATGGTGTTGACCCCGGGAATGAACTTCGCAATCACCAGCGTGACTTTGCCGCGCTTGTAGAAGGACTCGGCGGAGCGCAGAATGCAGGTCTCCGGATTGATCGACACGCGGCACAGGAATCCCAGCAGCAGCCAGCCCATATATCGTCCCAGCCAGAACTGCACGGTGTCGCCCAGCAGCAACGCCACGATCGCCGCAAGCAGGACGTACGGACCCCACAATGCGTGCGCCGCCACTGCGGCGCCAGCAGCGACCAGAGCGATCGCGGCCGGGAAAGGAAGCCCGATCGCTTCTGCCAGCAACAGACCGAAGGTCAACCCGTATCCGTGCCGCGCCATCAGCAAATACAGATCCATAGAGCGTCTTGGATAAGAAAAATCAGGAAAGGGTTCAGTATAAACACGCGGACCGGTTACTTTTCTCTCGCCACTACAAATTCCGGCGCCCACAGCAACGCCCGCTTGATCTCGGATTCCGGAAAGGCGCCGATCGCTTTTCGCGCCGATTCCGCATACAGCGCGGCGCGAGCGCTCGCGGCTTCCAACGATCCATAGCGCTGCAGAATCTCCATGATCTGCGCGTGAGTCACGCCGTTGAAGGCGCGATCGCGCAGAATCGTCTCAATCTTGGCGCGTTCCTCCGCCGTGCAACGCTCCAGCGCGTGGATCACCGCCATCGTAACCTTGCCCTCGCGCAGATCGCTGGCCACTGGCTTGCCCAGAACGTCTTCGGACGCAGTCAAGTCGAGCACATCGTCCACGATCTGAAAAGCCATGCCGAGATCGTGCCCATACTGGCCCACAGCTTCTTCCTGCTCCGCCGTTGCCCCGCCTAGAATCGCTCCCAACCGCATGCAAACCGAAAACAGGCAAGCCGTCTTGCGGTAGATCAGATCGAAATGCTCGTCGAGCGTGATCAGCTGGCCCAGTTTCTCCATCTGCAGCAGTTCGCCTTCGACCATCTGCTGAGTCAGTTCAATCAGAGTGTCGAGAATGCGGAAGCTGCGCTCCTGCACAGCCACTTTGAAACCCTGCATGTAGAGCCAGTCGCCTGCCAACACGCACTTCGAATTACCCCACTGGGTATTCGCCGCGGGACGGCCGCGGCGCGTCCTGGCCTCGTCGATGATGTCGTCGTGCACCAGCGTCGCGGTATGAATGATCTCGACCACCGCGCCTAGCTTCACTGCGCCCCGTCCTTCGTAATGGAATAGCTTGGAAGAAAGAAACAAAAGAGCTGGGCGAATCCGCTTGCCTCCGCCGTTGCGCAGATACTCGCCAATCTCCGTGATGGCCTGCACGCCCGAGACGGTATCCTGGCCGAACTCGTCCTCAAGAGCCGCGAGATCATCCCGCAGCAGGTCGAAGACTTCCTTCCCGTGAATGATTGCCGGTGCGCTCACTCTTCTTAATTCGTACGGTAATTCGTAAACTGCAAATCAATCCCGAAGTCATGTCCACGCAGCATCGCGATTACCTCCTGCAGCGTGTCGCGGTCTTTGCTGCTGATCCGCACCAGGTCTCCCTGAATCGAAGCCTGCGCCTTTTTCTTGGAGTCCTTAACCAGCTTCACGATCTCCCGCGCCTTTTCGATGGCGATGCCCTGTTGCATTGTTACTTTGCGTTTGGCCGTGCCGCCCGCCGCCGATTCCACCGCGCCATAGGTTAATCCCTTCAACGAAACCCCGCGCTTGACCAGTTTTTGCTGCAGGATGTCGTTCACCGCCTTCAGCTTGTACTCATCGGCGGAGTGCAGCACGATCGCGTCCTTCTCCAGTTCGATGTTCGATTTCGAATCTTTCAGGTCGAAGCGCGTATGAACTTCCTTCAGGGCCTGCTGGATCGCATTCGATACTTCCTGCAGGTCGATCTTGCTCACGATGTCAAAAGTGTTATCGGGCATCGGATTTCATTTCTTTCTGAAACAATGGAATCTGACTCTTGAGGTTACCAGAAGAAGGCCTCCGGGAGCAGGGCTAACCTGCCGAAACTTTGCTTTCAGAGGTTTCAGCCAATTTGAAAAAATTGTAAAAATTCCGGGCCGTTTGCTCGCCGACTTCTTCTGCCGTCATATCCCGTAGTACGCCGAGCTTGCGCGCAGTTTGTTTCACGAATGCCGGCTCGTTGCGCTTGCCGCGATGCGGCACCGGCGCAAGATACGGCGAGTCCGTCTCGATCAGCATTCGCTCCAAGGGAATTTCAAGCGCCGCATCGCGAATCTGTTGCGCTTTGGGAAATGTCACATTCCCCGCGAATGAAATCATGAATCCCATGTCGAGCGCGCTCTTCGCCTGCGGCCAGTTCCCTGTAAAGCAGTGCAGAATTCCTCCCAGTCCTTTCGCCGCCCAATGCTCGCGAATCAGCCCGAGACAATCTTCCCATGCGTTGTCGCTCGCTTCAGACGGGCGGCAATGAATTACGATGGGCAGCTTGGCGGCCGCTGCCAGCTCCATCTGACGTGTAAAGACTTCCTTCTGCAGGTCGCGCGGAGAGTGATCGTAGCAATAATCCAGGCCAATCTCGCCCCAGGCGATGACCTTGGGATGCTTCGCCAGCCGCTCCATGTTCTGATATGCGGCTTCATTCGCAAGCCGGGCTTCGTGAGGATGAATGCCTAGGGTCGCATAAATGAAATCGTATTTCTCCGCTAGCCGGATTCCGCAATCCACGTCCGCGGGACCATCGCCATTGCCAATCGCGACGATGGTTTGCACTCCGGCCTCTCGCGCCCGATCAATTACCTGCTCGCGATCGGAGTCGAACTGTTTGCCGTCAAGATGAGCGTGAGAATCAACAAACATGGTTTATGACGTGTGGGGACGGGCACTCTTGCCTGTTCTTGCCGAGCGAAAGCTCGGCTCGGTTTCCTCGCCGCATGACGACTGCCGCTTGGTCTTACTTCAATCTCGCTCCCACCGGCACGTCCTCCAAGAACCCCGCCAGCACTGGTTTCCCATCTTCAAGCGATGCCGCGACGATCATTCCGTTCGACTCCAGCCCGCGCAGCTTGCGCGGCGCAAGATTGGCAACGATCACAACTTTCCGCCCAATCAAAGTTTCCGGCGCATAGGCCTCTGCGATCCCGGCCAGCACCTGCCGCACCTCGGTTCCAATATCAATCTCCAGCCGCAAGAGTTTGTCCGCCTTGGGCACTCTCTCGGCGACTTTCACCAACCCCACACGCAGCTCGATCTTGGCGAAATCGTCGATCGAAATCTTTTCGTTCGCCGCTGGAACAGCCGCCGCAACCACTGCTGAAGGCGCCGCCGCGACCGGAGCCGCCTGCGCCGCATTCGTGGGCGCCGGAGTCGTTGCTGCTGGAGCCTCTCTGACTAGAACACCCTTCTGCTCCTCTTCCATCCTCTGCATCCTTTCAATCGCGCTCTTATCGGCGCGCGGAAATACCGGTTGCACCTCGCCCAGCTTCGTGCCCAAAGGCAGTTGTCCCCAAGCCAGTTCGCTCAGAGCGAGCTTCTTGATATCTCCCAACCCGAGCTGCAGCCAAATCTTTGCGGCCGCGTCCGGCACCACGGGATACGCCAGCGCCGTCGCGGTCCGTAGCGCTTCCGCTGCCGTGTAAAGCACCGTGGCCAGGCGCGAGCGGCTGTCTTCATCCTGCTTTTCGCCGAGCGCCCAAGGCTCATTCTCGACAATGTACTTGTCCACCGCCGCCACTAGCGCCCACGCTGCCTCAAGCGCCCGGGAAAACTGGAACTGATCAAACAGCGTCCCAAATTCGCGGATCGTCTTCCGCGCTATCTCGGCAATGGCATCGTCCGCAGCGGTTCTCGACGCGCCGCGCGATGGATACGGCACCTCGCCTTTGAAATAGCGGTTGATCATGGTCAAGGTGCGGCTGGCCAGGTTTCCTAACCCATTAGCCAGATCAGAGTTATAACGCTGCACCAGCGCATCGAACGAAAACGATCCATCCTGCCCGAACACGACTTCGCGCAACAGAAAATAGCGCAGCGCATCCGCGCCCAGCACGTCAAGAATCGTTTCCGTCCGCACGATATTGCCGCGCGACTTCGACATCTTGCTTTCTTCAAACAGCAGCCAGCCATGGGCCACAATCGCTTTCGGGACCTCCAGACCAGCCGCCATCAGAAACGCCGGCCAATAAACGCAATGGAAGCGGACGATTTCTTTCCCGATCATCTGCACATCGGCTGGCCAGAATTTCTTGAACGCCTCCTGCGCCCCCGCATGCGAAGATCCGTAGCCAATGGCCGTAATGTAGTTCGCCAGCGCATCAAGCCAGACGTAAATCACGTGCTTAGGATCGTCTGGCACCGGAATGCCCCAGGTAAACGTCGAGCGGCTGATCGAAAGATCCCGCAACCCCGAGCGCACAAACGAGATCACCTCGTTGCGCCGTGCCTCGGGACGAATGAACTCCGGATTCGCATACAGCGCCAGCAGCTTCTCCTGAAATGTCGAAAGCTTGAAAAAGTAGTTCTCTTCTTTAACGGTCTCGGTGATGCGACCGCAGGTAGGGCAAAGATCGCCCGGCTGCGCGCCGTCGACATAAAGCTCATCCGAAACGCAGTACTGCCCGGTGTAAGTTCCTTTATAGATGTAGCCATTGTCACGAATGCGCCGGAAGAGTTCCTGCACTCGCTTCTTGTGCCGGTCTTCGGTGGTGCGGATGAAATCATCGTTCGAAATGCCCATCCGCTTCCACAAATGCCGGAACTCCGCCGAAATTTCGTCCGCATACTGCTGCGGAGTTTTTCCCGCAGCCTGCGCCGCCCGCTCGATCTTTTGCCCGTGTTCGTCTGTGCCCGTGAGAAAAAACGTTTCAGCGCCCAGCAGTCGTTGCCGCCGCGCAATCGTGTCGCAAGCAATGGTGGTATAGGCGTGCCCGATGTGCGGGTGTGCATTCACGTAATAAATCGGAGTCGTGATGTAGAACTTTCTCGTCATTCCTTGTCTTTCAGAGCTTCGTTCACTAAGCCTCATTCACCTAAGAGCTTTGTCATTCCGAACCGGCGCTAAGCCGGTGAGGAACCTGCTTTCTCTTTGCGGACGTGCAGGTACGCCTCGATCGCCCCGCTCATTACCTGCTTCAACGGCACATGATGCTCCGCCGCGATACGCCGGCAATCTTCATATTCCGGAGCGTAGTTGGTGACGGTCCCGTTCATGCTGGCGATCTTGATCCTCACCTCGCCCCACGGCGTGCCGACGCTTTCCCAGCGCCGCGCCAGAGTCTGCCGCATTTCATCGCGCCGCCGCACGCCCAGCGTCGTTGTTTCCGTGAAGATCAGTTGCGCCAACTTGCCCGCGTCTTGGGGCTTGCACAAAACCGTCAACAGCATTCCCGGACGGTTTTTCTTCATCTGCACCGGCATGCCAAAGGCATCCAGCGCGCCTTCTTCCAGCAACCGGTCCATCACATAGCCAAAGACCTGGGGATTCAAATCGTCGAGATTCGCCTCCAGCACCGTAATCGTCTCAGACGCAGTCTTCGCGGCCAGAGTCGAGGCGGCTTCTCCGATCGTCAGCCGCACCACATTCGGATGCCCGGGAAAATCCCGCGATCCCGCTCCATAGCCCGACTTTTCAATCTTCATCTCGGGAAATGCCGAGAAGCGCGAAGCCAGCGTCTTCACGATCGCGGCGCCCGTCGGCGTGACCAACTCCGCCTGCAAGCCGGAGGAATAAACAGGTGCATCCGCCAACAGCTCCACAGTCGCCGGAGCCGGTACCGGAAAAGTTCCATGTGCGCACTTCACCATCCCGCCGCCGACGTTCAAGGGCGAACAGATGATCTCATCCACTCCCAGCGCCTCAGCCCCCACTGCCGCGCAGACGATATCCACCATCGCATCTGCCGCCCCCACTTCATGGAAGTGCACACGCTCGATGGAAGTGTTATGAGTCTTAGCCTCAGCCCGCCCCAACTCCTCGAAGATGGCGATAGCAGTCTTCTTCGCGCCCTCCGAAATCGGAGCCGCGGAAATAATCTCTCGAATCTCAGTCAACCCGCGGCCGTCAAAATGTTCGTGTAGCGCGGGCGTCCCCGCCCGCGAACTCTCACCAGAATGGGAATGCGAATGCTCCCCATGCTGATGGGAATGTTGATGTTGCTCCTCCCGCTCCCAGTACTCCTCGCGCGGCAAGTCCTTCTCTCCACCGACGTAGACATCCACCTTGGTAGCCGAAATCCCGCTGCGCACCACTCGCGAGATCTCCAACTTCGCCCCCACCCCGAGTGCCACCACGCTTTCCTCCAATACTCGGGCCGGAACGCCGGCGTCCACGAGCGCACCCAGAAACATATCGCCGCTCATGCCCGAAAAACACTCTAGGTAGGCTATGCGCATAGAAACAGAGCTGATTTTTTATCATAGGGAAGCGTGCATCCTGCGTCAAACCAGCGTCCACGCGCGCTCTGCTAGAATCGCTATCTTCTTAAACAGTGCAGAGGGAAGCTTTGTATCGTCATCTCGAACATGTTCTCGCCGGATGCATCGTAGAGTTTCTTCGTCGCCGTTATCCGGACGCAACGCTGCCCCAGATGGTCATCGAACAGCCTCCCAAGGCGGAGCTCGGCGATTTCGCCATCCCTCTCTTTCCTTTCGCCAAACCGCTGCGCACTGCTCCGCTTAAGATTGCCGAAGCCATCCGCGCTGACATCGGGCCTATCGAAGGCATCGCTGGGATGCAGGTCGCGCCTCCCGGGTACCTGAATGTCAGAATCGATCGTGTTTGGATGGCCGCCGCTCTTGCCGCTGACCAGAAGCCACCCGTCGAAATTCCAGCGGGAAAGATTCTGGTCGAGCACACCAGCATCAATCCCAACAAGGCCGCGCACATCGGCCATCTTCGCAATGCCGTCCTTGGCGACACATTTGTCCGGCTTTTGCGTTACGCGGCCCGAGAAGTTGATATTCAGAACTACATCGACAACACCGGCGTGCAAGTTGCGGATGTGGTCGTGGGTTTCACGCAGATCGAGAAGAAGTCCCGCACAGAAATCGACGCCTTGACCCGCCAGCCGCGCTTTGACTACTACTGCTGGGACCTCTACGCCCGGGTTTCGCAGTGGTACGAACAAGACAAGCAAAACCTGAAAGCCCGCGCCCAGACGCTGCATGGCATCGAAGACGCCGCCAGTGAAACCGCAGCCATCGCCGAACTGATCTCAACCGCCGTCCTGCGCCGCCACCTCGAAACCATGGACCGCCTCGACATCGAATACAACTTCCTTCCCCGCGAAAGCGAAATCCTGCACCTGCATTTCTGGGACGCGGCTTTCATCAAGCTGAAAGAAGCGGGTGTGCTCACTTACGAAAACGAAGGAAAGAATAAAGGTTGCTGGGTCATGCGCCGCGCCGGAACGAGCTCGGCCACAGAAGATGCGGGGAACACGGATGAATCGGAGGGAATCGCCGAAGAAGACCAGAAAGTAATCGTCCGCTCCAACGGCACCGTAGGCTATGTCGGCAAAGACATCGCCTACCACATGTGGAAGTTCGGCCTGCTTGGACGCGACTTCGCCTATCGCAAGTTCTACCGCTATCCCAACCAGCACGAGTGCTGGATTTCTGCGCTGCAAGGCGAAAAGGATCACCCTCACTTTGGAGACGTCGCCGAAATCTATAACGTGATCGACGCCCGCCAGTCCGAAGCCCAAAACACCGTCATCGAGGCCCTGCGCGGTCTCGGCCACAACGAGGCCGCCGACCACTACACGCATTTTTCCTACGAGATGGTAGCGCTCACTCCGCGCTGCGCCGCCGAACTCGGCTACACGCTCAGCGAAGAAGACAGGACCCGCTCCTACATTGAAGTCTCAGGACGCAAGGGCTTCGGGGTAAAAGCCGACGACCTGCTCGACCAGCTCATCGCTTCGGCCAAAAGCGAAGTCGACTCCCGCCATCCTCAGCTTACCGGCGCCGAGCGAACCTCCATCGCGACGCAAATCGCCATCGGCGCTCTGCGTTACTTCATGCTGAAGTTCACCAAGCAGTCCGTCATTGCCTTTGACTTCAAGGAAGCCCTGAGCTTCGAGGGCGAGACCGGACCCTACGCGCAGTACACCGTGGTCCGCGCCGCCAGCATCTTCAAGAAAGCCGCCATTGATCCCGACTCTTTCTGCAGAGACATTTCCCGCAACGTCTCTGCCGCGGAGTTTGCCAGATTTCTGGAGAGTGAGAGCGGAAACGAATTCTGGACGCTCTGGCTAGCCGCATCGAAAACTTCCTACATAGTCGAACAATGCATCGCCACCACGGAGCCAGCCTACCTGGCCAAGCACGCCTTCCAACTGGCGCAGCTTTTCAACACTTTCTATCACCGCTATCCCATCCTGAGTGAGCCGGATGAAAAGCGAAAACAATTCCTGCTGGACACGGTAGCCGTGGTCCGCCGTGAACTGATTCGCACCTTGGCGATCATGGGCATCACCGTGCCCCCGGTCATGTAGAATGCCGCAAATGTGGCGCGGGCGCACTCGCCCGCGTCCCTTGAGACTAAAACAAGCGTATGCCCGATACGCCCTCCACCATTTCACAATCGTGGCTCCGTGGCGCGGTTCTCGTGCTATTCGCTCTGATCATTACCGTCCTCGTCGTCGGTTTCCTCTACGAGAACATTTCCGAAGCCCGCGAGCGCCGCTTCCATCCCATGCCCGGCCAACTTGTCGACATCGGCGGCTACGGAATGCACATTTACTGTAGCGGCCAGGGATCGCCCGCAGTCATCCTTGACGCCGGCATGGGCGACTCATTCATGTCATGGCAAAAGGTGCAGCCCGGGATCGCAAAGTTCACCCGCGTCTGTTCCTACGATCGCGCCGGGCTCGGCTACAGCGATTCCAGTCCGCGTCCCCGCACCAGCAGAGTGTTCGTCGACGAATTGCACCGGCTTCTGCAAAACGCCGGCATCGTTGGGCCGCTCATTCTCGTCGGCCACTCCATGGGCGGATTCGATGTCCGCCTCTACGCCAGCCTTTATCCTCACGAGGTCGGCGGTGAAGTAGCGGGCGTGGTTCTCGTCGATTCTTCCCACCCCGAACAGCAGAAACGCCTTCCAGCGGCGATAAACGATCTGGACGCGACCTGGCTGCGGGAGCAGGAATTTTTCGAATTCACCATGCCTTTCGGAATCCCGCGTCTCCTGGGATTCTGCGGCGACGACGATGCCATCCGCGCCGCAGACTGCAATTTCCACAGTGCGCGCGAGAGCGTAGCAGAATTGAAATCGATCGCCGAGAGTGCTGCGCAAACTGCCAACAGCGGCTCTCTGGGCGACATACCTCTGGCAGTGCTCTCCCACGATCCCGACATGCTCCAGCCCGGCCTACCCGAAGACCTGGTTAAACCCACCAACGATGCCTGGCAACAGATGCAGGAAGGGTTAGCACACCTCTCGACCAGGGGCAGACAATTGATTGCGAGACACAGCGGCCATTACATCCAGCTTGATCGTCCAGAACTCGTCGTTGAAGCGGTTCGCAGCGTCGTGGATCAGGCGCGGCAGCCGCTGCTGCCGCCGCCGCCCAAACGTTAGGAAAACAATCCGCAAGCAAACCTGCTAATGTGAATTTTTTCCCAGCCCGCTCCACCTACTCCTTCCCGGAGGATGAACATGAGCTCTTCGCTCCACACTTGCCGCGGTTGTGGCCATGATTGTGCACCGCGACTGGCTTTCTTCTTCCTGCTGGCGCTGTCGAGCACGCTGGCCGCGGCGCAAGATCCGCCAAGTCAGCAGCCCGGCCCGGCTCAGCCCGCTGCCCGCCCCCGCATCGGTCTTGCACTGAGCGGCGGCGGCGCGCTTGGCTTGTCTGAGATCGGCGTGCTGCAGTGGATGGAGCAGAATCACATCCCGGTGGACCGCGTGGCCGGTACCAGCATGGGCAGCATCATCGCCGCCATGTATGCCACCGGGATGTCGCCCGAGGAAATCAAGAAGTTTGCCGAGAGCGTGGACTGGGACGATGCCTTGCGTTCTGAGCCCACGTACCGGCAGCTAGGTTATCGCCGCAAGCAGGATCGCCGCGACTACCAGATCGAGGCCGCACTCGGCCTGAAGCACGGACTGAACGGTCCCAACGGATTCAATTCCGGCCACGGCGTTGGCCTGCTGCTTGATCGCATCGCCTTCCCTGTTTCCGGCATTGCCAGCTTCGACGACTTGCCCATTCCTTTCCGCTGCGTGGCTACCGATATGTTGAGCGGCGACCGGGTCGTGCTCCGCGACGGTTCTTTAGCTACGGCCGTGCGCGCCAGCATGGCCATCCCCGGCGTTTTCACGCCCGTGGAAATCAATGGCCGCGTGCTCGCCGATGGTGGCATGGTCGAAAACATCCCCGTCGAAACCGTGCGCGAAATGGATGCCGATACCGTGATCGCCATCGATCTCAGCGTTCCGCTCGGAGAACAGGAGCAACTGGAAACCCTGACCGGCGTCCTCGCGCGCGCCCTTGACGTGATGCTCCTGCAGAATGAGCGCCGCTCCCTGGCTCTGGCCAATGCCGTCGTAACCGTCGACACCGGAAATTTCTCCATTGACGACTATGACCGGCTCCACGATCTCATCCGGCTCGGTTACAAGAGCGCGGCGAATCAGTCTGCCATCTTGCTGCCCTATGCCATCAAAGACGATGCAGAGTGGCAGCAGCACCTGGCCGCGCGCTCGGCTCGCAGACGCCCGCAACCCAGGGCAGTGCAATCGGTGGTAGTCGAAGGTGGAGACTCCGACCAGGACAGCCGCTTCGAGCAGAGTCTCAAGTCATTCACCAGTGGGCCGCTGGATCCGCCGAAACTGGATCTTCCCAAACTCGAAACCCAACTGACCCGCATCGCCGGCGAAGGCGAGTTCGACCGCCTGGGCTACGAAGGCTTCACGCAGGATGGCGTCCCCGCCCTGCGAGTGACCGCGCACGAGAAGACCTACGGGCCGCCGTTCGTGGATCTGGCCGTGAACGTCGACGGTTCGGGCGTGGCCGCATTCGATTTTTCCGCCGGCGCCCGCATCACTTTCATGGATGTGGAACATCACGGCGGCGAATGGCGCAACGATCTCCTGCTCGGCTCGAGCAACCTGTCGGCCAGCGAGTTCTACCAGCCGCTCGGCGACACGCATCTTTTCGTCGCGCCCTATGCTTTCGCTTCCAAGCTCCCGCGCAACGAATTCACCGGCGAGACTCGCGTCGCAGTTTTCGGAGACGAAAGAGCAGGCGGCGGTTTCGATCTGGGCTTTAACACGGGTCAGCGCAGCGAACTCCGCCTCGGCTACGAGGTATTCGACGGAAAATTCGCACCTCTGATCGGCAGCGCCGGACTGGCTTCATTCACCGGCAGCACGGGAGAATTCCGTGCCCGCTATGTTTGGGATGGCCAGGATAGTCCCTCAGTTCCGAGCTGCGGTATGCGCGTTGTTGCCAGTCTCTCCCGCGTGCTGCAGAGCCCGGGGCTCGTCCATCCGATCACTCAACTCGACGTGCAAACCTCTACTTTCATTCCTACCGGGCCTAAGACCTCGCTCTTCTTCCTTGCCTCCGGTGGGACCACGTTCCACGGCACCGCTGGACCATTCCAGGTTTTCACTCTCGGCGGAAACTTCCGCCTCGGCGCCTACCTGCCGCAGGAATTCGTGGGCAACCACTACGCCTATTCCTCGTTCGGCTTCCGCCGCGAGTTCTATCACCTGCCGCAACTCGTCGGAGGAAAAATCTATTGGGGCGGATGGTACGAGGCGGGCAGCGCCTTCAACGATCCCAGCACGGTTGTGGTTCGCGGCACGTTTAATCTCGGGATCATCGCAGAAACTATCGTCGGGCCCATCGCTCTGGCCACCAGCGTAAGCCCTACGGGACAGTCGCGCGTGAATCTCTCCATAGGAAGGTTGTTCTAGCGGGGCGCGGAAAACTCGATGTCGGACTTGATTTTTTGTGGCGCAGAGCTTCCGGCGCTACGCCAATTTGGTCTTTCTTCAGACGGATTTAGGTCCCGAACTCTGCAAAAGTCAGGACGTGCCCGGCTGGATCTTTCACCCCGATCTCTCGCGCACCATAGAAAGTCTTTCGCTCCGGCATCACCACCCTGGCGCCCTTCGTGGCCGCCGTCACATCATCCAGGCTGTCGACCTCAATGTACAGGAATGTAGGACCCTTGGCATAACCCTGGGCTGAGAATGAACTGTCCTTCTCGACGCTGGCATAGCTCTGATACATCAATTCGACTCCCGCCTTTTGAAGCGAAACGAACCCGATCTTGCTGCCCTCGGGAACTTCTATTGCCACCTCGAAACCCAGCCGCTCTTTCCAGAACGCAACGCAGGGCTCGACTTCATCCACCAGCAGTACAGGGGTGATCTTCTTAACCTTCATCAGATTTCTCCTTTGCTAAGTGTCGACCTCAGAAGAGCAGGGGCAGATCAATTTTCTCTTTGCCAAGGTAGCTAGTCTTATTTAGACTAGTTACCCTATATGAGATTCCAATGTTTAGTCAAGCAAGTTCGTCAAGGAGGTTTTATGACCAGCGAAGAACGGCAGTTGAGCGACCTGGTTTCGATTGGCCCGGCGATGTTGCGCGATTTCGAACTGCTAGGTGTTCGCACCGTCGCGCAGTTGGCGCGGCGCAATCCGCAGAAGATGTACGAGAAGCTCTGCCAAGTGACCGGCCAGACGCAAGACATCTGTTGCCTGGACGTATTTCGGGCGGCGGTAGCGCAAGCCAGGAATCCGAATCTGCCCTTCGAGCAGCGCCTATGGTGGCA
>Ga0209420_1000121_pt1 | contig 47668 bp, 25 predicted proteins | sample BlaSpr_A8_OM1_O1_FD_187972 | JGI IMG/M metagenome (GOLD analysis project Ga0209420, IMG submission 187972) | Forest soil microbial communities from Thunder Bay, Ontario, Canada - Black Spruce, Ontario site 2_A8_OM1_O1 (SPAdes) (version 2) | ecosystem: Environmental > Terrestrial > Soil > Boreal... | reverse complement strand
CCTGCCAGAAAATAGCTGGTCGCGCGACTCCACTCCGAGAACCACCACCCGCCTGGCTTCCCGGTCGTCATCCTCGGTCATCAACCGGCCTTCCTGCACCTTAAGCGAGCGAAAGCGCTGGTAGTCGGACCATACGCCCCGCACGGGACGTGACGCTGCGTTATAGCGGCTCACTTCGGCGACACTGCGCCTCAGTTCCGGGCTGACAGTCTTGATCAAATAAGCTTCCTGCTTGATCAGGTAAGCATCGTTAATCGAGAGAAGAACCGGACGCCCTGCGGCGTATCCGCCTGCTTGTTCGCTGGTTCGTCCACCCCAGACAATTGCCAGATCGACGCCGATCGTCTTCAAACGTTCTTTCTGATCGCGGCTGAAACCTTTTCCGAGGCCAACCAGCAAAATGACGGACGTGATACCCCAGGTGATCCCGAACATCGTCAGGAAGCTCCGCAGTCGGTGAGCCGCCATCGACGTGGCCGTCTGCTGCAAAACCTCCCGGATGTCCAAGGCCTCACATCCCTCCGTTTTATTGGACCGAGCCAACGCGAAAGCGTTAGCCGGGTCCCGAAAAGCGCGCTCCGCTGCTTGAGAATCAAGGGTACGCCGGATCAAGTTCCCTGTATATTCTTCTAGGCGTTCTGGGGTTTCGCAGCTGAACGGCGCATGCTACGCGCGTGCGCCGCTAGAGACTCTACGCGAGGTGCATGATAAAAGTTCCAGACCTATGCTTTATTGGTGTAGATGTCGGCGGCACGAAAGTGGCGTCCGGCCTCGTCGACTCCATGGGTGAAATCACTGACCAGACCCGTATCCCGATGGTCGCAACAGATGCGGCCGCCGGCTTGGCAGCTGTGACCGCCGCCATCGACTCGGTCCGCGCTGCGATCGATCATAAAACGGACTTCAAGGGTTCAATCGCCGGCATCGGCATCTGCGCCCCTGGTCCGCTCAATCCACGAACGGGCGTTGTCATCAATCCTCCGAATCTGCCGGGCTGGCGCAATTTCCCGTTGGCTGAATTGATATCGAAATCGTATCGTCCGCCGGTTCGTGTCGATAACGACGGCAACGCCGCGGCCCTGGCTGAAGCCATCTGGGGCACCGGGCGCGGCTATCGCAACATTTTCTGCGCCACCATTGGCACCGGCATCGGCACCGGAATTGTGTTCGATGGCCGCATCTATCACGGCCGCACCGGAGCCGCCGCCGAGGGCGGTCACAATACCATCGACTATCGCGGGCCACGCTGCGAATGCGGCAAACTGGGTTGCATCGAAGCCCTGGCTTCCGGCCCAGCAATTGCCCGCCGAGCCGCGGAGAACATCGCCGCAGGACGCCGCTCCTCCACCCTCGAACTTGCCGGAGGGCGTATCGGCCACATCACCAGCGAGATGGTCGGTCGCGCCTACGTCGCAGGAGACTCCCTGGCCAAAGAAGTTTTACAGGAAACCGCGATGTTTCTCACCGTGTGGCTGGGAAACATCGTAGACCTGCTCGAACCTGACGTCATGATTATCGGCGGCGGTGCAGCTTCCATGCTGCAACCCTTTTTTGGAGAGATACGCGATCGGCTGCCCACCTGGTGCGTCAATTCGCGTTGCCAGGAAATCCCGCTGGTGACGGCGCGTTACGGCGCAGATGCAGGCATCGCGGGAGCCGCAGCCCTCTGCCGTGAGATCCTTCCGGAATAGTTCGGAAAGCAAGATCGGCGCTACCGAGCGGATTTGAACTCCACCCCCCGCTATTGGCAAGCACGCGGGTTTTCGCTTACTCTAGCGGCCTATGGTACCCTCCAAACCTCGCTTCCAGATCGCTCCCGGTTTGATCTCTATTGGTTTGATCTTTATTGCTTTGATCATGGGCTCTACCACGGCCGCCTGGGCGCAAAATCCGTTCACGGTTGAGCAGGTCCTGAGTTCACCCTTCCCCACTAGCCTGGTGGCGGCCGCACACGGCAGCCGCGTGGCTTGGGTGTTCGATGCCAAGGGAGTCCGCAACGTGTGGGTGGCTGACGGTCCGGATTTTACTAAGACGGCGCGCCCGGTCACTCATTACGGTGCCGACGATGGCCAGCCCATCGCCAGCGTCCGGCTCACTCCCCTCGGCAAGACCGTGGTCTTTGTGCTGGGCAGTGAGCTGAACGGGGAGCAAGAGAGCGCCGATCCTGAGAGCTGGACTAGAGGCGCAAAGCAGCAGGTCTTTGCGCTGGATGTAGAGGCCGAGCGCCAAGATGCGGCGCCTCGACTGTTGGGTGAGATGGGTTGCCCGGAAGAGGGGTGTGAAGACATTGAGATTTCGCCCGACGGCCAGTGGGCGGTGTGGTCCGCAAAGAAGAAGCTGTGGCTCTCCAGTGTTGATGGAAAACAGCAGGCTAAGGAACTCGCGAGCGTGCGCGGATCAGCAGTTCAGCCGAAATGGTCGCCCGACGGCAAACACATCGCTTTCGTCAGCCAGCGTGACAGTCATAGCTTGATTGCGGTCTACGATTTCGACGGCGCTTCAATCCGTTATCTGGCGCCGAGCGTGGACAAAGATTCCATGCCGCGCTGGTCGCCCGATGGCAAGTGGATCGTTTTTGTGCGCACCGCAGGAGATGAGCAGAAGCTGCCGTTGATTCCAGTGCGCCCGGAGCCCTGGGCACTGTGGATCACCGATGCCGCCACAGGTGCGGGGCATTTGTTGTGGCGCAGCGGTGCCAAGCTGGAGGACTCTCTGCCCGGACTCACGGAAGATAGCGCGCTGAACTTCGCCGGAGATGGTCGAATCGTCTTTGCCTCCGAGCAGGATGGGCGCAATCATTTGTATTCAATCGTCGCAAGTGGAGGGGCGGCCACGCTGCTCACGCCGGGTGATTTTGATGTGGAAGATGTCACGCTCAGCTCGGACAAAAGCTGGGTGATTTATTCCTCAAACCAGGATGATGGCGACCGGAGGCACTTGTGGCGAGTGGCGATAGCCGGCGGCACGCCGCAGCGGGCGCTGACCGGCGGAGCGACGATCGAATGGTCCCCTGTTCAAACCGGCGACGGCCAGAGCATTCTTTGCCTCGGCTCCACGGCAACCTCACCGGCCATGCCCTATGAAGTTACCGCAAAGGGCCGAGAAATGATCGCCAGGCAAGCGCTGCCGTCAGACTTTCCTTCGGCGTCACTGGTTTCGCCAAAGCAGGTCATCTTCAAGAGCGACGATGGAGTCACGCTGCATGGTCAACTTTTTCTGCCGCCCAACGTGAAGGGGAAGATCCCCGGACTGGTCTTCATGCACGGTGGGCCCATCCGCCAGATGCTGCTCGGTTTCCACTACATGGATTACTACCACAACGCTTACGCCGAGAATCAATATCTGGCCAGCCGTGGATATGTCGTGCTATCGGTGAACTACCGGCTTGGCATTATGTACGGTCGCGCATTTCGCGAAGCACCGAATACCGTCTGGCGCGGAGCAGCCGAATACAAGGATGTTGTTGCGGCAGGAAGGTATTTGCAATCGCTTCCAGAAGTTGACGCAGAGAAGATTGGGTTGTGGGGTGGTTCCTACGGTGGCTTTCTCACCGCCATGGGCCTGGCGCGAAATTCAGATCTCTTCAAGGCGGGTGTGGATTTCCACGGCGTGCATGACTGGAGCGTCTTCCTCACGCAGCGCCCTTACTTCGGCAACCTTGCGCTGCGCCCGCCCGATACCGAGGCGGCGGTGAAGCTGGCGTGGGATTCCTCGCCCGATGCCTATATCAGCTCTTGGAAGTCGCCGGTGCTGCTCATCCATGGCGACGACGATCGCAACGTACCCTTCAGCCAGACGGTAGACTTGGTGCAGCGCTTGCGGGCGCAGCACGTACCGTTCGAACAGATGATCCTGCCGGATGAGATCCACGGGTTCCTGATGTGGCGAGACTGGGTGCGCGCCTACACTGCGACTGACGAATTCTTTGGCCGGACGCTGAAACGCGGCGAGACCATCGGGACTGGCGACTGACGTCTCAAGCCGGGTCCGACGGAAGCAAGACTTGGGAAGGTAACAGGATGAAGGATCAGACAGGAACGATGATTCCGGCAAAATGTGTTGAACCCCTCTGCCGTATCCCACTGCATTAGCCCTGTCTCTTGGGGCTTCTTACTTCGCCGTGAGCAAGTTGCGCAGCTTTCTGACGGCGCGGGGGATCTCCGCCGCGGCGGTACTGCCGAAACCTAGAATGAAGCCAGAGCGCTTCGCTTTGCCTGCGTAGGCGGGAGAAAGAGGCCAGAGCCAAAGGTTCTGACGGGCGGCGCGCTCTACAATTTCCAGATCGCGCCTCCCGTTTTGCAAAGTCACGGCCAGATGCATGCCAGCCTCGTCTCCCATCACCTCGACCATGGACCCGAGTTCCTTCTGGATGCTGTCCGCCAGCGCGGTCCTGCGCTCGCGGTAGAGAACTCGCATCCTTCGAATGTGGCGCCCAAAATGTCCCTTATCGATAAATTCCGCGAGGACTTCCTGAAGGAAGGTTGGCGGTCCCAGATCCAAAGCGCGGCGAATTCTCGGAAAACTGTCGACCAGGTCCGGTGGAATAACGATATATCCCAGGCGCAAAGAAGGAAATAAGACCTTGCTGAAGGTCCCGATGTATATCACGCGAGCGTTGCCGTCGATGCCCTGCAACGAAGCGATCGGCATACTCTCGTAGCGGTAGTCGCTATCATAGTCATTCTCGACAATCCAAGACCCCGTGCTCTGCGCCCAGTCCAGCAACTGGAAGCGCCGCGAGGCGCTCATGGTGACGCCCAGCGGAAATTGATGAGAGGGCGTAACGAGCGCTGCCCGCGCCCCGCGGCATCGCTTGATGCCGGCGGAAACATCCAATCCCTCTTCGTCAACCGGAACCGGTATGAGACGACAGCCATTCAACACTAGAGCGTCTTGTGCCAACCGGTAACCCGGCTCCTCTACCCACACTGGACTGCCGGAATCAAGAAGAACGCGAGCCGAAATCTCGAGCGCTTGCTGCGAACCACTCACAATCATGATCTGCTCCGCTGCACAGCGCAGCGACCGCGCGGTTCTCAGATAGGTCGCAATCGTTTCCCGGAGAGGTCTCAAGCCCATCTGATCGCCGTAGTGAAACGACTTGACGTCTATATTTCGGCTACGGCGCGTGACCAGGCTTGTCCAGATGCGGTGGGGGAATTGATCAAGAGCCACTTGCCCCACTCCAAATGCTCCCCAGCCCTGGAACCAGGGGAAACTTTGAAGACGACTAAGGTTCGAAGAGCGGCGCGCTACCAGCCGGACGCCAGAACGGGCCGCCGTGAATCCCGTGCCTGTTGGTTTGCTCGACGTCAACTGATCGGGCAGCGAGCGGGAGACGACTGTTCCTGCGCCGACGCGACTCTCGAGATAGCCTTCCGCCACGAGTTGGGCATGCGCGTTCAGAACAGGGAATCGTGAAACACCGAGCTCGGACGCCAGCACGCGGGTTGACGATATACGCTGTCCCGGCCGCAGGCTTCCATCGACAATCGCTGTGCGATATTTGTCATATACCTGCCTATGCAGTAGCTTCGGGGACCTCCGGTCGATCACGATTAAAGGAATAACTCCGGAAGCTGCTTTCTTCATTTCGGCAAATCATAATGGTTATGTAAAACTGCCGTCAAGTGGGTATGGACGCTGACCATTTTCAAACCCATTATAGAAAAAGGAGACTCTTGTAGCTACCGTTTCTCATAGCCATCATTCTCGGGCAACCACAGGCCCGCGGCGGGAATCGGAATCAACATCGACGACGCAAAGGTGGATCAACTTGTGAGGCAGGGGTACATCGCAATGAACTTCGCAGAAGTGGGAGCAGTAACGAAATCCGTGGAGGTAAGTCTAACGGATGGCGGCGATCCGCCTCTTTACAACGGCGCAAAGGCCGCGCGAACGAACTGGAGCAAGCCTATGCCGTCTCGCGTTTCTGCCGGGGCACACCCTGAGAATGCTACTGCGAACTCGTCGCAGGCAGAGCCAACGGCTAACCTCGTCGAAGCTTTACCGTCCTTGCCAATGCTTGCTGGGCGCGCTTCGGGACGGATTGCGATCAAAGCCAAGGGAAGAATTCTCCTCCTCGATGCCGCGGAGGTTATCGCCGTCGAGGCTAAGGGAAACTACGTTTTGTTGCACCACGCATCAAGTTCGTACATGCTGCGGGAATCCATCGCGACTATGGAGGAGAAACTCAATCCTCACGGTTTTGTGCGGATTCATCGATCTGCACTGGTGAACGCAGCCTTGGTCGAAGAAATTCAGCCGTGGTCTACGGGTGAGTACGGAATCCGCATGAAGGGCGGAAGAGAGTATACCGTTACGCGCACTTACAAGAAAAATCTACAACTCCTCGCGCATTCGTGGATTGGTATGAGCGGTTTTGCCACCGACTAGAAGCTATCTAAGCGTTTCCAATTGGTTATACACAAGCGCGCTCCGGTGAGCGTCTCTCCTTACTTAGGTAGCGGAAATACCTGCAACCGGCAACGCCAACCCGCAGCTCCAGCCGAAATCCGCTCGGAACGGCTCTTTCGCAGACCTACAGCTTCCGGAATCTCTCGAAATCTGGACTTAGGGAAATTTCTCTCCTGATTGATGTATTGCTACAAGACAGCGTGACAGTCCTACAGATGTGCAACCTCACGCGCGTGAGATACGTTGTGAGTGCTGTCTCGCGGCATCCGCCGTTTCATAACCGCGTGGTCCAATCAGTGATCTAACTGATTGAAAAATCGACAAGCTTCTTCTGGATAGCTAATTGCTAACACTAACGCCGCGGAAGATTCGCGTCTGTCCGTGTTTCTCAGCCAGCAACAACACTCAATCTTCTCGGTTGGAGGAAGTAATGCACATTCGCAGCGCGAAGTGGCCTCTGGTTCTGCTCTTGGTGGTTTGCGTGGGCAGTGGTCTGTCCGCGTGGGCGCAATCAACTTCAACTGGTACGGTTGCCGGTTCAGTAACCGATCCGTCGGGTGCGCTGGTGTCAGGCGCGGAGGTTACGTTGACCGATACCGCGACCAATGTTGCGCGATCCACTACCACCAACGCCACCGGGCGCTACATCTACGTGGACGTGAACCCGGGCATTTACAACATCGCGGTGAGCAAGGCGGGATTTGAAACCACGAAGACCGAGAACCAGGAGGTAAAGGTCGGATCCAGCCTCACGATCAACTTGTCGCTGCAGGTGGGCGGCGCGAATGTCGTAGTGGAAGTGTCAGCGGTCGGCAACGAATTGCAGACCATGAATGCCACGGTGGGGAACACCATCACGAACCTCACGATAGACAGCCTGCCGAGCCTGGGTCGCGACGTCAGCACCTTCATCGCTTTGCAGCCGGGCGTCAGCCCCGATGGTTCCGTTGCGGGAACGGTTGTGGATCAAAGCGCTTTTACGCTCGATGGCGGCGACAACACCAACGACATGGACGGCAGCATGAGCGTTTACACCAAGAGCTTCGCCGGTGATCCGACCGGAGGTGTGGCAAATCAAAATAGCATAGGGCCAGCCGAGGGCGGAAAGGGCGTGGGCGGCGCCACGGGAGTTTTGCCCACTCCCCAGGATAGCGTCGAGGAGTTCAAAGTAAATACCGCCGGCCAGACCGCCGACTTCAACAGTTCCTCCGGCTCCGAGGTGAAGGTGGTCACCAAACGCGGAACCGATGCCTGGCACGGCACGGTCTACGAATATTACAAAGACAACAACTGGTCGTCGAATAGCTGGCAGAACAATTTCAGCGGCGTTGCGATTCCCAGCTTCCATTACAGCCGTTACGGCGGAGCGATTGGCGGCCCGCTTCTCCCCAAGGACGTTCTTGGCGGTAAGACTTACGCCTTTTTCAATTACGAAGGTTTCAATTTCCCCAATTCCGAAACCATCGTTAGAAACGTTCCTTCGCCGACCTTGCAACTCGGGCTATTGACCGACGATGTGACTGGCGCCCTTTACAACCTGAACCCGACTGCCGTGACCTACAACGGCATCACTTACCCGGGAACTGCCAACGACCCGCGTGGAATTGGCATCAATCCCCTGGTTCAGCAGATATGGAACAAGTACGAACCAGCTTCGAACGCTGCCTGCACTCAGACGCTATGCGACCACCCTGCAGCCGGGACCACTTCGAACGTTCAAGGATTCTCGGCTAACCTTGCCCTACCGACGACCAGCAAATTTGCCGTCGGCCGGCTGGACCACGACTTTTCGTCCAAGTGGCACTTCATGTCCAGCTATCGTTGGTTCGAGCTGAAATCTGCCGCAGACTCTCAGGTTGATATCGGTGGCTTCTTCAGCGGAGACACACTCGGCACTCCGGCTTCTCAGTCCAATCTTCCGCAACAGGCTTTTTTGTGGACGGCGGGCTTGACCACGAATATCAGCACCAATACCACCAACGATCTGCACTACAGTTTCCTGCGCAACTTCTGGCAATGGAAGCGGACTGGAGATACGCCGCAAACGGCCACGCTGGGCGGAGCGCTTGAAATCGATAGCGGCCAGTCAGCCGGGTTCGGGCAAGTGAATGATCTCGGGCCCTACAATGTGGACACGCAGAACACGCGCAACCGTTTCTGGGATGGTCACGATCAGATGCTGCGCGACGATATCTCCACGTTGAAAGGCAACCACCTCTTCACGTTTGGCGGCACCTACGAACACAATTGGGACTATCATCAACGGACTGATAACGGCGGAGGCATCAACAATCAGGTCGTCTACGAACTGGGCGACGGGACCTCTGGATCGCTTCTGACGGAAAACGGAGATATAGCGCTTTGCACGCAGCCCGGCGTCAACATTGCAGGCTGCAGCTCTCTTAGCGCGGCGGTTCTGGGCATCGTTTCCATCGCGCAGGTTGCGTATACTCGCTCCGGCGCGAATCTGACGTTGAATCCCATCGGGTCCCCGGCATTCGACAAAAGCACCATCCCTTACTACAACGTCTACTTCAGCGACACCTGGCACATGAAGCCGACCTTCACCCTGACTTACGGATTGGGCTGGACGCTGGAGATGCCGCCGGTCGAAGCCAATGGCAAACAAGTGGAACTCGTGGACTCGTCGGACCAGCCTATTTCGGGTGCGGCCTACCTGGATGCTCGCAAGCGTGCGGCGCTGCAGGGACAAGCCTACAATCCCGAAATCGGTTTTGCCCTGCTGGGCAACACCGCCAATGGACCGAAGTATCCCTATAACCCGTTCTACGGCTCATTCAGTCCGCGCATAGCTGCGGCTTGGAGCCCGCATTTCGACAGTGATTCCGTTGCGGGCAAACTGTTCGGCCACGAAGATACGGTCCTCCGTGCTGGCTATGGCCGCATCTTTGGCCGCTTGAACGGTGTAAATTTGGTCTTGGTGCCCCTGCTGGGACCGGGCCTCCTCCAGCCCACGCAGTGCCTCACTGGCCTCAGTAACGGAACTTGTGGCGCCCCTAACTCCAATACTGCTTCCACCGCCTTCCGCATTGGCGTGGATGGCTTGACCGCGCCGCTCCAGCCAGCTTCGGCGACGTTGCCTCAACCGTATTATCCTGGAGTTAACGGCATTTCAGCCGCCACCTCCTCGACGCTGGATCAGAACTTCCGGCCGAACGAGGTTGATTCGTTCAACCTGACTATTCAGCGTCAGTTGTCTCGCAAGGTCATCTTGGAGGTTGGCTACATCGGCCGTAGAATCACCCACGAGTACCAGCCCATCAACCTTAACGCTGTGCCCTACATGATGACGCAGGGCGGCCAGCAGTTCGCTCAAGCCTATAAGAATGTCGTATTGCAATTGTGCGGCGGCGTTCAGGGTCTCGCCGGAGGCGGTTGCGGGGGCTCGACTCTGGCCACCCCAGGCCCCGGACCCCAGCCAGGAAATGTCCAGCCGCAACCGTTCTTCGAGACGGCGCTGGGCGGCCCTACATCTGCCTACTGCCATGCATTCTCAAGTTGCACCGCAGCCGTGGTGGCGAACGAAGGTGGCAACCTCAGCCTCGCCCAAGTCTGGAGCTTGTGGAGCGACCTCGATCCATTTATGGCCACCGTCCTCGGCGGGACCACCATGATGAACACCACAAACCCAGCCATCGGGGCTACGTCGCCCCAGATGACGTCGGGGCCTGCGGATATCGGCAGCGTTGGCTACGGAAACTACAATGGTGGTTTCGCCTCCCTCAAGATGGCCGACTGGAGGGGATTGACCTTGCAGTCGAACTTCACATATTCCAAGGCGCTGGGAACTGGGGCGCTAGTCCAGGCAGACAGCGGATACACTCCGGACGATCCCTTCAATTTGAAGACGATGTACGGCAACCAGACCTTTAACCGAAAGTTCGTTTACAACTTCTTCTTTGTCTACCAGCCACCCTTCTATAAGGGACAGTCAGGACTCCTGGGACGCGCGTTGGGCGGCTGGACGTTCTCGACTGTATTCTCCGCCGGCGCCGGCGCACCGATCGAACTCTTTACTTCGACCGGAGATGGTCAGGAGTATGGCGCTGGGGACAACGCCAACTACTTTGGCAATGAGAATTCCGTGCCCATTGCACCCGCCAAGAAGGGTCATGTCTATTCTCAATCCGGCCAATTTCCCAATTTTTTCAAGGCCGGTCCAGCGGCGATTAACGACTTCCGCAACCCGATTCTAGGCTTGGATAACAAGGACTGCGGCTACGGCTGTTTCCCTGGACTGCCCTATTGGAATATGGACCTCAGCGTCCGGAAGAATTTCCGAGTAGCGGAGGGCATTAGCCTGGAAGTTCAAGGAGTCTTTGCGAACGTTTTCAACCATAATCAGTTCCTGGATCCGGGCGGCTTTTACGGAAGCTATCTGTCTCCAATTGACAGTTCGGCACCAGGTAGTTTCGGAACCCTGTCCGGAGGATCGGCTCAGGAAGAACCAGGAGGTAACCGGCAGATCGAGATCGGCGCTCGCGTTCGCTTCTAGCTAACCGATGAAAGAAAGGTCACGGCTTTAGCGGGATTAAAGACGCACTGCCAGTTTCCGGCAGTGCGTCTTTCTTTCCCCAACGTTGCGACCGGTCCGACTATTTTTCGATGTTGTCAGCAACTACAGCTGCACTTCCGCAGTATGCTTGTGCTCGGCGACCGCGTTACTTCTCCCCGCGGATCAGCTCCGTCTCCGAGCCGATGAATCCCCACGAGTTCCACGCTTCACCCTTCACCACATTCCTGAACAGACTAACTGCCTCAGGGCGATTGTGATGATAGAGATCCCAGTTCCCGACGCCGTAGCTCACCGTGTCGAACGCTAGCTCGCCCTCGAGATCGTCCGGTCCCGCAGCCGGAGACGGCAATACAGCCTCGGCCGTGAGCTGTCCCTGATAAAAATGCAGAAGCCGGAGATAAAAATATAGATGTGGTTCGGTATTCTTGACCTCGGGCGTGATACGCGTCAGAACTTGCGCCGCCTGTTGCTCATTGCCCGCGCGGCGAAGCGAGACATACAGCCAGTTTGAACAGTCGATCAGGCTGTCGTTGCTCTTTGCCAGGGTTCGCGCCTTGTCGAACGACACTGCCGCCTCATCGAACTCACCCAGGAAGTAATGTGCCAAACCCAGATGATAATAAGCATCCAGCATCTCGGGAGCGAGCCGTATTGCCTGCTCCAGGTCGTTCATTGCGGCCTTGAACTCCCGCAGTCCTAGCTCCCGATGACCCCGCTCCATATAAAGGTCTGCGCTATTCGGAGCAAAAGCTAGTCCCGCGATGGAGGTGGCAACTGCTTCTCGGTACTGCCTCCGCCCCGCTTCCGCTTTAGAAAGCTGCAGCACTCGCTCGACACTCTTCGGGTCCGCTGTAAGGCTCTTCCGGGCAGCGATAACGCTCTCGTCATCCGGCAACGAATAGAGCTTGCGCCCAAGACCAGAGGTAAGTTCGAGCTTGCCATGCCGGGCTTCGTCGCCACTCTGAGACGTCAGCTGAGCCGCCAGGCCGAGAAAAGCGGCGAAGAGACACACGCCAAGGCGAACGCCGTATTCCCATCGGCTCATTGATGCCGTCTCCTGTAGTCATAAATCGTCGTATCCATAGCAAGTTCAGAAACAACGCAGCATCGAATAAGGCTAGGTCAGGTTTCAGCGCTGCGGCAAAGGCGGGAGCGCCGCCTTCTGCTGAATACCTGCGCCTTCGACAATGGTGTAAATGAAGTCTGCGGCGACATCCCGCAAAACTTCGGTTTCGCCATTCGGCCAGCGAATGGTCACTTCACTCATCCTGTCGTTCGCCGCTAGACCGAAGTGCAATCGCAAGTCATTTTGTGAGATGTAGCTCGCACCGCCGCGCACTTCACTGAACTGCACCAGCGTGCCGGCTTTTACCGTCACCCGCGCGCCAATGGCAGCCTTGTTGCTTTTTGTTCCCACCAGCTTAAACAACACCCGGTGATTGGGACTGTCGTTACGATTCATCAGAAGCGATGGCGGCGCGCCCACATTGACCACCACAATGTCGACATTACCGTTGTTGCTAATGTCTCCAAAGGCCGCGCCCCGCCTCGATTGCAGAGGCATGCTCGCCAGCGTCCGGGAAACGTCTTCGAAGGTTCCATCGCGATGATTGCGGAACAGCAGCATCGGCTGCCGGTAGGGCGTTCCTCCTGGAATCGTGTCGACCTGAGGGTAGACGTGTCCATTGGCGATAAACAAGTCCAGCCAGCCGTCATTATCCATATCAAAGAACGCCGTGCCCCAGCTCACGTAGGGATAGGTTGGCCTCATCAGTCCGGAGCGCACGGTCGCGTCAGCGAAATTGTCGTTCCCGAGGTTGTGATACAGAGTTGAGCCTTGTTCAAAAAAGTTGGTGACGATCATCGACAGCCGGCCTTCGTGAAGATAGTCGCCCCAGTCGACGCCCATCGACCCTTGTTCCATGCCGTCACCGCTGAGCGCCACTCCATCCAGCAATCCGACCTCCTCAAACGTTCCGTCGTGCTTGTTGTGATAGAGAAAGTTCGGCCCGGCATCGTTGGCCACATAAAGATCCGGCCAGCCGTCGTTGTCGTAATCTCCCCAGGTCGCGCCCAGACCATAATAATGGTGGGGATCGTCCACGCCTGCCTTCTTGGACACTTCTTCGAACGTGCCGTCACCCTTGTTATGAAACAGCAAATCCGATTCGCCTAGCATGCCCCACGGACCGCACTGCACCAACACTCCCTTGTAGCGACAGAATCGTGGATCGTTGCCGAACTGCGGCAGGTTGTCGATATCGACATGCACGTAACGTGAGACGAAGAGGTCTACGCGGCCGTCGCGATCGTAGTCCGCCCAGGCGGCTCCCGTGCTGAAGCCGCCCGCACCGACGCCAGCCTTCTCGGTTACATCTTCAAACTTGCAGTTGCCCAGGTTGTGATACAGCGCGTTGCCGCCATAGCCGGTGACGTAAATATCCTGCAGGCCGTCGTTGTCGTAGTCGGCCACGGCCACGCCCATTCCCCAACCCTTATGAGTGAGGCCAGCGGATTCGGTGATGTCGGTGAAATGAATTTCGTTATTCTTCGAGTCGTTGTTCTTCGAATCAGCGTCCTGATGGTAGAGGGTGATCATCGGGTCGCCGCCGTGTCGGTAGCGTTCGACCGTCGAGCCATTGACAGTGATGATGTCGAGCTTGCCGTTGTTGTCGCAGTCGATGAGTCCTACGCCGCCGCTCATGGATTCAACGATGTACTTCTTGTCGGGAGAAGAAATGTGTGCCACCGTCAGTCCGGCTTTCTCGGCGACGTCTTCGAACTGTGGGACGGGCTGTTCGGTGGGATTCTGTGTTTTGGATAACGATGAACTGACTGGAGGCTTGGCTGGAGAAGACTGTGCGAGCAGCATCGCAGTCAGGAGCCAACCCATTCCCAGGGAACGTGTCCACACAGAAAGCAGTGCTCGCATACGCAGGAAACGATTATACAGGGCGTGGACAAGGCGGTGCTGGAGTTCAGAGCTGGCTATCAAAACACACAGCGATATCGATGCCGTGGGTTAGAATTTGGCGTATGCGAAAGCAAATGCGCGCGTGGCAGATCGCGAGAGTCTGTGCAATGTGGCTGCTGACCGTGCATTATGTGGCTGCTCAGACGCAGATGCCGGGCAACGCGCCAACCCCAACTGGCGATGAAATACAGCTGCATACGTACCTCGCGCAGGCCGCGGAGGCGATGCACAAGGGCGACAATGCGGCCGCGACGGAAGCTCTGCGGAGCGCGTTGAAGATCGATCCGCATTCACTTGCCGGGCTGAACAATCTGGGGATTGTGCTGGCCCGGATGGGGCGACCTGCCGAGTCCATCCCGTTATACGAAAAAGCGTTGAAATTTCACCCTGACGACCCTTCGACAAAGCGCAATCTCGCGATTGCTTATTTCAAGGCGCAACAGTACGCGCCAGCGTGGCGCTTGCTAAGACCATTATCTACTGCCTATCCAACCGACTTTCAGATTCTCGACTTGGCTGGCCTGTCCTTGTTTGCTCTCGATCGTTATCCGGAGGCCGCAAGGTATCTGGAGCGCGCGAACCAGGCACAGCCATCTGATCTGGAGACGCTCGACATGCTCGGCAAGGCCTACCTGCGGATGACGGACTACAAGGCGCTTACGAGCGTGTTCGCTCGAATCATGCAGGTGAATCCGAATTCGGCATCCGCTCACATCATGATGGGTACGGCTTACGACCAGATGTCGAATCGGCCAGAGGCCATCAAAGAATATCAAGCGGCCGAAGCTGCAGACCCGAACTTCACGGGGGTCCATTCTGGCCTTGGTTTTGAGTATTGGCGAGAAGGCGAGAACCAACTTGCCGAGAAAGAGTACCGGGCGGAGCTGCAGCGCTTTCCGAGCGATCCAGTCTCGAACTGCATTCTCGGCCAGATCCTACTGGATAAATCCCTGCCCGCAGAGGCCGAGCCTCATTTCCGGGCTGCCCTGGCGGTGAATCCCCGGTATTCCGAAGCGCTATTTGGTCTGGGCAAGACCGAGCTGGCACTGCAACATCCCCGCGAGGCGGTTGCGCCGCTTCGCAAAGCCATCCAGATCGACCCCGACTACTTCGAGGCCCACTTTGTTCTTGGCTCGGTGTTGCGGCAGCTGGGACAGACTGCCGAAGCGGCAAACGAACAAAAGATCGCGCTCGCGATCCAGGAGAAGGGAAGAGCGGCGGCGATTAAGAGGAACGAAAGCCAGTGAGGCTGCGGGAGAGCCCGTGGCATAGCTGGATAGTTGCAGAAAGCACAAAGCGCACGCCGAGGCGTGCGCTTTGTGCTGATAGCTACGCGTAATGGTTAGAAGTAAAACTTTCCTCCTATTTGCACATTACGGGGAATGTGATATCCGTTGACCGCTCCAAAGGATCCGGAATCCACATTTGTAACAACCGAGTTAGGACTGCCATGATTGAACGTGTTAAACGTTTCCAACCGAAGTTGGAAGCTGGCGCGTTCGCCGAATTTTATGTTCTTGAAGAGCGACGTATCCCAGCGCTGGAAGCCAGGTCCCAGGACGGCTCCGGGAGCCGAGTTGCCGAACTGTCCCACCGCGTCTGAAAAAGCCGCCGTGTTGAAGTATTCATTGACAGTTTTTGGACCGTGGGAATCGCCGGATTGACTGGCGCGGGGGAGGATCGTGCTGGTGCCGATCCCCAAGCCGCCGGGGTAAGTCGGACAAGACGTAACCGTTGCAGTAATGGTGCAAGCCTGGTTTGAAGTGGTTTGCGTCACCAGGCTCCACGGGTCGTTTGACTGGGTTATGGTCAAGGACTGCCCTGTCTGGAAGTTGATGATGCCAGAGAGTTCCCATCCCCCCAGCACCAACCCCAAACCGTGCTGCTGCTTAAAGAACGGCTCCTGGTACACGTAGTTAATGCCCAGAATTTGTGGGGTGTTCAGCGTCGATAACCCGTAATTTTCCTTTAAATCGTATGTGTCTTGCGTCCCGTTGGCACGGTCTTCGTAGTTAGTCGTGAGAAATTTGGACCAGGTATATGTGACGCCGACCTGCACCCCATGGCTCAGCCGCCGGGTCAGGGTAGCTTGCAGTGAATTGTAGTTGCTGGTGAACACCGGGTCGCGCGAGGTGATGGCCCCGTACCCGGCAAATGGCGCTATAGCGTTTATACCCACCCCAGGATTGGCTTCACGAACCGCTACGGTGGGCTGGTTGTAATCAATATCGCCCAGCAGGTGCGTTCCCTTGGTGCCCACGTAGGCAACTTCCGCGACTGTGTTCGGCATGATTTCATGTTGCACCGAGAGGTTGTAGTCCTGGTAGCTGGGAACTTTGAAGATCGGAGATTGGCCCAGCCCGCCCGCTCCGGTTGTGATGATCCCGCTGGGACCAAGCGGCGTGACTGCAGGCGCTCCGGGCGGTTGGTAGTTGTCGAACTGGTTCAGAGTTGAGGTTCCATTGTTGGTGACGCTTGTGGTCTGAATCAGCGGAGGATCAGTGAACTCATTTTGCTCCCAGATACCGTTGAGTGTGCGATCGTAGAAAACGCCGTAGCCGGCGCGAATCGCCCACTTGCCGTTCCCGAATGGATCATACGCAATACCAATTCTGGGGCCCCAGTTATTATTCGAGCTGGGGTTGATCCGGCTGCCGTATGGCGAGCAAGTCGCCCCGACCTCACCCGGAATCGCCTGGGCGGCAGCGCAGGTTGAGCCGGTCGGAAAGATCAGGCCATTGGCGTAGGTCGCCGCATTTCCGGCCGCAAAGTTCCCGTTGGGAGTGTCTGGTGTTGTGACAATCGTGGGGGCATTGGCCGGATTGTAAAGGGCGGGATCGAAGTTAACCAGAAGGTTGTTGCTATCGGTGGGCGATGGGAAGTAGCTATAGCGGACGCCGAGATTCAGTGTTAGACGCGGCGTCACTTTCCAATCGTCCTGCACGTAGAATTCGAAGTTCACATAGTGAAGATCTGGAATTGTATCCTTGTCCGGTTGCGAGTAGCTGTCCGACTGTCCCAGCAGGAAATTGGCGAAAGGATCATTGCCGTTAACCTGGCTGCTGAAGTTGAAGGTCGCAAAACCACTGGTAGCGTTCTCCGTCTTCGTCATCCACATCGCCGTAGCCCCAAAGCGGAGGGTGTGGTTGCCGTGCTGGATCGATAAATTGTCGAATATGTTTTTATCGATGTTTCTCTCGAAGTAGGGCCCATATCCATTGCTTAAGCCGGTGTACTGTGTGTTGGCGAACTCGACATTAGGAGCGCGTCCATAGGGATCCTGGTAGGCAGTTTTGCCGGTGAGCTGACTAGTAAACGATGGCGAGTTGTCGAAGCCGCTCAGCGCGGCGTTGATGGCTCCCCAGGAATCGGCGAATTCCACTTCGTTCACCACTTTCGGCGAGATGCTCATAGTCGCGTTTACGACCAGGTTACGGCCCGGAGCGTTGAGCGAAATCGCGTCGGCTCCAGGATAATTTGCCGTGCCCCAGAGACCGAAAGGAAAGTTCTCAGGCACGCTGTCCTGCATGTAACGACCGTATAGGCGCACCTTGTCGCCAACGTTCTGGTCGAGACGGATGATGTCCTGACGAAAGTTGTTCAACTGGCTGTAACTCTCATCCAACAAATTAGTACCCACGTTGGGCGGATTGGGCGCCATGAACGCATTTAGATAGGCGAGGGCATTCTGGCTGGCGCAACCCGTCGTTAAACTGATCGTGGAGGTCTGTGGGGTAGCGGAGGTTGTACCGGCAGCGGTACTTGTGACACAGCCTGCCGGAAGAGCCGATGAAGGCAGAGGAATCTGATTTACGTAGAGATTATAGTTAGGCGTGTTTTTTGTGGTGTCCAGGACCCAAGGGAACACTCCGCCAAGCTGGCTCGTCGTGGGCACATTGATTTCCGTACTCCCCGGAAGGCTGGAATGACGCCATTCCTCCGACCAAAAGAAATAAGTTCTGTCCTTTGCCGGGTGATAGAGCTTGGGGATGAAGATGGGGCCACCGATGGTAAAGCCCCAGTCATTGTAGCGTTCAATCGGAGTCCCGTTGCCCGAAGGGCCGGAAACATAACCGCCAGGCGTGTCAGCGATAGACTGCCTATTTTCAAACGTATTCGCGTTGAAATAGTTGTTGCGATTGAATTCGTAGGCGGTGCCATGGAATTGATTCGTCCCCGCCTTGGTCGCGACCACAACCTGGCCGCCGCCACTGCGTCCGAAGGACGCGTCATAGTTGCTGCGCTCCAGAGTGAATTCTTGGATGGCATCAATGCTGGGGGTGTTCAGCAAGGTTCCGTTTGAGCCGCTGTCGTTGATGTCGGCGCCGTCGACCGTCCAGTTATTTGCAGTGACGCGCCCTCCATTGACCGCAATTGCGGTGCCACTGTCCAAACCAAATCCTGGTTCATCGCCCAACTGGTTGGCCACTCCAGGTTGCATTAATACTAGCTGTTCAAAGTTGCGGTTGTTGAGGGCCAGGTCGCGAAGCTGTTCACCTGTGATGGTTCCGGATTGTTCCGCCGTCGTCGTTTGAATCGGGGTGTTTTCTGCTACTACTTCGACGGTTTCGCTTGCTTTGCCCGGCTTTAATTGCACATCGAGAGTGTGCTTTTCGGCGACGTTCAGGATGACTTCATTGGCTACGTAGGTCTGGAACCCGGCGTTCCTGACCGTCACCGTATATCGTCCCGCGGTGAGGTTCGTGACATTGAAACTGCCGGTGTTGGTGGTGGTCACGGTGCGCTCATCGATGCCGGTCTCGTTGCTGTGAACCACGACCGTGGCGCCGGCTACCAATGCTCCGCTCGGATCGGTGACCGTACCTGTAAGGGTAGCCGCCAGCTCTTGCGCCAGCCCTGCCGTTGACAATCCGAGGACGACTACGCAGATCGCTAGAAATGAAGCCAGCTTCTGCACCGCTCCAAGCTCATCCCCTGTTTTCAACTCGCTACACCTTCCGTACGCCAATTTCGTCATCACAGCGCCTCCTGAAAGCACTCACCAACCGGATTACAAACTGGTCCCTAATACAAACAAACTATGCTATATAGCACGCTGTATCCCATAGTCAAGAGAAAAAAAACGATCAGCCTCAAAAAATTGTTCGATTCGGCCTCAGAACTCCGTCCGGCTCATGTCAGAGAAATCGACACTACAAAAAGTTGTAGGCCGGAACCAGTCCCGAACCGGGAAATGACTGCGTAAAGTGCCTGTGAATTACTGCCTGCCGGCCAGATTCGGTTCTCCCCGAGCTCGCGATCCCGCCCGTGAAGGAGCCGTTTCAGCCCAAATCCTGCGCCAATCGGCGAATTAGCCACCATCCAACGCCATCTCTTCCAGGAATTGAGCTTTACATCAATCTCTCAATACGCTATATAGCATAAGGCGCTGAATTGGCTGGATTGCGGGCTCGCCGGCGGCGGTCTGCCGTCCAAGAGATTGTGGAAGCAAATCGACTATGTCTGGAAATCATCGCAATCGGACCCCTGCCTACAAGAGAATCCAGAGCGATATCCGCGACCACATTGCGGCCGCGAATCTGAGGCCGGGGGATGCGGTTGCGTCCGAGCGCGAACTGGCCAAGACCCACAAGGTGAGCCTCATGACGGCTCGCCACGCCTTGGCCGGCTTGGAACACGAGGGAATCGTCGAACGCCGGCTCGGAGCAGGCACCTTCGTAGCCGTGCCCAAGATCCACTTCAACAAGTTGATGAGCTACACCGAACAGATGTCGAGCCGCGGTTTGGCTCCGCGCTCTCGCGTGCTGGTGGCAAAGGTGACTGAGGGCGAGTCCGAAGTTGCGGCCAGGCTTGGGCTGCCGGCAACCAGCCGGGTGGTGAGGATCCAACGTCTCCGGCTGACGGGTGAAGAGCCATTTGCCCTGGAAACCTGCTACTTGTCCGCCGCTGAATTCCCCGAACTGGCGTCGTCCCCTCTGGGACGGAGTTCGCTGTTTGCGATTCTCGAGCATGACTATGCGACGAAATTGGCATACGCGGACGAAGAAGTGGATGCGACATCCGCCGACGCCGAGATTGCAGAACTCCTTGGTGTGCCTCGGGGAGCTTCGGTGCTGCGCATTCGCCAGATTATCTATTCAACCAAGGGCAAGGCTACAATTTATGCAGTCGGTTTCTACCGCTCCGAGCGCCACACGCTGTTTATCCGGCGTTTCCGCTAGAGCGATGCAGCCACCCGCCCGTGAAAAGAGGCCCCGATGCGACTCGTAGTTGCCATGGTTCTCGCCAGTCTTGCAGCGTCGCTGGCGCCCAATCAGACAACGCCGGCGCATAACCGGGCCCTTGGGTTTGTAAACACTGGGTTCGTCAACACCCTGATGCCGCAACCGTCGCATCTTTCTGCGCAGGAAGGGCGGCTGATCCTCTCGTCGTCATTGGTTGTCATCGCGGACCATTATACGGACGCGCGTCTCGACGCCGCCATAATGCGCAGCCTTGGTCGAATCAAGACACAAACCGGTATTTCAATTTCAGCATCTCCGTCAGCCGCCGCGTCCGGAGCGCTGACCGTCAGTGTTGATGGACCCGGACAAGCTATCCAGTCGGTCGACGAAGACGAGTCTTACTCCCTCGATGTCAGTCCGTCAGGTGTGCGTCTCCATGCCGCTACGGTGGCGGGGGCCATGCATGGGCTCGAGACTCTGCAACAGTTGGTACAGGCGGATGCAACGGGTTATTTCCTTCCCGCCGTGTCGGTTCAAGACACCCCACGTTTTCGCTGGCGCGGCCTTATGATCGACTGCGGCCGCCACTTCATGCCGGTTGAGGTTCTTAAGCGGACGCTCGACGGAATGGCCGCCGTTAAGCTTAACGTCTTCCATTGGCATCTGAGCGAAGACCAGGGCTTTCGGATCGAGAGCCGAGCCTTCCCGCGGCTTACTGAGCTGGGCTCTGACGGACTTTTCTATACTCAGGAGCAGGCCCGCGAAATTGTTGCCTATGCGCGCGACCGGGGCATCCGGGTCGTGCCTGAGTTCGACATGCCGGGACACACCAGCGCATGGTTCGTGGGATATCCCGATCTCGCGAGTGCTCCCGGTCCCTTCCACATCGAGCGGGAGTTTGGAGTCTTCGATCCAGTGATGGATCCTACGCGCGAAAGTACCTACAAGTTTCTCGATACATTTGTCACAGAGATGGCGGCCATCTTCCCCGACCACTTCATGCACATCGGAGGAGACGAGAACAACGGCGTCGAATGGAAGGCCAATGCGCGCATCCAGGCTTTCATGCGCGAACACAATCTCCAGGACAAAGCCGCCGTGCAAAATTACTTCAACCAGCGTCTCCTAAAAATTCTCGAGAAGCACGGCAAGCACATGGTTGGCTGGGACGAAATTCTTACGCCTGATCTGCCGAAGGACGTTGTCGTTCAGAGTTGGAGAGGTTTCGATTCACTCTCCGCCGGAGCGAAAGCTGGATACAGCAGTATTCTCTCCGCCGGCTATTACCTGAATCTAATGAGCACCGCCGCCGCCCACTACGTGGTGGACCCTCTGCCGCAAGCGAGCGGCCTGAGCCCGGAGGAGCAAGCGCGCATTCTCGGCGGCGAGGCGTGCATGTGGACTGAGCAGACCACTCCACGAGACATCGACTCTCGCGTCTGGCCTCGCGCCGCAGCCGTGGCCGAGCGCCTCTGGTCGCCGGGCGAAGTGTCCAATGTGGACGACATGTACCGCCGTCTCACCGTTGAGTCGCTGCGGCTGGAAGCTCTTGGTTCGACGCACATCTCCCAAGTGGAAGCCAGCCTGCGCGCCTTAGCCGGAACCGAACAGATCGATCCGCTTTATACCCTCGCGTCGGTGCTCGAGCCTGTTGCCTTCCATGAGCGCGCACATATGCAGCACCCGAATCAACTCACACCGCTCAATCAACTCGTAGACGCTCTTCCAGCCGATCCTCCATCGCGCCACAATTTCGAAATGCTCGTAAGCACCTATCTGCAGGACCCCGCAACTCAATCGCAGAAAGAAGCCGAACTTGCCGGTAACTTCAAAGCCTGGGTCGCGGCAGAACCTGGAATCCTGCGCTTGATGGCTGGCTCGCCGATGCTCGCACAGGCAGAACCTCGAGCTCAGCAACTCACCGTACTGGGCACGATAGGCCTCGAGGCGGTGTCTCATCTGTCATCCGGAGTGCCTGCGACTGCCGGTTGGAAGGCTCAGCAACTAGCTCTCTTAGACGAAGCCGAAAAACCGCAAGCGCTGGTGCGTTTCACGGTTATCAAGCCCTTGCGCGAGCTGGTCAGCGCGGTTCCCGAATGGCCCAACAAATAATCGATACGCAAAAATTAGGGCAAGCTGGCTTCTCAGCCAGCTTGCCCGTTCTTCATTTTCTTTGCCGAGGTCCTATAACTAACGCCCTAGCCCGGCAGCCAAGGTTTTTACCATCGTTCCGTTCGCGTCATCGTCTTTCACTGCCCAGACATACGCGCCGCCTAGACCTCCCGGGACCTTCAGGTTGATATAGATCGTCTTCAAAAACACCGTGAAGGGATCGTCGTATGTGTAAAAGGTCCCGCTGGTTTTGTCGTAGAGCGATACGGCGACTCTTTGCGGATCGAAGTAGTTGCTGTAACCATTCGAGGTGAGCGTGGAGAGCGTCGAATAGGTGAGAAGTCCTGGCGTCAACAGTGTGTCGCAGCCCGCCGTATCACCGCTCAGGTCCGTACACACCGCTGTTCCGTTCGCCAAGAGCACTGGGGAAGGGGCGGTTGAGTTCTGGTACAAGCCATGGTTCTTGTTAGGGACGCCAGTCCAGCCAGCGCCGTAAAGAGGCATGCCCATGGTGTACTTATGCGGCGGCACACCGGCCTTGAGATATGCATTCACAGTGTCGTCAATGTCGAGATCCTGGCCAAACAGCGGATCCTGGCGGGAATCAAATAGTGGCGATGCGTCATTGGTTTGCGTGACCCATGAGCCGGAATAGTTGTAGCCATCAATCGTGATGAAATCAACCTGCGCGGCGGCTTTACGCAGATCGATGTTGACATAGTTCTGCGAGCCCGCGGGTCCATCGAATGACAAGGTATATTGCTTGCCCGTCGTTTTGCTCAGGGCGTTCAGTTGGTTGCGGAACTCCTGCAGCAGGGCTGTAAAGTTCTGGGTGTCGGTCGCTGTGGGGAATTCCCAATCGATATTGAAACCGTCAAACAATCCTGGAGCAGTGACGCCGGCGGCGATGTTCCCGCTGACAAACATATCGATGCAGGAAGCGGCAAGTGCTTGGCGTCCGGCGGCGGTGCTGGCGGCGGTGACGAAGGCCGCAGTATTCGTAGCCGACGCTCCTCCCAAAGACATCAGCACTTTCAGGTTGGGATGGAGTGCCTTGAGTTGTTGAATGGCCGCAAAATTTCCGTAGAGTGGCCCAGGGTAAGCGGTACCGTTCACGCTGGGCAGGTATGGAGATTGATAGTCAGCCCAGGTATCGGCAATGGCGCATGCCGGCGCGGGAGTCGTCGTTACATTGCCGAAAGCGTAGATGAGGTGCGTCAGTTTATCAGCCACGCCATTCTGCTGCAGGTTCGCAATGTTGTAGCCGGCGTAATAGATACTCCACTCTTCGAAGTATCCTCCGACAATCTTGCCTTGATTGTTGTTTTGTGCGAATGAGGGAGAGATCCCTGCAACGACGGCCAACAAAGTAAGTAAAGCCATCCGGAGCGGGCGCGGCTGGAAATGAGTTGACATGGCAACTGCCTCCAAAATCTGTAGAGTACGAACCGCCGGAGTATAGAGCTATATAGCGGAAGTTGCAATGCCTTATTTTTGAGGCAGGATACTCTGGACGATCGCCGGCCGTCGGCCACTGCGCGCCGTTCAAAACGAAACGCAGAACAGAAATTAAAAGCAGGCCGACTTACATGTCGGCCTGCCTTTGTTGTTATTCCTGGTGCAGTCTCTACGGATTGAGATCACCAGCAATGGCTTTGGTCAGGTCTCCATTCGGGTCGTCGTCTTTAATGGCCCAAACGTAGCCGCCGGCGAAGCCGTTGGATTTGATGAAGTTCACTTTACATTGCACCGACTCAGCATTGTCGTAGCTGAATGCGGTGGACGTGGTTGAGTTGAACATACGGGCCGCGCAGCGAGTTGAGTCATAGCTGGGCGTGAAGCCGTTGTTCAGCAGGTTTACGATTGTCCCGTAGGTCGCCAGTCCGTCCGTCAACAGGAAATCGCATCCCGCAACTGGACTGGACTGGTTATCACCTGTCGAGCAATTCCCCACACCATTGGCATTGGGAACCGGAGAAGTTCCGTTTGGAGTGAGAGCTCCAGTCGGATCCGTAACTCCGGTTGCGTTCTGATACATTCCGCCATTGGCTGAGGTCAGGCCTCCGGCCCAACCCGCACCATTGAGCGGGAAACCCATGGTGTACTTGGCCGGCGGCGCACCTTGCGACATGTAGTACTGCACGGTAGCGTCGATATCGTCAGCAGGTTTTCCGTACAGCGGATTGGCGGGTTCGTCGTACAGCGCCGAGGCGTCATTCGTCGCGTTGGACCAGTCTCCGGCGTAGTTATAGCCGTCGACATTCATATAATTCAACTCCGCGGCGACTGCTGCGATGTTGATGGTGTCGTAACCGCCATCGTTGCCCGAGTCTGCAGCCGCGCCCGGGGTTGATGGGCCGGCAGCCAAATCAGCCAGCAACTGATACGTTTTTCCGGTGGTTCCGGTCAACGTAGTCAGTTCGTTGCGGAATTCGGTCAACAACGCGGTGAAGTTGGCCGTATCGCTTGCGTTGGGGAACTCCCAGTCGAGATCGATGCCATCGAAGAGAGTGCCGCTGGAAACACCCGAGGCGATATTGCCCTGGATGAACATGTTGATGCAGGAGCCGACAAAGGCCTGACGTTGCGCCTCTGTGCTGGCTGCCTCGTCGAAGAGCTGGTTGTAGGTGGGAGGATTCCATCCTCCGATTGAGATCAATACTTTCAGGTTGGGGTTGAGCTGCTTGAGTTGTGCGAGCGCCCCGAAGTTCCCCTGCAGCGGAGCCGTAGCTGGAGTAGCACCAGTCACCTGTGGGACGACTTTCTGGTAATCGGCATAGGAGTCAGCAAGCGCGCAATTCACGTTGCTTCCGTTCGCGACCGGTTTGGCAAAGGCATAAATGAGGTGGGTGAGGACGCCGGCCACACCATTCGTCTGCAGTTGCGCAGGGTTGTAGTTGGCGTAGTAAGTGCTCCACTCTTCATACCATCCGCCCACGAACAGATTGGTGAGCGCGGTTGTTGTCACGCTGACGGCCGAACTGGCGCCAGACGTGCCGGCATAGTCCGTTGCTTCAACCGTAAAGCTGTAGTTGGTTGAAGGCGAAAGGTTGCCAGGTGTATAGGACGTGGTGGTTGTAGTTCCGACCGCAGTCCCTCCCTGCAACACGGTGTAGTTGGTGATGGTGCAGCCGCTCGGAGGAGTGACCGCATTCCAACTGAGGTTGGTGCTGGAATCGGTCGTGCCGGAGGCCGCCAATCCCGTTGGAGCGCTTGGCTTGGTGGTGCATGAACTCGCCAGAGTCGTCACATTCACAGCCGAACTCGCAGCTGATGTGCCGGCTGCATCTGTCGCCTCTACCGTAAAGGTGTAGGTAGTCGAGGGCGTGAGACCAGTCACGGCATCTGAGGTTGTAGTTGGGGTTGCGATCGAGGTTCCATTCTGCAGGACCTTGTAGCCAACACTGCATCCCGCGGGTGGAGTGACCGTGTTCCAACTCAGGTTTGTGCTGGATTGCGTGGTGCCCGAAGCCGCTAATCCAGTCGGAACGGCTGGTGCGGTCGAGCAAGTCGAACATGACCCGGTTGCGGTCCAAGGTTCGCCGCTGCCAGCTCCGCCGCTGTTGGTCGCCGGACTCTGGTTCTGCGTCCAGAAATTGGCAACGTAGTTTTCACCATTCAGGCTCGCCGTCATGCCTGCGGTGTAGACCGCAGTGGCACTCCAGGCTGTGGCGCATGAGCCGCCACCGCCGCTGGCGAGCGTCGTCACATTTACAGCGCCGCTTGCGGGTGAGGTACCGGCAGCGTCCGTCGCTTCCACAGTGAAGCTGTAAGCGGTCGATGCCGCAAGTCCACTCACGGCAAACGAAGTGCCGCTTGCGGTTCCAATGGAGGTTCCGTTCTGCAACACGGTGTAACTGCTGATAGTGCAGTTCGCGGGAGCAGTGTCCGCCGTCCAGCTCAGGTTCGTGCCGGAGCTTGTTGTACCAGAGGCCGCCAATCCCGTCGGCGCATTGGGCTTGGTTGTGCACGAGTTCGCCAGTGTGGTCACATTCACGGCTGAACTTGCGGCTGACGTACCGTTAGCGTCCGTCGCCTTGACCGTGAAGGTGTAAGCGGTCGATGCCGCAAGTCCGCTGACGGCGAACGATGTGCCGCTTGCGGTCCCAATCGAGGTTCCATTCTGCAGTACCGTGTAGCTACTGATCGTGCAGTTTGTGGGAGGAGTGTCAGCTGTCCAGCTCAGGTTTGTGCCGGAGCTGGTTGTGCCAGACGCCGCCAGTCCAGTGGGCGCGCTGGGCGTGGTCGTACAACTGCCGCCGCTTCCGCCCGTTCCGCTGAGAGCAGATGTCTGCGGACCATTTGTAGCGCTGTCGGTCACTGTCAGCGTGCCGATGGCCGCGCCTGAAGAGGTTGGGTAGAAATACACATAGATTGGACACGAGCCGTTGGCGGCCACCGATGATCCGCAATTGCTGGATACGACGAATGGGCCGCTGACGGCGACGTTACTGATGCTTAGGGCAGAGCTGGCACTGTTGGAGAGTGTAAAGGTATACCACGCGGTACCTGTGCCTACCGGGGTGCTCCCGAAGTTATAGCTCGATGGGCTGAGAGTGACTGTCGCTTGCGCCAATAGCGAAACCGACATCAAGACGCAGAGGAGGGAAAGGGAGAGTAAAGCACGCTTCATTGTGGCTCCTTCATTCGGGGACGCGTACCAGCGCAGTCCGCCGCGGTTGGGTGATTAAAGGAAACGGGCCCATGCGCTAGTCGCATCGAGCTCTGTGTGGCGAGAGTTGGTTATATCCAGCACTTGTGAGATCCCGGGAGCAGTGATTTATCGATCGCGATATCTTGCACATCTGCGAGGAACAAAGTTTTCGGCGAATCTACAATGTTTCAAACTGCTCTATAGCATTCGCGGAAGAAGCGTACTCCCCTCGCTCGGCCCAATCAGGAAACTTTTTTCTTGTTGCGCGATCCGAACTACAAATTATTCAGTAACCCGCTAAGCGCTAGAAAGTGTGGGGCATGCTGGGTGCGACGACGTTTGTTTCAGAAGATGCGAAAACCGCGATTCCGGCGCGATCTTGTTACGGAAAACGAAATTGGTGTGGCAGGCGGCGCTGGAACTACACGGAGTAGGTTCACCAGGCGAGCGGCAAAGTATTTTTTTCAGTTGATTCTGACAGAGGTGATCTATTTAAGCCCGGCCGCAATCGCCTTGGTCAAAGATCCGCTGGCATCGTCGTCATTCAGCGCCCAGACGTAGGCGCCGCCAAGCTTCTTCTTCTTGATGTAAGCCGTCTTCGCTACCACTGCTGCGGGATTGTCATAGGTATAAAAAGTCCCGGTCGCCGGATTGTAGAGTGTCGCTCCGATTCTCCCCGAATCGAACCAGGCCGTAAAACCGTGCTTATTCGTCAGTTTCTCAATGGTCGAGTAGGTAACAAATCCCGCGGTCAAGACAGTATCGCAACCGGGTGAAGCCGTGGCTTTATCCGTGTTCAGGCAGAGGCCTGATCCGTTGGCCAACGGAACCGGAGCAGGGGCAGTTGCGTTCTGGTACAAGCCATGATTCACGTTGGCGACGCCTGTCCAGCCGACGGCATACAGCGGCAAACCCATAGTGTACTTGGCCGCCGGCACACCCGCCCCGCGATAGGCTCTCACGGTCGCATCGATGTAGCGATCGTCGGCATAAACCGGGTCGGCGGCCGTGTCATACAGCGAGGACGACTCATTGGTTTGCTTGTCTTGCGGAGCGGCGTAGTCGTAACCGTCGATGGTAAGGAAATCCACCTGCACAGCGGCAGCCTTAAGGTCGATGTTGACATATTTTTTCGGATTCGCCGGCGAATCGAAAGTCAGCACATATTTCTTGCTCGTTGTTTTCGATAAAGCATTGAGCTGCGTTCGGAACTCTTTCAGCAGAGCGGTGAAGTTCTGCTTGTCTGCCGCGCCCGGAAACTCCCAATCGATATTGAAGCCGTCAAACAACCCGGGAGCCGTGACCCCTGGAGCGATGTTGCCCTTGACAAACATATCGATGCACGAAGAGGCGAGCGCGGAACGGCCAGCCGCGGTGGCTGCGGCGGTCACAAAGCCCGCAACATTGCCCGCCTGTCCACCCAAAGAGATCAGCACTTTCAGAGTGGGATGAAGCTCCTTAAGTTGCTGGATGGCGCCAAAATTCCCATAGAGGGGCGCGTTATAAGGCTTGCCGCTCACACTGGGAAGGCTCGAATTCTGGTAAGCGGCCACGGGATCGGCAATCGCACACGCCGGCGGAGAAGTCGGGGTCACATTGCCGAAAGCGTAGATCAAGTGCGTCAGTTCATCCGCCACGCCATTTTTTTGCAAATCAGCAATGTTGTAACCGGCATAATTGATGCCCCATTCCTCGAAGTAGCCTCCGAAAATCTTGCCGTCATAGCGCGCTTGTGCAAACGATTGAGAGACACATGCCGCGACAACCAACAAACTCGTCAAAGACGCTCGGAGCAGGGACCGTATTAAAGATATCGCCATCGCAAACGCCTCCTGGAGTCGTGACTCGGAACGAGTGAATTGGGAAACTATTCTGATGTCAGCTCAAAACCTGATCGAGCAGTTGGCCGACTGCTCGCTTTGCTTCGAGTATGGAATAACGATGGTCCATAGCTCCGGCCAGATCGGTATTAGCAAATGCAATACGCCCAAATGGCGCACTGCGCAGGATTTCGCGAGCGGCAGGTTGGCCACCACTTCCAAAGAAGAACCCCGGTTGCGGACTGAGATAGGCGTGCCCCCAGCGATTCAGGATGATTCCAGCGATGTCCCGCCGCGCGTCAAAGGCCGCCCGCGCGAACATCTCGCTGAATTGCTCGCGGACTTGTCGTTCATAATCTCTGAAAGGCGTTGCCAGCATCTCGCCGCGGCCTCGGTTCCCCTGCTCTTCGGTTGAAGATCCGGGGTACGAGTACAAAACTTTCAAGCTGAGCACGATTGGGGAGTCTGGACCGATCGTTGGAGTTTCAACGCCCGTCAGCGCCAGCTTGCATACCTCCATGTAGTTGCCCAACCCTTCAAACCAGCGGCAACCGCTCATTCCTACCTTGTACAGGAACCGCCAATTTCTAACAGCAACGTTCACCATCATGCAGGGGGAACGGTAAAACCGAGCATATGCCTGGCGGTGCGCCTGCGGAAGATCCTTCACAATGTGTTTCGTAGTCCAGCATCCACCCGCCATCACAACCGAGCGTGCCTTAATCCGGTACAACTTACCTTTCTTTGAATATGCGATTGAAACTGTGTTGGCTTTGCCTGCTTCCCCGTCATGCTGGACATGGACGACAGTGGACGACAGGCGAATTCTCACTGCGCTTCCCGGCGTGTCGAGAGCGGGAAAGTTCACGCGGTTCCGGCAGACTCCTTCCACGCTATGCGGACCATAGATCGCGGCGGGGAGCAGACCCTTCAACATCAATCTCGCAATTGTCGTGTTACCGCCTGGAAACATCTGATCAGAACCACCATCTTCTTCCGGCAACGGGTGAAGCGTTTCGAACGCATATTCTGAGTAGGCAGATAAAGCATCCGGTCCTAAGCCCGCGCCACCGCCCTCCACTGGCGAGAGGAACGTTCGAACGGTTTCGCGGCTAAGACCGAAACGCTCCATATAATGCTGTTCGAGCGTGATGGAATCGAGATACCGGGAAATCGCATCCCCTTCCACTTTAGGATGTTCAAACTTCGAGCCTCCCGCCTCTTCGCCCTTCAGCCAGCGCAGCCATTCGACTCGAGTTGCGTTCGATACGGGAGCGCCATCCAGGTTTTTTCCAAGAGGATCCGTCAACCACACTCCCGGTTTCTGATTGAACTTTCCTCCAAACCAGAACCCGTATTGGCCATGCTGCAAGCCGGTCGCCTGATAAGGAGTATTGGAGAGGGGGAACTCGGGCTGTGGCCCAGCCCAGCTTTGATATGTCAACCGCGGCGTTCGTAACCCGATGGACTCGTAGAATTTTGCCAGGAAGCTATGCGGGTATTGAATCTGATAGATGGCTGAGCCCTGGTGTGCGATCAGTCGCTTGCCTTCTACCAAAAACTCATTTTGCTTTGCCTCCCCGCCGAAGATGGGATGGTTTTCAACGATCAGGCATTTCATTCCCGAGCCCGCGCTGCGCTGGAAGAACAGTGCGGCAGCGAGTCCGCTGATTCCGCCGCCAATGATCACGCAGTCATAGATCTCCCCGGTATCGATGATGTTCTTGGGGAGCGGATCGTACACCCGGTCACGGATGGCATGACCGGCTTCGAGAACACTCAGAGTGTTGCCATTCGCATTGCCGTAGTCACCCACTCCACCGTAACCCGTGAAGTCATCGTTCTGAGCCAGTAACTCCGCGGGAGTGATACCCGCGAGCAACGCGGATCCAGAGGCCAACAGAGCGGAACCCAGAAAGTCGCGCCGCGTTATGCTCGTCTCCATACCCAGCGAGGCACCTTCTGCAACGGAGGATTTCGGATGAGAAGTCCGTGAAATGTTACGTTGACCTCGCTTTTTGCCTTTCAGTGTACACCGGGCGTAAAGAGTGCAGCCCGACTCCTGGGTGCGTAGCCGCTCCGAAAATGGCGGGCCATCAAGGTTGAAATGAAGCCATAATTAAGGCGGTTTAACTTTCCGGAGCGGCAACTAGGATCTTCAGGATCTCTCTGGCGAGATCGGCGGCCGGTTGACCTTCCATGTCGGTCAGCACAACGACGCCGGCACGGCGCTCCGGTACTATCTCAAAGACTGCGCTTGTGCCTTGCTGGCCGCCGATGTTACCCACGCTTGCGACCTCGTGATCTTTCACTTCGCTCCAACTCCAGCCGAGACCATACGTGTCTGTCGATCCATCGGAAGGCTTGAGTGGAGTCCACATCAGATCGCGCGTAGTACGGCGGACCAACTTGTCATTCAAAATGGCGACTTCGAATCTTGCCATGTCTTCAGCGGAAGAGAGCCAGCCTCCACCCGGGATTTTGTAGCTCGAGTCTAGGAAATCGGCATTGCGAACTGCACCCGACTCGGTCTTTTCATAAAACCGCGTGCGATAAGGGACAATGGCGAAACGGTTGTCTGTCTGCGTCTGTTCCATCTTCGCAGGCACGAGAAGACTTTGGCGTACGAAGTCGACGTATTTTGCGCCCGATGCGCCTTCGATCACACAGCCGATCAACGTATACCCATGAGTCGAGTAGCGGAATGACGTGCCGGGCTGGGCCACCAGCGGGTCATCCTTGAAGAAATTCAGTCCGGCCGAGATTGGATCATCGAAGTGTTTCGTGTTCCCGACTTCGGGAATCATCCTGCGAGTTGGATTTGTAGTGGCGAATCCCACCAAGGTGCCCAAGCACTTGGCGAGTGGATATGGGCCACGGCTTTTGAGGAAACGAAGGGCAATAGTTTTGCACGGGGGCGTCAAGATCGAGACGTCCGCGATCCCAGAGTTGCATGGCAACTGTGCTGGTGAAGGATTTGGAAATTGAGCCCAGTCGGAAAAGAGTGTGTTCGCTGGCCGGAACGTTATTCTCAAGATCGGCAAAGCCAAAGCCCTGAGCCCACTCGTACTCTCCATTTTCGACGACGGCCACCGACATACCGGGGACATGGGTAGAAGCCATGAATCTGGAGACGGCGGCACCGATCTTTTCGAGTTTGCTGGAAGAAAGTTTGCCATTCTGCGCTTCGCAAACTGCGGAGCACAGTGCGATCAGGATAGCGAGCTGAAGCCAGGTGGAGAGGAACATGCGGGATAATTGAGCCGTGTTTGGTTTCATAATAATAGATACGCAGAGTTTCTCTGGGCGTATTGCAGGCTCACCTTGCCGGTGTAAGCGTGATGTCCCGGAAAGCCACGTGTCCGGCCTCACTGCCCTGTAGATAAATCGGTCCGGGTAGTGCTTCGTGGCTATCTAAAGCGCCGCCTGTGATGCCCGGAATCTCCTGTTTGTCAATAATGGTCTGACCGTTTTGCACAACGGTGACCACTCGTCCAACCAGCGTGATGTCGTAGGTCTGCCACTCTCCTGGTCTGCGCGGCTGTTCCGGCGACGGGGCCAGGAAGCCATAGATGCCTCCTGTACGCATCGTCGGTCCTTCGGGCTCGGGGTCGTCTTCAATCTGAAGTTCGTACCGGCCACGGAGATAGATGCCGCTATTCGATCCTGGCGCGCAATTGAATTCAACGTGTAATTTGAAATCCTTAAACTTAGCGTCAGTAGTAAGCTCAGGGCCATGCCCGGGACTGACCAGCGTTCCGTTTTCGACCTTCCAGGTCACAGTTGACGCCGGATCGCTCATCCTCCACCCGCTCAGATCCTTGCCGCTGAATAACTGCACCGGCATCCCCCACTTTGGATCGCTCATTCTCTTCAGAGACGGCGCTCTCTCGCCGGTCCATTGCCACGGAGTCCCATCGGGCCCGGTCGTAGTTCCCACCAGCATGTTCCCCGATAGCTTGCCCTCAAAAACCATGTCGTCTTTCCTTTCTTCCTCCTCCTTAGGAGAAATGAAGGTGACGATGCCATTTGAGAGCTCAATTCTTGGGAGCGGCCGGGCGTGTCCCCAACGGCTCGCCATTCGAGCCTTGAGCTGCCCACTCTCCTGGGTTATCTCCAACCACGAGGGAGCTTCGCGAATCGGAGTTTTCAGGGTCAAGTCCCAACGCCCCAGATAATCCTGAACCGACGCAGTTGTGTCCGCAGCGTTCTTGGGCTCGGAATATAACGATAGAGAAAGGATCAGGATCAGCGTTGTTTGCGCGAACAGTCTTAGATTTGCCATAACGTGCCCTCGGCATGGGATTGTAATTGATCTGCCCTCGCACGTTCGGATCGAACCACGATCGGGTTCGTTTTAGGATTCCTCAGTCGGACCACTAGCACCAAACCACGACCCAAGGCCTCCAAACTAGCAAGCCGATGCTCTTTCGAGAGTCAAAATGAAGAGGGAAGCGGAAGGAACAGATCTGCCCGCAACGCGGGCGATTGTAAACTGGTACCATTTCCCAGAAGCCAGCACTGTTAGACTGGCAAAAACAATCATTGCGGCCGTAGGATAATGGCCCGTGACCTCTTCACTCAGAATTTCGCGCAGACGATTCATCCAGTCGGCCTCGACGATGACCGCGGGACTGGCGATTCCAGGCCACTTCTTGCTCGGTGTGCCTTCGGCCGCGGCCCCGGCGCAGCAGCCGCTGGAGCAGTTCGATTACGGCGATGTAGTGCTGGCAAGTAGTCTGCACGAAAAGCAACTGGAAGAGACTCATTCCGTGCTGATGGAGTTGAGCGACGACAGCCTGTTGAAGCCCTTCCGTCAGATGAGCGGCCAACCCGCCCCCGGCGGAGGCTTGGGTGGCTGGTATCACTACAATCCCGACTATCAGTGGGGTAAAGACGACGACGGCTTCGCTCCCAGCTGCACTTTTGGCCAATGGATTTCAGCACTCGCACGCATGTATGCCATCACGCGGGACCAGGCAACACGTGACAAAGTGATACGCCTGAACCGCTTATACGCTCAGACGATTTCAGGCGATTACTACGATAAGAATCGGTTCCCCACCTATTGCTACGACAAGCTGGTTTGCGGTCTGATCGATTCGCACCAATACGTTGGTGATCCCGATGCTTTCTCGATTCTTGAACGCACCACGGATGCCGCACTGCCACATTTTCCGAAGCGTGCCGTAGAGCATGGAAAAGAATGGCGGCCGAATAAGGACGAGAGCTGGACATGGGACGAATCCTACACAATTTCAGAAAATCTCTTTATGGCCTATCAGCGCGGAGCCGGGAAGCGATATCGTGAGCTGGGACAGCAGTATCTTTACGATGAATATTATGATCCATTAGCTGAAGGCCACAACGTGCTTGCCGGCAGACACGCATACAGCTACGTAAATTCGTTGAGCTCGGCGCTGCAAGCGTATCTGACTTTAGGAAGTGAGAAATACCTGCGTGCGGCCAGGAACGCTTTTGAGATGCTCTCGAGTCAAAGTTTTGCCACAGGTGGCTGGGGACCAGATGAAATGCTGCGTGCACCTGACAGTTCGGATGTTGCCGACAGCCTTACTGAGAGTCATAGCAGCTTTGAAACACCGTGTGGCTCGTATGCGCACTTCAAGCTGACGCGCTACCTGCTGCGCGTGACCCGCAACTCGCGCTACGGCGATAGTATGGAGCGCGTGATGTACAACACCGTTCTGGGTGCGAAGCCGTTGAAAGCCGACGGGCGCACCTTCTATTACTCCGACTACAACTTCAAGGGACGTAAGGTCTACTCGGACCATCAACACTGGGCGTGCTGCTCGGGTACGCTGCCGCAGGTCGCAGCCGACTATCGAATCAACACTTACTTCCGGGATTCGAGCGGTGTGTGGGTCAATTTGTACATCCCATCGACGCTGCGGTGGACGCAAGATGGTGCCCAAGTGGCGCTGACGCAAAAAGGTCTGTACCCGTTTGACGAAGTGGTGACCTTCGAGGTTGCGACATCCCAGGTTAGGGATTTCACCATCAATTTCCGGATTCCAGCATGGGCAACAGCGGCCTCGATTTCAGTGAACGGCCGCCGCGTCAAGGCACCACCAGTTCCTGGAAGTTTCTGGGCGCTTCATCGCCCATGGAGCTCTGGCGACCGCGTGGAACTGAATCTGCCGATGACGAGTCGGCTGGAAGCAGTCGATCCCCGGCATCCGCAGATCGTCGCGCTATTGCTTGGACCGCTGGTATTGTTTGCCGTCACCGACTTGCAGCCAGTTTTAACATCAGCGGACCTGCTGGCTGCCAGTCGAGTGGACCAGCGAAGCTGGCAGGTAAGAACCGCCCGTGCACCAATCAAGATGCTGCCCTTCACTGACATTGGGGACGAGCAATATACGACTTACTTGCGGGTCACGTAGACGCTGATATTGTTTGAAAAATCACAAGAGGCGAGCAGCCACAAGATGAGCAAGTTCTCGCGCCGTAGATTCCTGGAAATCGGTGCTGCTGCTGCGGGCGCATCTCTCGCGCCAAAAACCATGCTCCTGAATCCCACACCGCTTTTGGCCTCCGCACGTCCGGTTGCGGCCAGCGACCGGGTACGCTTCGGCATGATCGGCGTCGGCATGCAGGGGTCCCAACTTCTGGGTCAGTCGATCGAATTACCTGGAGTGGAATGCGTCGCAGCCTGCGATCTCTATAGCGGACGTCACACTCTGGCTCGTGAGATCACAAACCAGCCTGACCTTCCGGTCACCCGGCGCTATCACGAACTGCTGGCCAACAAAGACATCGACTGCCTTGTTGCGGCGGTGCCCGATCACTGGCACAAGCAGGTGGTCGTGGACGCGGTGAACTCAGGCAAAGACATCTACTGCGAAAAACCGATGTCGCACAGCGCCTCCGACGGCGTCGAGATGGTTGCGGCTGCGCAGAAAACCGGGCGCATCGTCCAGATCGGTTCGCAACGCGTGAGCTCTTTAATTTGCGCCAAGGGCAAGGAACTCGTCTCCCAGGGAATGTTGGGTGACCTGATGCTGGTCGAGGGATGGCTGGGGCGCAACGACCCCACGGGCGCTTGGGAATATCCTCCGCCCACCGACCTCTCGCCCGGCACGCTGGACTGGGACACCTGGCAGGGAACGGTCCCCAAGCGTTCGTTCGATCCCTACATCTTTGCCCGGTGGCGTTGCTGGAAGGAATACGGCACCGGTCTGGCGGGCGATCTTTTAGTGCATTTGATCAGCGGCATGATGTTCATGCTGGATATGAATGAAGCTCCCCGGCAAGCCATGGCGATCGGCGGAATCCGCCGCTGGAAGGATGGCCGCAACATGCCCGACGTGCAGGCCAGCCTCTTTTATTACGGCGATCTCCCGGTCTACATGCGGCTGAACCAAGGCACCGACATGCCCGAGACGTACCGCATTCAGGGTTCGAAGGGAATTCTTGAAGTCACGGAATTCGGGCTGAGCTTTACACCCCAAAGCGGCAAGGACTCGGGTCCCAGCTATTACGACGCGGGATTCCCCCGAGCAATGCGCAGCGCTTACGAGAAGGGGTGGCACGTGGAGAACGATCCGAAGTTGGGTCACGAGCCCATGCCAGAGACGGTGGCGTTTCGCGGTCCAGATTACGACGACATCAAGCCGCACCTCTGGAACTTCTTCGAGGCTGTACGTTCCCGCAAGCCGGTCGTGGAAGATGCTGTCTTCGGCCACCATGCGGCGCTGGCCTGCCACATGGCAAACGAATCTTATTTTCGCAAGACCGCCGTTTCGTGGGATGAGGCGTCCAAAAGCATCAAAGGCTGATCCGCAGGAGAAGGTGAGCACAGGATTCTTGCCTTCACCCTTCGTACCAGCGAATATCTGGTGAGTTTCGCCAAGGAGATCACAAAGTGATACCCAGGTTATTTTCGAGGTTAAAGCCGCATCGCACCCAACTTGTCTTTGGACTCAACCCAGGACTCAACCCATGCGCGCCCCGATTGATCGCAATTGGCATGCTTGTTCTTGCATGCCTGTTCTTGTTAGGTGCCGCATCTGCTCAGGCTTCTCCCAACCCCCTGAAAGACAAGAAATGGAGATTGACTTGGAGCGACGAATTCAACGGCCCCAACGGTTCCGGCGTAGACCCGTCGAAATGGGTTGTCGAGGTGGGCGGAAAAGATTGGGGAAACGAGGAATTGGAGTACTACACGAGTCGCCGCGAGAATGCATACATCCAGGATGGCAATTTGGTGATCAAGGCGCGACGGGAGAACTACACCGGAACCGAGGGTGTGAGCCGAAACTATACTTCAGCCAGGTTGAAGGCCGCGGGGAAATTCTCGCAGGCCAATGGCCGCTTTGAGGCGCGCATCAAACTGCCTGCCGGTCAAGGCATGTGGCCGGCCTTCTGGATGTTAGGCGACGACATCGAAAAAGCCGGCTGGCCGGCCTGTGGCGAGATCGACATCATGGAAAACATTGGAAAAGAACCGTCGACTGTACACGGCTCGATTCATGGACCGGGTTACACCGGAGCGGTTGGAATCGAAGCACCCTACGTCTTGCCCGAAAAACGGCGGTTTGCCGACGACTTTCATGTTTTCGCGCTCGAGTGGGAACCGGACGCGATTCGCTTCTATGTCGACGACGATCTCTACGTCACTCGCTCTCGATCTGATCTTCGTCCCGGCTGGAAGTGGGTATTCGATCACCCTTTTTTTCTGATACTTAATCTCGCGGTGGGAGGCGACTGGCCAGGAAATCCGGACGCCACTACAGTCTTCCCTCAAACTATGCTGGTGGATTATGTCCGGGTGTACCAGCGATCCAGTGAGTAGGATACGATCTTTTCTCTCTTGGTCGGTTCACTCCTTCCAGGCTAAGTACCAGTTCTCTTTGCCTGCGCCGGTGGAGGAACACCCAAAGCTGTTGCTACCTGGATTCCGATCGGCGATCCAAGCCCAGTGCATGCGTCCCATCCCGGACCCGCTGAATAGGCGCCATTATCGCCAGAGATAATGTCATTGAAATCCTCGGCCGTACTCGCGCTCTTGTAGAGCAATGGGTTGATAAACCCGGCGGGCTTTCCAATGCTCTGGTTGATGAGAGCGATTAGTCCAGCCCAAAGCGGAGCGACAGCACTTGTCCCACCAATTACGTCAGAGTTGCCATCGACAAGAGTAACGTAGCCGGTGGTCGGGTCGGCATCGCCGGCCACATCCGGCACGCCGCGACCAACATTGTGATTTGGATTGGCCGATGGAGGCACGCCGGCCCCACTCTGCCAACTGGGAAGAGGAAAGAAATCGCTGATGCCGCCCCCGGTTGCGCCTTCGTTATTTGTGAGTTCGTTCCACACAGTTTCGGCGGTAATAGTATTCCCCGAGGCGACCAACTCAGTGCCTCCACATGCCAGCACGTTAGGGCTCGATGCCGGGAAATCCACGTGATTCAGGCCATCGTCCACGCCATCAGTCGAGCCGTCGTCTCCGGCTGCCACGCAAACCGTTACGCCCATCGCGGCCGCGGACTGGAACGCTTCATCCATTGATGTCATAGCCTGCTGTGTCCAGGAGGATTCAGGGCCGCCCCAGCTAATGGAAACAACAGATGGGCTATTCGTGCTGTCATGTACGGCGGTTGTAATCGCGTTCAGAAAGCCTGCGTCGGTGTTCTCCGCAAAATAGACCACGATCTTTGCGGCGGGCGCGATTGACCCGGAGACTTCGATATCCAACATTACTTCGGCATCCGGGCCGTTCGGGTCTCCCGTGGGATTGTTGCTACCGTTCCCGACCGAAACGGCCGATACGGTGGGCGTCTCGGGCAGTTTGAGCTCACTCCAGTAATTGCTAAGATCTGTCGGGCTGTAACCGCCGCCCAATTCAATTAGCGCGATGCATTCTCCGGAGCCGTCTACGCTAGTGGGAAAGTTGTAAAGCGCGGCGACTTGAATGGGCGTGTAAGACAGGCCGGCAGCGGCACGGACGCCACCCCGTCCATGCCGCCTACGAAAATGCGGTTTGGCTTGTGGTCGATTATCCAGACCAAAGACACCTTCGACCACGTTCTGTAGTTCTGCAGGAAGGTGGACGGGGCCGGTGCGTCCGCGGTATCGGCCGCCTGGGTGTTCGTATTCCTTCAGTTCGATGCCAAAGGCCTCGTTCATGGCAGCAACCGTCCCGGAGAGAATGACGGTGCGGCGCGCCGGGCTCTTTTCCTTCACCAGGAGTTTGTGCTGGCGGGCAAATGCCTCGACGCGAGAAATGCTGTCAGGGTCTGCACCATGGCGTTGTTCGAATTCTTTGCGAGTCAGGATGGTACGTTCCTGAATCGGTTTCGTGAATTCAGCAGCGTTGACAATCGGCTTCTTCCCTGCGCGAGAGCGTAAACGGATGGTCACGTCCAGAGTTTCGTTGGGGTTAGCTGGGCCTATTTCTCGTGCACCTTCCAGCGGAGCACGTTCACTGCCGGCAAGTGGAAATTGATTCTTCGGAGTAGACATAGATCTCCTTTCAGTTCGGCTGAGTCCAGCGATGACGAGAGCAGGGCAGCATCACTACAGGAGTAGTATCGACGAAACTCCAACCCAAGAACAAGGACCCAACCCCTCCGCAATCGCCGAGTCGTGCGGGGCTGTCAGAATGGCCGGAAACTAACATCAGACAAACAACAACGCAAGCCGTTTCTCACGACGGTTAGGAAAAACGGCCAGAGACTGCCGGACTAGGTTTCCGTATGCCAAGCAAACCCGAGATGGAGACTTCGGTTGCCGACAAATGTTTTTTGACTTCGGATGGGCCGAGGTTCTTGCACCTGATAGTTCGAGCCCGAGTTCAGAGTTTGGGTACTAAACTCGAAGGGACGCTCGAACGCAATCGCCACCGCGAAATCCCCGGTTACTCTGGGTTGGACACGAAGAATCTTGCCGCGAGCGTCTAGTTGTGTGCCGGGTTGGGGCAGGTCGGCAACTCCAATGGCGACCTCTACCCTGGATCCCTCGGAAATCGGAATGGCGCTGGAAAGCAAAATACCACCGAGACTGATGTTCTCCGATCGAGCGTGTAGCTGCTTGTTGGCCAGGATGAGCGAAACAGGCAGATTCAGAGGGTAGCGAGTGTTGCGACGTTGCGGTTTGGGGGGGGAGTCCATTCGGAAACATTACGCCGAACCTTATTATCGCTGACAGGTAACGCTGGTGCGTTCGCACATGTGGAAAATGCTGGGCCTGGGCTCGGATTTAGGACAGTAATCTGTTACTGGCTAGTTCGCCGGAGGAGTTAAAGTCCAGGATGATTTCCCTACGCTCCATCCTCACACGACCGCCCACAAAGTCCGATGGCCCGGGTAAATTGCGATCTATCTCTTCATCGCCCTTTATTAATGGTTTGCACGGCATACAAAGAGCTGCGTGCGAGAACGAACAACGTGTGGCCGTCACGGCCCCCGAACAACAATTGCGACGGCCGTTCCGGAACGTCTATGGTATCGATCAGATGGCCTGACGGGTCGTATACAAAAATCTGACCGGCAGCAACATACACGTTGCCTTTGTCGTCCACCGCCACGCTTTCTCCGCCTCGTTCGGTAAAGAGCTTCAAGTCTGACAGCGTTCCATCGGGCTCGACTATCGCGGCGTAAGTCTTCTCGTCATTTTCGTCGGAAACATAGAAGGGCTGTCCAGCAACTGCAGGGGCGAAACCAAAGGCTCGCAGCGTGTTGTTCAGCTTCGAACCATAATAGAGGTCCCCGTTTACAAAGTCTGCTCCCGCGGGAAGGAACGCCGTCCCGTCCGGAGAGATGAACTGATAGGGCTGCGTTACAGCAATTGTCCCGAGAAAATCGTTTTCATTTCGCCAGTAGTCGACAGGTAAGACCGGCGTCAATCCCGGACGAGGAGAGGCTGGAACAGCGGGCAGCAGGGTAATATCGTCATCCTGCGCGGCCGGTTTGAACGAGTATACAGTTCCGTTTCCCGCATACGAGACCACGATCAAATCGCCGGACTTATCAAAAAACAGTTGAACTGGGTCCAGCGGGTTGTCGCGTACCTTCGAGAGTTGATGAGTTAGAGCTGACCAGCAATAGATTGTCTGCCATTTGGCGTCTACGAAATAGACATTCCCCGAGCTGTCGACAGCTCCGCCGGAAATATTGAAGAAACCACCAGCGAGTTTTTCAATGTTTGAGCCCTCAGCAAGGACATGCGAACGGGGCAGGGAATTAGCGGGAGGGGCGTTGCCGGAGACCGTCAACCAGGAGAATTCGCGCTGCCGTATTTCGATCTTGTGGGTTTCATCGTAAACCGTGTTGTCGAAGGACACCTTGCTGTCGCTGTAGCAATGGACGTTGCGGAGTTGTATGTTCCTGGAATTTGTAACCGTGATCGCGTAAGGGAAGGGCTGATAAGAGCTAACGACACGATACATGTGCAGGTTGGCGAAGGTGATGTTGCTCGAATCCCGGATGTCGAGCGGCAGGGCGAATCCGCCCTCACCTCGCTCCTCTTCCGTTTGCAGCGCATAGATCTGCCAGTTGGAAGCATGGTTCAAGACGACCTCGTTACGAACGTGATGCTCGCTCGAAAGTTCGTAAATTCTTCCTTCCGTGGAAGTATCCGAGATGTACAGGCCGGCTTGTGCGAACGTGCTGGGGGTCCAGATGTCGACGAAAGTGCCTCCGCCGGTGATCCACAGGCTCGGATACTCTCCGTCCCAGCGGCGATTCAGATTGGAATCGGCGGTATGGGTGTTGTTATAGATCTCGCGCCACATTCTTGAGCGCTCTGCTGCCGTGGCGTTTAGATCGACCGTGCCATGACCGCCCAGAAAGCGAACATCGTTCATCATCGAATCCTTGCCTGCCAGCCACTTCGCCGCCACCGCCCGCGGGTTGATGCCGTTGGTGTAGAGGCCGATGCCGGTCACGATGTTCGTCCCGTCTTTTGGGGTTTCAAGCAGCGGCTTGGGACCGCCAACGCCTTGAAAGGCTGGGGTTGAATCGGCCAGCAAGATTCGTGTGACGCTCGGATGCAGCCCGATGAGAACTGTATCCGGCCGGAGCGTGATGGTGTCCGTGACTCGATACTGGCCGGAGGGCAGATAAATCGCGCGGTATTGAGCGATGGCTTTTCTGAGTGCGTCGGTGTCATCGGTTGTGCCGTCACCCTTAGCCCCAAGGGAACGGATGTTGACCCACGTGTCGATCGGCGGCAGATTCAGCATGTCGGACTTAACTGGTTTTGGCAGCGCGCTCAGCGGCGCGGTTTCATAAACATCCTGAATCGCGGGTACAGCGCCAACGTCTTCATAGTGGAGTCCATGAGAAAAAGTCTTCACTTCATACATTTCCCCGAAACCTGCGATGCGCCTTCCGCTCTCGCGATATGCCGCAAAAACAGGTACCCGTCGACAGATGACGCCTTCCATATTGATCTCGGTGCGAGCGCTGTTCTCATTGCTGATAATTACAGCGGGGCCAGTCACGTTCTCCATGCGCCCGTCTTTCACCCACAGTTCGTCGGAGTATTCAGCATCGATGGAAATCGCCGTAGGGACATTTTTAAATTGCGGACGGATCAGAGTTAATCCAGCTTCGCGCTCCCGTATGGCAGCCTCGCGCTGGCCCTCGAAGGTTGCATCGATAATTGTGAATTGCCACCCAGGGGAGGGCTTCCGGGTCCAGATGCCATACTGGCCCCCGTAAAAATGCAGGTCCTGCGCGACGTTGCCACCATCATGAATTGCGGCGAGACCCGAGCCGATGTGAAAATCCATGTGAGCGAGAAAACAATGCTGGGCATAGTGCGCACGGATGCCCACAGCGCCGGGGTTTCCGTCTTGAATTTCAATATCGATATTGCTGATTGCGGAATAGAACGTGCCCGGGCTGGCATCCGGCGGAGGCACATTCGCGCTCGGGCGAGCGCCCGCGAAAAACAGCATATACGACTGCCCCTGCTGAAATCCCGGAGTGTTGGCAGCGAGCACAAAGGCGGGACGCCTAGCACCGAACCCGATCAACCGGATTCCGGGCCAGATATAGATGGTCCTGCTCAAACGGTAGCGGCCCGCGGGAACGAACAGGATGCCCTGATTGGTCTTCTCCTGAATCTGATCGATGGCTTGCTGTAAGACGGCGGAATCATCCGCGATTCCGTCGCCCTTCACCGCAAAATTCTCCTGCGTCAGGTAAATTGCTTTTGGATCATCCAGGCGGGCGGGGTAGTAAGAGCTGGCTAGCAGTGGAACGACCGATGAAAATATCGTCGCTGCAAGAAGTGTCTTCCTCATCGCGATGCTCTTTATAGCGAAGGTCTTCGACACGAAATCAATGAGATGAAACTAAATCCTGAAATTGCTGGTAGCACTCAACCGCCTCTTGGCCATCTCTCGACTATTTCTCGGGATTCGCATCGACGTTTTCGTCCACGGCCTCGTCCTGATGCAAATCGTGATAAATCTTCCGAAGCTTCTCCTTCATCTTGTTGTACTTTTGATACTCCTCGAGTTCGTGTTTCGCTTCGTCGGTGCGTCCCTCTTGTCGATAGACCGTACCCAGGCGGAAGTGAGCCAGGGCGCTGGTGGGGTCGAGTTGAATCGCATGCTCTAGGAGAGGCTCGGCTTTCTGCGGTTGATCCATCGCTATCAAAACCTTAGCCAAGCCGATGTTGGCTTCGGGATCGCCCGGTTGCAGCTTGACGGCCCGGCTATAACGCTCGAAAGCTTCCTTGAAATCGGATCGTTGAAAGGCGATCTCTCCCAGCCTGCATTCAGACTGTTCGTCAAAGGGATTGGCCTCCAGGGCTGCCTCGTATTCTTTCTCGGCTTCTTCCCGGCCCTCCGCTGTCGACAAAGTCCTGAGCATATCGGCGAGCTCAAAATGTAATCCGGGAAGCTTGGGGTCAATCTTGATCGCAGCCCGGTAGTGCTCAATGGCTTCCGCGGCATTCCCACGCTTCGCCAGTTCGTGCGCCAACGCTTGCTGCATGCGGGCGGAATTCGGATCCACAACCGACAAGCTCAGCAGAGACTCGTTGGCAAGATCGGAATAGATTCGATAAGCGGTGTAGAGAAGAGCTTCATTCGTCGGCTCGAGCTTTCGAAGCTCGCTCACGATAGCGGCCGCTTTATCCAGATCGCCAGTCCCGGAGTCGATTTCGATCAGCTCCATCCCCGTCTCAATCCGAATCTTCTCTTCCTGCACATTTGGGAACGCTTTTTCCAAGTCGGTGCGAGCCCGGCTGATGTCGCCTGTGCGTTTCTCCGCGATGCCCAGAAGAGATTGCGTCTTCCACAAGGTCGGCCGCAGTTTCAGCGCAGCGCGAAGCTGTGGCATCGCATTCGTATAATCGCCCTGAAAGAACAGCACCGTTCCGAGGTTGCCGCGGGCATCTACGTTGTTCGGGTCAAGTGCAACAATAGCTCTAAATTCGGGCACCGCCAGATCGGGTCTGTTCTCTTTCAGGTATTCCGCAGCCTGACGGTTGTGGGATTCAATCTGCTGCTGCCGGCTAGGGCTGGATTGAGAGAAGCACGCCGACAACCCGAGACCTAGAACCACCCAAAATAAGCCAGCGAACTCTCCTATGAACCCTCTTATCCTCATGTCACGATTGTACGGTGGACGAATCGTGTCTCAGCATCTCGATTGTCTGCCGAAAAAAAAGAAGGACGGCGGCATGCCGCCGTCCTTCTTTGTTACGCGAGCGCCGTTAGAAGAATAGCCGCGCGCCCAGTTGGATCGTACGTGGCCCATTCGCGAGGCTCGAGATAGTGCCCACGTTCGAACCATTCATGTCATTGTTCGGTAGTGCGAAGCTCGGATGGTTAAAGACGTTAACGAAGTTTCCGGTAAGTGTGAACCCAGCTCGTTCCTTGTAATGCCACGTCTTCGCCAGAGCCAGGTTAACATCAGACAGTTTTGGCCCGAAGAGCGTGTTTCTGCGTCCATACCCGAACGCCCCGTTGCCCTGCTCGGTTGGGGTCTCAAAGGCCGCAGTGTTGAACCAGCAGCTCACGGAGTGTACCGCCGAGCCATTGGCGCAGCTGCCTGACTTGGGGGAGATACCTGCAACCGGGTTGGCATACACATTGCCAGCCTGCGAATAGTCGTTAACACCGCCGTCCAACACCGTGAACGGAGTGCCGTCCTGGTAGATGAACGTCCCTGACAAGCGCCATCCGCCAAGCACACCGTCGAGGATAGCATTGTTGTTCATATAGGGCTTGCCCATGCCAAACGGCAGTTCGTATACCGCGGTCCCTTTGAGCGCTTGCGGGATGTCGAAGTTCGAGTTGCCGTAGTTGGAGGAGGGATTGTTTCCGAGTTGCCAAACCTGTTGCCCGGCGGTACTGCCCCATCCGGCCGAGTCCTGGTCATCCAGCATATGCGACCAGGCATAGTTGACATCGAAGGTCAGCCCGTAGGAATAACGCTTCCGAACGTCGAGTTGCAACGAACCGTAGTTGGAGATGCCGTTGAAGTTTGAGCCGGAAAGGGCTCCAAACGCCGGATATGGACGCTCGCAAGTACTGGGGCTAGCGGCGATTGATGCGGGTGTTGCCCCGTTACAGGCCGATATATCGTTCGAGTTCAGCAGGGCCGGGTTGGTGATTTGGTTCAGGTCGGTGAGGTATTGCAGATTCGTCGCGTGGCTGCCAACGTAAGCGGCCGACACCGCAAAGTCCCTCGCGAACTGGTGCTCGACGGCGAGGTTCCATTCCCAGATCTCTCCCGGCTTGATGTTATAGGGTTCGTAAGGTGGACTAAAGACAGGATTGGTGGTGTAGGAGGCCGGGTTCTTCGAGCCCTGAATGTAAGGCAGGGCGTTGGCCATCATCGCAGCGCTCGAGCTTAAATAGAGCGGGGTAGTGTTGCCGGTGCCGGAAATCCAGCCCGTGTCCCCGGCGGCGCTGAGAGGGTCGCTGATGTTGCCCTGAGAGGTAGCGCCGAAGCCCATTTGCGCACCGCCCTCACCACCATAGAGATCCATGCTGTAGTTGTAGGCGTAGAACCCTACACCGCCTCGGATGACGGTGTCATTCTTGACCGACCAGGCAAAGCCTAACCGAGGGAGGAAGAGGTCCCAAACCGGCTTCTGCAAAGTCGTTCGGTTATCCTGTGGGGAAATCCATATCGAGCCCAGGGTGCCCGCGAAGGGGCCGGTGGTATTGACGAGATTCTGGTCGAAATCGCCGAGCTTATTCTGTACCTCGCTCATGCCCGTGTTCCCCTCCCAGCGCAAGCCGAGGTTGACGGTGAGGTTGGGCTTGACTTTCCAGTCGTCTTGAACGAAGGCCTGCGGACTCTTCAGCCGCATGCCCGTCAGGCCCTGATTGTTCGCGGCCCAGCCCTGGACGTTGCCGAGCAGGTAATCCCCGAAGCCCGACCCCGCGGTTCCAGTATTCAGCGTGCAAGTTGCCGGCGGGCCCGCCGTGCAGGAAGTGCCTGCAGTGTATTGTCCAGTAAAGTTGTAGTTGCCGGCGCTGTTGGAGCCCCAAGCCGTGGTGTTGCCCTCGGCCATCAACACCTCAACCCCGAAATGCAGAACGTGCCTGCCCTTGACCAGCGTCACCATATCGGAGGGGTCATACGAGTTCTCGATGTAAATGGCGTCCGTGGCGGGCGACAAGACGCTTACCGCGCTCGGGCCGCCGAATCCACCATAAATGCTTGAGTTGCCGATGAAGGGGAGTTGGTTAAAATGGGTATCTTGCAGGCCAAATGCCGTCGCGGGGTTCAACCCGATGGACTGGGATTGGAACCAGTTGCCTTGCTTGGTATAACCCATCCGGATTTCGTTCACGATCGTCGGCGTGATCGTCCACACGTCGCTGATCTGCGTGTTCCAACCGTCCACGTCCCCGCTACCGCAATCCAGCGGGCAGTTGAACAACCCGTTGTCGACCCCGGGGTTATCCTTCTGGCTAATCGAGAAGTTGATGCGGTTGTTGTGGCTCAGGTCGTAGTCCAACCGCCCAAAATACCGGTGAACCGGGGCGGGATTGGTATGCGCGAGGTAGAGATTATTTGTACACTCGTTCTGGAGCGGGGCGGCCAGGCATGTTCCTACCCCTTGCGGTGCGGTGGGCCAGCCATACTTGGAAGTCATAATGGCCAAGGCCACAGGGTCCATCCGGCTGGGCGCGCCGCCGCAGTTGGTGCCATTCGGAATCATGTTGAGGCCGCCGCATTCGCTGGCGAAAGTGGCGCGAGTAAGAGTCGCGCCCGACCCGGTTGTGGTGAGCGGGTCATAAATCGGGTACATGCCGGTGAAATCACCCGCCTCCATGGCGGCCGTAGGAACGGTAACAAAGCCGTTCGACGCGCTGTTATTGACGATCCTGTCTATGTCGAAGAAGAAAAATAGCTTGTTCTTGATAATAGGCCCGCCGACCGAGGCGCCAAACTGGTCGTACCGTAAATACGGCACTTGCGACGCTATGTTAGGAATTTCCGGGCCCGAGGGGTTCAGGGGGTTTGTAACCGTCTTAGGCTGCTGATCATTGAAATAGCTGTTGGCGTTTAGAAAGTTCTGCGAGAAATACTCATAACCGGACCCATGCCAACCGTTGGTTCCACTCTTGCTGATCTGGTTGAACATGACGCCGCCCATGCCGTATTGCGCCGAGAAGGAAGAGGTGTTGATCTGAACCTCCTGAACAGTCTCGAAGATCTCATCGTCGTTGTTGTAGCTCGCCGGCAGTAAGGTGCTGGCCCCGTCCTGAAGGAAGTTGCCGAAGTTCGGCAGGTTGCCGTTGATGGAAACCGCGTCACCGGCATTCCAGGCGCCCCCGGCCTGCGAGACCCGCCCGTTCGTAGTGCCTCCAGCGCCCGGCAGGTAAATGTTGAAAGCAGCCCAGTCTGCGCCCGTGATGCCGCCCCCCGACTGGGGCAGTTCAGTCATGGTCTTGGCAGTCATAATGTAACCCTGCTGGCCGGTTTCGGTCTCCACGAGCGGCGCGCCCCCGGCTTCCACCGTCACCGTCTC
>Ga0209420_1000120_pt1 | contig 47986 bp, 46 predicted proteins | sample BlaSpr_A8_OM1_O1_FD_187972 | JGI IMG/M metagenome (GOLD analysis project Ga0209420, IMG submission 187972) | Forest soil microbial communities from Thunder Bay, Ontario, Canada - Black Spruce, Ontario site 2_A8_OM1_O1 (SPAdes) (version 2) | ecosystem: Environmental > Terrestrial > Soil > Boreal... | reverse complement strand
GGGTGAACCCACATCGTCGCGCCCCTAAGTCCTTTGCTTCACGGATTTTAGTATCTAAGTTCTTTGACATCCTGATTTTACCGGGAATTTCCTGCCAACTCGATAATTCCACTAGACCCCAGGGGGGAGGGGGTATCGAGAAGACACTCCGAAAGCGCACGCAAAGTGACTCCGAATCAACCAACCTCGTTGAGTTTATTTTGAAGAGGAATTCACAGGGTAGGCCAATCGACCGAGGCACTCTTTTTCGTTGCGGCCCCGCTGCCTTTTGATATAGTTCCCCCCTACCATGGCGCCTCCCGCTGCTGACGAAACAATGCCTCCCGGCTCGACCGTGTCTCCACCTCTAACCAGAAATCAGATTCGCGGCTTCTGGGCATCCTGGGGAGGTTGGACGCTGGACGGCATGGACTCGGTGGTTTACGCACTCGTGCTGGTGCCGGCTTTGCGCGATTTGCTGCCTCGCTCCGGCATCGTTGCCAGCAAAGGCAATATCGGCTACTACGGATCTTTGTCGTTCGCCTTGTTCCTGATCGGCTGGGGGCTCGCCTTCTTATGGGGTCCAATCGGAGACCGGTTCGGCCGCGTTCGCACGCTAATGTTGACCATCGTTTGGTATTCGGTGTTCACATTCTTGAGCGCCTTCGTCACCAGCGTTTGGCAGCTCGCGATTCTGCGTCTCCTCGCCGGCATCGGCATTGGCGGTGAGTGGGCCATGGGCGGTACTTTCGTAGCCGAAGAATGGCCCGAGCATCGCCGCCGCATGGGCGCCGGGTTCATGCACACCGGCTACTACGTCGGGTTTTTTCTCGCGGCGCTGGCGAATTACGCCATCGGCAGCCACTATGGCTGGCGTGCCATGTTCATTGTCGGTGGCGTGCCGGCGCTCTTATTAGCATGGATTCGCCACGGGGTGGTCGAGCCCGCTGCCTGGAAAAAGAAAGAGAGCGTGGTCCGGTCGTGGGCGGTATGGCGTCCGTTCTCGGCGTTATTTTCGTCCACCTTGCGCCAACGCACGATTGTGAACGCCTGGCTGATGCTGGCTTCGATCTGCGGCTTGTGGGCCGGGACGGTCTACGTCCCTGCCGCGATTACCGCCCTGGCCGAAGCGGGTGGCCGCATTGGTCCGCAGGCCGCGCAATTGGCTTCGTGGGGTACCATGCTGGTTTCGTTCGCTACGATTCTCGGCTGCCTCGCGATGCCATCGCTGGCCGAGCGCCTCGGACGGCGCGGAGCTCTCGCCTTCTTTTTCGTTCTCATGATGGTGTTCATCGCGCTCACCTTCGGCAAGGTTTTCTATCTTGGACCGAGCGCACTCCCCATGTTTTTTGTCTGCTTGTTCTTCCTGGGGTTAGGTGGAGCGAACTTCGCGGTATATACGCTCTGGCTGCCTGAGCAATATCCCACGGAATGCCGCGCCAGCGCCTTCGCATTTTCCACTTCGTTCGCGCGATTTGGCGGGGCCGGAATTACATTTCTGGTGGGCAGCGGCGTCCGGCATTACGGGTCGCTCGGCATGCCGGTCGCGATGACCTCGATCGCCTTTGCGCTCGGGCTGCTCCTGATTCCATTCGGCGCCGAAACGCGCGGCCAGCGCTTGCCGGGTTAGGCGAGCGAACCTTCGGGATCCTTTACTAGAGCGAGTAGGCCTCTGTGCTGAGAGCCTTTTTAAATTCCTTGAGGAAGAACTGCACATTATCCTCGGTAGCTAATGGTCCCATCACCCCGATGCGAAAGACTTTGTCGGCGAGCGGCCCAAAACCGCCGGCGATTTCAATCCCCGGACCGTCCAACAAATGTTTGCGGACCTTGGCTTCGTCAACCCCTGCGGGCACGCAAACGGTGTTCAGGGTCGCGATTCGATGCTCGGCAGGGACGTGCATGCGCAGGCCCATCGCCTCGATTCCCTTTACGAAAACGTTGTTGCAGCGGCGATGCCGCTCCCAGCGGTTCTCAATTCCTTCTTCGGCGATGACCCGGAGCGCTTCGCGCAAGGCGTAGAACATCGAGATCGGTGCGGTGTGATGGTAGCGGTGCGACACGGTTGAGTAGTCGTGAATCAACTTAAGATCCAGATACCAGCTCCGTGAAGGAGTAGTGCGCGCGCGCAGAAATTCCATGGCCCTCGCCGACATGGCCATCGGAGACAATCCCGGCGGACAGCTCAGGCCCTTCTGAGTGCAACTGTAGGCAACATCAATGCCGGTGCGGTCGAACTCTACGGGCACCCCGCCAAGAGAGGTCACGCAGTCTGCAATTACCAATGCGCCAGCATCGTGCGCAGCAGCACAGATTGCATTGCCCGATTGCAACGCACCCGTAGAAGTCTCGGCATGGACGTAAGCTACCACCTTGGGCTTCTCACGCTGGACGAACTCTCTGGCCTCGTCGTCCGTGTAGGTCTGACCCCACACTTTCTCAAAGCGTACAGCGTTCGCGCCCTGGCGTTTCGCCATCTCTGTGAGCCGGTCGGAAAAATATCCGTTGGCAAACACGGCGAGCTTGGCTCCTGGATCAACGAAGTTAACGACGGCAGCTTCCATTCCCGCGCTGCCGGTGCCTGAAATCACGAGCGTGGCCCCGTCGGTGGTCCCGTAAGCTGTCTTGAGCAACTGCTGCACATCTCCCATGACCTGGATGAAGTAGGGGTCGAGGTGTCCTACAATCGGCTTCGCCAGCGCTTCGTAAACGCGGGGGTGAACCATGCTCGGTCCGGGCCCGAACAAGTAGCGGCGCGGCGGTTGCAGGGCAGGGAACTGAAGTGCGGCGGGCTGTTCCAGAGCGCTCATAGTCCTCTCGATTCGTACTAGATTCTGTCCGCGGACGTCTAAAGAAGGGCACGGTTCGAGCCTTGCCGCCCGGCAGATAAAACGATTCGGGCTTCATCCTCTTAGGGCCCGGTCGTGCGCCCCAAAGCTGGCGATGAGCCCTTCGTGGTGACAGTTAGATATTACGGCACGGGGCGGACGGATGTCACCGACGACGCGGCCTGCGTCTACGAAGGACAAGGTTAATCTCGGTGTCCCGCTTCTCGCTCGCCAAGGGATATCCATGAAAATCAGGGACCCGTCTGAGAAGGGCACGACTTTAGTCGTGCTGCAACCGGGGGAGAATCATGCGGCTTCAGCCGCTGAGGCTGGCCGCGCAAAATGAACTTGTTCCCCGGAGCCCGCCAGGGAACCTCGGACAAGTTACGCCTCGGTCCAATGCGTGCAATATAGATTTATCGTCAACTGAGGACCGCAACGCTATGGTCGGTTCGGGTCCTCGCTTCTTATTTTGCGTGCGGCAGTAGCGTATTGGCCCAGTCGGCAATGACTTGAGCGACGCGGTCCTCCTGCCCCACATACATATGATCAGCGTCTTTTATCAACGCTGTTGTTAGGCTGGCGGGGCCATTTCGCTGACGTTTCAGTGAGTCTTTCAGCCACTCCAAATCCTTTTCATCTCCAACGTCGCCACTTGTCCCGAAGAAGGCGAGAAGGGGGCAATGGACGCGAGTAATGCCCGGATCGTCATATGCGCTCCGAAGAAGTCCTTTAACTCAGGAGGGCTATCGACGAGGTCTGTCAATGTTGCAGCACTAACGAACGATGGGACGAGCGTTTCGGGATTATCACAAGGTCGTCCGGTTGCCCATCAGCCATCATTTTTCGCGCCTGGGCAATCTGGTCTGGATCCGGCACCCCGGCATCGGCTTCGATCGGGCCAGAGGCAACAACCAGCCCAGCGACACGAGCATCCTGTGTTTGCCATTGGTACCTGCGAACGGCTCCCCAGCCATCGCTATGGCCGACTAGAATGACCCTGCTGAACCCGAGTCGCTGGGCAAAGTCGATCCAGGCTGCTAGATCCTGCGTCTGTTCACTGGGCACTCCCCAATAACCGCCGCCACGTATTCTTTTTTCGCCGCGCCAGGCTTCTACATTTCCGATGTCGTGCATTCGTGTGTTGGCTGTGATCGTGGTGTAGCCCCGTTTTGCCAGTGCTCTTGCGATTTCAACATACGTCGGAAAATAGAAATTGACTCCCCACCCGGGAATCCAGATGACAGCGATCGGTTTCGTTACCTCTTTTGGCGGGACGAAAAGCGCACCTGAATCGGAAATATCGTCCTTTGTTTGGACGTGGACGAGTTCCTCGGTAACGTCCACCGGACCTCGCTTGTCGGATTGGGCCGCCAAGTCCTGCACATGAAAAACTAGGAGAGCCGCTGCTGCTACAGTGACAATCCGCCCGATTAATGATCTGCTTTGGTCTGGCATGGGATTCCTTAAGTATTGGGTACGCAGAGAGCATGGTGAAAGTTCATAGAGATCGGGCGAAGCACAACTGTTGTTAAGGCGATTTATGCTCATTGAAGTTGAGCTAGAATCGTTAGAGCGGAGGGACACAAAATGGCCCGTACGTCTTTGGCCAGAGCATTGGCTGTACTCGTTATTCTCTCGGTCGCCGGTTTATCCCAGGAAGCAAAAAACCAACCCGCCTCCGACGGTCATTTCATCGTCGCAGCGAAGGACTTTCAAGACTTTCCGTTCACTGTCGGCGAAGGAGTGAAGGACGTTCGGCTGTCTGGCCATTTCAAGGCAACGGGCGGCAGAGCGAGCCTGATTTACGTGGTCGTCATGACGGATGACGAATTTACTCAATGGCAGAAACCACATGATGTTCCGGCTACTCCAGAGAACGGCGGCTCACTCTATAACAGCGGTCCCGTCACACAAGGCAATATCCAATTGGCCGTGCCCAATGTTCCCGCTAATTACCATGTGGTTTTTAACAATTCGAACTTCCCGTTTCCCAAGAGCATTGAAACAGACGTGAACTGGCAATGGCACGAAGCACAGTAGCGTGTCGCATCCACGCACTCCGTTACGCTCGGCAAGGAAGACTTCCCCGGGTTGTAGCTGTTGAAGAAGAGGGTGGCCGAGCGTGCATGTCAGCGAAGGCAAGACTCTTCTTAAAACAACTGCTAAGGTGCCTTGTGCTTCGGCGTCCTCGCGTTAAGCGTCGCGACAAGGGCCTCTGCTGCAAGAGGGACATGCGTGTCGTGAGCGATTACGATGTCCTTCGCCGAGATTTTCTCTCCGTAGATTCTCTTGTTTGCGTCGTTGTCAGGTCGGACCGTCGAACCCTCTAGCGAAACGCCTGCAAACAGCCCGCGTGCGCGTGAATAGCTTAATATTTCAGCACGCAACGAGGCATCAGTTTCTGCCGACGCGTCGCGACCGACTGGTCCCGCTGCTACCGACGCGTCTCCTCCGAGCTTCACTTTGCTGCTCAAGATTCCATTCGCACCGCGGTCATTCATCACGAGAAGGACGAAGTCAGTCGCTTGTCCGCCGATCTGGAAGCCTATGCTGCCACCTTCAAGAGCCATCATTGAGGGCGCGCCCCAGGGTCCGTTGAAATATTCGCCCGTCCGGCAGGTCATCGCACCGCGGCCATAACTACCACCCACCACAAACGCAGCTTTGAGGACCGAGGGAAAAACAACCACACAGTCGGCTTTATCGAGGAGATCCTGAGGAATGTCGTCTGGAATATTCAGAATCTCTGTTAGCACCGTGCCGGCATTCTTCAGACGACCCTCGTCCTTTTCCTTGTCGTCTGCCCAACTGGTGGCTGCAAGCAACAATCCACTCATCGCGCACGCTAATATTCTTTTCTTCATGTTCATGGCAGTCTCCCAGAACGAATATAGTTGCAGTATCGCCTGACCGCAACTGACAGCATGGTCCGACCTTAGCTTCCGGCGTACCGCCGCACAAGAGTTCCTTCAGTTCCTTCCCAATACTACCGAAGCGCAACGCCGTCGCACGATTATTTTTCAGCATCCACCTGGAGCGATCTATACATTGAAAATCGTACACCCTGGGAATTTTTCCCTTACTGGCGGGAGGGGCAAACCCGGATCATGATGCCAGCGCTAGGAGTCTCCGCCACGAAGCGCCTCCGATTGCCAGGGATGCGATCGGGGTCGAGTCATCGGCGGATATGCTGATCGTCGCGAGGGACATAAGCCTGCAGTTTTCCCGGCCAATGGGCTTGCTTTCGCGCGAAACAGCGCTATACGCTCGCTCTGGGGCGTGGCTCGCTGCTTGCGTGGGGCTTAAAGAACAAGCGGCAAACCAGTCTCGCCCCGTCCCCCCAAACCGCATTCAAAGCCCCAAGTGTCCCCAATTCAGTCCCGGGAGATAAAGAAATGACCCTATCGATTTTCCGACGAATGGCCTTCGCCAGATTAGCAACCTATTTTATTTCAGCATGTGTACTGGGTTCTGTCATGATCGCCTCAGGTCAGGACCAAGCCGTCCGTGCCCCCGCCCGAGCGGGGCCAGAACGCTCTCAGATCCGCGCGGAAGGCGCGGCGGCCATCACTCTCGACCCTCCCACCGGAAGGGATTTGCAGGAACACGCCTTCGACGCGCGAGGCAATCCTCTGCCGGAAGCGCCGGCAAATTTCCGCCGCTTGGGTGAAGCCAAGGCGGGAGAAGCCGGTGACGTGCACACTCTAACGCTGCGTTTTTCTCAAGCCGATACCCTTCTTCACATCAAATCGACGCCGGACTTCCGAATCGAGCAAGGCGGGACTTTCTTCCTCTGCCGCTGTGCCTTGGCAAACTCAGGCGTGTTGGCTAACTCCCGTGCGCGTTGCCGCGCCGGTTCGTGCTGATGGATGACAAGGCAGCGGAAAGCCGCACTCGTGCATTGCGGCCGGAGCGCGCACGGGCCACACCGTTTGCGTGTCCCGATATAAGTCCAGGTGTGATTGCGATGACTTTCGCCGCCGTAGTTCAGGGACTGACCGGCAGGGCAGAGATAGCGATCGTGTTCCGGTTCGTAAGTGAAACGCTCGGGAGCGAAGAATGGACTCCGCTTTCTGTGGATACTGTCGCGGGTTCGCATGTAAGGAGTGATGCTGCGATCCGCCAACCATTGCAGAAACTCCCCGTTCCCGTACGTCGTGTCGGCTGCGACCGATTCTGGTTCTCGTCCTTGCCATTGCGCGAAACGGGTGAGCATGTCTTGCGCGGCCACGGTTTCCTGGCTCATGCGCGCCGCCGTGGCCTGCACTCCCACGATCACACACTCTGATTGTCGACCAGATAGTTGTCGTAGTATCCCAGCCGAGCCGGGGTGCCCTTGGTGGCGTAAGTAGAATCGGGATCGGTGGTCGATACCTGGTCTTGCTGGTGAACTGACTCTTCCACCGGGTTCTGCTGCTCCAGGTCCGCCAGATACTGACGCACCGAACGGTTGAGTTGTGCTGCCTCCAACTGCTCCCGTGGAATGCGGCTCTCCTTGGCCGCGTTCGCCTCCACGAAGCTGGCATCCACCGACAAATCCTGCCTCGTACCAGTCCCACCTCCACACACTGCCGCACGATCTGCTCAAACAACTGCTCAAACAGCTTCGTCTCCTGAAACCGCCCGTGCCGGTTCTTGGAGAACGTCGAGTGATGTGGGATCTCCTGATCGAAGCCCAGACCGGTGAACCAGCGCCACGCCAGGTGCATGCGCAGTTCCTCCACCAGTTTGCGCTCACCGGTGATGCCGTACAGATAACCGATCAGCAGTATGCTTAGCAGCAACTCAGGATCAATCGACGGCCGACCCGTCTCACTGTAGCTGTCTTTCAGTTGCTGCCGGACGAACTCGAAGCTGATGTGCTTGTCGATCAGCCGCAGCAGGTCGGTTTCAGGAACTTGATCTTCCAGACGGAAGTAGTAGAACAACGCTTCTGAGCGAGCGTGTTGCCCCACCTGCCAATCTCGGTGACTTTTTCAACACCCACAGGCGTTATCACTCATTGATCTTGACCGGATGCTTGTAGTCCTTTGGGTGGGTTTTCACTGCCAATTTTTTCCACACCAGTGTTGTGACATCTGACCTTGCACCCAAAATTAAATCGCGCGATCATGGTCGAGGCCGTGACGGTTGGGTGAACCTAACTCGCCGCGCCCCTAAATCGTTTTGTTCTCTAGATTTCGACTTCTAAGTTCTTTGACGTCCGGATTTTACGGGGGAAAGTTCGCTACCTCGATGAAGCCACTAGACCCCCGGGGGAGGGGGTTATCGGGAAAAAACGGAAAAGACCGCGACAATCACTCCCGCCGCTCCAACCTGGCTGACAATTTATTTTCGAGAAGAAATCAACAGTCCCGAACCAACATGCTAGGTCACAAAGCCTGGTCTGAAAACCTAGATGGGCGAGTGGTGTCCCTGCACGATCATCTGCTCGGCGATGCGGCGGGCTTCGGGAAGCGTCTCTGCCGCTTTGCGGTCGATCTCTGCCGGCAGGTTCTGTTTGATCTTGACCAGTTCTTCATCGAACAAACGCGTGATCAACGCGGAACTGTGCTCTACCGGCTTGCCGTCGTCGCCCGGCACTTTAACTTTATGCAGCACACGCTGGGCGATCATCAGGCGGTAGATGCGGTCAGTCGCCAGGTCCTCCATGTAACCATCGAGCAGGCTGGCGCCTTTTCCGTTGAGCACGCCGTTGCGATAACGAATGACGGTGCGCACTGCGGCTCGCGTTCCGGCGAGGGTTATTTCGCCAACGCCCTTGGGGACGGGCCGCAGATCAGGATGTGCATTCGGCAGCTTTGGCCGCTTCGCAATCTGATTAGGAAACGAGAATTGCGCGACGGCGATTTCGTTTTGATCGGGATGGCCCGTCCAGGCTCCATCCATCAGGCAGTCGGCTTCATTTTTCTTGTCTTGTTTCAGCACCTTCAACGCGCGCTCGTTCAATTCCGCATCGGTACGGCTGGGAAAAAGCGCAGTCATGCCGCCAATGGCCAGCGCTCCGTGTTTGTGGCAAACCTCCGGCATGAGGGTGCGGAAGTTCTGGAAAAACGCGACGTCGTGCGGAATGGTGTTGCGATCGGGCAGAATCCAGTTGGGATCCTCGATCATGAAATCGATCAGCGAGGCCATGTAATCCCATCGGCCGAGGTTCAATCCCAGGCAGTGCTCGCGAAGATTGAAAAGGAACTCCTCCATCTGATAAGCCAGCGGATGAGCTTCCACCAGCGCCATGCACTTGATGTAGTCCTTGGACAGGCCTTTCTGTTTTGCGAACACCTGGAACAGATCGCGCCACCAGAAGGCTTCGTCGGCAGACTCGCTCTTTGGGATGTACACGGAGAAGTTGTGCGGCAGCGACCCGGGATCGATCTGGTACCAGATCAGAGCCAAGTCGAGCAGGGAAGCGGACATGACCTCGTTCTTGACGACTCCGCCCTGGCTGAGGTGCAAGCCGCGGGGACGCACCCAGGTCACGGTTTTCGAGCGCCGCACAGTGACTTTCTTCTGCCGCTTCTTGTCGTCGTAGCTGAGTTCATACTTATAGGCCGCGAGAATGTTTTTCACGCCCAGCATGGTTTGGTCCCAGGCGTTCGCCATGGAATCTTCCAGGTCGATCATGACCGCGGGTGATCCGGAGTTCAGCAGCTTTACCGTCAACTCGGCGTCATCGGCTGGGCCGGTCATCTGATTGCGCTGATCTGCGCACCAGTCGGGGAGTTCGATGCGCCAGTCTGAAGTGGTTGCTTCTGAGGCCGCTGAATAGTTCGGCGGATGCCCGCGATGTGAGGACTGCAGGGCTTCGGCGCGTTTTGCGACCAGCTTCTGTTGCCACGGCGTGAATTGTTTGTGAAGAGGCGACAAGAAGTTGAAGAATCCCTTGGGGAGATCCCGGTGCGGATCTAAATCCACGGGTGCGTAGTTCATATATCGTGACGCGGTATTTTCAGTATGCGATGACATAGATCAAATCCATCATCCTCGCTGGCGCTGAAGGCAGGCAAGTGCGCGGGGCGCCGTATTCCTGGTCCTTAACTTATCCTATCGCGAAAGATATCAACCCTGTTTGCAAAGGCTTCCCTTGCGAAAGTGTCTACTCTTTCGGTAGGCTCTTGCTTCTATTTTCTTCTCGTTGTCGGCGTAATTTTCACGGAGGTTTCACGGTGCGCTTGCCGCGTCTTGCTCGTGGCTTTTCCATTCTGCTTGTTTTGGGAGCGCTGGGTTCTGCGAGACCGCGCGTGTTCGCTCAATCCATCGAGCTGCGAGTGGACCTCACCGACGCCCCGCGGAATCTCTATCATGCGAAGCTCAGCATTCCCGCCAAGGCGGGTGCGATGACGCTGGTATTTCCCAAGTGGATTCCCGGCAATCATCGACCTAGCGGCCCGATCGCGGCTCTCACCGGCATTCACATGGAGGCTGCGGGGAAGCCGCTGGTCTGGCAACGCGACGATGTCGATATGTACGCTTTTCACGTCACTGTGCCCGAAGGGGCGCGCAGCATTGATGTGTCCCTCGACGCGATCACTTCCAACGACAGCGCAGGTGGAGGAGGTCCGGCGGCTTCCAGCAATCTGCTCGACTTGAATTGGAATGCGGTGGTTCTCTATCCGCAGGGCGTCGATTCCGACGCGGTCGAATTCGTTGCTTCTGTCAAACTTCCCGCAGGATGGAAATTCGGAACGGCTTTGGCGCCGGCGCGCACATCCGGCGACGATGTGGAGTTCGTTCCGGTCTCGCTCACTACGCTGGTGGACTCGCCTTTGATTGCAGGGGAGCATTATCGTCGCGTCGAGCTGACCACGGCAGCCGACGCACCCACGCACGTGATGGATCTGGTCGCAGACAGCGAAGAGGATCTGGCCATGAAGCCGGAGGACCTGGCCGCCTACAAAAAGCTGGTTGCTGAAACCGGCGCATTGTTCGGCGCACGCCATTACCGGCAGTATCACTTTCTGTACACACTCAGCGATCAGACTGGCGGGCACGGAGTTGAGCACCACGAATCGAACGACAGCGTCGCCGCTGAGCGCACGCTACTCGATCCTGATCTGCACATGCTTTCTGCGGATCTTCTGCCGCACGAGTTCGCGCACTCCTGGAGCGGCAAGTATCGCCGGCCCGCGGGGCTGGCTACGCGAAACTATCAGGAGCCCATGATCGGCGATCTTCTCTGGGTTTACGAAGGCCTCACCGATTATCTGGGCAGCCTGCTGGCGGAGAGCAGCGGGCTGTTATCTGCCGAACAATATCGCGAGGCGTTGGCGGCAACCGCCGCCAGCCTCGACCACCGCTCCGGGCGGACTTGGCGGTCTTTGGGAGACACGGCGCGTTCGGTGCAGATCCTGCGGATGATGGGACCGCAGTGGTCCAACTGGCGCCGCGGTCTGGATTACTATCCCGAAGGTGAATTAGTCTGGCTTGAAGTCGACTCTATCATTCGCCAGCAGACTCACGGCCAGCGTTCTCTCGATGATTTTTGCCGCCGGTTTGAGGGCGGCCAGAGCGGACCTCCCATGGTTGTGCCGTACACGTTTGACGACGTGGTTCACACGCTCAACGACGTTGCTCCTTATGATTGGGCGAGTCTGCTGCGGGAGCGCGCCGGCGCGACCAGCACTCATGCCCCGCTGGGCGGCATCGAACGCGACGGCTGGAAGCTGGTCTATAACGACCGGCCGAACGCTTTCAGCAGCGCCGGGGAAAAGTTGTCGAAATCTGCGAGCTTCGCATATTCCCTGGGGTTCACCGTCGACAAGGAGGGCAAACTGATTGACGTGGTCGTGGGTTCACCTGGCTACCAATCGGGGCTCGGCCCGGGGATGAAGTTGGTTGCCGTCAACGGTCGCAAGTGGACGCCTGGAGTTTTGCACGCTGCGATCAAAGCGGCTCAGGGAACTCCAGCGCCCGTTGAATTGCTTGTCGAAAACGCACAGTTTATCCGGACGTATTCGATCTCCTACCACGAAGGCGACCAGAACCCGCACCTGGAGCGCATCTCCGGGCAGCCCGACCTTCTCGACGCCCTACTCCACCCGCTAACGCCATAATGGGCCGAGGACCAAAGGTTGTAATCCTTTTGTAAGGGGTTTCTCTGACAAACGCTGCTAGAATCGGCGTAAGCTCATCTCTGTACAGGTATTTAAGGCATTCATGTACCCCTCCCTCAGAGCCGCTGCCGTTTTGCTGCTGTGGGCAGCGGTATGTTTACCTCGTCCTCTCTCTGCTCAGCTGTTGGGTCAAGCCTCGGCTCTGCCGTCGATTCGCCGTGCGCGAGTGCTGGGTTCCGAAAAAGAAGTTGAAATCGAAATCGAGACCAGCGACCGCGTGGTTCCGCAGATCAATGTGTTAACCGGCCCCGATCGTCTGGTGGTGGATTTCGTCAACGCGGTCCCCGGCGCCCAGTTGCACAATCAAGCGGTAAACCGCGGAGAAGTGAAGAGCCTGCGGGTTGGTTTGTTTTCTTCGAATCCGCCGGTGACCAGGGTTGTGCTTGATCTGAACGGCCCGCAGCGCTACCAGGTTTTTCCGTCGGGAAGAACTGTGATCCTCAAGGTCGGAGGAAGTGCAGGCACGGAAGCGGCCCGATTCAATGCTGCCTCAGGGGCGGCCCTGATGAATGCGAGTTATGCAGTCCACGCCGTGCCGGTTTCTGCTCCAGCGCCGCCTCCGGTGAAGCCGCCGCTCGAAGTTTCATTTCAGAGTGGGCTGCTGTCGATCAGTTCCAACAAAGCGAGCCTGTCCGAGATTCTTTCAGCCGTGCGTGAACGCACCGGGGCAGAGATCGCTATCCCGGCGGGCGCAGAGCAGGAAAAGGTCATGGCTGAGATCGGCCCGGCGCCTGCACCGGAAGTTCTGGCACACCTGCTGAATGGCACCCAATTCAATTTCCTGATCCTGAGTTCGCCGACTACTCCCGGCGCACTGGACCGCGTTATTCTCACCGCGCGTCCGGATGGGCCGGTGCCGGCTCCTCTGCCTCAGGCCCGGTCGCTGACCAACGACGAAGATGAAGCCGACATCCAGCCCGCAGCAGCGCCGCCCATGCCGCCCGGTGCAAATCTCAACCCCGCGAATGGCGGGCCCGGGAACCCGCCGAATAACGACCCTCCCAACTAATCGATTATTTTCTGCGTGCCGGATCGTGCGCAGTCAAGGCTTCTGATTACGGCGGCGTGATCAGCCGGATCGGCACGGGGGAAGTTCCAAGCACAGCAGAGTTTGTGGCATTGTTGCTGCATCCAGAGACATTCAGTACGTATACGACGGGGTCTCCAGCGGGGTTGAGATCCTGGATGAAGACCTGCAAGAATCCGACAATCGTAACTTGCGGTTGGTCGCCGGCAGTCAATGGAGTGCCATCGTATATCGGTATCGTAGCAATTGAGCTACTGGCGGTGACGATGCCGTTATTGCCAACGAGGCCATCTTCGACCAGTGGATTGTCGGAACCCGCCTGGATTTGGAACGGGAAGGATCCTGTCTCAAGATAGTCTTGCCCGTTACCTGTCCCCTCTGCCGCTGCATGAGTTAAGCACTGCAGGGCGGTGCCCGTGTCGCCAGTAGAAGGACGTGGGTTTATCGGACCTATTGTCAGGTCGACCTGCGCTCCGAGTGGGGTTCCACAGGCGTAGGACGTGGTCTGATCACATCCTCCGATCGCCTCCTGGAAGGGATTGGCGTTCGCGCATGAGGGCACCGCGACCGGCGTGCCTTGAACTAACGCAGGAATGTAATGGATGGTGCCTCCGGTGCTAGCTGGCGCGTTCGGGTAGTTTGTATAATTCGCGCCTTCGCAGTTGCTTCGGCGGGCGCGACAGTTAGCTGCCAGAATGAAGTTCTCGCCGATTGCTCCAGCCGGAGAAATCCCTGGACTGTTGATGGCGCCGGTCGCCAGGTTAACAAATGGTGCGCCGCTTCCGCTTGTGGGGTCTTTGTTCGGGATGATCAAGGGCTTCACACAGCGCGGTTGCACCGGAATCATGCCGCCAGCAACGCTGGCCGAATTCGAAGAATTGAATACCTCGGCGGTGGCAGTGGCGATGGCGGTGGCATTGGAGAAGTTGCCGTGAGGGAACAGAGTAAAAACGCGGGCGAAGAAGATTGGCAGCTTCCCGCTTGTAACGCTGACCGTGACCACGGGATTCACGCCGAAGGCTGATCCCGCGCCCGTGCAATTGGTGCTGGTGGCGCCTGCGCTTCCTCCGCCGTATTTCACAGACACGTCGGCGCTGGTGGCCGCGACGCCGCTGATCAGGTTCTGTTGAGCCACATTGATTGCGGCCAGAGTGGCGGCGCTGGTGGTGCCGCCGCAGATCGGCTGCCATGAACTGCTTACATTCCCGGGGTCTCCAGTGATGCCTGAGATCGAAACCATTCTCGCGGCGGTCAGGGCGGCTGCGTCTGCGGCGCGCTGGGCCTCGTTCTTGGCCTGATAAAGCGTGCCAATGTCGATTGAGAGCGCCGCCAGCGCAATGATCGTCACCAAAGCAACCGTCACCAGCGCCATCGTGAATCCGCGCTCCCGCGAGCGCGGCTTCGCGTGAGCTCGGTGGCGTTGGCGGTCGATTAGCGGCGGCAGCATGCCTGGTTCCTCAATTCTCGTTAAATGCCGATGCGGTGGTGGTAATGCCCGTCGGACCGATGAACGTGATGCCCAGCAGCCCGGTCACGCTGCTGTATTGCCACTTGTACGGGTACAGAATGGTGACGCAGGTTCCAACCAGATTTACTGTGTTGCCGCTTATTGCCTGTGTCTTCACGCAGCCCCGGTTGATGGTGAGCCGGAGTGTGCCGCCGCCGGGACAGCCCGAGGCAGTTGAAACCCAGGTGAGCGTGCCACTTGTCGTAGGAAGGTCGGGGGTACCCAGCCCGCAATCGTTAAGCTTCTCAGAAATCAGATAGTTGTCGACCACGAAGAATGCATCGAGCACAGACACCGGCACACCCGATGCGTTCCCAAGATCATTGGCGGGATCGGCGGCAGCCACACGCGCTGCCTCGCGCGCTGCGTTGGTGAGCTTCTGCTTCAGCGAGATCGCTCCACTGAAGTCGAAGATTCCCACGACGAAGAGCACCAGCAAAGGCAGTGAGAGCGCGAACTCTACAATCTGCGAAGCGCGGTCCTCGTCCCGGAGCCGCCGGAATGTGCCAGCCCTCAAACGAAAAGAATGGAGACGAGGATTCATTGGGTTTCCGCCCGCATCTGGGCCTGCGCCCGCAGTTTGATGGTTTGATTATTGAGAGAGCTGAACGGCAGCCAAAATTTGTAGGGATACTGGAAACTCACGGAAACCCCGCACTCTCCGGCACCGCCCTGACCCGGAGCGGACAACTCGACATTATCCTCGAGTGCAGGTTTGGTGTTGCCGTTCGGGTGGGTTACGCCCTGGACGCAAATGTTGCTCTCGCTGCCGTCGCAGGCTACCGTGGTCGAGCTGCAACTCGTGGTGGTAGCGGTGGAAGAGCAGTTGCACAGCGCGGGGGCGACTGTCGGCTGCTGGAGCTGCGTGGGATCAAGATGGGCAGCCTGCATTGCACTTTGGACGGCGCTCCAGGCGTTCGCCGACGGATTATTCGAGCCTCCGCAGGTTGTGCAGACCGGAGCCACCGCCGCGCGCGCGCCTTCCCGGGCCGCACGCGTGATCGTGCCATAGATGCGGAAGCCTTGCCCAAACCAAAGGATCGCCAGAAGGATCATGAAGAACAACGGCAGGATCATGGCAGTTTCCGCGATCTGAGAAGCGTCCGCGCTTCGCGCCAAATCGCGCCAGGTTGTCCAGCCCAACTGCTTCATCGCTATCTTGCTCCCCAGATCTTCGCTTCCCAGATCTTTCCGACGCCAAAAAGGAAAGTTGTCAAGGCCAATGCTACGCCATAGGGGACCTTGAGGGATTGCGGATTATCGAGTGAAACCTCAGCCCCCGGCATCCGAAGCGTCAACATCGAGGCCAGCAGCCGTCCGATATTGCGCAGCGTTTCCTTGAATCGTCCCTTGTAAATCACCAGTGCCAAGGCCATGATCCCGGCTACGAAGACCGAGCCCATGAGCAAGCTCACCATTCCTTCCCACCCAACAAAGGCTCCGAGAGCCCCCGCCAGCTTCCAATCGCCGGCGCCCAGGCTGCGAAGAAAAACGAACGGCAAAAGCACCAGCAGTCCCAGGCCGGCGCCCAGCAGAGAAGTCTTTAACCCGGCCCATCCGTTGGCCATCACGTTCACTGCGACTCCGACCACGAATCCCGGCACGGTGAGCCAGTTTGGAATGCGGCGGCTGCGCCAATCCGTCCACCCGGCAATCAGCGCCAACGCCACCGCCAATCCCAGCACGGCGGCTTTCAAACCAACTCCGATTTGCACTCAGAGCGCCGTCTTTTCACCATAATGCGCTAAAGAAACTGATTCTGGAACGCGCCGAAAACCAAGCTGGTCGCGCTTCTGCCGCGGATTTTCACATAGCCCGGTACCGAAGTCAACTGACCGATGGAGCGTGAAGCTGTCCGTCGCTCACCAAAAGCAAAGGCCCGGAATCTGTCCGGGCCTTCAGGAATTCTTTCCATCCTACCGGTTGAAGGCTCCCGCTGCGTTGTGCTCGGCTACGATGCGCTTGGCACTCTCGGCCAGCGCCTTTGCCTGCGGAAGAAGGTCCAGACCTTTCACCACTTCCGGATCCGATTCCGCTCGTACCTTCATGCCCTCATCCTGACCAAAAGCATCTACAAAGATCTCAGCCTTGATGTTGGACTTGATCCAGTCGCTGTTATCGACCAGGTCCGCCTGGGTATAGGAAATATTGGCCTCGTCGAGCGACTTGCGGAAATCCTGAAGGATGGCATCGTCGACCTGGAAGCCCTTCGTGGGATGATGATCTACCACGTAGCGCTTGGCGAAATTGAAGAAGGCGTAGTGCTGCAGAAGCGTGTCCTGAAAGTGATTGCTCTTGATTGGAGGGATCACAACATCGGGCGTGATGCCGCCGCCACCGTAAACTGTGCGCCCGCTGTCGGTCAGCTTCACTTCGCGATTGGCATTGCTGCCGGACTCCGCATCGCGATTGTAATAATAATCGTAAAGCGAAATGTTGCTGTAGTCGCGCTGGATCAGCCGTCCGCTTGGAGTGTAATAATGAGCCGTGGTCAGAGCCAGCCCTGTGTTCTCCGACAGCGGATACACGGTCTGTACCAGGCCTTTGCCAAACGTGACTTCACCCACGATCAATCCGCGATCGTGGTCCTGAATCGCTCCAGAGACGATCTCCGCTGCGGACGCGGTCAAGCGGTTAACCAGCACCACCAGAGGATAGTCCTTGCCCCCGTTGCCGTGCTGCGCTACGTAACGCTTCTCTGCCGAAGCGCGGCCGTGATGAGAAACGATGAGCTGGTTTTTCTTCAGGAACTTGTCGGCCACACCCACGCCTTCGCTCAACAGGCCGCCGGGATTGCCGCGCAGATCAAGAATCAAACCCTTGAGATCGCCAAACTCATCCAGAGCTTTTGACACCTCCTCTTCCGTGGTCTCGTTGAACCCGTTGACATGCATATAGCCGATTCCAGGCCGGATGAGGAAATGCACGTCCACGCTGTAACGGGGAATCTCGTCGCGGACCAGGGTGAACTCCATGGGCTTCTCCACGCCTTCGCGCGAGATGCTGATGTGTACCGTCGTCCCTTTCGGGCCCTTGAGCATGTCGGCGACTTCGGTGGTGCCCATGTTTTCCGTGGATTTGCCGTCTACGGCGATGATCACGTCGCCGGGATGAATGCCAGCCTTATAGGCGGGTGTGCCCGTGAAGGGGAAAATAACAATGACCTGATTATTGCGCGGCCCCACCGTCATACCCACGCCGTAGTACTTGCCGCGCTGGTCCTCGCGCATCAGCGCGTAGGATTTCGGATCGAAGAAATTCGAGTGCGGGTCAAGCGCGTGCAGCATGCCCGGGATGGCTCCGTTATAGATAGCCTTGTCCGGGTTTACGGGCTCCGCGTAGTTGTCCTCGACGATGGCGTAGACGTCGGCGAACTGTTTCAGGCTGTCTTTGACGTCGGAGTCGCTGTCTAGTGACGACTGCTGTCCCGTGCGCTGGGCGAAAAGAATCCCCAGAAAGCCGCAGGCAAGAAGAAAGAAAACTACGAGGAAGAGAGACCGGCGAGAACTACGTGCCATCTTGAATTTTTCCTTCGATTGAGGGTTGTCGGACCACCCCAGCTACCGTGCTGAATACTCGCAGTATATCACCACGTTGGACGGTTCCGGACCGGGATAGTTACCAATGGTAACCGGCTCGCGGACCGTCTCATATTTAAGATGCTGCCGGGCAGGTTCAAGGTTCCCGGCCTCCGGAACCGGCGTTTGAAAGAGGTTCCCGGAGGTGCTGGCGTCCCGCTCCCTCCAGGGTGCTATTGACGGGGAAGGCATGTCGCTATAGTGTGACCGTCACCAAACGTGCGGGGGCCCCGTTTTGGTTGAGGCAAGAGCTCGGGGAGGTTGTCCGTGCCATTTCGTCGAGTGCTCGTTATTGCATTGTGTGCGGTATTCCTGGTTCTGGCCATTGCTGAGTGTCCTCCAGCCACCGTCCTCGCGGGCGTGGGCTTCCAGCCCATTTCGCCTGAAGAACTGAAAATGACGAGCGAACCGCTCGCTCCCGGCGCCCCGGCGGTCATCCTTTACCGTCAGGTCGACCGGAACGACAACGGCCAGACTACTCACGAGGATGACTACATCCGAATCAAGATTTTGACCGAGGAAGGGCGGAAGTACGGAAGCGTAGAAATTCCGTTTTACAGGGAGAGCGAAGACATAGTCAACGTTCGGGCCCGAACCATTCATTCCGACGGTTCCACCGCGGAATTTGACGGCAAGGTCTTCGAAAAGTCCTTGGCGAAGGAGAGCGGATCGCGATTTATGGCAAAGAGCTTTACCCTTCCCGATGTCCAGGTGGGGAGCGTCATTGAGTATTATTTTACTCACGATTTCAGAGAGGATCAGGTCTACGAGCACAGGGTCCTGCTTTACGGTTCGCAGTGGATTCTTAGTTCCGATCTCTTCACGAAGAGCGCCAGGTTCTCGCTGAAACCGTACAGCGCCAGCTACGGGACGCATCTCAGCTGGACTTGGCACGAGCTACCGCCGGGGTCCGTTCCGCAGCAAGGCACAGACAATATCGTCCGAATGGAGGCGAGCAACATTCCCGCGTTGCAGTCGGAGGATTTCATGCCTCCAGTCAATGAGTTGAGGTCTCGCGTGGATTTTATCTACACCGACGAACTCCCTGAAAGCAATCCAGACAAGTTCTGGAAGAACGTCGGCAAGAAACGAAATGGGCAGTTGGAAAGCTTTGTGGGGAAGCGACAAGCCATGGAAGAGGCGGTGGCACAGATCGTTTCTCCCAATGACCTTCCTGAAGTAAAACTGAGGAAAATTTACGATCGCGTGCAGCAGATTCGAAACACATCGTACGAGTTGCGAAAGACGGAGCAAGAGGAAAAGCGCGACAGGGAAAAGCCAGTCGAGAATGTGGAAGACTTGTGGAAGCGCGGCTACGGCAACGGAGTGCAACTCACTTGGCTGTATCTAGGTCTGGTGCGCGCTGCCGGCTTTGAGGCCTACGGATGCTGGGTCTCCGGTCGACAGGAGTATTTCTTTTCGTCAAACACGATGGAGCCTGGGAAGCTGAATTCCAACGTTGTGCTGGTGAAACTGAATGGCAAAGATCTTTATTTCAATCCGGGCGCGGAATTTACTCCTTTTGGGATGTTGCAGTGGCCGGAAACAGGAGTCATAGGGTTGCGTCTGGACAAGGACGGCGGTACCTGGATCCAGACTACACTCCCGGCTGCTTCGGAGTCTCGCATAGAGCGCAAGGCAAACTTAAAACTCACCGATACAGGGGACCTCGAAGGAAAGCTTACGGTCACCTACACCGGCCTGGAAGCGATGTACCATCGTCTCGATGCCCGCCATGCAGACGAAGTGGCGCGCAAGAAGTTCCTGGAAGAACGTGCGAAAACACAGGTCCCCGTCGCAGTGGAAGCGGAGTTGATGAACCAACCGGACTGGAGTGGCTCGGAAACCCCATTGGTGGCGGAGTTTGACTTGAAGATTCCCGGCTGGGCCTCGAATGCTGGGAAACGCGTGCTCGTTCCTGCTGGAGTCTTCACCGGCGCGGAGAAACACACCTTCGAACATGCCAACCGGGTTTACCCCATTTACTTCGAATACCCCTACCAGACAGTGGACGATGTGACCATCGAACTTCCTCCCGGCTGGCAAGTAAGCAGCGTTCCACCGGGGCACGACCAGAATGGGCACGTAGTCGGTTATAGCCTGAAAGTGGAGAACGGGAAGAACACGTTACATCTGATGCGCAAGCTTATCGTGGATTTCATGATACTAGACCCGAAGTACTATCCGGCTTTGCGAAATTTCTTTCAGGTAGTGAGGACTGGAGATGAAGAACAAATCGTACTGCAGCCCGGTTCGGCCACCGCGAGCAACTGACCAAAGGGGGCTGTTGCTTATAGGGTACGTCGTTGCGTGCATTCTGGTTTGCGCGCCACGGGCCGCGGCAGGTGGCGATGCTCCGCCGTGGATGCATGCGTTGGTCAATGCGCCGTTGCCTTCCTACGATGAAAAGACTGACGCCGTCTTGCTGTATTCCGAAATCAACGTCACTGTTATCTCCTCCGAAAAAATGCGCACGCAGGTTCGGGAAGCCTACAAGATTCTTCGGCCCAATGGCCGCGATCACGGCACAGTGAAAGTCCCTTTCGATGGGCAGAGCAAGATTGATAGTCTTCACGGCTGGTGCATTCCGGCTCAGGGCAAGGACTATGAAGTCAAAGAGAAAGACGCAGTCGAGAGTGCATACATGCCAAACTTCGTACTTGCGTCAGATGCGAAGGTGAAAATACTGCAGATCCCGGCGCCGGACGTTGGCAACATCGTTGGCTACGAGTACGAAACCGAGGAGCGTCCTATATTTTTGCAAGATATCTGGGGATTCCAGGAACATGACCCAGTCCGGGAGAGCCGTTATTCTCTCCAGCTTCCACCCGGATGGGAATACAAAGCGTCATGGCTCAATCATCCTGAGGTCAAGCCGACGCAGGCGGGAAGCAACTCCTGGCAATGGGTGCTCAGCGACATAAAGGAGATTCGCCACGAGCCCTTGATGCCTCCCCTGGATGGAGTCGCTGGTCGAATGGTGTTGTCCTTTTTCACATCGGAAAAGATCGCGCTCAACTCCAATATGGATTGGAACGCGATGGGAAAGTGGTACTCAAACCTGATCGGGGAACGAATCGATGCGTCGCCGGAAGTGAAGCAGCAGGTGGTGTCGCTCACCGGCTCCAAGTCCACGCCGCTTCAGAAAATGCAGGCAGTCGCCGGCTTCGTTCAACAAGACATTCGCTATGTGGCCATAGAACTCGGCGTGGGCGGCTACCAACCGCACCCCGCGGCTGAGGTGTTCGCGCATCGTTACGGCGACTGTAAAGACAAAGCCACTCTCGTCCGTTCGATGCTCCGTGAGATTGGAATTGAGTCCTACCACGTAGTGATCTATACCGAACGCGGTGCTGTCACCCCACAAACGCCAGCCCATCACGGATTCAATCATGCAATTCTTGCCATCAAACTTCCCGACGGCTTGGCCGATCCATCCCTCATCGCCACAATCGACCATCCCAAGCTCGGCAAGCTTCTTTTCTTCGATCCGACCAACGACCTGATCCCGTTCGGTCAGCTCCCCGGCTACCTCCAGGCTAACTTTGGATTGCTGGTAACGCCCGATGGTGGGGAATTGGTTGAACTGCCCCAGCAGGCCTCCTCGATGAACAGCATCCAGCGGACGGCCAAGCTGACTCTCGACTCAGCAGGCACGTTGAAGGGAGAAGTCGAAGAGGTGCGGCTGGGCGAACGGGCCTCCTCCGAGCGGTGGCGATTGCGCACCGTGACCAAGGATGCCGACCGCATCAAGCCGATAGAGGATCTCCTCTCCAGTTCGCTTTCCAGCTTTCACATCACCCGTGCCAGCCTTGTCAATCTCCAGCGAACCGACCAGCCCTTCGGTTTCGAGTACTCTTTCGAGTCGCCGAACTACGCTAAGAACGCCGGTAACCTACTGCTGGTGCGACCGCGCGTGATTGGAAGTAAAGGTTTAGGATTCCTGGAGACCAAAGAACCCAGGAAGTTCCCCATCGAATTCGAGGGACCAGCTCGTGACACGGATACGTTTGAAATCACAATTCCGCCCGGCTACGTCGTCGATGACCTGCCGCCCGCCGTCGATGCCGACTTCAGCTTCGCCAGTTATCACTCCAAGACCGTAGTGAACGGCAGCGTTGTCGACTATACCCGCACCTTTGAGGTAAAAGAGCTGTCCGTGCCCGTTAGTAAGGCCGAGGATCTTAGAAAGTTCTACCGCATCATTGCCGGCGACGAACGAAACACGGTTGTTCTCAAGTCCGCTCCATAGCCCTCTTAGGGCGGTTAATCTCCCAGCCGCCAGACCAGCCCCGTAGAAATGCGCACGTGGTTTTGCGCCAGACCAGACTGGCTTGTCAGATAGTCTGCCTGAAGGCACCACGCGAGATTACGTTTGATGGAGTAATCGACTCCACCGCCGAGAGCCATGCCAAATCCAGTTTCCGACACATGCCCAGACTCAGGGATGGGAGGAAGTGTGCTGACGACGCCCGAACCGGTTACGTTCTCCGATCGTGTCAGATCCACATGTTCTCCACCCGCCAGGAAGTGTGCAAACCTCCTGAATTTTCCGCCAGGGTAGGAGAACTGCGGTCCGAAAAGGAAGTTATGGATCTGGGGATTGGAAGCCACGTTCACGATCGTGGTTGTCTGCGCGCTACAACCCGTGCAGGGGAGAAGGTCTCTGTCGCGGCGGTCGAGGCCGATGATCCGCTATAGTAGCCGCTGAAATCGGTCAAAAAGCTGAACCAACGCTTCATATTGACCGCGACCGAACCGTTCCATCCATTCATGCCCAGCCGCGCGCTGGTGGCACCGGAGACAGTAGTGGTATCAACCAGGACGCTGGAGGAGCCTGGGATCAACTCGTAGTTTCCATACGAATACCCGGCAAAAATCTCAGCTTTCGGTGCATCCTGCGCAAAGACTGCCAGGTTGCACACTGCGACCAGAACTATTCCGAAGAGGTGACGCATTTCCGTTTCTCCTCTGCCCGTGAAAAGCCGTTAGGGGATTGCTGGCATCGCTGGTGAGGGCGCAGCCATTGCTTCAACAGCGGCTGGTTGGCTGGGCGAGGCAGATTTCACGGATGCCTCCGGGTTATCATCCTTGGCCTTGGATGGCGAACGGAGATCGCTCTCTTGATCGTCCTCAGGCCAGGATGGTCGGTAACTTCTCCTGCGACGGACAGACGAATAGTGCACGCCAGGGAACGTGCCGATGGCCTCGCCGACGCATCCGCCGATCAGGCCGAAAAGCCCACCGCCGATGATTATTCCGCCACTGACTGGGGTCCCGTTGTGAGCGCTTTGGTGCGCGCCGAGGGCCGCTCCAACACCGAAACCGATGGCAGCGCCGATCAGAACGTGACCGGGGCTGCCATGATGCATCCATGGTGTTTGATAGCGTCCCGAGGGATATCCGCGCCGGGGCGGAAATGGAGGCCCCGGCCTCCGCTGGTTGAACTGAGCCAGCGTTCTGCCATCGTTCGCCTCAGGCGAGATCGGGGTAGTCGGCGTGTATTGACTCCGCGCGGCGAAGATTGCCTCCTCTGCCGGCGCGCCGTCTGCGGCATCTCTTGTTTGCGCGATTGCGACCGACGTCACTAGAACCGACGCCAGCAGTAGATGAATGTGTTTTGTGTGTCTCATGAGCGCAGAGTAGCGCTCATTGCGCGCTTAGGCTGGCAGTCCTGGGACAGTTTCCGGAGTGTCACAACGATTCGAGCGGCTTGCTGACGAACTCCACATAGCGCTGCAGTTCATCAATGGAAGACTCCGCGATCAGCGAGAAGGGAATTGCGCGGCAACCCGCGGGCAGATCCTTCGCCGTGAGCGAATCACACACGACCGCAGCGGTTTGTTTCAGTCCTCTTTGCCAATTCGGCTTGCGGCCATCCCGTAACACCAGGCTGTCGGGATGGAAACCAGCGGCACTTAGCATGGTGTGCGCGAGCTTTAAGAAATCCGGCCACTTCGAGGCAACACCCACCAAAGCACCCGAGGGAGCGGGTAGCCACTGTTTCAGGGAAGACGGCACGGAGCGAAAACTCAGAACCAGAAGTTCGGCGCCGGCTGGCAGCGTTTGCCGCACGGTGACTGCCCGATTCGGAAGCGCGACTGGAATGCTGCCATCCAGCGCCTTGTGACGATCTTCGAGTCCGCAGCTCATGACCGGCAGGTTCACAGCCTGCTGCATCTCCGCCGCCACGATTCGTCTGAGTTCTTCGTCCGGCTCGATTAGCAGAAAATGATCAGGCGGCTGCAATTCCAGCCACTGCCGGAGCCGAGAGCGTAGAACAGGCAGAGAGACGCTCTGTTTGCGCGCCGCGCGGAAGAGGCCGGCGATCATCTGATCCAGTGCAAGCCCGGATGAGAATGCGATCTCCGGCTTATTGGCCCGCACAAAAACACCGCTTCCGCGCCGGTGCTCAACCCAGCGATCCCGCGCCAGTTGCCGGTAGCCCGCGCTCACCGTGTTGGGATGCAGGTGAAAGCGCCGCGCCAGTTCCCGTGTACTCGGCAGGCGCTGGCCCGGAGCAAGGTCGTCGCCCAGAATACCCAGCACGACCTGCGTCACCAACTGTTCGCGAATGCTGACTTCGCTTCCCCGTGCGAACCAAAGCTGCATGGCCGACCATGTTAAAGGCTGTGGAGGAGTTGTGCATAGTCCGGAGGAGGCGGCTGCTGACAAAAAACATCGACAAGCACGGGGGGCCGCGGCGACGCGTTGCCGCCTTTGCTCCGCCGCATTATGATGAGGCCATGAGCTTTTCCGACACGATCTTCCTGTTCTTCCTGGCCCTCATTCTTTTTGGGCCGAAGAAGTTGCCGGGGATAGCCCGCCAAGCAGGTCGTCTGCTCGCCGAACTCCGGCGTGCGTCGAATGAATTCAAGTCGCAGATCGAAACCGAAATCGCTCACTTGGAAACCGAGAAGCCGACGATCCTTCCGCCCAGCCCACCGCCGCAAGGAACTGTCGCCAGCCTGAATTCAAGCTCCGTAGCCGCCGATCCTGTTCCGCACCTGCTCGAGTCGCCCGTTAGCCCCGAGGTTCCCGCAGAACGTTCCATCGAAGACCCGGTTGCCTCGGCCAGTTCGAATTCTGACATCTCATCGAGTTCAAGTCCGGCGGCCGAGAGCGTCGCTGATTCCGCGTCTCCGCAGGAGTCGCATGTTTGATACCGCGGCCGATGCCTCAGGCGAAGAGCCCAAGCACGACTCCATGCCTACCATGGGCTTTCTCGATCATCTGGAAGAACTGCGTCGTCGCCTGGTTTACTCCATTGCCGCCGTGGCTGTGGGATTCTTCGCCTGTTGGGGGTATCGCGAGAGAATCTACGCCATCATGCAGAAACCGATCATGGACGCGCTCAAAGCCAACGGCCTGTCGGAAAAACTTGTATATCTGAATCCCATTGATCCCTTCAACCTTTACTTGAAGATTGCCGCACTGGCTGGCTTATTCCTTACTTCGCCCTTTGTGCTCTATCAGGTCTGGATGTTCATTTCGCCCGGACTCTACCGCAACGAAAAGCGCTATGTGGTTCCTTTCATGGTGTCGACGATTGCATTATTTTCTGCCGGCGGATACTTCGGCTACCGCATCGTTTACCCCCGAGCCCTGGATTTCCTGATCGGCTTTGGAAGTCAGTTCACGCCCATGATCACCATCTCCGAGTACACGTCGCTGTTTCTTAGCATTATTCTCGGTATGGGATTGATCTTCGAGATGCCGATTCTTATTTTTTTCCTGGCGTTGATGGGCATCGTCAGCGCCGCCTTCATGTGGAAGAATTTCCGCTACGCCATTTTGATTATTTTCATCGTTGCGGGCATCGTCACGCCGAGTCCTGATCCCGGGAGCATGTGCATCTTCGCCGCTCCCATGGTGGCGTTGTACGGGCTCAGCATCGGCATCGCCTGGCTCGTCCATCCCAAGCAGCGGCAGGCCCGGAGAGACAAACAGGCAACGTGAGATTCCATGTGCCCTTGAGGCTCGGTCTGGATTTGATCAGGGGTCTATGGCATCGAAATCGAGATTAAGGAAACGAATAAAGATGCGGGCGGTCCTGATAAAGAAAAAGCTAAGCGGGATAGACTTCGTTCCCATCCTTGTGCTCTCGTTCGCGGTCACCTTGTTGGCTTGCGACCACGACAAGGATGCCAGCCAGGTGGGCGCGCACACCGCAGCTCCAACCGCGTCCGACGACACAGCTTCCACAAAACTCTCGCTGCCGCCCGCCGCCGGGCCGCCGCCTACGATTGATTCCGCCCGCGCCTTCCAGTACGTGAAAGAAATCGTGGCCTTTGGACCTCGGCCCCTGGGCAGCGCAAATCATAAGAAGGTCGAAGACTATTTGCTCGCCCATCTCAAAGGCGACGAGGTGGAAAACGACACGTTCACTGCCGACACGCCCGAAGGGAAGTTTCCCGTTCACAACATCGTCGCGAAGTATCCCGGAACTAAAGACGGGATCATCGTGATCGCCAGCCACTACGACACTAATTATCCGCTCCGCAAAACATCCTTCGTGGGAGCCAACGATGGCGGCTCCTCGAGCGCGCTGCTGCTCGAATTCGCGAACCAACTCCGCGGCAAAACTCGCGAAGGCTACAGCATCTGGCTGGTGTGGGATGACGCTGAAGAAGCGATAAAACCCGATACCGAAGTTCCTTTCCTCGATGACAGCCTCTACGGAGTCCGTCATCTGGAAGAGAAATGGGAAGCCGACGGAACCCTGAAGAAAATCAAGGCGTTCTTGCTGGCGGATATGGTCGGAGATGCGGATCTCAACATCGAACATGACTCAAACTCGACGCCGTGGCTTGAAGACGTGGTTTATGAGGCGGCCACGCGGGTTGGCTACCAGTCGCATTTCTTCGCGCGAACCATGCCCGTCGACGACGATCACATTCCCTTCATGAAGCGCGGCGTCGCCTGCGCGGACTTCATTGACTTCGACTACGGCTACAACGATGTTTTCTGGCACACGACGCAAGACACGGTGGACAAACTCAGTCCCAAGAGTCTGGAAATTGTCGGCGTCACCATGCTGGAGACAATCCGCATTCTCGACAAGATGGATCCGCTGCCGCCGAAGTGAGGTCACGGCCTTCACATTTTCCGCGATGAGCTTTTGCTCTTTTCCAATATTTCGTTTCTAATGCACCCGATATGAAAATGAAAGCCGTCTGGCTCTGCTTCATCCTGGGCGCCGTTTGCCTTGCCGCCGCTGCTTCCACCGACACGGAAGATGAGGCCCGCATTATTCAGGCCGCCCTGCAACCTTCTCCACTCGAAAGCAATCTGCACCACCTGACCGATGAAATCGGCGGCCGCGTGCCCGGCACGCCCGCCATGCAACACGCGATCGAATGGGGAGTCAAAGCTCTTACTGTTGCGGGGGCCGATAGCGTTCACACCGAAGGTTTCACCATCCCAAACTCCTGGTCTGAGGGCGCGACCGAAATGACGGTAACCGCGTTCTATGAGGTGGGCGATCCCAAGGTGGGCGGACTGTTGCCCACGGTGTTCCGCGCGCATGCGGTGTCGGTGGCATGGGCGCCAGCGCTGGCTCCGGCGAAGCACGTGCAGGTGGTCGATGTGGGCAACGGCAGTGCTGCTGACTTCGCGAAAGCCGGAAACATTTCCGGCAAGCTGGTGCTGGTGCATTCGGTTGTCCTCAAGACATGGGACGATCTGTTCGCCGAATATTCGAATGCCCCGCCCGTGATCGACGCTGCGGTGAAGGGAAAAGCCAAGGCCATCGCGTTCATCGCTACGCGGGAGCACGACATCCTCTACCGGCACACAAATTCTTCTGAGGGAGAGATTGACCGCATTCCGCAGGTGCTGGTGGCGCGCGAAGATGGCGAGCGCATGGGCCGGTTGCTGGCCTCGGGGCATCCGGTGTGGGTTGATCTCAGTATCCCCAACAACATTGGTGGGCCAATCAAATCCGCCAACGTCATCGGGGAACTCAAAGGCAGTGAAAAGCCTGACGAATTCGTCATTCTAGGAGCGCATCTGGACTCCTGGGAACTCGGCACCGGCGCACTCGATAACGGCTGCAACGCCGCTCTCGTAATCGACGCCCTGCGTGCGATCAAAGCATCCGGATTGAAGCCGCGCCGCTCCATCCGCTTCATTCTCTTTTCCGGCGAAGAGGAGGGCTTGCTGGGCTCGCGGGCCTACTCTCGAGCGCATCGGTTCGAACTGGACAAAGCTTCCGGAGTCATCATTTACGATTCCGGAACAGGGAAAACCACGGGCTTTTCCGACGGCGGCCGCAAAGATATGCTCGACACCGCGAAGCGCCTCATCGCTCCGCTGCAACAATTCGGCCTGACCGATATAAAGACTGACATGGAATGGGGCACCGATCACTTCGATCTCATGCTCGAAGGCGTCCCGACATTCGTCGCTGATCAGGAGGAGGCGAACTATCTGGAAAACTACCACGCCATCTCCGACACTTACGACAAAGTAGACTTCGTGCAACTCAAGAAAAACGTGGCCGAGGCCGCCGAATTCAGCTTCGCGCTGGCCAATCTTCCAGAAAAGATCGGTCCGCGCTTCACTCGAGCCCAGATCGACCAGAGTTTGCGCGAAACTCATAGCGACGAAATGCTGAAGGCTTCCGGCATGTGGGAGGCCTGGCAGAGCGGACATCTAGGCCGGCAGAATTAAAGCACTTTTTGATCCTTCAGGGATGCCGTTGCTCTATTTCTGGATTCTCTTCAACCTGTTCGCGCTGGGCACGCTGGTGCTGGACCTTCTCGTCTTCCACCGCGGCGGCCGGGTTGTGCGCTCGCGCGAGGCACTGGCCTGGAGCGCCATGTGGATCGCCCTCGCTGCGGCCTTTGCTGGGCTGGTTTTCTTTTGGCAGGGACGCCAGGTCGCTCTTGAGTTCGTCACCGGCTATGTGCTCGAACTCTCTCTCAGTGTGGACAATCTGTTTCTCTTTCTCGTGATTTTCCGCTATTTCTCGGTGCCCGAGCAGCACCAGCACTCCGTGTTGTTTTGGGGAGTTCTCGGGGCGCTCCTGATGCGCGGCGTCTTCATCATTACCGGTGTCGGCTTAATCCACCGCTTCCACTGGATTCTTTACGTCCTTGGGGCACTCCTGATTTATAGCGGCGTACGGTTGGGGTTTTCCGGCGAGCATCAAATCGATCCCGCAACCAACCCGGCTGTGAGAATCCTGCGACGCTGGATGCCCGTTACGGATGGCTATCACGGCGGCCGCTTCTTTGTCCGCGGATGGAAAGGGAATCCGGGGCTTTACGCGACACCGTTGTTAATTGTTCTGGTTGTGATCGAAACCGCAGACGTACTCTTTGCCGTTGACTCTATCCCCGCCGTCCTCGCGGTCACGCTTAACGCTTTCATCGTTTACACCTCGAATGTGTTCGCCATCATGGGCCTGCGTTCGATGTATTTCGCTGTGTCTAGACTGATGAAAGCCTTCCGCTTCCTTCACACCGGGCTGGCCTTGGTGCTGATTCTGGTTGGCCTCAAGATGGTCGCGGCGGATCGTTTTCCAATCCCGACGCTGATGACGCTGGCGGTTGTTGCTGGAGTGCTGGCAGTTTCAGTTGTTGCGTCGGTTGTGAATCCGGAAAAAAAGGAGCCGGCCGCACGTTAAACAAAACGCACGCTCTCTCCCTTAACCACCGAGTGCCTCAAAAACTTCTTGTCATCGTGACCGGGATAGTCAGTGCGATAGTGCACCCCCCGGCTTTCCTCGCGCGCCAGCGCCGAGCGCGCCACGAGAAGCCCCGCCAGATGCAAGTTTGCCCCCTCATGCGAACGCCTGGTGCGGGGATGCGCTACTCGCGGCGCCAGGCCTTCCAGCACTTTGATCGCTTCCTGCATTCCACTCCGCGTGCGGACAATGCCTGCATCTTTCCACATGATGTCCTGGATTTGCCCAATCAACTCTTCGATTCCCGCGTCCATGGGTCCGTTTTGCGACGCCGCTTTCTTCTCTCTACTTACAACCTTGTGAGTCTGCTTCAGTTCCTCCCGCATGGCCCGTCCTGCGCGCGCCCCGTAGACTAGACCCTCGAGCAGCGAATTGCTGGCGAACCGGTTCGCGCCGTGCACGCCGGCAGAGGCCGTCTCGCCCGCGGCATAAAGCCCGGCCAGGCTGGTTCTGCCTTCCAGATCCGTGCGCACTCCGCCGACCGTGACGTGTGCCGCGGGGCGAACAGGAATTACGTCCTCCGTGATGTCGATGTTCTGTTTCATGCAGGTTGCATAGATGCGCGGGAAGCGCTTCCGCACTCTGGTGGCGTCGAGATGCGTCAGGTCGAGGTAGACGAACGGATCCTTCGCCCGGCTGATTTCCATTTCATGCATGATGGCCCGCGCCACAACATCCTCAGGAGCCTGTTCCGCCAGCGGATGGTATTTTCCCATAAAACGGTCCATCTCGATGTTTCGCAGATAAGCGCCCTCGCTACGCAGCCCCTCCGAGAGCAGAAAGCTTGGCGCCTTCTTCATGTACAGAGTTGTGGGATGAAACTGGATGAACTCCATGTCGCCGACCTCCGCGCCCGCGCGCACGGCCGTGGCTACGCCGTCTCCGGTGGCAGTCCCGGCGTTGGTAGTGTTGCGATAAATTTGCCCCATACCTCCCGTCGCCAGCAAGACCGCCGAACACGAAGCTTCTTCGGGCAATCCCTTCTCACTGATCAGAGAAACGCCAGTCACCCGCTGGTTTTCGGATACGAGTCCGGTGCAAAACTCGAACTCAAGCAGGGAAATGTTCTTACGCGTCTGGAGCTTGGCACGAAGCGCGCGCAGAATGGCAGCTCCAGCGCTACTGCCCGGCGCTCGCAAAACGTGGCTGTGACTGTACAAGGCTTCGGTTTCAAAAGTCAGTTTGGTTCTGTTCCGGTCGAACTCATTGCCCCAGGCGATCACTTCCTCGATGCGTTCGGGCGCGTCATCCACCAGAGTCTTCACCGCTTGCGGAAGACACAGACCGTCGCCCGCGATCAGAGTGTCCTGCAGATGCAGGATGACCTCTTCTTCGTCGCTGAGAGCGGCAGTGGTCTCGCCTGGCAGGGACTGCGCGCTGGAATTCATGATCTCTTTTTTCGCCAGCACCAACACGCGTCCCGCGTCCGCAAGTTCGATCGCGGCGCGCAGGCCCGCAACCCCGGCGCCAATCACAATGAAATCGGTCTCGGCTGGAAGACCCTTCATAAACGCGCAAATGGTACCACTTTCCGGGCCTGTGCGATCAAAACCACGCTGTCCATAAGCTATTATTGAATTCCCATGGCGCAGGTCACCATTCACGTCCCCCCGCGGCCCTACCAGGCCCGCATTGAGAACGGCTTGCTGGCTCGGTCCGGAACCTTGCTGGCGGAGTTGCTGCCGCAAGCCAGCAAAGTTTTTGTGGTAACCGTTCCTCCAGTACGCCGGCGTTGGGGCGCAAAGCTGGTTCGCTCTCTTACCTCCGCAGGCTTCAAGCCGCAGGTAATTCAAATGCCTGACGGAGAGCCTGCGAAAAAGCTGCGCACGATCGAAACTATGGCGGAACGACTATCTCGGCTGGGCGCAGACCGCAGAGCCGTTCTGATCGCGCTCGGCGGAGGCGTCGTCGGCGATGTCACCGGGCTGCTGGCGTCGCTTTACATGCGCGGTGTTGAGCTGGTGCAGATTCCAACCACGGTTCTTGCCCAGGTGGATGCCTCGGTCGGCGGCAAGACCGCCGTGAACCTCGGAGCAGGGAAGAATCTGCTTGGAACCTTCCATCATCCCCGTGCTGTTCTGATTGATCCCGAAGTCCTCCGCACTCTGCCGAATCGCGAGTTTCGCGCCGGCCTTTACGAAGCGCTCAAGTGCGGCGTCATCGGCGATCTCGATCTTTTTCTGCGTTTCGAACAGAAGCGAGCCCAGATCCTGAAACGCGATCCGGTGGAGCTCGAAGGTCTCATTGCTCAGTCCGTGAAGCTTAAGGCCGAAGTCGTCTCCGCCGACGAACGCGAAGGCGGCTTGCGCCGTGTGCTCAACCTCGGCCACACCATCGGGCATGCGCTCGAGGCGGAAACCGGTTATCGCAGCCTGTTGCATGGCGAGGCGGTTGCCTGGGGCATGATCGCCGCAACCAACATCGCGCTTACTGTCGGTCGCACCGACAGTGTGACTGCCGGCCGCATCGCCGACGCCGTGCTTAGTCTGGGCCGCTTGCCGGAACTGAAGGTAAGCGCGCGCAAGATTCTCGCGCGACTCCAGGCCGACAAGAAAACGCAAGGTGGGGTGGTACATTTCGTGCTGCCGCGGGAGATTGGGAAAGTGGAAATCGCCGCTGACGTGCCGGATAGTGTCGTGATCGGCGCCGTCGAAGAATTGCGACGCCTTTCCCACGGGGGATGGGGAAAGTGAAGCACAGTGGCTGAACCCCAAGGCACAACCGTGGTGGGCGCAGCTCCCGAGGGCGCTCGCGACGCCCGTTCAGCGGCGCGCGCCGTCCGAGAGATGTTCACGTCGATCGCTCCGCGCTACGACCTGCTTAATCACGTGTTGTCGTTTAACGTGGATCGCCTGTGGTGGCGCCGCACCGCACGCTCGTTCGCACAAGTCCTCGGCCAACCCGACGCCAGGGTTCTGGATCTCTGCTGTGGTACTGGCGATATGACCTTTGCCCTGCGCAAACAGGCAGGGACCTCCACGCCTCAGGTTTTGGGTGCTGATTTCTCCCACGCCATGTTGCAGCGCGCGCGGTCGAAAAGTCTCAGCCGAGTCCCGACAAACGGCAAGCCTGCAGCACCATACTGGATCGAAGCGGACGCCCTGTGTCTCCCGTTTCCCGACCAGCACTTCAGCCTCGTCACCTCGGCCTTTGGCTTCCGCAACCTTGCCGACTACGATGCCGGCCTGCGCGAGATCGCGCGCATCCTGCGGCCCGGTGGCGAGTGCGGCATCCTCGACTTCAGCGAGCCTAAGGGAGTTATCGGCCATTTATATCGGCTCTACTTCAAACAGGTTCTCCCGCGCGTTGGCACCATGCTTTCCGGTGTGCGCGGACCTTATGCCTATCTCCCCAATTCTGTCGAACGCTTTCCCGAACCGCAGGAGATGCTTGGCCGCATGCGCCGCGCCGGTTTTCGTGAAGCGACTTGGACGCCCTATACTTTCGGTATTGCAGGCTTGTATCTTGGGAAAAAGTGAGAGTTGGCGTGGCGGAGAAGCTATTTGCTCTTGTCCTTCGTGGACGCAGGAGTAGCCTTGAAGCTGTCCGCAAACGCGTCGGCAATCGTGTAACGAATCACGTTCTCGTATTCCGCGCCCAGAAAGCTCTGCAGCCGGTCCGTATTCATAATGTACTCACCGGTCATGTAGGGCATTGCTTCCGGGGGAATCGCCGAGATCTGGCGCTTCCATAGAAATTGCAGCACGAGATGCATGGACCACTTCCCAGGCACGCGTACCAGCTTTGCTCCTGCTATTTCAATGCACTGCCCGAAGGTCAGCGGTTCGCCGCGCCCGGCCACATTTAGAATGGTCAGCCGCTGCGCCTCCGGATCGCGGTGCAGGATGTTCGCGGTCAGCCGCGCCATATCGTCCACGTGCACGAACTGAATCTTGTTGTCGAGATATTGATGCCCACGCGGCAACATGCAGGGCAGCCGCTTGCCCTCGCTCCGCATTTTCTCCGCCCGCGCGTTTTTGCCGCTGGGCGTACCTCGAAACGCTCCCAGCAGGTAATTCTCCACGCTGGCGCCGGCAAAAATATGAGGACGCAGAATGTACACGCTGCACCCTCGCAAGGCCGGTGCGCGTTGCTGCACCACTTCGTCAGATTGTTTCTTGTGGATCGCGTATGGTAGCGAGTGCGCTGCCAGAACAGAGTCTTCCGTCGCCGGCCTCGGCAGGCTGGATCCATACGCGGATACGCTGCTGGGAAAAATAAACTGCTTGATTCCGAAATCGCCGGTGCGATTCGTCTCGGTGACGGCCTCCATCACGCGGGCCGTGCCGGCTACGTTGATCTGCCACATGCGCTCGCTGTCGAGCACGCCGGTGCGCACCGGGTCGATCACAAACGCAAGATGAACTACTGAAGCGGGCTGCGTATCGCGCAGCAGTTCGAAAAGCACGCGCGTCGAGGACTCCTCGCCCAGATCCAGGCGCTCGAACTGCAGGGGGAGATCGGTGTGGGGTGGACTCAAGTCCACCCCAATCACCGAGAAATCTCCGAGCAGCGGGAGCAAGCGCGAGCCCAGGTTCCCCGCAATGCCCGTAACCACGACGACAGGTTTCGCGCTCGCCATTCAGTCCGGCTTCGATGCGGGGGGCGCGGTCGGTGGAGTCTGCGCGGGCGGGTTCGCAGCCGGTGGCGTCGCTGGCGGGGCCATCTGAGGACGCGGCATGTGCGGCGGCATCTGCCCCGGAGGACGCTCTCCCATCAATCCTTCGGGTCCTGCCGGTCCAAAATATGCTTCGTTCTGCACCGCCTGGAACGAGTTCGTGTACTTATCCATCAGTTCCTTCAAGCGCTCGCTCTTCAGTTTGTTGTGGATTTCTGTTTCGATCTGCGGGTCGAGCGGAAGAACTTCTTTGCTCACCACTTTGTAGATGTAATGTCCGCCATTGTCGCTGATGACTGCTGATACTTCGCCTATCTTCAGATCAAATATCGCGGCGTGGGCGGGAGGCAGTCCCGTGCGCCGTACCTTGGGCAGATTCACCGTTGGATTGGCCACTTTTGTGCCTGCCGCATCGAACGCTTCCTTCTGCAGTTTGGCGAAATCTTCACCGGCAGCTGCCCGCGCCTGCAGGCTATCAGCCAGCTTGTTCAACTCCTGCTCGCCTTGCTCCCGCTTCGCTTGGTCTGCCGCCTCCTTCGCCTTTTGCTGCTCTTCGGTCAGCTTCTCCGGTTCTTTAGCCTGGTCCTTGTTTTCGGGCTCCGCCTGCTTGAAGCGTGGAATGAATAGCCGGTCCAGAGAAAATTGCTCGTACGCTTCTTGATTTTTCTTGTAATACTCGGTGACCTTTGCCGGCGGCACTTTATCGGCGTCTTCCTGCAGGGTGCGTTGCAGTTCCGAGGTGAGGACTCGCATTTTGACGAACTTCATCGTCTCCAGGAATTGCGTGCTTTTGTCGAGGCCCTTTGCCTTCGCTGCCTCCGATAAGGCCATGAGCTGGGGAAGCTGGTTCGCCAACTGCCGCCGTTGCTGCGGAGTCAGAGGATTCGCGCCAGGTTGCAGCGCGCTGGTCAGCTTCTCAAATTGCGCCCGGGTTATCTCCGTCTTGCAATCCGCCGGTTTCTTGGTTGCGGCTGTGGCGCCGGTTTTGGACGCTGCAGCGGTCCGCGGCGTCGCCGCGCACACGCCCTTAACGGTGAGCACCACCGTATTCTCGGACACTTCCGTCGCTGGCGCGGGAGCCTTCGCAGCCCCCGGAGCCTGCGCCGGCGGCGTCCCCGGCTGCGCCTGTCCCCAGGCCAGCGCTCCCAGAAATACACACAGCAACCAACTCTTATGCATACAACATTCCTCCAGGATTGGTAGATCGGGAAGTTGCACAGCTCGAACCTAGCATCGTAGCACAGCCAGTTTCCTCAGAACACGCCTCGATTCCCTTGTCGCAATCCCGTTCAAGCAGCGATAATCCCATCATGTCCGGGACGCCAGCCCTTTATTCGCCGAATGCCATGCGCGCCGAGAAGCGCGCCGTGGCTGGAAACTCGGTGGTGGCCTCTGCCCTCATCACCGTCGGAAAAATCATCGTCGGCGTGACCACGGGCAGCCTCGGTATCCTCTCCGAAGCGGCGCATTCCGCTCTCGATCTGATCGCCGCCCTACTCACCTACTTCTCGGTCGGAGTCTCCGATAAGCCCGCCGACGCCGACCACCAGTATGGCCACGGCAAGGTCGAAAATTTCTCGGCCTTCGTGGAAACTGGTCTGCTCCTGCTGACCTGCGCCTGGGTTATTTATGAGGCGATCATGCGCCTGTTCTACCGGCATGTCGAAGTCGAGCCTTCGATCTGGGCTTTCACCGTGATGCTGGTCTCCATGGTTGTGGACTGGTGGCGTTCCCGCGCTCTCGGCCGCATCGCCACCAAATACGAAAGCCAGGCTCTCGAAGCCGATGCGCTCCATTTCGCGACTGACATCTGGTCATCGGGCGTCGTCGTTCTCAGTCTGGTGCTCATTCTGCTAGGGCACGTTTATCATTTGGATTGGCTCCGGGTTGCCGATCCCATCGCTGCCCTGTTCGTCGGAGGCGTCATCGTTTCCGTGAGCTGGCGCCTAGCCCGACGCACCGTCGACGCTCTGCTCGACGCGGCTCCTGCCGGGGTCCGAGCCCAGATCACCGATGCCGTCTCCCACGTGGATGGTGTGCTCGAGATCGGGCGCGTGCGAATTCGGCGCGCCGGCAACCGCTATTTCGCCGATCTAGCCGTCGGTCTCGCCCGCACCGTTACCTTCCAGCGTTCTGAGCAGCTTGTGGAAGCGGTCACCGCCGCCGTTCACAACATCCTTCCCGACGCTGACGTAACCGTGCAACCGCTGCCGCGCGCCCAGCGCTCGGAAAATATCTTCGACCGCATTCGCGCCGTCGCCACACGCCATAACCTGAACGTCCACGACATCAGCGTGCAGGATCTCAACGGCCACCTCCACGTCGAGCAGCACGTCGAACTCGACGAGCGCTTGACCCTCAAGACCGCCCACGATCAGGTTACGGAGCTCGAAGCTGACATGCGCCGCGAGGTGCCGGAAATCGCGGACATCCTCACGCACATCGAAAGCGAGCCCGCCACCATCGAAACCGGCGACGAATTGGTCCGCGACGCTGGCCTCGAACGGCAGCTAAAGTCGACCGCCAGCCACTTTCCTGAGATCGTCGACATGCACGACATTCAGATCAAGAAAGTTCGCGGACGCCTTTACGTTTCCTGCCATTGCACATTTTCCGACGATCTACCGCTTGCTCGCGTCCACGACATCCAGACTGAACTCGAAATCAGATTCAAGCAGGCGGCGCCGGAATTATTCCGCGTGTTGATTCATCCGGAACCCAGCACGGATAATCGCAGGTGAAGTTTAGGAAATGAGTTTTATGACCCAAGCCAGCACCACTTGGATTGAAAAGCAACGCTTCAACGGAGTCGCCGACAGCGGTCACGCGATTGTGGTCGACGGTGACACAGCGACCGGGAACAGCCCCATGGAACTGGTTCTCATCGGCCTGTGCGGCTGCACCAGCTACGACCTAGTGTCCATCCTACAGAAGAAGCGCGAACCATTGACCAGCCTCGAAGTTCGGGCCGAAGCTGAGCGCGCCGCCGATCCGCCCTCCGTCTACACCAAAATCAAGCTGCTCTACCGCGTCGGTGGTAAGGTGTCTCACAAGGCGGTTGAGGACGCAGTACGCCTCTCGAAGGAAAAATATTGTTCGGTCTCGGCCATGCTCGAGAAGACCGCGAAACTCACGGCTGAGATCGAATATCTGGACGTGTAGAACGGGTCAAACGATGCCCTGGAAAATCTTCCTCTTTACCCAGCCCGGCTGCCTCAACTGCGAAGTGATGAGAATTTTCCTGGAAGCCAAGGAACTTGTCTATGAAAAGCGTGACATGAGCGACCCCGCTGCTCGTCTCGAATTACTCGAAACCTACCACAGCCACACTGCTCCAACCTTGGTGATTCTCGGCCCGGCAGGCGCGGAAGTAATCGAAGGCTTCGACCCCGATCGCCTTGACCGGTTCCTGTCCGCTGCCTGATCATCGAAAGCGATTCCCGAGGCTGACTATCTCTCCAAGTCCGCAAAACGCGCGTCCGCATCCCCTGCGCGGTTATTTGTTCATCGCTTCGGCTGCATTTCTTTGGGGAGTCTCCGCTGCCCTGGGTCGCGCTGTTTTCACCGGGAAGCTGCCTCTCGGTGGCGCGTCGCTCCGGCCCATCGATCCACTGATTCTCTCGCAGACTCGCACCACGTTCTCTCTGCTCGTGTTGCTTCCGCTCCTGGTTGTTTCCCAAGGCTGGCAACGCATCAAGTTGCCCGCGCGCGATCTCGCCTACTGCTTCCTGCTGGGCACACTGGGGGTCGCGGTCTCGAACTACTTCTACTATGTTGCGATCCAAAGGACGAATGTGGCCACCGCCATCATCGTGCAATACACAGCTCCCGTCTGGGTTCTGTTCTACGTGGTAGCCCGCGGCCAGCAAAAGCTCTCTCTGCAAAAAGTAGTTGCCGTGGCCCTGGCGGTCGCCGGAATCGCCCTCGTCATCGGCATCGTCGGAACCAGGTCGAACGACGGACGTGCGCTTCGCCTCGACTCCTACGGCCTGATTGCGGCGCTCCTGGCCTCATTTTCCTTCGCCTTCTACAACGTCGGCGGACATCGCATCCTCGCCCGTTACGACCGCTGGCGCGTGCTCCTCTGGACGCTAACCGCTGCCGCCGCCTTCTGGCTCGTCGTCAATCCGCCGTGGAAAATCCTCGCCGCCCACTACGCGCCCGTGCAGTGGCTGTTCCTGTTCGTTTTCTCGATGATCTCGGTGCTGGGAGCGTTCTCCCTCTACTTCCTCGGCCTACAGCATCTCGAACCCACGCGCGCCATCATCGCCAGTTGTTTAGAGCCGGTTTTCTCCATTCTCCTCGCCGCCCTGCTCTTGGGAGAAGTGCTGCGCCCAGTCCAGACCGCGGGAATAGTCTTTGTGTTGGCGGCTATCGTAATCGTGCAGCGCCCAGGCCGCAGCGTCGCTGAAGAATCCGTCGTGGTTGAACCCATCGAATAGAATTCCAGGCTTCAGTTAAGTTGGGATGTCCTTACTCGAGCTCCTTGCCCCGAGTCTCGGGCAGTTGTGTGGTCATCAGGGCCGCCAGCAAATATCCCACTGCGCACAAATAAAATGCCCAGCTCAATCCTTTCACTTGACCCACCCGCCCAATCACCAGCGGAGCGACAGAACTCATCGTCCGCGCCCCGTTGTAGGTGAATCCCAACGCCCGCGCCCGCACGCCCGTTGGAAAAATCTCACTGCCCATGATTCCGGAGCCTGAGAAGATCCCAGTGCCAAAGAACGCCACCACCGTTCCCAGCACCATGAGCACCGCAGGCGAGCGCGCCGCAGCATAAAGCGGAATCAGAAGAGCTGCCGTTAAGCTATAGACCAGGAATGCCTTACGCCGTCCCACATGATCTGCCACCCAGCCGAAGCTCGCATACCCAGGAAACATCCCAAACAGATTCAGCACGACCAGAAGTGTGGTTGTTCCCACCACCCCAAAGCCGCGCCCGCCCTGCGATACAGGAAGCGACAAGTACGGAGGCAGCCAAGTGAACAACCCCCACCAGGCAAACATGCCAAAGAAATTGAAGAGCAAGAGCGCAATCGCAGCTTTCACGTAGGGCGGCCGAAAGATCACCGAGAACTTCGTATCTCGGAGCAACGGGACGTAACTTGCCACTTCTCTGTCGCCGTCGCCAGCGCTGCGGCCGCTCGCTTCTGTCCCTCGCTGCGACCCGCGCCCCGCCCACATCGCCGACTCCGGTACTCCACGGCGTATCCACAACGTCAGCAGCGCCGGTAGAATCCCCACAAAGAACACTGCGCGCCATCCGAAATACCGTGCCACCGGCCCCGCTACTAACGCCGCCACAGCAAAGCCCACGGCCCACGAGCTCTGCACCACGGAAATTGCCTTGGCGCGAAACTCCGCGGGCCAACTCTCTGCCACCAGCGTCGCGCCCGTATTCCACTCGCCGCCCATGCCAAGGCCCAGAACGAAGCGGGCGGCGGCCAGCATGACAACGCTCGTTGCCAGCCCGGACGCAAACGAGCACACCGAATAAGTCAGTATGCTCGCCATCAGCGCCCGCTTGCGCCCAATGCGGTCTGCGAGAAAACCAAACAGCACGCCGCCCAGGCCGGACGCCAGCAGCGTCAGCGTGCCCAGCAGTCCGGCCGTGGTCTTGCTCATGCCCAGGTCACGCATCAGCAGCGCCAGCACCAGCGCGTAGAGCATGGCGTCGAAGGCATCGAGCGCCCAGCCGAGCGCCGCGGCCAGCAGCGTCCGCCGTTGGTCCGGCGTGGCTTGCCGAATCAGTTGGAGAGGACTTATCGCCATGCAGGGCGGATTGTACGGCGTGGCAAGTAATTGTCAATTTTGAACTTCAGTGGCGCGTCCGATTCCGCCACGCATCCATGTTTGCTCTCCGGGTACCTCGGTCCGGTTTTGACAAGGTTTTTACTTGCCGGTCGTGATTCTAGGTTAGCCTTGGCTCATCACCTTCAGGGAACCATAGCCTGAAACCGGATGTGCTTATGAAATTTCAATGGCATGGCGCGCTTCTTGTTTTTCTCCTGACATTCCTCACCCCTTGCTTCGCCCACCACATGGCGGTTGTGGTCAACAAGGATAACAACGTGGAAAACGTCACCGCCGTCCACTTGTCAAGGATCCTTCGCTCAGAAGTAAAGAAGTGGCCGGATGGCAAAGCCGTAGTCCTGGTTCTGCACAGGGACTCCGCGGGAGAAACGGAAACCTTGCAGCGCTTGATCAAGATGAATGCCGATGAGTTGAAGGCGCTCATCGCCGCTCACAAAGATTCCATCGTGACGGCGGACTCCGACGCCGAGGTGCTCAAGATCGTGCAGACTACGCCGGGCGCCATCGGCTTCGTGGACGTCCGCTCCGTCGACAACACCATCAATGTAGTGCGGGTGGACGGCAAATTGCCCATGGAATCGGGCTATCTGCCGCATTAGCTCGGATCGGATACGCGCGACTGCTACCTCAGGCTAGCCGCAGCAGATGGAAATACCTTCGTGCTTTCTTCACGTCCAGCGCAATCTGCTCGCGCAGCGTTTCCACGGAAGGAAACTTGATCTCGTCGCGAACGCGATCGAGGAAGCAGATTTCCACTTCACTCTCCGGAGTCAGCTCAATTGGATGAAAGTTCAACAGGTGCGTTTCGACGGCAAATGAGTCTGCTCCGAATGTTGGACGATTGCCCACGTTGGTGACGGAGTCGAACTGCTCGGCGCCCACCCTCGTACATGTAATGTAGACGCCGTCTTTCGGCACAAGTTCTTCATAGCGCGCCAGATTGATGGTGGGTACGGTGTACTTCGAGCCCAGACCGCGCCCGCGCCTGGGCGCCCCTAAAATGCAGAACGGACGTGCTAGCAGATGCCGCGCCCGGCTCACCCGGCCCTCGCCGATCAGTTTCCGGATATGACTGCTCGAAACCGGCTCGCCGCGTAGCGTCTGCTCCGGGTAAACTTTGACCTCAAAGCCCATCTCCTGCCCGAGCTGCGCCAGCACATTCACGTCGCCCGCAGCCTTGTGACCGAAGCGGAAATTGTAGCCTTCATGCACTTCGCGGGCATGCAGCTTCTTTTTCAGGATGCGCTCGGCGAACTGCCGCGGCGTCATCAACGAAAGATCGCGTCCAAAAGGCAGGATCAGCACCGCGTCAACGCCAGTGCTCTCGAGCGAGCGCAGTTTCTCCGGCAGAGGAGTGAGGAGCTTCAGTCCCGAGTCAGGCCGCAGAATGCGCCCCGGATGCGGCTCGAACGTGACTGCAACCGCTTTGGTTCCGCTTTCCCGCGCACGCTGGACAATCTCTCTCAGCACATGCGCGTGCGCCCGGTGCACTCCGTCAAAATTACCCACGCTTACCAGCGACGGCCCAAATCCGGCTGGAACGTCTTCGAGTTTGTGAAATACCTGCATTGCAGTGGTCAGGGGTCAGTGATCAGTGGCCAGTGGTCAGAAAGCCAGCGCCCTATGGGGCTTCACTGACCACTGATCACTGGCCACTGGCCACTGTACTTCAGATTTCGAACTCCAGCTTCATTCCGTCATACGCCAGCCGCACATGCGGCGGCAGGGTCGCATTCGTTGCATCATGGGGCAGATCGTGGCAAATGTGGGTAAAGAAGCCCCGCTTGGCTTTTACGCGCTCCACGATGCGCAGCGAATTCTCCACTGTCGAATGCGTGGGATGAGGCTTATGCCGCAGTGCATCCAGGAAGAGAACGTCCAGTCCCTGCAACTGATGGAACGACGTCTCGGGAATCTCGCTATGATCAGTGAGATAAGCGGCGTTGCCGAAACGGAAGCCGTAAATCTCCGCCTCGCCGTGAATCAAGCGCACTGGCTCGAAGCGTGCCCCAAATAGTTCCACGGGACCATCTATCGGCCGCAACTCGAGTTGGGGCAAGCCTCCGTACTTATAATCGGCGTCAAAGATGTAGGTGAACATACGACGCAGAAAAGCCGCCGCATCCGGACGCGCATAAAGCGGCAGCTTTGCGGGCTTGTGACGGTAACTGAACGGTCGCAGATCGTCGATTCCCAGAATATGGTCGGCGTGGGTGTGCGTATAAAGAACCGCATCCACACGCGGGACTTTCTCGCGGATGGCCTGAGTGTAGAAATCTGGCGAGGTGTCGATGAGCACAACTTTGCCCGCAAACTCGACCATGACCGAAGGGCGGGTCCGGCGGTCGTGCGGATCGCTCGATCGGCAAACCGCGCAGTCGCAGCCAAGCGTAGGCACACCCATCGATGTGCCGCTGCCCAGCACCGTGAGCGTGGCTTTCACGCGCTAACCTTCAGGCTTGAATGTTTACTCGGAACCTTCATCGTCCACTGGTTCCCGTGGCCGATCCCGGTTGCGGAGGGCGCGACAGCGCATTGGTTACTTCCACATAGGCCATGCGCACTTCATAGAGGCTGTTCTGCAGAAAGTTTTCTTCCGTTAAGGTCAGGTTGCCCCTGGTCTTTTCCGCAATCAGAGTAAGGGTGTCGATGGTTTGCCGCGCGCCAAGAATGTCGATTCGCGGCTGCTCCCCTTGCTGATGCATTAGCCCCAGTTGCAGCATCGCCGTCATGTACAGCGACGCCAGGAAGCGCTCGAAGGTCATCTCGAACTCTTTGGCGGAGCGTCCGCTAAGTTCCACGCGCGAGTCCAGTTCCTGCGCCGATTCCCGGTAGGCGTCAGCCTGCGCCTGTTGCTCAGCAACAGTAGGAGGCGCAGGTGGGGCTTGCCCCGCGATACCGTCTGCTTCCGCCGGAAGACCCGCCACGGTGTTGCTGGCAGGCGCGGGCTCCTTGGACATGGTTGGAGCCGCCGACACAGGCGCCACAGCCTTCGGCGGCTCTACTTCTACGGGAGCATCTTTGCGCAACTCTCCATCCTCAGTGAACAAGCGGCGGTCGGTTACGGTGAAACCTGATTCCTGTCTCTTCTCAGCCATATGTCTGTCCTATAAATGCAACACGGAATTGTGGACGGAATCCTCCGCCTGACCCAGCGCCGCAGTGTCCAAAGGCAACTGGACCACAGTAGCCTTGGCGGTTCCAATCGTCACATCGCGGCCCGGCAACCCCACTTCGCGACGAATGTATCCCAGAGCAACCGTCCGCTCGCCGGACGCCGTCGGAATAGCAGCAACGCTGGTCACTTCTCCCACTTCTTTTTCGTCGGAAATAATCTTAGCAGCTGCTGCGACGGCCGCCGCGCCTTCCAACAGGAAGCCGGTAAACTTGCGATGGACGTTGCCGCGAGAGCGAATGCGTTCCACGATTTCCTGCCCCACGTAGCAGCCCTTGTTGAAGTTGAGCGCGCGCGTCTGTTCGGTCTCCTGGGGTAGATCGCGCTCGCGAATGTCCACGCCATACAGCGGAACGCCGGCAACGATGCGCTGCATTTCCAGCGCCTCGCTGCCCGCCGGAATTGCCCCGGCGGCGATCAGAGCCTGCCAGGTTTTATAAACATCCTTAGGCGCAAGCCAGATTTCGTAGGATTCCTGCTGCGCATCCTCGCCTCGCACAACTGTGCACTCCATGCAGTCACAGTCGCAGTTGCACTGTGGAGTTATCACCTGCAAAGGCTGCATCTCGGGCACTTCGATCCCTGCGGCGTTAAGCACGGCCCGTGACTTCGGTCCCGCCAGTCCGAGAGCAGTCTTCTCCGCGGAGATGTCTGCGACTTCTACGTCGTCCATGATGATGTAATGATCGAATGTAGCCACAATTTTCTCGACCTGGCTGCGATCAGTTTCCACCACCAGCCTCTCACCGAGGTTGTAAACGTACATGTCGCCGAGTATGCGGCCCTGCGGGTTGAGCAGGAAAACATACACTCCGTGTCCCCAGCCGAGATCCCGAATGTTGTTTGTGACCATGCCGTTCATCCAGCGCACGCGATCTCCGCCAGTGAGCGAAATCCGGGCGCGGAAGCCCAGGTCGTACACTCCGCAACCGCCGACAAGTGCCGCAAACTCCGACCGGGGATCGGCCAAGCGCGCCGCCACCGTAGCACCGCGGTAGTCCGCCGACGCCAAGGGCTGCCCTTCGGCTTCCTTCTGTGCTCTAAGTGCGTCCTGAAGCGGAGTAGTTGGCATATAGGACTATTGATTATAGCGAACGGTCCTGCGATTCATTGGCGGCCCGCTGACAACCTACTCATTCCCCTCGGCTTGTGGTAGCTTTCTGCCGTGGACCCGCAAACGCCATCCCGGAAACGTATCGCTGTCATTCCCGGAGACGGGATTGGGCAGGACGTCATCCTGCAAGCCCTCAAAGTCATCCGGGCGTCGAGGGCTGACGTCCAGCTCAGCGAGTTTGATTGGGGCGCCGACCGTTATCTTCGCGACGGCATGACCGTCCCTCCCGATGGCTTCGTCATGCTGGAGCGCGACTTCGACGCGATCCTCGCCGGCGCCTTCGGCGATCCTCGCGTACCCTCGAACATCCATGCCAGGGAAATCCTCCTCGGCATGCGCTTCAAGATGGATCTCTACGCCAACGTGCGGCCGGTCCGGCTGCTCGACGCGGCGCTATGCCCGCTGAAGGGCATCCAGCCCAAGGATGTGGATTTCGTTGTCATCCGTGAAAACACTGAAGGCGTCTACACCGATGCCGGCGGAGTCTTCAAGCAGGGCACGGCGGATGAGGTCGCCATTCAGGAAGACATCAACACGCGCAAGGGCGTGGAGCGCATCATCCGCTACGCCTTCGAGTATTGCGAGCGCCACACCAAGCTCGATCGCTCGCCGCGAAAGCGCGTGCTGATGTGCGACAAGTCAAATGCCATGACTCACGCTGGGGGCTTGTGGCAGCGAGTGTTTAAGGAAGTGAGTGGCGAGCATCCGCAGATCGCGGCTCAGCACATGTATGTGGATGCTCTCTGTATGCAGATGGTGCGCGATCCGCAGAGCTTCGACGTGATCGTGACCAACAACATGTTCGGCGACATCATCACCGACCTCGCCGCCGGACTGCAGGGCGGCCTCGGCATGGCGGCCAGCGGAAATATACATCCAGGGAAGACGTCGATGTTCGAGCCGGTGCACGGCTCCGCGCCGCCGATTGCGGGGAAGAACGTGGCGAACCCGTTCGGCGCGATTCTGACCACGGCTATGATGTTGGCGCATCTCGGCTTGACGAAGGAAGCTGAGAAGATGGAAGCGGCAGTGCTCGAAGCCGTGCGGCAGAAGAAAACTACGCAGGACATCGGCGGCACGCTCGGCACCCGAGAAGTCGGCGACTGGGTGGCGAATGTGTTAGTCGCGGATAAGCTTTAGGCCTGACATCGCCGTTTCAGGACCTTCTGCCCACCAGCAGCGCTAACTCCCGCCATTTCCAAAGACAATCCACATCCACGAAGCCAATCTCGCGCAGCCACTGCAGTTGCGTTTCCAGATCCAGCAGCTTGTTTGAGGGATCTTCAGTTTCGACCGTGTTGCCCATGGGGTGCAGAAACTCTTCGTGAAGGCGCTGTGTGGGCGACGCGACGTGTTCCAGGTTACAGAAGACGCCGCCGGGGTTGAGTAGGCCGTGGACCTCCGCATAAAGCGCGCGCTTGCGCTGGTGAACGAGATGATGGATGGCGAAGCAGGATACGATCGCATCGAACTTGCCCAGCGCGGGCAGCGGCTGATCGAGATTGTGGGCGACGATGGTGACCGAGGAGTCTCCGGCGAAGCGCTCGGCAACGGCATCGAGCATCGCCGGGGAGAAATCGATCGCCACAGACTCCGTCTCTGCCGGGGCTAGCGAAGCATTAACCAGTGCGAGCAGGCGTCCGTCGCCGCTGCCGAGATCAAGGACGCGACGCGCCGTCTTCGGGATGAACTCCAGAAGGGTTGATTCACCTTCGATGCGATGCAGGGCAGAATCGGCGCGTCTGAGATAGTCGTGGGCGTGATCGGCGGAGGTCCAGAGGTTGACGGGGGTGTTCATTGTTATGTTTGAGGGCATGTTTGTCCTTGAAGAGAGTATAGGCAAACAAGGTAGACTCGTTCCTAATGGATACCGTTAAGCTGCTGCGCACGAGCTCCGTTGGGCTGCTTTTCGCGGTTGTTCTGCTTTTGGAGATGGGCCGCGCTCTCTGCGCCCGGGCGCAGGATCAAACTCCGCAGGCTTCCTCCCAGACATCACAAGATCAGAGTCAGCAGCCAAATCAAGATCAAAGTCAAAAGCAGGCGGACAAGAGTGTCTCTCCCACACAAGCATCTCCTGCGCCGGCGCCCGCGCAAGCGGCTCCTGCCGAAGACAAAGAAGTCAAGATCACGCCGCAGGAAGCGGAGGAACTATTTCACTCTGTGGACGAGATTCTTGCCTTCGACAGCAAGCAGACCGGATTGCCAATCAAGAAGCAGGTCAAGCGCCGGCTCACCAGCCGCGACGAGGTGGTTGCCTATCTCACCAACCACATGAAGGACGATGACGTGAAGCGGCTGCAGCGCTCGGAACTGGTGTTGAAGAAGTTCGGCCTGCTGCCGCGCGAGTTTGATATGGAGAAGCTGCTGGTCGATCTGCTACGCGAAGAAGTAGCGGGCTACTACGATCCTAAAACGAAAACCGTGAATATGCTGGATTGGGTTCCGCTGGAAGAGCAGGAGCCCGTGCTGGCGCATGAACTCACTCACGCGCTGCAGGATCAGTCGATCGGCCTCGACAAGTGGATGAAGAAAGGCGACAAGGATCTGGGCGAGATCAAAAGGGATCCCACGCCCGAAGATATCGAGAACGACGAGATCGACGACGCGCGCGAGGCCGTGATCGAAGGCCAGGCCCAAGCCATGATGTTTCAATACGCCCTGGCCCCGACAGGACGTTCGATTGCCGATTCGCAGGACTTGGTCGAAAGCATGGAATCGGAAACCTTGACGGGGACGCCGGGCACCAAGGTGTTTAACGACGCTCCCATTTTCATGAAAGAGTCTCTGACGTTTCCCTACAGCTACGGGATGGAGTTTGTGGTGAAGCTGATGGCGAACGGCGGCAAGGAGAAGGCTTTCGCCGGAGTTTTGGCGAATCCTCCGCACACCACGCGGCAGATCATGCAGCCGGAAACTTATCTTTCAGGAGAAAAGATCGAGCCCATGCCCCTGCCGGAATTCAGGCGGGACTTCAAGGATTACATTAAGTTTGATATCGGCGCCATGGGCGAGTTTGATGTCGCGGTGCTGATCGAGCAATATGCGGGGAAGGAATTGTCCAAGCTAATGTGTCCAGAATGGCGCGGCGGTTACTACTACGCTGCGCATCCGAGAAACGACGCGACGGCGCCGCTCGGCCTGCTCTACGTGTCGCGCTGGTCGAGTGCGGAGCGAGCCGCAGAGTTTGCCGGAATTTACGCCCGGTCGCTCGGGCAACGGTACAAAAAGACGGATGAGGTAAACGATCGATCATCCGCAACATCGGATTCGACGCACTCGAAGAATAAAGCCGAGGCTCTGAAAGGGCGTCATGTCTGGGTTACCGAAGAAGGTCCGGTAGTGATTGAGGAGCAGGGCGATACCGTGCTGGTGAGCGAGAGCTTGGATCCCGCCACGACGGAGACGCTGGAGAAAGAAGTCTTCCCGAAGTAAGCCCAGCACTCCCCGATCTCAGTTTTTCTTCTTCGACGGTTTCTTAGTCTGAGTTTCCTGCGGCACATCACCCAGGAAGTGCTGCACCTGGGCGACAACGTCG
>Ga0209420_1000119_pt1 | contig 48369 bp, 41 predicted proteins | sample BlaSpr_A8_OM1_O1_FD_187972 | JGI IMG/M metagenome (GOLD analysis project Ga0209420, IMG submission 187972) | Forest soil microbial communities from Thunder Bay, Ontario, Canada - Black Spruce, Ontario site 2_A8_OM1_O1 (SPAdes) (version 2) | ecosystem: Environmental > Terrestrial > Soil > Boreal... | reverse complement strand
TTCCGGCGGCCGGCTGCGGGACTCGTCGGGCTGAGTGTCCTGTGCTTCGCCAGCCGAAAGCCGGGAGCCGGACGCCGTCTCTAAGATCAGATCCGCAACTTCCGCCTGCTTGATCTTCAGATTCGGCTGCGACTCCAGCAGCTCGCGCATCTTCAGGCGGTAAGCCTGTTTGTCACATTGCGCGCGCGGCGACCACACGGCCGGGCCACGTGACGTATTCAACAGGCGAAACTGGATGCCAACCGCGTCCGTGATCTCGCCCATGATCCCGCCGAGCGCGTCGACTTCGCGGACCAAGTGCCCCTTCGCGATTCCGCCCACCGCGGGATTGCACGACATCTGCGCAATCAGGTCAACGTTGAGGGTGTAGAGTGCGGTCCTGAGGCCCATGCGCGCGGAGGCCATTGCGGCCTCGCACCCGGCATGCCCAGCCCCCACGACCACGACATCGAATTGTTCGGTGAACGGCATGAGGATTGGCAGAGCAACCGCAGAAATTTTTTTCCCAGAGATTGCCCAAAAACTTTGCGCGAGTTTCCTCTCATTCTAGCAACTTGGCGAATTTCACGACGTCGATTACTTGCGGGTGCTTGCTTCCACCCGTATATTGAACTGTCTTTCCGAACCGCGGAGCTTCACCTAGAAGGCTGAATTCGTATCAGTTTTCCAAAGCTCTACACTCCATGATCACGATCTCTTCGTGTCTCCTGCTGGCCGCCGCAACTGTAATGGTCCAGGCTTCGGCTTCGCCCGCGCCGCATACACAGCAGGAGACCGCCAAATCAACTCCGCTGAGCCCGGCAGAGATTAGCCGACTCCAAGGTAGGGCTGAGGCTGGAGATGCAGGCGCCGAAGCAGCCCTGGGGCACGCCTATCGAGACGGCAAAGGACTTCCTCAGAACCGATCACTGGCAGCGAAGTGGTTCCGGCGGGCAGCGGATCAGGGCGATGCAGATGCCGAGGACAGTCTCGGAATCATGTACGGCGTGGGTGAGGGAGTCGAGCGGGACAAGGAAGAAGCTGTTCGGTGGTATCACAAGGCCGCGAAGCAAGGGAATGCCAAGGCAATGTTCAATCTCGGCGCTTCCTACTACAACGGCGATGGTGTGGCGATCGACGACGTCACATCCTACGTCTGGTTTCTACTCGCCCAGGAAGCTGGCAACCCTGCTGCTAGTGAAGCTGTGCAGCGGGCGCTCTCGGAAAAGTCGGTCTCGCCCGGTGCCGCATGCGTGAAGGTAGCTCAAATGTACGAGACGGGAGCCGAACTGCCCAAGGACTCGAACCAGGCTTTGAAGTGGTATCGCAAGGCTGCGGATGCTGGGAATCCAGGGGCGGATGTTAAGGTCACGAGCCTGCTGCTGAACTCCGGGCATAGCCTAACCCCCGAAGAATACACCGAAGCACGGCAGCGCTGCGAAGACGCCGCCAATCGTCATTTCTCGCCAGGTGCTTACTGTTTGGCTTTGCTCTACGAGCGCGGCATCGGTGTGACAAAGGATCCAATTGAACGTGTGAAATGGTTGGGTCGGGCGGCTGAATTGGGAAATTCGAGGGCTGTTCTCGAATTAGGCGAGGCATACTGGAAAGGGGTAGGGGTTAAACCCGACCTGGTTGCCGCGTATATGTGGATTTGGCTCGCAGGCAACGCGAAAATGCCGCGAGCCGAGCAAGATGAGCAGGAAATCCGCAAAGAACTGTCGGCAAAAAAAGTGGGTGAAGCCAAACAAAAGGCCATCGACTGGGCGAGAAGGCATCAGCCCGTGGGACTGCGGCAACACCAGTCTGACAGCTCGCCTCCCCCGCAGTAATCATCGCCACAACGAGGTTATCCCTAGATCTTCCTGAGGCCACGCATGGCTAACAATATCCCACTGGGTGCGCGCGGCGAGGCGGAGGAGACCGTTGAGTTCCAACACACGCTCACGTCGCACCATCCGGAATTGCCCCCTGTGTACTCGACCCCCGATATGATCCGGTTGATGGAGACAGCGGCATTTCATGCGCTGCAGCCTTACTGTGAAGGCGACGAGATTACCGTGGGCACATCCATCAACGTTGAACATCGCGCCGCCAGCGGCATCGGTGCCCGCATCACAGCCGAGGCTGTGCTCCAATCTTTCGATGGCCGCTTCTATACCCTGCGCGTCACCGCGCGCGACGCAGCGCGTGAAATTGGGCGCGGAACCGTCGGGCGGGCGGTGGTCAGCCGGGGAAAGTTCGCCAAGAAAGTGGAGAGTGGGAGCCGCTAATCGCATCCAATTCTTTCATATGCCCGTGCCCAATCTTGAGCAGAAGGAAAGAGCAAAAGCGTTTCTGGCGCTGCATTCAGCCGCCAACCCACTCATACTGCCGAATGTGTGGGACGTGGCCAGCGCTCGCATCGTCGAAGAGGCCGGCTATCCTGCACTCGCAACCACCAGCGCAGGAGTGGCGTTTTCCCTGGGTTACGCGGACGGCGAAAAAATTCACCCAGACCACATGATGGCGGCAGTGGCCCGCATCGGGCAAGCGGTGAAAGTACCGGTAAGCGCCGATGTTGAGTCGGGATATGGCAACGATCCGGAAAATGCGGCCCGGACGGCACGCGCCGTGGTGGTTGCCGGCGCAATCGGCTTGAATCTCGAAGATGCGACTGGCGATCCCGAGCAACCGCTCGTGGATGTTTCCCTGCAACTGGAAAAACTTCGCGCGATTCGCGCGGTGGCGGATGAGTTGGATGTCCCCCTGGTAATCAACGCCCGGACGGATGTCTATCTTCTACACGTGGGCGAACCGTCAGGCCGCTATGACGAGACCATTCGCCGGCTGAGCGCCTACCGCGACGCCGGGGCCGATTGCGTGTTCGCGCCCGGCCTTAGCGACGCTGCCACGATCAGGCGGCTGGTTGGGGAGGTGAAGTGTCCGGTGAATATTCTTGCCGGATTGAGTTCGCCATCCGTGCGGGAACTGCAGGCGCTTGGAGTGGCGCGAGTGAGCCTCGGTTCCGGTCCCATGCGCGCCGCCCTGGGCACTCTGCGTCGTATTGCCGAAGAACTGAAAAACAGCGGCACTTACGGATTGCTGGCAGACGCCCCCACTCACGGCGAAATGAATCGGCTGCTCGAAACCAGAGACTGAGAACTGAGACTCCCATCGTCATCGGCGTCATCTCCGATACTCACGGCCTGCTGCGGCCCGAGGCGCTACTGGCGCTGCGAGGCTCGCAGCACATCATCCACGCCGGCGACGTTGGCGCGCCAGAAATCCTGGAAGAGCTCGCAAACCTTGCGCCCCTCACTGCGATCGGCGGCAACGTCGACAAAGGGGCGTGGGCTTGTAAACTTGCGGAAAATGAAGTCATCGAGATCGCCGGCATTTCCATCTACGTGGTGCACGATCTGGCGCAGCTCGATCTGAAGCCGGAAGCCGCAGGATTCCAAGTAGTGATCTCGGGCCACAGCCACATTCCGAAGCAAGAGATGCGCAACGGCGTGCTCTACTTCAATCCCGGTAGCGCCGGTCCACGACGCTTCAAATTGCCGTTGACGGTTGGCCGACTGATCGTAGAACGCGGAAGTGTGCGCGGAGAAATCATTCCGATTGCAGATGGAAGATCTTAAAATCACAGATTTGAAAACTCATTCGAGACCACATCCCTTTGCCCGGCGCAGGCAGGCCCTTGCCGCGCTTTCCACGGCAAAGGCCGGCAAGGTTCCGAATGCCGAATGCTCTCCGTTGCTACAATCCACGAAGTGTCTGTCGCATTCCACATCGATTCCGCCCACGGCAGAGCCCGCACCGGTCGCCTGCTCACTCCGCACGCCGAAATCGAGACCCCCGTATTTATGCCGGTGGGAACGTTGGCCTCCGTAAAAGGGGTGCCCCAGGACACGCTCGAAGAACTGGGCGCTCACATCATTCTGGGCAACACCTATCACCTGTATTTGCGGCCCGGAGTCGAAACCGTGCGCCGGATGGGTGGCCTGCACGGATTCATGTCGTGGCGGCGCGCCATCCTTACCGACTCCGGCGGATTCCAGGTTTTCAGCCTGAATGAACTCCGCAAGGTCAACGAGGAAGGTGTGACGTTTCGTTCGCACCTGGATGGCTCGTCGCATTTCTTCAGCCCAGAGATCTCGATGGAGGCGCAGATCGGGCTGGGTGCCGACATCATCATGGCGTTTGACGAGTGCACCGAGTTTCCGGCGGATCGCACCCGCGCGCGCGCCTCGATGGAGATGACGGCACGCTGGGCGGCCCGCAGCAAGAAATATCTTGAGGATCACAAGCATGAAGTTCCGTGGAATGCGGCTTCCCGCTGGGGTGATGTGGGGGCCGTCGCCCCCCTCTGTCCGGCGGAGCGAAGCTCTGCAGCCGCCCCGGCGAGCTCGCGCTCGCCCCGACAGCCGAAGGCGGCTGTCCCCACACCAACCTTTCCCAGGCAAACTGTCTCCCCACCATCTCCGCCCACCCAGGCTCTGTTCGGCATCATCCAGGGCGGTATGGATCGCGACCTGAGAAAGGAGTCCGCTGAGCGGACCATCGCCATCGGCTTTCCCGGCTACGCCATCGGCGGGCTCAGCGTGGGCGAGCCGCGCCACCTTACGCGGGAAATCGTCGAATCAACGCTCGAGCATTTACCCCCAGATAAGCCCCGCTATCTTATGGGAGTGGGCACGCCTGAGGAGATTGTCGAATACGCCTGCCTGGGCGTGGACATGATGGACTGCGTCCTGCCGACTCGCGCCGCCCGGCACGGACTGCTGTTCACGTCCGAGGGTAAAGTCTCGATTAAGCAGGCACGCTACGCCCAGGATCCGGCTCCGCTCGACCCGAACTGCGGCTGCCAGGTGTGTCAGCGCTATTCGCGGGCCTACTTACGTCATCTTTATGCATCCAATGAAGTGTTGGCGCAGGTCCTGAACACGATCCACAACCTGAGTTTCTACCTTGACACTATGCGGCGGGTACGGCATTCTATTTCACTTGGGGAAGAGTCCCGTTTTCTTTCTAGTGTCCGGTCCCGACCGAAACCGTAGACTCGATGGGAAGATCTTCCCGGATTCAAACCCTGAAAGCTGAACGAACCCGGCCGATGTCGATCGAAACTCCGTGGTGACATAACAGCTCCCGCGGCGCGAATGGGCGCGGGCGATTTTTCGCGAATACTTACGTTCAGACCTCTAACATGCAATTCTTATTGGCAGTGCAGTTCGGCGGTGGCGGCGGTATGGGGTGGCTCGGTATGGCGCCCCTCATCTTCATTTTTGCGATTTTTTATTTTCTCTTGATTTTGCCCCAGCAGCGCCGGCAGAAAAAATGGCAGGCCATGCTCGATCAACTCAAGACCGGCGACAAAATCACAACCAGCGGAGGCCTGCGGGGCACGATTATGGCGCTCAAGGACGACTGCGTGCATCTGCGCGTTCCGCCTAGTAACACTTTGCTGGAAGTGACCAAGGCCTCGGTGCTGCAGGTAACCACGACCGACGAAGAAGTCAAGACCAAATAGAAGAGATTCACACAGCTTTGCTTTTGGGATGAGCTTTTTACTATGAACAAGAATTTTCTCTGGAAGTTCGTCTTCATCGTGGGCACGCTGCTGTTTTTCCTCTTCGGGATCTTCGGAAAGCCCAGCAGTTTTTCCCGCCAGGGACTGCTGGATGCGCTGACCGATCACATCCACCTCGGACTCGATCTGAAGGGCGGGACGCACCTGATTCTGCAGGTCCAGGTCAACGACGCAGTGAACGTAGTCGCGCAGAACGCCGTCGAAGTCTTGAAAGAACAGCTGCGCACTCGGAAGATTGACTATAGCGACGTTTCCCAGCCTGATCCGCAGAACAATCCCGACCAGATCGCGCTCAAGGGCGTGCAACCCAGCGCGCGCGGAGACCTGCTCGACATCGTGCACGAGCGCCTTCCCGATTACGACATCACTGGCGGCGCCCAAAATACCTGGACGTTGGCGATGAAGCCTGCGAGTCTGAATGAACTGAAGGACAAGGCGGTCACGCAGGCCATTGATACCATTCGCAACCGTATCGACGCTCTCGGTGTCAGCGAGCCCACCATCGAACCGCACGGGATGGGGCAATACCAGATTCTGGTGCAACTTCCGGGGATCGACGATTCCGGCCGCGTGAAGGACATCATGCAGTCCACCGCCATGCTTGAAATTAAGCAGATGACGGATGGTCCTTACCCCAGTGAGCAAGCGGCGCTTCAAGCCAAGGGCGGAGTCGTGCCCGCCGATTCCATCCTGCTCCCGGGACAATGTGCGAACGGACCGGAGCAGACCTGGTGCTTTGTGTCGCGCGTTTCCGCCGTCAGTGGCAAGGATCTCCGCGACGCGCAGGCCAGCAGCGACCAGAACGGCCAGCCCAGCGTCACCTTTTCGCTTACGGGCGACGGTGGACAGAGGTTCTACAACTTTACTTCTGCGCACGTGGGCGAGAACCTGGCCGTGGTGCTCGACAATAAAGTGCAGGAAGTGGCCAGCATCAAGGAGCCGATCCGCGACCAGGGCTCGATTAGCGGCGGCCACATGAATGAGCAGCAGGCGAAAGATCTTTCCATGGTCCTGCGCTCCGGCGCTCTTCCCGCCAGCATTAAGTATCTGCAAGAGGAGACCGTGGGTCCGTCGCTGGGAACGGATTCGATTCGTTCCGGCGTGCGGGCCGCGGTGTATGGCATGATCGCCGTGCTGATCTTCATGCTCATTTACTACCGCGGGGCAGGCATTAATGCCGATGTCGCACTGATCATGAACCTGATCATTTTGCTCGGGTTCCTGGGATGGTCCACCATTGCGGGGGTTAACGTTGCGCTGACCTTGCCGGGAATTGCCGGTGTGATTCTGACGGTCGGCATGGGCGTGGATTCCAATGTGCTGATCTTCGAGCGCATTCGCGAAGAGTTGCGCAATGGCAAAACTCCGCCCTCAGCCGTGGATCAGGGCTTCAGCCACGCTTGGATTACGATCGTGGATACGCACGTCACCACCATCGTTTCCGCCGCGATTCTATTCATTTTTGGTACTGGGCCGGTCAAAGGATTCGCCACCACGCTCACATTTGGCTTGCTGGCAAATCTGTTTACCGCCGTTTTCGTATCGCGGTTCATCTTCGATTGGGTCCTCAGCCGGAAACAACGGGGAGAAGCGCTCAGTATTTGAGGCAGAGGGAGATCACGGCGAGTGGCCGAGTTTCTCATTAAAGTGGTTCGGCGCCGGGCTGGCAGGCGGCATGATCGTTTTCTTAGCGATCCCCATTGGGCCGTTCAGCTCCCATTTGCTTTTGGTCGTGCTGATGGCATTGGGTATAGGAGCGGTGAGAGCGGTGAGTACGGTGGCGGTAATTAGGATTGCGCAGGTGGGTGGGACCGCGCCGCTCGGTGATTTCGTTGTTAAAAGTAAGCGGCAATCTTTGCTAAGTCATAGATAGATAAGGGGCTAAACAAAATCCGTGGAGTTCTTTCGCAATACAAATATAGATTTTCTGGGGAAGAAGTGGTATTTTCTCGCCTTTTCACTGATCTTCAGCGTCGCCGGCTTATTTTCCATGCTGTTCTGGCACCACATTCCCTGGGGCGTGGACTTTCGCGGCGGGACCCTCGTGTATGTGAAATTCTCCCATCCGCCGGACTACGGCGCGATCGCCGCGGAGATGAATCGCGCCGGGTTGCGCAGTCCAAAGTCTCAGCGTTACGGCCCAGCTTCGAACAACGAAGTGTTGATCGACCTGGATGTGCGCGAAACCAGCGAGCAGGCGCTCGATCAGGGCAAGCTGAAGATCATCCAGGCGCTGGAGGCTCACGCGCAACCAGGGAAGATTGATCTGAACAACGCCAGCCTGTTGGCCATCAAGAACTATTTGATGGATAAAGATCCTCTGCACATTGGCCCCGATGATCAGAAATATGGGGTACAGGCGCAAGCTATCGTGGATTACCGGAACAAGGTTCTGGGCGGAGTGTTGAATTCCGCCGACCAACTGCAGGCCGCGCCGGGAGTTGACCGTGCCGTGGTGGCTTCCCTCCCAGACGGTTTTTTTGTTTCCGACTTTGGCGTACGCGACGTCCAGATCATCGGCCCTCAGGTCGGCAGCCAGTTGCGCACCCAGGCGGGAATGGCTACCCTCTATTCGCTGCTGGGGATGCTGGTTTACCTCGGGTTCCGGTTTGAGTGGATCTATGGGATTGCCGCGGTGGTGACGGTTTTTCACGATACTTTGATCACCGTCGGGTTCTTTTCCCTGACGAATACCGATATCACCCTTACCGTGATTGCGGCCATCCTGACTTTGATTGGTTACTCGAATAACGACACGATCGTGGTATTTGACCGCATCCGGGAAAATATTAAACTCATGCGGCGCGAGAAGCTGGCCGACGTCGTCAATCGTAGTATTAATCAGACCTTAAGCAGAACGATCTTGACAGCGGGCCTAACCTTCCTTACCGTACTCGCACTCTTTTTGTTCGGAGGCGAGGTGCTTCGCGGATTCAGCCTCGCGCTGGTCATCGGCATCCTGATCGGTACCTATTCGTCGATTGCAATTGCGGCTCCGATCCTGGTCGCATATCAGGATTGGCGGATTCAAAGAGGCAAACGGCCAATGGCCATGCCGGCAGGCCGGTCTAGGTAAGTTACCCGATGGCGCGCCGGTATTGATTGCGTTAGCCCTGGTTATGTAGGCAGTTAATCGTCGGTTGTTAGGCCTGTCGGGCTATGCCAGCCTGCATGGCGGAAGAGAAAACTGGGAGCAAAGGGGAAGCGTTCGGTGTCTAAGTATCCGTAGGGTCCTGATGAAGGAATGGGGAGAATCACATGTTTGAAGACAGCCTTATCGAGTCCGGCGGCAGGTTGAAAACTAAGCGTGGATGGACGTCTATCGTCTCATTCATCATCCAGATTGGGATCGTCGGCGTCATGGTTCTGATCCCGCTGATTTTCACCGAAGCCTTGCCCAAAGGTACAACGCTATTTATGTTGGTGGCCCCCCCGCCGCCGCCACCACCTCCGCCTCCAGCCGCCGCGGTGGTACACGTCGTGAAGCAGGTTCAGACCGACATCGTGAACGGCGAGTTGCGTACTCCGACCAAGATTCCCAAGAAAATTCAGATGATCAAAGAAGACGAAGCCCCACCGCAGATGGCATCCACTGGTGTGGTGGGCGGCGTTCCGGGAGGTGTGCCGGGCGGATCGATGGGCGGAGTGATTGGCAGTGTTTTGAGCTCTACCCCGGTCGCGGTGCCGAAAATTGCCACCCCGACTCGCGTGCGCGTTTCCTCCGGCGTCTCCTCCGGTCTTCTGATCCGTAAAGTCAGTCCGAACTATCCGCCGCTCGCGCGCCAGGCTCGAATTCAAGGTACGGTGATACTCCAGGCTCAAATCAGCAAGGATGGCAGCATCCAGAACCTGCAGTTGATCAGTGGGCACCCCATGCTGGCTCCGGCCGCTATCGAAGCGGTGAAGCAGTGGAAGTATAAGCCGTACCTGCTCAACGGAGAGCCGGTCGAGGTCGAGACCCAGGTGCAAGTAAACTTTACCCTTGCCGGGGGCTAAACTCCCCCAGAGTGGCGCAGTTCGAAATTTTTCGTAGAAGTGTGTATGATCCCCGTTCCCATCAAGAATCCTGGTGGCCATGGGAAAGAGGCTTTCGGCAGCCCGGCACGATCGCTCTGCGCATCTGAGTGAATGGCGATCCGAGTTCGGGACGGCGAAAGTAGCGCGCCCGCCGGCGATTGAATTCTTAGCCAGCGTTTAGCCCGGCAAAGCGCATCAAAGGTTCCTGGTACAGAATAAGTGTCGATGTCGAGAGTTCCGAGGAGGGAAAGCAACTCATGTTCGCAACTCACCTAGCAGGTCTTCTCAGTCACATTCCTGCCGCAGCCACCTGGGTCGTCCAGGAAGGCGGCGGCACCTTGGCAACCGATCCGTTGGGCTTGTGGAAGGCAATGGGCTGGGTCGCCAGAACCGTGGTCATCATTCTTTTCATCATGTCAGGTTGGTCCATCGGCGTGATGATCGATCGCTGGATGGCCTACAGCGCCGCTCGCAAACAGTCTCGTGCTTTTGCCCCTGCCGTGGCTGGAGCTTTGCGCGATGGCCGTATCGACGAAGCCATTAAAGTTGCCGAGCGCAACAAAAAGAGCCATCTGGCCAAGGTTGTCACCGCTGGCCTGATGGAGTTCAAGGCTCACCAGGATAGCCCCGGAGCCATCCCCGGCGAAACCATTGAAGCCTCCAAGCGCGCTCTGGAACGCACCGAAGCCATCGTCCACGCCGAACTCAAGCGTGGATTGGGTGGTCTCGCCACCATCGGCTCAACCGCTCCTTTCGTGGGACTGTTTGGGACGGTGATGGGCATTCTGAACGCCTTCATCGGCATCAACAACTCCAAAGCTACCGGTCTGGCGGCGGTCGCTGGCGGTATTGCGGAAGCGCTGGTTACGACGGCTATCGGGCTACTCGTCGCCATCCCGGCCGTCATGATGTTCAACTATCTCACCGGTCGCGTGGAAGCGTTCGACGTGGAGATGGATAACTCGTCGAGTGAGCTGATCGATTACTTCCTGAAAAAGCGCGGCGATATTCGCCGGTAGGGCGTTCGCAGGGTGACGATCGCACGGTAAGGTAAGGAACGGCTGGTTTCCGCAGTGAGTTGCTTGTCCGGTGCTGGAGCGATCCGGCGCCGGGCCTTCCCAACTTGAGGCGGGTCGCTGAAAGCCCCGGACCGCACGGTGCAGGTACGGGAGAAGTACGGGAGATACCAAGCCATGGCATTAGCGAAGCGAAACGAAGGCGCAAAGGTCAGCTCGGAAATCAACGTTACGCCCATGGTGGACGTGATGCTGGTGCTGCTGATCATCTTCATGGTGGTCACGCCCATGTTGCAAAAAGGTATCAGCGTGGATATGGCCCCGGTCAACAATCCGGAACAGATGCCGGATGCGGACAAAGAAGATGCACTGCTGGTCTCCATTACCCGGGACGGCAAAGTATATTTCGGCAGCGAACAGATGGCGGTCGACAACCTCACCGGCAAGGTCAAGGATCGTCTTGCCAACAAACCGGATAAACGCGTGTACGTAAAGGCGGACATGCGAGCCCGGTTTGGCAGCGTCGTGCAGGTTGTGGACGCGGTTCGTGCCGCTGGGGTCGATGACCTGGGCTTGCTGACTGAGCAGAAGAAAACTGCTCCCAGCACCCCGCCACCCCCGGTCACGCCAGGGCAGTAGTTAGCGGGTTTAGAGTCGGTTCGATCGGATTTAGGCGCGTTTAGGGAATCGCGTTCAGAGAAATAACGAGGAGAACGATCATGGGTATGGCAGTCGGCCCGAGCGGAGGCCAAAGTGCAAACATCAACGTCACGCCGCTCATTGACGTACTGCTGGTGCTGCTGATCATCTTCATGGTGATCTCGCCGGTGACTCCGAAAGGACTGGATGCGCTGGTTCCTCAGCCGCCTCCGCCTAACGCTCCCAAAAATGTGAACCCCGACCGTACCATCGTCGTGCAGTTGATCGACCGGGGTCCGGGCCAGGCGCCGGGCGTCAAGATCAATACCGAAGACGCGACTTGGGACAACCTGCAGGGTCGTCTCACCGATATCTACAAGCAACGCGCGGAAAAGGTCATGTTCGTGAAGGGTGATGACTCCATCCCTTTTGCCAATGTCGCCAATGTGATTGATATTGCCCACGCCGCCGGCGTGGACAAGGTCGGTCTGATCACCGCGAAAATCGAATCGGGCGCCTAAACCGCCCGGCCGGTTTAGCGGGAATCGGAAAAGCTCGGGGTTGCGAATTTCGTATTCGACCCACGGAAGCCCCTGCCGCTTCCGTGCTACAGCAGCCCGCGCCTGTCAAACCCGCGCTTGCCAAACCCCAAGGTTTGCCAAAGCGTGCTTGTCAAATCGATGTCTCTGGGCCTAGGATGCTCTGTCGAGGGAGACTTATACCGCAATGAATAAGACCGCAAAACTCATTACGCTGGCGGCGGCACTGCTGGCGCTCTTCTTCTCCATGGGATGCGACAAGCTACGGGCACGCGATCAACTCAATAAGGGCGTGGAATCGTACAAGAACAACCATTACGAGCAGGCCATTGATCATTTCCAGGACGCGGTTCGACTGGATCCCGGCCTGATCAATGCTCGCATGTATCTGGCCACCGCGTACGTGTCGCAATATATTCCCGGCGTCGACTCACCAGACAATCTGCGCACCGCCCAGCAGGCGATCGACGAATATCAGAGGGTGATCGATGCCAATCCCGCTCGCGAACAGAAGGTCAATAGTGCGAAGGGCATCGCCTACCTCTACCTGAATGAGAAGAAGTGGGACGATGCCAAGAAGTATTACCGTATGGCCTCCGATCTTGACCCCAACGATCCTGAACCCTACTACTCGGTCGGCGTCATCGACTGGACCGCCTGCTACCAGCCTCGCATGGAAGAACGCGCCAAGTTGGGCATGAGGCCGGAAGAGAATCTGAATCCCAAGAACAAGGATCAAAAGAAGGTCTGCGAAGAATTGAAGGAGAAGAATTCGCCCGCCATTCAGGAAGGCATCGACAGCCTCAACAAAGGGATTCAACTTCGTCCCGACTATGACGATGCCATGGCCTACCTGAACCTGATGTACCGCGAAAAGGCCGACGTGGAATGTGACGATCTCTCTGCCCGCGCCGAAGATCTGAAAACTGCCGATCACTGGGTCGACGAAACCCTGCGGGTGAAAAAAGCCAAAGCCGAAAAAGCCGCACAGAACTCTGCCGGTGGAATTACGGTAGATCAGAAATAAGATCAGCGCCGGTTGTGACCTAAAGCTTCCGCCTTCTTGTCGTGTTTATGAGAAGAAGGCTTTTTCATTTCGGCGCAGCCCGGAATACGAAAAAAATCTTCCGCACGGCGGTCGAGCAAAAATCCGCCAAACTCCAGCCGTGAATCAGCGGCATGGGAAAGCCCGACGGCGGCAGTGCCCGGGTAGAGTCTAAAACGGAATCGAGTGCCGCAGGGACGGCGTAGGTTCTCAGCTCCTCGACCGCGAGGCGATAAAGCTTTTCCGCCGAAGTGTCGGCTCCAGGATCATCCAACGATCTAACTTGACCGCAACCGTGCCCTTTTGCCCTACTGTTTGCTATACATCCTCACTTCAACTCTGGGGAACTGCCAGCGCTGCAGCTTAGGAAAAGATCGAGGAAGCACTTCCGACAGCATCGCGGTCGTAGGGTCGGGATTCTCCGCCGAGCCGTTGTTCATCAACATAATCCACACTCGCGAATGGCTATCACCAATCGCGCCCAGAAAATCCTCCGTAGGCTTACCCGTGAAGTCGCGGTAGTCAAGACCCGCTCCGTGCCGTGGAAATAGAATCTCGGGCCCGAGTTGAGCCGTGAAACCGGGACTCGCCGTATTCTCCCGGGCGCGCAGCGAGCGGAAAAATTCATAGGCAACGCGGGTGGCAGCAATGTGGAAGACCACTGCGTCCCCCGCCTGCGTATGATCGAGAATGAAGTTAGTCGCTGCACCGGAGGAGTCCCGTTGATCGTCGAAGTCGTGACCGTAAACGAAAAAAATTCCCTGCAAACCGAGCAGCAGTATTCCCGTTAGCGCCGCCAGCAGCCAGGCTTGGCGCAGCCGCCCCAGTCCTGCCGCCACCAGGATCAGCAGCGCGGGCAGGCAGAAGATCAGATAGCGTCCCAGGAACACGGGCCGGACCAACGACAGCAAAACCGTCAGCACCCCGGGAAAGAGTAGCCAGATGAGAAGAAACTGCACTCGCCAAGTCTCCCAATTCTGTTCTCGCGCCAATACCTGTTCGCGGACCGGCATCACGGCGGCGCCGCCCACCACGGCGCAGACCATCAGAAGAACCCAATTGCTGCCTCCCGCCAGGTGCTGGTAAAACTCCAGCACCTCGCCAAGGCTGGGCCGTCGAATCCAACGGAGGGGCCCGGCGCCCGTTTTTGCCACAAAAATCAGCAGAGGTAGCACCGCAAGACCAATGATCATCCAGCCACGCCGCAACTGCGGGTACGTCGGTGCGGCTGCATCGATCCGGGCGCGGCCGTCGCCCAGCCAGCGCACGCTAAGCCCATGCGCCGCCAGCAACAGCAGCGCGTAAAAGTGCGCATAGACCGCCAGAACGCTGACCAGAACATAGCCGATCCAGTTGCGGCGGGTCGGCTCCCGCAGATAGGCAATCAGAAAACCCGAAGAAACCGTCGCCAGCAGCAGAAAAAGCGCGTAGCTGCGAGCTTCCTGGGCGTAGCGGACGTTGTAGGCGTTGAATGTAAACAGCCCAGCCGCAATCAAACCAACTCGCCGGTCGTACAGCTGTCTGGCCAGCCAGTAAGTTACCGGCAACGTCGCTGCGGAAATTAACACAGACAGGCTGCGGATGAAGAACGGGTTTTGCCTCAAATGCACACCCTCGCTCAGCCAGAGCCGCAGCAGCACGTAGTACAACGACATATTGGCTTCGCGCCACCACAGCAGGCGCAGGAAATTCTTCCCGCCAATTCGCGCGACTTCCACGCTGAAACACTCATCAAACCAAAAGGGTTTACTCGCGAGATGAAGAAACCCAACGGCGAGACCGGCAGCCACCAGAAAAAGAAGAGTCAGCCAGTGAGCCCGGGGAATCGAGGCTTCGGGGACGGATGGAACACTTGCGCCTGGCTTCACCGTGCCATCAGGTGGGTGCATGCGGGAGTTTGGAAGGCCGTCCAGTCTAGATGATACTATGCTAGGAAATCGGAAGTCTCCGGATGGGTACCGTCCTGACCCGAGCCGTTTGCAGGCGAAGCGAAGGATCCTCGCGCGGATCAGCGGCGCCATGCGAAACCCTGGCCGGTCCGGACTTGTGCCTTGATCGAGAGGGCGCCTCCGACGAAGGCCCGAAAGTTCCGGCAAGACCACCGAACCGAACATGAGCATGACCTCCCTCGAACCCGCACTGCCGCACGACCCGGTGACGATCAACGATTCGAGCAAGGGAGCTGTATCTGTGATCGTGCCCGTTTTCAATGAGGCCGCGCATCTGGACGAATTGCTGCAAGCGATCCAAGCCTCACCGGTGAAAAAGGAAATCATCATCGTCGACGACGGTTCGACCGATGGCACCCGCGAAAGACTGCAGGCGCTGCCGCCGACCGACGGCATCACGGTCGTATTCCACGAAAAAAATTATGGCAAGGGAGCGGCCATTCGCACGGCTCTCGCCTATGCCCGCGGCGAATATGTCCTGATCCAGGATTCCGATCTTGAATACGATCCCCAGGATTATCCGAGGCTGCTAGGTCCGCTCGAAGACGGCAGAGCCAACGCCGTCTATGGCGTGCGTCCTAATCGTCCGCAACGCGGCCTGCGCTTTTATCTCGGCGCCAAATTGCTGACGCACCTCACCAATCTCCTTTACGGCGCAGGCATTCACGACGAAGCGACCTGCTACAAGGTCGTTCGCCGCTCGCTGCTCACAGAGATGCATCTACAATGTCGTCGCTTCGAGTTTTGCCCGGAAGTCACCGCGAAGCTGAGCCGCATGGGCGAGAAGATTGCAGAAGTTCCCATCTCCTACCGTCCACGCTCCACGGTCGAAGGGAAAAAAATACGCCATTCCGATGGCTGGCTGGCCATCTGGACTCTCATCCGCTACCGCTTCGTCCCCTGCCGCCGCTGGCTGCGCGCTCGCAGCGACGCGCCCCAAAGTCCCTTTGCCGTGAGCTTTTCGCGCCCCCCCGCGAAATAGCGCCCGCTAACCGCGCCCGTGAAATCTCCTGTAGAATCTTGGGTTCGCAGAACCGTTGGCGATGTTTGGGAAAATGTTCAATAAAATTCTCATCGCAAATCGCGGCGAGATTGCTGTGCGCGTCCTCCGCGCCTGCCACGAGATGGGAATTGCCGCTGTTGCCGTCTACTCGGATGTCGACCGCGCGTCGCTGCACGTCCGCAAGGCCGATGAAGCTTACCCCATCGGCGCAGCCGCAGCCGCGGAGTCTTATCTCAACATTGAGAAAGTTCTGGACGTCGCCGCGCGCTCCGGCGCAGACGCTGTCCATCCCGGCTACGGGTTTCTCTCCGAGAATGCCAAGTTCGCCCAAGCCTGCGCCGACGCGGGCGTAAAGTTCATTGGCCCCAGCGCGGCAGCCATAGATGCGATGGGATCGAAAACTCGTGCGCGGCAGGCCATGGAGCGTGCGGGCGTGCCGTTTGTGCCAGGCACATCGCGCGGTCTCGAATCATTCGAGCAAGCCGAGCAGGTTGCCGCTCGCATCGGCTATCCGGTGATGCTGAAAGCGGCGGCGGGCGGCGGCGGCAAAGGCATGCGTCTCGTGCACGCGCCGGAGGCGTTGCAGTCCGCGCTCGAAGGCGCGCGCAGCGAGGCGGAGCGGTCGTTTGGCGACGGCGAGGTTTACCTCGAGAAAGCCATGGTCAATCCACGCCACATCGAGATGCAGGTGCTGGCCGATGAGCATGGCAACATCGTGTATCTGGGCGAGCGCGAGTGTTCGCTGCAGCGCCGGCATCAGAAGGTGGTCGAGGAATCGCCCTCCCCCATGGTGGATGCCGAGATGCGACGCCGCATGGGCGAAGTTGCAGTTCGCGTGGCCCGGGCTGCCGGATATACGAATGCGGGGACCGTTGAATTTCTGGTTGATCAGCAAAAAAACTTTTATTTCCTGGAGATGAACACGCGGTTGCAGGTGGAACATCCGGTGACCGAGTTAGTTACCGGCCTCGATCTGGTGCAGCTGCAGATTCGCATCGCCGCGGGTGAGCGACTGGCCTTCACCCAGGACGAAGTGCAGATTCGCGGACACGCCATTGAGTGCCGCATCTACGCCGAAGATCCAGACAATGATTATTTTCCGAGCCCCGGCAAGATCACTCTGTTGCTGGAGCCCTCCGGACCGGGGGTCCGCCGCGACAGCGGGATGTACGAAGGCTGGACCGTGCCCATGGACTATGATCCGCTGCTGGCCAAACTGATTGGCTATGGCGCGGACCGGAGTCAGGCGATGGGACGGCTGAGGCGCGCTCTCAATGAATATTTTGTGGGCGGAATCAAAACAAATATCTCTCTGTTCCTCCGCATTCTGAGCGATCCGGATTTTCGCGCCGCCAAGCTGGATACCGGCTTCCTCGATCGCCTCTTAGAGAAGAAGCGGGCGGAGCCTCCGACGGATGCAAAGGCGACCGAGGTCGCGGCGATTGCCGCCGGATTATTTGCGGCTCTGGGCGCTTCCGCCGCCGCAGCGGGCGAGCGTTCACCCGCCTCTGGAGTGAGCCAGCCGAGCGCTGCTTCGAACTGGAAGATTGCGGCTCATAAAGAGGCGATGCGATGAAGCGCAGTGGAATTACTGGTAACTGCCAACTCGCAATTGCCAACCGGTTTTCATGACTTACGACATCGCGATCGACGGCAACAACCATCGGCTTGAACTCAATCGAGCGGAAAGTCGCTGGTCATGCCGCCTCGATGGACGCGAAGTCGAAGTCGACGCCGTGCTGGCGCGGCCCGATGTACTTTCTCTCCGCATCGGCAATCAGGCTTACGAAGTGAAGTGCGAACGCGTCGCGGGAAGTTTGTATCTTTGGGTGGGCAGTGCGCGTTTTGCGGCCGAAGTGCGCGATCCGCGGTCTTTGCGGAGACGCGTGCCTGGGGTCGATGATCATGGCCCCAAGAAGCTCACGGCTCCGATGCCGGGCAAGATTGTTCGCCTACTGGTCGGGCAGGGTGACGAAGTCGCGGCGGGCTCCGGCGTGCTCGTGGTCGAGGCGATGAAAATGCAGAACGAAATCAAATCGCCGAAGAAGGGTACGATTCGAAAGATACTAGTGAGTGAAGGCGCTGCCGTGAATGCCGGAGACGTGCTGGCGATTGTGGAGTAGGACTGTCGCGCAGGCAGAGGCTCACGGCCGCCGGGACGGCGAGGCTATTTTTCCATCCCATTGCTGTCGAGCACCTTCTTCGCGTAGTAGTTTTCGACCTTGGCGGAATCGCGTAAAACTTCATAGTACGCGGCCTTGAGCAATTGCTCGCGGCGGTCGTGAAGCTGCGAGCGGATGGCTTGCTGCACTCGCGGATCGGAGAGTTCCCGCTGGCCCGCAGGTTCCTTCGACACCAATTTCACGATGCGGAAGCCCAATGCCTGCTTCGCGGGGTTGACCACGCTGACGATGGGGCTGTACTGGCCCGGTTTAAGCTTCATGACCGCATCGCGGGTCGCCGGATCGGTTCCTTTCAATCCAGACTCGGGCACCGATCCAAGATCGCCGCCGTTGCCCGCGGTCTCCGGATCTTCCGAATACTTCATGGCCAGAGTGGCGAAATCGTCGCCACTGTCGAGTCGGTTGGAGATCATTTGGATCTTCTTGCGTGCTTCGGCTTCGTTCTGTGCTTTGTCGTTCTGATTGGGCGCCTGCGGGTTCGGCGCCGGCGTCACCATTATCTGCGCCAAGTGGTACTGCGGTTGAATCAGGTTGAACTCGCCCTTGTGCGCGTTGTAATAGTCGGTGATGTCCTGGTCGGTCACATTGATCTTCGAAGACACTTCCTTGTTCATCACCTTATCGACGGTAATCGAGCGGCGGATATCGCGCTTGAAATCGGCCAGCGTAATTTTCTTATCTTTGAGCCGCTGATCGAATTCCTCCTGCGAAAAAGGAGCCTTGTATTCGTTGTATTTGCGGTCGATTTCTTCATCGGTGGCGAGCAATCCCAGCTTTTCGGCGCGCCGCATCAGGATCTCGTCATCGATCATCTGGTGCAGAATGTTCAGACGCAGCGCTGTGGCTTGCTCGCCTGTAGGAGCCTGCTGCGCCGAGGCGACGTTGTTGTCGTAATATTTGTCGACGTCGGAGCGAAAAATCTTCCGGCCATCCACCGTAGCCATCACATCGCCAGTAGTCTTCGCATTGCAGGCGGCCAAGGTCGCCAGCAGGAGGGCAACTGCCAGCGCCGCTGCGAACTGGACGAAGAAAGAGTTTTTTTTCAAGAAAGTATCTCCCGTTCCTGACTGCAACGACAACTGAAAATCGAGACCGGAGGCGCGGCCGCGCTCCGCGCTGCATCCTTCAAGCGCACATTATCGCGATGCTGGCGTCGCCGCCGGTTGTAGGTGCGGGGGCACGGGCTGTCCTGCATCCTTCAGGGCGGCGTCCAGAGCGGCGCGGAGCTCACTGATCGGAACTGCACCGTCAAGTTTCTGGCCGTTGATAAATAAGGCCGGAGTTCCGTTCACGCCAAGATCGTCGGCTTCTTTCATGGAGGCTCTCACCGCATCTTCTTTTTGCGCTTTGACGCACGATTGCAGCTTCGCCGCGTCCAGGTTGTGCTTCTGCCCTTCGAACGTCGTAATCTTATCGATTGCGGCGAAGCGCGCTGCGGGAGTCTTTTCGGTGTCGACCTCGCCCTTGTTGGTGTGGATGTAGTCGGCGAAGTCCCAATAGGCATCGGTGTTTTGCGCTGCCAGGCAGTTTGCGTCAACCGCGGCATGGATCGCCCAGGGATGAATCTCCGACAGGGGATCGTCTTTGTAGATAAATGTGACCCGATCGCCGTACTCCTTAAGGATTTCGGGGAACAGCGTCTGATGCATGCGCGAGCAGAAAGGGCACTCGAAATCGTCGAAATTGATGACCACCACCTTGGCGGATTTGGCGCCGCGCGAAGGCCGGCCGGCGACGTCGATCTTGCTCATCAACTCGGCGAACGGATCTTTATTCAAATCAAATTTCGTCACCCGCAGCAGAGTCGCGCGATCTTTGGACAGCAGGAACTTGTAGTCCTTCTGTTTGCCGTCGCCGCCGTCGATATTCACCGTTACGGCATCGTATCCCGGCACATCGCTGCTGGGAGTAACCGCGCCCACGGTCACTTTTACGTCGGCGGGAATGGTATAAAAAGAGCGCACCTGGTGCTCGATTTTGCGAGCCACGTCGGGAGGCGCAGACTGAGCAACACAACCCAGACAAATCAGAAGCAGGAGGAGCAGTGAACGTCGAATTAGAATCAACAGGAACCGCCTCAACATCGCTAGTTATCTTTTGATTATCTCACAGCGACAAGGCCGTCGAACTGCGCTCGACCCCTCGGTTCCGCTCCGGGCAAGCTAGCCGAGCGCGGCGGTCCCCCATGGATAGTGACGCGAACTGTGACGGTCGCGAACGCAGGTGCGCTTCTATCCCGTGGGGCGCAGTTGGTCCGCGGGCAGCAGTGAGTTCATCGATCCGGAGCGAAATCCTTCCAGATCGAGGGTAATGAACTTGAATCCAAGCGCTTTGAAGATGGCAGTAAATTGATCCGCCACGGCAGGGTTCAGAGCGCGGTCCAACTCGTCACGGGCAATCTCGATGCGGACCAGGTCGCCATGATGGCGCACGCGGAACTGGCGGAAGCCGAGTGCCCGAATGGCGTCTTCGCCACGTTCGACGACAGCGAGCGCCTCGCGCGTAACCGGACGGCCGTATTCGATGCGTGAAGAGAGACAAGCGGATGCCGGCTTGTCCCAGATGCGCAAGCCAGCCTGGCGCGCCAGTTCGCGAATTTCCTGTTTTGTAAGTCCAGCCTTCAGTAACGGAGCGGCGACGTGGTGCTGCCGCGCCGCTTGCTGGCCGGGGCGGAAGTCACCTTGATCGTCGAGATTCACGCCGTAAGCAATGGCGTCGAAGCCACGCGCGGCGCGAAGTTTCTCCATCACCGCAAAAAGTTCATCTTTACACTGAAAGCAGCGCTGGCCGTCGTTGCGCGCATATTCGGGGCGGTCCAGTTCGGAGGTGGAGATCACTTCGAGGGGAATGTTTTGCTCGTTAGCGAAGGCTGTGGCATCGCTCAGGTGCGCGCGAGCCAGGCTGGGCGAATCGGCGATGACCGCCAACATGTCAACGCCAAGAGCGCGGTGTGCGGCCCAGGCAAGATACGCGGAATCGACGCCGCCGGAATAGGCGACGAGCAATCGGCCCAGTTTGCGGAGTTCGGTTTGCAAGACAGAACTCTTTCGCTCGACGCCGGTTTCGGGAGCCTGCATATTTACCTATGGTACCAGCCTGAGTTGGCACGCGAGCACTGTTGTTCAGTTCAGCGAGCGAGCCGGACATAGGACCGAAGGCATCATCCGCCGGGGACGGCGGGGCTAGCGTGATGTCTCGGCTGCCAAGCGCAGTTCGTGCGGAAAGCGGTCCGGCTAGTACAACCGTTCCTGCTTTCTCAGGTTTCCGAAGGAGCCGATGTTTGCCAGGCTGAAAGTGAAGCGAAACAGATTCTCATTCCGCACGTTGGCGATGGCATAGCGGCGATATTCCAGCGTCATACCGCAGCAGTCCCAGTTGTAGGTGGTTTGCGCGGTGGCGAACTGAAGTTGCCGCATTTCCGCATCGTAGCCGAAACTGGTGGCCGCGCTCAATCCGCGGCGGGTCAGACTTCCATAGCCCAGGGCGACGCGAAATTGTTGGAATTTGCACGTTACCTGGGCGGTGGTCGCCGCGGCTCCGCAGGTGCCTTCGTTCAGGGCAGGAGCCGCGTTATTGGTCTGGGGAATCTGCAGAAACGCGTCCCCACCGCCTATGGTAAACGGTCCCACATTGTGATTGACCAGCAGGGTGCTCGCATTCACGCGGCCCAGCTGGAAGTCGTAATCGAGATCCCATTCGGTATTGGTGTGGCTGGTGGTGTCCACCACCAGGCGCGACACTAGGGGGGAAAGGTGCCGCGGCTGGGTAGCGAACGCGATCCCGGTCAGATCTTCGGTCGTGGTAAAAACATTGCGCTGTCCGGCTACCAGGGCTCCGCCGAATGTGGGATCGAGGAAATACTTTTGGTTAACTTCCCAGGTGACGACTTCCCTGGTTTCGGGCCCGGCGGTGCAGGGCTGGTTGTCGACAGTGCTGAGGTGCTCCCACGGAACCGTCTGTTCGGGCGCGGCGGCGCCGACCGCCAGGCCCCGCATCGGCGTTTCGCAACCTCGAGTTGGCGACGGCGGCGCTGGCGCTCCTTTGGCGTAGAGCCGGGTCACAAAGCCGTATTCCACTTCGTGCGTATCGCTCAGAATGTCCCGCTCGTCGAAGTGCAGGACATTCGCGAAATCATTCACCCCTGTCACGTAACGGTATACAACCCGCGGTTCAATGACATGCTTCCACTTCCGCCCAAAGAATTCCTTGTCGAATATTTTCCCGAGTACCGGCGGGCGCACTTCCACCGACGTTTCCAGGGCCTGGCGGTTGGTCGGATCTTCGACTGCTACTCCGTTGACGAAGCGCTCGGTGTAATAGGTCTCATGCAGGGTAAGCGCGGGGCGTAGCGACCAGTTGTGAAATTGAAAGGGCAGGGAAATTTCGGGATTGAAATCGAAGCGACCAAGCAACGCTCCCGTGTGAAAGCCAGGCTCGGTGCGGGAAAGTCCGGCCAGCGATGCGTCGAACGACCAATAGAAGGGCGAGCGCCGCAGGGGCCGGTCAACGCTGGACGCGTCGGCGCTGGGAGCATGCAGGATCTGGATCGAATCAAAGGTGGGAGGATTCGAGAGTGTGCCGTCTGCATTCGTGGTTTGAAAGTAATTCTGATAGCGCTCCACCATGCCGCCGAAAGAGACGCCGTCGGCCGCCTTCGAAAGAAAAACCTGCGACTTGACCTCCGAGTTTACCGCCTGGGTGAAGACTTCATTGAACGCCAGCCGGAACAGAAACGAACTGAGGTAGTCGATATTGGAAACTGCGCGGAAGCCGTCGAAGTTATCTTCGGCAGTGAGCCGGGCCTCCTGTCCGCCTTCTTTTAATGGCGGCAATCCAGCCCCCTGACTAATGCCCCGGTCAATTACACCGAAGAAACTCAAGTCCACATAGGAAGTGTCGTTGGGCCGGACCCGAAATTCTCCTCGCTGCGACCAGCCCCGCTTGGAGAAGTACTCGGCGCCGATGGTTGCGTCCATGCTGCGATTGATCACCCAATAGAAGGAATCGCCGATCTCGGTGCCGTTGGTGGACGAACTGCCCCCGGTGGGCACCAGGAATCCGGTAGCTCTCACTTCGCGAGCTACGGGATGAGTTGCGTAGGGGAAGTAGAAAACCGGAAAGCCGTGCAGCCAGAATGTGCTGTGATAAATCTGGGCATTGCCGCCCACGTCGACCACGACTTTGTGAGCGTCGAACTGCCATTTGGGATGCGGAAGTTCGCAGGTGGTAATGGTACCGTCATAAACGAGATAGTGATCGGGGTTCGTTTTATCCACGATTTTGCCGGAGAAGGCGAACGGAGCGGTTGAGGTCAGGATCGCAACGCCGTGGGTACCTTGAAAGCGGATTCCGGTGGTTGCCGTGACATCGTAGAAGCGTCCAGTTTCGGCCGTCACATTGTAGGTTCCGTGACTGGCCTTGATATGGTCGTCGTTGGGGCCGCCATCAAGGGTGAAGTCGCCGGAGGCCGTGGCTTCGCCGCTATCGGAGTTGTAGGTCATTTGATCGGCGCGCAGGATGTACGTGCGATAGTGAATCTCCGCTTCGTGGTGCAATTTGTAAACTTCGCCGATTTTTTCCTGCTCGACGGCGCAGATGATCGTGCCATCTTTGAGTTGCGTCATGGCCCGGCTGGCACAGGGCATGCCTCGATCTGAGGCTGCGGGTTGCTCTTTTTTCGTACTCTTCGGTTGGGAAGGAGCTTGGGCCTGAGCGGAATTGTCTGACGGCAACTGGCTGGTTACTAGTGCAAAAGCGAGAAGCTGATGACAAAGAAACAGCGCCGTGATAAGGAATCTAGTGCGAACACTCATCGGAAGAAAATCGACGGAAGATCGTCCATCGAAGGCGTACCTGTCCTTTCTGGCCGCGGCATCGTGAACTTAGCACGGCGCTGCCCGTGAGGCAAAGTGGCGAAAAAGGCTAGGATTCCCGTTGGTTCACTCCCGGTTGTACGTGGCACAGGAATTGGTACGATTGTGAAAGTCTGGTCTTCATGAATTGTCCGCAGTGTGGAGAAATTTGCCGTTGCCCTTCCGAGTTCGACCCGGCTCCCGATTCGACCGCGACCGTTGCCGAGACCGGAGACGCCCAGGCGTGGCGCGACGAACTGTCTGACCGGGTCAGTCGTTATCGCGCGCGGCGCAAAGCGCGTCCGCCGCGCTACCCTTCTCTGAGCCTGCGGTTTGAAGGTTTTCGATTGCCGCCGCGTGCAACCCCGACCAGCGAAACTTCGCCGCTTTCCACATGCGAACCGGCTTCGAATCAGGCCCTCGCGCTCGATCAAGCAGGGGCCGATATGCAATTTCCGCCCTCCCCTGCCGCGGAAACCGCCGCGCTCTCCGTCCGCCATACCGCGCGACCACTGAGCCCAGGACACGGTAGCGCGAAGATCATCGAGTTTCCCAGGTTTGCTTGGGGACCGCCCGCGCCTCCGCCGGATCAACTGGCGGAGCCGGTCAGCGGCCGGCCACGTATCTTGGATGTCCCCGAGGTTGAGCCTGCGGCCCCGGCGCTGGGCGGAATCACCATTGAGGCGGCTGAGCGCGAGGACGCCGAAAAGCGGCCCGGCGTCGACATTCCTCTCGACAGCGCGCCGCTGAGCTCGCGCCTAGTGGCCGCAGCGGTTGACGGGCTCATTATCACCGTGGCGTCGGCTCTTTTCGGTTTTGTTTTTTGGAAGGTGGCGGCCATACGGCCGCCACTGGGTCAAATCCTGGGGCTGGCCGGCGGAATTCCTTGCGTCTTCTGGGCGGCCTACCAGTATCTGCTTGTCGTTCACGCCGCCAGCACTCCGGGGTTGCGCGTCGCAGGCCTTGAAATTGCCCGATTCGACGGAACTTCGACCAGTCGCTCTCTGCGCCGCTGGCGAGTGGCGGCCAGCTATCTTTCCGCGGTCTCGGCGGGGATGGGTTACGCCTGGGTGTTCCTCGACGAGGACGAATTGTGCTGGCACGACCGCATCACGCATACCTACCTAGCACCGAAGAAGCGCAGGGCAATGGAGCGCTCGCAGCCGAACTGACCGGGAAACAGCGGGAACGCTTCTTCCTCTCTTTCCTGTGCTATCTTCATTGGGTTCAAGCTTCATTGGGTTCAAGTTTAATTGCAATTGCCGCCATTCATTTAGAAGCATGGCCACTTCCCCAGAGGGTACAAAGCCGGTAGTAAAGGTCTTCGTCGCCACCACGGTGATGCTGACTTTTATCTCGTTTTGGCGCGCCTCCGCGATCGTTCTGTCGGACCTCGCCTCTTCCGCGTATTACGCCGGCGGCGACGCCGAAAAAGTTATCGGCAAAAGCGCGCCCTGGTTCATCCTGGCGGTCATGCTGTTCAGCTATGCGGTTCGGGCACTGTACATCGAATCCAGCAGCATGTTCGTGCGCGGCGGCGTATACCGCGTGGTCAAAGAGGCGATGGGTGGAACTTTGGCTAAGTTCTCGGTTTCGGCCCTGTTGTTCGACTACGTCCTCACCGGTCCCATCAGTGCGGTATCAGCCGGGCAGTACCTGGCGGGGTTTATCAAGGACATCGGGGTCTACCTGCACCGGCCACTGGATTTTTCCGACAACCACTTCGCCGCCGGACTGGCGGTGATCGTGGTCTTCTACTTTTGGTGGAAGAACACGCAGGGCATTCATGAATCCAGCCAGAAGGCGCTGCAGATTATGGCCATTACCACCGTGATGGTGGTGATTCTGATCATCTGGTGCACCATCACGGTTTTGCGCGCGCCGGTTCAGCTGCCTCCCAACCCGCTGCATTCGGGCGTGATTCCGTTGAACAAAGATTCGCTGGGCTGGCTCAACGGAACATTTTTCGGCCACCTTACCTGGGTCATCCTGTTTGTCGGTTTCGGACACTCGGTGCTGGCCATGAGCGGCGAGGAAACTTTGGCTCAGGTCAACCGCGAAATCGAGCATCCCAAGCTGAAGAACCTGGAGAAAACGGGACTGGTGATTTTCATCTACAGCCTGCTGTTCACTTCGCTGGTGTCGTTCTTCGCGGTGATGATCATTCCGGACCGCGTGCGGCCCGATTATTTCGCCAATCTCATCGGCGGCATCGCCATGTATGTGGTAGGGCCAACCAGCCTGAAGCTGCTGTTCCACGGCTTTGTCGTACTGGTGGGAGTGCTGATTCTGGCGGGCGCGCAGAATACCTCCATCGTGGGGGCGAACGGTGTCCTAAATCGTGTGGCTGAAGACGGCGTCCTCACCAGCTGGTTTCAGCGGCCGCATCACCGCTACGGGACCAGCTACCGCATCATCAACCTGATCGTTGGGATGCAGTTGCTGACCATCGTGCTGAGCCGGGGCGACGTCTACCAATTGGCGGCGCTCTATGCTTTCGGGGTGATCTGGAGCTTCACCATGAAGTCGCTGGCGGTGCTGGTGTTGCGTTTCACCGAGCCCGGCAACCGCGCGTGGAAAGTTCCAGGGAATTTACCCATCGGGAAAACTGAAGTTCCCATTGGGCTGATTATCATTTCTGCGGTGCTGTTCATGACCGCGATTGTGAATCTGTTCACCAAGTATCAGGCCACGATCGCAGGGATTGTCTTCAGCGTGGTCTTCTTCACCATCTTTACGATCTCCGAGCACCATGTCACCAAAGAGCGCCATGGCAAGCCCGAGCAGCTGGACCAGTTTCGCGTGTATGGCAATCAGGAACTGGGCAGCGGCGCCATGGGAGTGCGGCCGGGCAATATCCTGGTCGCCGTGCGCGACCCGCGAAATTTGTACTATCTGCGCAACGTGCTCAGCCATACCGACACCAGCAAACAGGATGTCGTAGTCATGAGCGCGCGCCTGTATCATCGCGAGCACAGTTTCGGCGGTAGTACAGTCTTTGAAGCGAGCCAGGTGTTTGACCACTATGAGCAGGAGCTTTTCACCGCGGCGGTGGCAGTTGCCGAAAAGCAAGGCAAGCCCATCTCTCTGCTGGTGGTGCCGGCGACGGATGTCTTCGAAGCCATCATGGTGACGGCGCAGCGTCTCGATTCCATCCGTGTGGTCTGCGGGCTTTCCAATAAGCTCACCGCGGACGAGCAGGCCAAGCTCACGGGCGACGCCTGGGAGCGCCTGCCCGAGCCCCGTCCCCGGCTGATTATGGAGGTGTGCGCCCCGGACGGAGCCGTCCGTGAGTTCGCCCTGGGGCCGCATACACCCCGTATGCGCCCCCAGGATGTCGAACTGATGCATCGGCTTTGGCTCAACATTACGGCTGACCCAAAGTATGCGGGCGCGCACCACTACCACATCATGGCCCTGGCGCTGGAAGAGTTGCAGCGTGAGTTGAGCACCGAGCAACGTGCGGCGCTTCTGCAAAAACTGCTGGAAGAGATGAATCGCCCCACCCCGGGTTCACTTTGACATTGGACCCCGTTTGCGGTGCACGGTGTTGATCAGGGGGTTTGCCCTGGCGCGCATTGCCGGCGCTCCCTGCAGTCCAGGGCGGTCCACTTCGCCGTCTGCTTGTGGGGCTTGTCTACTCGCTAACCCGCCGCCGGCTCGAACGAATCAGGATACCCAGTCTGCGCGACTACCCGCACCGATTTCAATTTCTCCGATTGGCAAAGGCTTGTGCTCGAGTACGCCGCTGGCAGAACGCAGACTCCGGTGGAAGTTCCGAATGCGCTGTTTGCGCGTCTGCGAGAAAAGTTTAGCGAAGCGCAATTGGCAGAGCTCAGGTCCGCGATCGCATGGAGAATTACCGTGCTCGCTTCTCTCCCGCCTTCGGAATGGAAGTAGAAGATACCAGCGAAGGAGCTGTCTGTGCCCTGCCGGTTCGGGCAGCGGCGATCGATCGACGGGATTGTGGGATCAGCCAGATCTAGCGGTTGAGATTATTTTCCAGCGACGCTCTGAGGTTGGTGAAGCGGAAGGGATATCCACTCATCACCAGCTGCGTCGGTTCGACGCGCTGGCTCCCTAACAGAACAGTCTCTCCCATTTCGCCGAAGGCCAGCTTCACGGCGAATGCCGGCAGGGGAAGAATCGCCGGCCGCGAGAGCACACTCGCCAGCGTCTTTGTGAATTCCGCATTTTTCACCGGCTTAGGCGCGACCATGTTCACCGGCCCTTGCAGCAGATCGCTGTTCAGGATGTGATGAATCGCCCCGACCATGTCTTCGATGTCAATCCAGCTCATCCATTGCTGGCCATCGCCAATTTGGCCGCCGACGCCCATTTTGAACGGTGTCAGCATCTTCCCGAGCGCGCCGCCCTTGGAACTAAGCACCACGCCAGTGCGCATCTGAACCGTACGGATGCCCGCATTGGCGGCGGCTTGTGTCGCCGCCTCCCACTCGCGGCAAACCTCGGGAAGAAATCCGATGCCGGGCTTACTTGCCTCATTTAACAGCTCGTTGCCGCGGTCGCCGTAGTAGCCAATCGCCGAGCTGCAGGCGAAAACCTGGGGCTTGTCCTGCGTTCCCGCCAGCGCTTCCGCCAAGGTGGTGGTGCCCGCGACGCGGCTGCCGCGAATCTTTATTTTCTTGGTTTTCGTCCAGCGTCCGACAATGCTCTCGCCCGCAAGATGAATGACTGCGTCGAAACCGGAAACCATGTCGGGGGAAATTGGCATCGCGGGATTCCAGCCAATCTGTCCCTTGGCTGCCGATGTGCCCCGTATCAGCCGTGTGACGTCATATCCGCGAGTCTGAAGAGAAGGGAGAAGGGCGGACCCGATAGGCCCAGAAACGCCGCTGACAAGGATTCGAGAAATCATGGCTGCCGGATGCAACTTTACCAGTTCACAAAGCGTCCCACCAAGCTGGCGCCGAGTTTGAAAACGTTGAACTGCTTGAAATGGGAAAAGCGCTCGACGAACTTCAAAAATCCTTCGTACTCTGGTAATTCGGCGGAAAGCTTAGTGTAATGGCAGCAAATTATCGTCTCTGGTAAGAGAAGGAATCGATTTGATGGCTTTGCAATTCAAAGCTGGACTCATAGCTCTTGCTCTGGTTACTGCGGGTTGGAACACGCCTTGCTCAGGACAGACGATGCAGAGACAGCCCGTACCGACTTCAGAAAACAGTGCAGAGCACAATCCCAAGTCCCAGGGCACGGCGCCAGTCGTCGAGTCACCCCCCGATCAGGGAGCGTCGGAAAGCATCCGCGGAACGGTCGTCGATCAAAGTGGGGCCGTCGTCGCCGGAGCCCAGGTCATGCTGGCCGGGAAAAATCCATCGCTCAACCAAGAGGTCTTATCCGACGACGATGGACAATTCTCTTTTGCCAATGTCGCTCCCGGTCCTTTTCAGCTCACAATCACGGCGGGGGGATTTGCGACGCAAACATTCTCCGGAATCCTGCTTTCGGGAGAGATCCATACCGTCCCGCAGATTGTGTTGCCCATTTCTGCCAGTATTACAGAGGTGCAGGTCTCACTTTCCCCCGCCGAAGTGGCCCAAGCCCAGCTGAAGGATGAAGAAAAGCAGCGGGTATTCGGCGTCATTCCAAATTTCTACGTCACCTACGACCCCCATCCGCTTCCCCTCACCTCGAAGGAAAAATACGAGTTAGCCTGGAAGACGACAATAGATCCGGTGACCTTGGCAATCATTGGGGGCATTGCAGGAGTGCAGCAGGCGCAGAATACTTTCAGCGGATACGGGCAAGGTGCACAAGGTTATGCGAAGCGCTATGGCGCTGCCTTCGCCGACGTTACGATTGGCACGTTCATCGGTAGCGCCCTACTGCCATCGCTTCTGAAACAAGATCCCCGCTATTTCTATAAGGGAACGGGCAGCAAGCACTCGCGAATTCTGTATGCCATGGCAAATTCGGTGATTTGCAAGGGCGACAACGGACGCTGGCAGCCGAATTACTCGAACCTGCTCGGAAACCTCGCCGCAGGCGGCATTTCAAATCTGTATTATCCGGCGCAAAATCGCAACGGAGCGGCATTAACCTTCGAAAACGCTGCCATCGGGATTGGTGCAACGGCAGCTGCCAATCTCGTTGAAGAATTCCTGATGCGGAAGTTGACACCGAATATTGCCGAGCACAACCCAGCCAAACCCTGAAGAGCTGCGTGGCCGTGTCACCGGACGGTGTGGAGTGACCGCTCCACATGGGGAGCGCGGGCTATAATCGTACATGGCGAGCTTGCGCCAACAGATCGCGACCACTGCCCTTACTCTGACCAAGTTCCGCGATCTGATGAAGCGGATGCAGGAGAACCGTCCGCAGGACGATCTCACCATCATCAAGAAGGCCTACGATTATTCCCTGAAACATCATGAAGGCCAGAGCCGTGCTTCCGGGGAACCTTATCTGGTGCATCCCCTGGAAGTCGCGCTCGTTCTCGCCGAAATGAAAATGGATCCGGTGGCCGTCGCCGCCGGCCTGCTGCATGATTCGGTCGAAGACACCTCGGTCACCATCGTTGACATCCGCAAAGAATTCGGCGAACAGGTCGCCCACATCGTCGAGGGTGTCACCAAAATCAGCAAAATTGATTTCGCCACGCGCGAGGAACAGCAAGCCGAGAACCTGCGCAAGATGATGCTGGCCATGGTCGACGATATCCGCGTAGTGCTCATTAAACTGGCTGACCGGCTCCACAACATGCGCACTCTGGAACACCTGCCGGCAGATCGCCAGCACAAGATTGCGGAAGAGACCCTCGAAATCTACGCGCCCATCGCGCACCGCCTGGGGATGGGGAAAATTCGCGGCGAACTCGAAGACCTGGGCTTCCGCTTCCTCGATCCCGTCGGTTACGAGCAGGTAGAAAAATCGGTCAACGCCCGCCGCAAGGAGGGCGAGGCTTTTCTCGCGAAGATGCAGCAGACGATCTCTGACAAGCTCAAAGAGGCTGGCATTCAGGCGCGCGTGGAAAGCCGCATCAAACGCCTCTACAGTATCCATAAGAAATTGCAGCGCCAGCGCATCTCCGTCGATCAGGTCTACGATCTTTGCGCCATGAGGGTGGTCACGCGTTCGCTACAGGATTGTTACGCCGTTCTCGGTATCATTCACAACTTGTGGCGTCCGGTTCCCGGGCGCATCAAGGATTTCATCGCCATGCCGCGTCCCAATTTTTATCAGTCGTTGCACACTTCGGTGATCACCGAAGATGGCACGCCGTTCGAAATCCAGATTCGCACCGAAGAGATGCACAAGATGGCGGAAGAAGGCATTGCCGCCCACTGGAAATATAAAGACGGCCCAGTCTCGGCGCAGGACGAGCAACGGCTTGCGTGGTTGCGGCAGGTAGTCGAGTGGCAGCGCGACGTCAGCGATCCCAATGAATTTCTTTCCACGTTGAAGGTCGATCTTTATCCTGAAGAGGTTTACACGTTCACCCCCAAGGGCAAAGTTGTGGTTCTGCCGCGTGACGCCACTCCGGTCGATTTTGCCTACAGCGTTCACACCGAGGTGGGGCATACCTGTATCGGCGCCAAGGTGAACGGACGGATGGTGCCGCTGCGCCATAAATTGCATTCCGGCGATATCGTCGAGATTCTTACTCAGCCTGGCCATAAACCCAGCCGCGACTGGCTGGGATTGGTGAAATCGTCTCGCTCGCGCAATAAGATTAAGCACTGGCTGAATGTGCACCAGCGGGAGCGCGCCATTGAAATCGGGCGCAAGCTGATCGAAAAAGAAGCGCGCAAGTACCGCATCGCGCTGAAAGAAATCAAAGACGAAGATCTGCAAAGGGTCGCCTCCGGATATGGGTTGGGCAAGGCCGACGACCTCATGTCGGGAATCGGCTACGGAAAATATTCCGCCCGGCAGGTGCTGGCCCGCCTGCTGCCCGCTGGGGCGACCCATTCCATTGCCGGCGATATCGAATCCGAGGGTTTGACTTCGCAACCCGGGGGCATCGCCAGCGTGGTGCGCCGCGTCTTCGGGGATCACAATGCCATCACCGTCCGCGGCCAGGGCGATATGCTGGTCTACCGCGCGCGCTGTTGCAACCCTATCCGTGGCGAAGGAATTGTCGGCTACATCACGCGCGGCAAAGGCGTTGCCGTACATTCCCTAAGCTGCCCCAATGTGACGAATCTTCTCTACGAACCGGAACGCCGCATCGATGTCGAATGGGCCCGTGATGAGAGCACGCCGACGGCGTATCCGGTAAAATTGACTGTCTTCTGCGACGACCGCTTCGGCATGCTGAAGAGCATTACCGGAGTGATCGGCGACGCCAAGAGCAACATCCGCAACATCACTGCGCAAACCTCCAACAGTCAGGCCAGCGTCGAAGTGGTTCTCGACATCGCCGACCTGAAACACCTCGAACAGATCATCGCCGGCCTGCGTAAGATTGCCGGCGTCCACGAGGTGCAGCGACTGCAGAAGATCTGAAACCCTGGGCGCGCTGGCCTGATCCCCGCAAAGCTACGGCTTCTTCGCAGAGAGGGACAGCACCAGCCACAGTTCCCTGGGGAATGGCGACCAGACCGGTTTTGCTCTCGGATTGAAGCTTTGCGGCATCCCCGATAAGGGTCGTCCGCGTGCCCAGAATCGGTTCATCCCTGAGTGTCGATTTCATCGGAGTCTTCTTCTCTTCTTGGTCTTAACTTGCGCCGCCGGGGGGCCTGCGTGAACCTGGGGACCCTAGATCTTTCTATCGACGGAGTGGCGCACAACTTTCGTCAATTTGGCGCAGAAATTCCCTGGAAGAAGAATCTACCAGGCAGATGTATCTGAGTTTGACTTCGTGGGAGTGATCTGCGTTAATCAGCGACGGAGAGTTCCATGCGAGAAGTTATTTCGACAAAAGACGCCCCGCAAGCCATCGGCCCCTACTCGCAAGCCATCAAAGCCAACGGATTCGTTTTCGTGTCGGGACAAATCGCCATCGATCCGGCGACCCAGCAAGTCGTCACCGGCGACGTGGCCGTGCAGGCGGACCGCGTCTTGCGTAATCTGTCGGCGATTCTGGAAGCCTCCGGCAGCGGCTTAGGAAAGGTTGTCCGCTCGACTGTCTTCCTGAAGAACATGGATGATTTCGGCGCCATGAACACCGTCTATGGCGCGTATTTCAGGGCGGCGCCGCCCGCCCGTTCTACGGTCGAAACCGCGCGTCTGCCCAAGGACGTGCTGGTGGAAATCGATGTGATTGCGCTGGCCTGAAAACAGCGTTCCACCACCGAGAGCACGGTGGAACGCAGAGGAAATAAAACCTCTGTGAAACTCCGTGTCCTCTTCGGTTAGGCTTAAGCTTTGACGACTTTGCCGCTGCGCAGGCAGGACGTGCAGACGCGCATGCGTTTCGTGGCCGCGCCGACGCGGGCGTGCACCGGACGCAGGTTGATGTTCCAGCGCCGCTTGGTGACGTTGTGGGCGTGGCTGATGCGGTTTCCCGCTTGCGGCTTCTTGCCGCAGATATCGCATTGTTGTGCCATGACAGCTCCCGATGAATTCAGATCTTGTAGGGCAAACCTTGATTTTACAGGAACTTGGCCGCATTCGCCAATGCGAGTTTTTGAATGCGACAGCCCCTCGGCCCTGATTTCTCGCAGCCCACAAAAGTCTCGGTCCTTACCGCACCCTGCGACCGGCAGGAGGCGCCAGATTCTTGAGTCAACTTACTTGGAGAGGAGCTTATCCCGATCCGCTGCGCGTGCGATACTGATTCCATGCAGTCGCCGCTTCAAGCCGCTGGTGCGGCCACGGATCCCAAGTCGGTCAAGGTGAATCTGACGACCGGCGCGGGCGTGGACATCGAATGGAACGACGGGCACGTCTCGCACTATAACTTCGTTTACCTGCGCGACGCCTGCCCTTGCGCGATGTGCGAAGACGAGCGCGGCAAGGCTGGACGGCGGCCGGGAGATCCTCTCGTCGCCGCTCCCGGCGCGCTGCTGATTTTCAAGCCTCATGCCAAGCCCGTCTCGGCCGAGGGTGTGGGCAAATACGCCATCAAGTTTTCCTGGAACGACGACCACGACCTGGGACTTTATTCGTGGAAGTTCCTGCGCGAAATCTGCCCCTGTGGGGAGTGCAAAGCGTCGCGGGTGGCGGGGTAGCGAGGGTGACGGATGGTGGAAACAGGCCATGAGCGTGCTTCCTCGGGAGCCTGGACGTTTGGCACATGATCTGGCAGCTGAGGATCGGTAGAATTTTCCAGCCTGCGCCATGAGTTCGACACAACAAATCCCGACCGTGCAGTCCGTCGTCAATGAACTGCTGCCTGATCTCTGCGCCAAAAGCGGTTGCGAGAAAATCGGCCTGCCGCGCGAATCCTTCGCGTCGATCCTTTGCGAAGTGGGCTCGCGACAAGCTACGGGAACTTCGTCCGAAAGCGAAATCCGCACGTTTCTTCTGAGTCTCAGGGTCGACGAACTCGCGCTGGCTCGTGCCTGCGCCGCTGGCTCCAATCCCGCCTGGGAAATCTTCCTCACGCGCTACCGCGAAAAGCTGTATCTCTCGGCCCTGCGCATCGTGCGCGAAGACTCCGCCGCCCGCGAACTGGCCGACGCCCTCTACGCCGATCTTTATGGCACCAATACTCGCGAAGGCCAGCGGGTCTCTAAGCTGGCGTCCTACACCGGGCGCGGATCGCTCGAGGGCTGGCTGCGGACCGTTTTGTCCCAGGAATACGTGAATCGCTACCGCCGTACCAAACGCCTGGTCAGTCTCGACGAAGAGAGCGAAGAAGGCGTCCAATTCCGCGCTCCCGATCCCGAGCCGGTTGCGCCCGTCGACCAGCGCCTGGCGCAGGCCACCGACGAGGCGCTTGCCGTTCTTTTGGGCGAAGATCGCATGGTTCTTAGCGCCTACTATCTCGATGGCCGTACTCTGGCTGAGATTGCGCGAATGCTGGGAGTGCACGAATCCACCATCAGCCGCAAGGTCGACAAGTTGGCCAAGTCCCTGCGCAAACAGATTATTGCGACCCTAGTACGCCGCGGTATGTCACGCCGCCAGGCCGAAGAAGCCCTGGAAGTCGATGTCCGGGATCTGCAGGTGAATATTCGCCGGAGTCTGAACCAAGAAACTCCGGCGCAAGAATCCTCTGCTCCAGCGTTCTCTGAGAAGAGAGTAGAAGCCAGAGTCCGGGAAGACCCAGGATAGCTATGGGCCGGCTAAGACCGCGCCTTCGATCCATTTAAAGCCAAGAAACTCAACCGAGCAGCCCAGAGGCCAGGATTAGAGCTAGAAGCTGAAATGCAAAATGTCCCCGAAATCGTACGCCGGCGGTTAAAGGCTGCAACGCCTTCTGCCGATCATTCCTCCGGCAGTTATCTCTCCGGCCATCATCCCGACGCGAACGCGCTGACCGCCTTTGCGGAGCGGTCGCTGGGCCAAGGCGAACGAGTCCTTGTGCTTGAACACCTGGGTCGCTGCAGCGATTGCCGCGACATTGTGGCCTTGGCTCTGCCGGCAATGGAGCCGGTTGCAACCGCCTTGAGACCAGCTGCGACAGGCTGGCTCACCTGGCCGGCTTTACGTTGGGGATTTGTGGCTGCCGGTATCGTCGCCATCGCCGCACTTGGGGTCGTCGAATATCAGCCGAGACCCGCAACCACAGCCTCATCGGCACGCGCTCGCGTGGAAGTCGCCGGCCGCGAATCGAGCCCGGCTAAGGATCCATCGTTGGCTTCGCCTGTCTATTCTGCGAGGACCAAGAAGGCCGCCAACATCGCAGCGCCCGCGCCTTATGCTCTGACCGACGCTGCTGGCGCTACCGATGCGACCCTCAGCGAAAAGAAGAGTAGGCTTTGGGCTAAACAACCCCCAGCGACCGTTCCTCAGCCGCAGACTGGGAGTCGTCACGGTATGGTCGTGGGCGGGCCCCGGGGCGGGCCCCTGACGAATGGCCCAGGGATGCCGAATCAATGGCAGCAACAGAACGCAGTGCAAAATCAGGCCGCAGCGGCAACGCCATCTTCGCCGTTCGCCCAGCCGCAGGCTGCAGGCAATCTATCCGCAAATATGCATGTACCGGCGGTTGCTGAGACCGTAGAGGTAGAGAGTCAATCGTCCCAACTCGCCACACAGTCGCAGACTCTGGACGCAAGCCCGATCGACGCGCGTCAAGTCACAGCCCAGCCTGCGGCGCCGGCGCAATTGGGCGAGGATTATGCTATGGCTCGGATCGGCAAAGCCAAGCCTGCCGGGGCCGCGTCGGGCGCTACTAGTGGCGCTGTGGCAAGCAGGGTCGCTACGCCGGCCGTACCCCAGGCGACAGGCGGCCTAGTGTTGGCTTCGTCCGGCCCCGTCGCCCGCTGGACCATCAACTCCACGGGCGGTCTCGAGCGATCTCTCGATCAAGGCACTACCTGGCAAGTTGTAAACGTGAACGCGAATCCCATGTACTTCACGGCTGCAACCAGTGAGCAGGTTCCCGCAAGCACTTCCCGAACGAAAGTTCAGAAGGACGCGTTTCCCGTCTTTCGTGCCGTGGCAGCTTCCGGCATAGACGTTTGGGCAGGAGGGACCGGTGGCGCCCTTTATCACTCGCAGGATGCAGGGGACCACTGGACCCGAGTGGTGCCCACATCATCCCGGGCAGTTCTCACCGGCGACATCATCAGCCTGGAATTCTCCGACATGGAACATGGAAAAGTCTCAACCTCGAACGCGGAAGTCTGGACGACCACCGACAATGGCCAGACCTGGCAGAAACAATAGTCCGCTGAACGCCCCCAACCGCCAGAACTATATCGCCTGCTTCGATTCGTTTCGAATTTGCTGTGCGCTCACTGCGTTACCAAAGTGACGTTTACACAAAAACGAGGGGATTTTAGTATCCATCCCGTGGTTGGGCAGTTCTGGGGGAGGGCTGCCGAGGCGTCCTGGACTGAAAAGTCGAGGGCGCTTTTTTGTGCCGGCACGAGAAGTAAGTCTATTTCGATCCCCGGCAGGCGGCACAATATCCGCCCATCTCTAGCCGTGAAATCAGAACGCGGAACCTGCAATCTTTCTCCACTTGCTGTTTGAGCCTTTCAAAACTGTCACTCACAAACTCGGTGATCTTGCCGCAGCGCAGACAGGCCATGTGGATATGGTCGCGCTCCAGCTTGCGCTCGTAGTAGTGTCCCTCCCCGTTGATGTGCATGAGGTCGAGTTCGTCGATCAATCCCTGCCGCTTAAGCAATCGCAATGTGCGGTAGACCGTGCTGCGATCGACGCTGGGATCAATCTTCTGCGCCTTGCGCAAAACCTGGCTGGCATCCAAATGCTTGCTGGCCGTTTCCATCACGCTGAGAATGGCGCGCCGCTGCTGCGTCATACGGATTCCGCGCTCGGCGAAATGAGCTTGTAACCGGCCCGGCATTTCGGTCTGGGGAAGAGGCATGCCAGCATCTCCTATCGGGGCACGTAGTCGCAACGGGGGTGCGACGAAATCTCGCGCCTGATCTTGACGACGGGCGGCGCCATCCGTCATCATCAATCTATCGTAGATGCGACCCAGTTGCAACTAGTGATCCGGAGAATGTTCCCCATTGAGGAAGACCATTCATAATCTTGGAGGTTTAATTCTACGCCACAGATGCGACTCAATTGCAACTAGTGGCGTCGTCGCTGCGCTGCTCCGCGTAGGGTTCGGCTTCCCCAAGACCATGCGCCACTTTTTCTCCATTCCGCTCTTTCTGGGTCTTGGATTCTTGTCCGGTTTGCCGGGAAGCGCCTTCGCTGGCGTGGGGGGAAGCATCTCGGGCACGGTCAAGGACGCGTCGGGAGCTGCGATGGCCAAGGCTTCTGTCGTCCTGGTGAACATCAATACGAATGTCCGGCAGTCCACTGTCGCCGACGCCCAAGGCGTCTACGCGTTTCCTGTACTCCCCGTGGGTGGTTATGTTCTCGAAGTGAACTATCCTGGTTTCAGACCGTACCGCCGCACGGGAATCGTTCTCGACACAAACAGCGCCCTGATGCTGGATATCGTGCTGCAAGTAGGACAGCAAGCCGAAGCGGTCACGGTCAGCGACAGCACCGTCCATCTGGAAACTTATAGCAGTCAAGTGGGCGAAGTGATTAGCGGCGAACAGATGACTGCCGTGCCTTTGAACGGCCGCAGCTATACCGACTTGCTCTCGCTTCAGCCGGGAGTTGCTCCTTCGACGTCCATCAACTCTGAGACCGTGCAAGATGTGGGCGCCAGCGCGCTGTCGCCTTCCGGCGATCTGAATCCCGGCACCATTTCCATTCATGGGCAAAGGGAATTCGCCAACGCTTTCATCGTGAACGGCAGCGACTCGGAAGAAGACGTAAACATGGGAACTGCGATCATTCCCAACCTCGACTCCATCGCCGAGTTCCGCATTCTAACCAGCAACTTTGACGCCGAGTACGGAGAGTTCAGCGGCGGCCAGATCAACGTCATCACCAAGTCCGGCAGCAACGCATTTCACGGCGATCTTTTCGAGTTTCTGCGCAACACGGATTTGGATGCGCGCAATTATTTCTCCCCGACCCGCGGCACCTTCATTCAAAATCAATTCGGGGGGACGGTGGGCGGCCCCATCCAGCGGAACAAGATCTTCTTTTTCTCCGACTATCAGGCCACGCGCCAGCGCCAGGGAGTGGATACGGGCTTGATCCCAGTCCCTTCCGTCGAGGACCGGGCAGGGAATCTTTCCGACTTAGCCAGTTCGTTTTCTGGAACCAAAGTTAGCGGTCCCGCCTGGGCCAGTTCGCTCTCTCAAAATCTCGGCTATCAGGTTTCCGCCGGCGAACCTTACTATTTTTCGGGCTGCACGAACACAAACTATTCTGCGTCGAGCACAACCGCATGTGTTCTACCCACGCTGCAAATCCCGACCAGCGCATGGTCAGGGCCAGCCCGGAACTTGTTGCACTACATCCCAGCCCCGAACTCCCCCGGCGCTCAGTTTGCAACCTCCGCCTACAATCAGGCGTTGCGGGACGATAAAGGCGCCCTCCGCCTCGACGCCAACACCGAATGGGGTCTGATTTCCGGCTATTACTTTCTGGACGACTACTCGCTGAACAATCCCTATCCCGTGGCTCAGGGCGGGGCCAGTGTGCCAGGCTTTAACGCGCTCTACCAGGGGCGAGCGCAGCTTTTGAGCTTAGGAGATACAAAGGCGCTAAGTGCAACCGCGGTCAACGAACTCCACTTCAGCTACATGCGCGCCTTCAACGATCTTGGCAAACCGCAAGGCGGAGTTGGCGTGAGCCTGGTATCGCAGGGTTTCGTCACGTCCTCCGGCGCGCCTAGCATCGTGGCGCTTGATCCGAAGGGCGAGGGCGTGGAGAGTCTCGTCTTCAATAATTTCTCCACGGGCACCAATACCAATGAACTCAAGCAGGCCAATAATACGTTGCAGTGGCTCGACAATTTTTCAAAGGTCCTCGGAAGGCACACGATCAAAATCGGTGGTGAATTTCATTATGACCAGATCAACGTGAATCCGATTGCTCAATTCAACGGCAACTTTCTGTTTACCGGAAGCGAAACCGGCGTCGATTTTGCCGACTTCCTGCTCGGAATTCCCAGTCAGTATAACCAGAGCCAGCTGAATCCCTTCTATGGCCGGAACAAGTATGCCGGCATCTTTGCCCAAGACGGTTGGCATGTAAGATCCAACGTTACACTCAACTACGGCGTGCGCTGGGACCGCATTGAGCCCTGGTATGAAAAATATAACCAGATTTCAACCACGGAGCCGGGCAGGCAGTCGGTAGTCTTCCCCGGCGCGCCTCCGGGGATTTTGTATCCCACCGACCCGGGTGTGCGGCGCACGCTTGCCCCTCCCGGAGACGAATTGTCGCCGCGCCTTGGTCTGGCCTATGCACCGAATGTGGACGCCCATGGCTTGGCTGGACGGATTCTAGGTGGGCCGGGAAAAACCAGCCTGCGCGCCGGCTTCGGAATGTATTTCACATCCATCGAAGCCCTCACCATCGGGGTGCTTGCGGCCAACGCTCCTTACGGAACCACGTACAGCAGCCCAGCTCCCCCGCTGTTTTCCAATCCGTTCGTCACCGCCTCCAATGGACAGAATCTGGGCCAGTATTTTCCCGTCAATTTTGCGCCGTTAAACTCCTCCAGCCGCCGGCCCGACGCCAACCTCGACTGGTCGCAGTACGTGCCCATCAGCGGAATCCCCGCTTATTCCGTCGACAACCGCATCCCCTACACCAACCAATACATGTTCTCCATCGAGCGGCAGTTCGGAGAGAATACGGTGTTCAGTGCGAGCTATGTGGGCAATCAGTCGCACCGCCTTCTAGTCCTGGTGGAATCCAATCCTGGCAATCCTGCGCTCTGCCTGAGTTTGAGTCAAACCAGCGAGGTGGCTCCCGGATCGGCCATCTGCGGCCCTTTTGGCGAGAGCAACGTATTCACTACGGCATCCGGCCAGACCGTGAATGGAACCCGCGGTCCCCTGGGTTCAAGTTTTGGCAGTGACACCAACCAAAGCACGATCGGCAATTCCAACTACAACGCCCTCGAACTCAGCCTGCGTCGTACCAGCAAGCGGTTGCAGTTATTTGCCAGCTACACTTTCAGCAAATCCATCGATCAGTCTTCGAACGTTGGCGAGGAGGTCAATCCGGTCAATCCCGCCCTCAGCCGCGCTTTGTCCGCCTTCGACGTGACCCACAACTTCGTGGTGAGTTATGCCTACGAGCTTCCGTTCGATCGCCTGTTCGGAATTTCCAACCATTGGACAAAGGGTTGGACGATTTCCGGCATCACCCATTTCAGTAGCGGCTTCCCGGTCACGCTGCTCAACTACGGCGACAATTCTTTGCTGGGTGCCGAGCCCAACGGCATCAACAACTTTGGCGTGGATGAACCGCAATACACGCCTGGGCCGTTGGATTTGAGTTCCAACCCGCGCAACGGAAAATCCTACTTCAATACTTCGCTTTTCAGCCTGCAGACTTTGGGTACGCCGGGAAATGCCAAGCGCCGCTTCTTTTATGGTCCGGGGTTCGACAACTATGACATGGCGTTGATGAAAGCCGTTCCCCTAACGGACTCCAAGTCGCTGCAATTCCGCATGGAGGCCTTCAACGTTTTCAATCACGCACAGTTTTTCGGACCAACCTCGGTCAACGGCAATATGAATAGCTCCACTTTCGGCCAGGTCGTCGGCGCGGCCCCTCCCCGTCTGATGCAGGCGGCGGTCAAGCTGATTTTTTAGACCCGATTTTTGGGCCTGATTTTCCTGGGCACCGGGCCCGGGCCCTCGGCGCTTTCCTGCGACCTTCCTGCTTCCCCCGGCATCCAATGACAGTGTTACGATAATAGATTGGGCCCTGAGGGGACGCATTTATTCCGATCGCCCGGCAGCGCATCCCGTGGGAGCGTACGCCGACAACGCGACGTTTACAACGAGGAGAAACCAAATGGCAGGCAAGGAAACCGTCGAAGTCACCAAGAAAATGTCAGGTAACGGAATCGTTGAAGTGACCGATGCAAACTTCGACCAGGATGTTTTGAAATCGGACAAGCCCGTTCTGGTGGACTTCTGGGCAACTTGGTGCGGCCCCTGCCGTGCTATCGCTCCTATCGTGGAAGAACTGGCGACCGAGTATCAGGGCAGAATAAAAATCGGCAAGATGGATGTCGACTCCAACAGCGCCACCCCAATGCGCTACAAAGTTACTGGCATCCCGACGCTATTGGTTTTTAAGGGAGGCCAGGTGGTCGAGCAAATCGTCGGCTACAAGCCGAAGGACACGATCGCGCAAGCCCTGAACAAGCACATCGGGTAACAGTTTCCAGCTCCTTGCTTCTAGCCGCTAAGACTCTTTCCACGCACGCTGACTTCTGGGCAGCGTGCGTGCTTGTTTTTGCCGAGACCTCGGATCCGGTTATGGACGGAAAGAGCTCCAAAGCCCCTGAGTGGTTGTCTAGAAGCGAGAAGCTATATAAGCCTCTCAGTACTTCCGCAACACTCCAATCACCCGCCCCTGCACGTCGACCGACGCGGCCGGTACGATGATCGGCTTCATACTTACATTCGAAGGCTGGAGCCGGATGTTGTCGCCTTCCCGGTAAAAGCGCTTCAGCGTTGCGTCCGTCGAATCCACTAGCGCTACCACGATGTCGCCGTTGTGGGCGGTGCGGGCTTTTTCCACCATCACGTAGTCGCCGTCGAGAATGGCCTCGTCCTGCATGGAGTCGCCCCGCACTTCGAGGACAAATACTTCTTTCGAGCGCACAAAGTCTGCCAAAGAGATGGTCTCGTTGTTCTGCACCGCTTCGATCGGCTGACCGGCGGCGATGCGCCCCACCAGGGGCAGCACGACCGCCGTGTTCACGCTCATCGCTTGCTTGAGCCGTCCCTTGGGAGGCAGCAGGTCAATCGAACGGCTGCGGTTGTAGTCTCGGGTCAGCAGTCCCTTTTTTTCCAGGTTCGTGACATGCTTGTGCACGGTGGCGAGAGAGGTCAACTCCAGCCCTTTGCCGATTTCCTCAAACGAGGGCGAGTATTGATGCTCCGCCACAAATCGCGAAATGAAGTCGTATACTTCCCGTTGTCTGCGTGTGATGGCCATGCCGCCATTATTGGCGAACAGAAGGCGAAAAAGCAAGCAGGAAATGAGTTGCGGCTGGGGCGAACTGAAACTTTTGTCCGGTTGGCAACTCCAATTGGCAGGGCGGAAAGTTCCGCACAGAATATAAGGAAACCAGAATGTTCTCTTTTACTCGCTTCGCGCTAATTCTCTTCGCAGGGCTGCTCGGCGTCACCGCCTGCAATGCCAAAGCCAGCCCTTCGTCGTCCACCGCCGTGCCCGCGCCTGTGCAGGACGTGCCCCGCGCCACTGCAGCCGGTCAACAGACCGCCGTCGTTTCCGGCGGATGCTTCTGGGGAATCCAGGCGGTCTTTCAACACGTCAAAGGAGTCCTTCGCGCGACCTCCGGCTACTCGGGAGGTTCGGCCAAAACCGCTCAATACGAAATTGTCAGCACCGGTGAAACCGGACACGCCGAGTCGGTCGAGATCGTCTACGATCCTTCGCAGATCACCTATGGCGAATTATTGCGCGTGTTCTTCTCGGTGGCGCATGACCCCACACAACTCAATCGCCAGGGCCCCGACGAAGGTACGCAATATCGCTCCTCAATTTTCTACGGCAGCGTCGAGCAGAAGAGCGTCGCCGAGGCCTACATTGCCCAACTCGACAAGGCGAAGATATTTCCGCGTCCGATCGTAACTCGGGTCGTGCCCCTGCAGGCTTTCTACCCGGCCGAGGCCTATCACCAGAACTACGCCGCACTGCATCCCAACCAGCCCTATATCGTTTACAACGATGCGCCCAAGGTAGAGCACCTGCGCCAGGAATTCCCCGATCTCTACACCGGAAAGTGAGAGAGAAAGCCATGCTTGAGTCGGATCACGATCGCCAACCAAATCATGTGGGGATAGACGCCCCCGGCTGTCCGGCCGACCGAGGCTTGACTGCCTCTCCACCCAACATCCAGCGCCGGGCGTTTCTGGCGACCTCAATCGCTACGATTGCAGGTCTGGCCTGGTGGCAATGGAAAAAGCCGGCGGTGCTGAAAGCTGCATCGATCGCGGATCAGGGGCCCAAAGAAGTAACGATCGTTCTCTTCTCCGACGCAGGCCAGCGCCTCAAGCGGGTTCACCTCTCCAAGGTAATGAAGACCGACGCCGAGTGGCAGAAGCAACTCCCGCCGGGAGTCTTCGATATCACCCGCAACGCCGACACGGAAATCGCTTTTTCCGGAAAATACTGGAACCTGCACGACAAAGGCATTTATCGTTGCATCGGTTGCGACAATGCACTTTTCGATTCCGCCACGAAATTCGAATCCGGCACAGGATGGCCGAGTTTTTGGGCGCCGATCGCCCGCGAAAACGTAACCGAGATCCGCGACACCACCTTCGGCATGGTTCGCACCGCCATCTCCTGCACCGACTGCGACGCTCATCTCGGACACGTGTTCGACGACGGACCCGAACCCACGCACTTGCGCTACTGCATGAATTCCGCGTCCTTGCGTTTCGTGTCGAAAACTTAGAGCAGCGCGCCTACAATGAACACATGAACTCCACGCTCCCGGTCTTCCGCGAGCCCAGCGGCGTCGAAAAAATCTTCAACCGTCTTTTCGGATTCCTCGTCGGCCTTGGTCTGGGGTTCTCCCACAATTACTTGCTGCAAGTTCGCGGACGAAAAAGTGGGAAGGCCTATTCGACTCCAATCAATCTGCTGGAGCTGAACGGCAAGAGTTATCTGGTCGCGCCTCGCGGACGAACACAGTGGGTGCGAAACGCCGAGGCGGCGGGAGAAGTCACGCTGAAGAAGGGAAGCAGTCAGCGGAAATTCCGCCTCAATCGGATTCCGGACGCCCAGAAGCCACAGATTCTGAAGGCTTACCTCGACACTTTCAAGCGCGAAGTGCAGACCTACTTCACGACACCCGCAGGCTCGCCGCAAGAGTCTTTCGCCGCAAGCAGCGGAAGCTATCCGGTTTTTGAGCTTCTTGCGGATTGAATTCTCCTGAGCTTCGCGTTTAAGGATGGGTCGATTGGCCACTCTCGCCGGTGGTTTTGAAGGAGCAAAATTCCTGGATGTCGCCGTCGTGGTCTGTGTCCGCGACAGGCCGTTTGCGCTAGGCGGTGTTTGGACATCGCTGTATTAAGTTCGGAACGGTTTGCAGAGAATATGACCACTGCGTCTCAACCACTGCCGCCTGAACAACAGGGGCCCGCGGTAAGGGTGATCGGTGGTCAATTTACTTATTTCTTCCGAATAGCATTGCCCGACCTTTGACAGCCTTGCCACGTGGCTCTGAGGGCGCTTCGAACCCGATGCGGCGACGGTTGGGCTCTTCGGGACTCATGAGTTCGCGGATCGCGTTCATCAAGTCCTGGATATCGGCGTCATGACTCTTCAGACGGTGTTCCAGTTCCGCCAGCTTCGTCAGGATATGGCGGTTCCCAACGATGGCGCGACGCATACGCACAAAAGCCAGAACGACAAACACGCTCATCTCGATCGCGCGTTCGGAGCTCAGCACGGTGGCAGCCATGATCGCACCGTGTTCGGTAAAGGCGTAGGGACGATAACGCGCGCCGCCATGGCCTTCACTTGAGATCACATTTTGTGATTTCAAGATTTTCATTTCGCGCTCGGAAAGTTGAAAGCGAAAGGCGGGAGGAAAGCGTTTCGCATTGCGCTTGGCCTGCTGATTCAGGTGCCGGACCTGTACGCCGTATAGCTCGGCGAGGTCCGTGTCGAGGATAACTCTCTGTCCACGGAGAACGAAGATTTTGGAATCGACTTTTCTTGCGCCCACGACGGCTGTTTCCGCCATATTTTAGAGCTCGTTTCAAACTTGAGGTCATAACTTGTGATCTCAAGTTCTCCCCCAGATGATTAGCAGCAGAATAACAGCCGGCTGCAGGTTGCAGCACCGCGGAAGTTCATTCTTAGCCCGCGAGCGCCGAAGTACGTTCTGACCGAACCGACCAACAGCCCACCTAGATCTGAGACAAACAGGCCCATCAAGGGGCGGACCAGCGGCGATCGGCTGGTCGAAGTCGATGATCTCAATGGACAAAATAAAAGGGTAGGGTCACAAGCGGGAGGGTGCCCGCAACTCACGCTTCGGCTGCGAAGAAGTTTTCGTCCGGCTTGACTTTTGCTGCTACTTCGTCGGGGGCGGCGTTGGCAGCCACGTCCTGGGCGAACTCGTGGCGGCGTTCGGGGCCCTTGTGGTCGACCACTTGAACGCGGCGGGCGGGCATGGTGCTTGGTTCGAGCTTGGCGATTCGGCCTTCGCGCACCTCAATCTGGGCACGGAACCAGTCGGTGCGATACAGCCGTCCCGCGGCATAGAACGTCATCGAGGCCGCGATGGGGCCTTCAAATTCCTCTCCCGTGCAGACCAGAATGCGGCGGCCCATTTCCTGCGACCAGGTCAGACCGCCGACCAGAGGGTCGTTCAAGCGGCAGCGTTCGAACGGCATGGCATGCGAGAGCTTACGTAATTGCAGCAGTTGCAGCAGCACCGACGTTTTCGCCAGATTGGTGACAATGATTTTCGCTTCGGTGGCGGAGACGCGCTCCATCTTGATATGGATGTCCGGCGACCACTCGCGCTCGAACTCCTCGCGAGCTAGAGCCAGGCCTTTGTCAGTGGCCTCGACGTAGCGCAGTGTGGCGCGGGCCAGAATCACGCTGAAAAGCGAGGTCACAACCGTAGCCATGACCGGGATATAGCTGATCAGCGTGGAAAATGGGATGCGATATGAGTTCATCCACTGCATGTGCATAGAGGAGTGGCTCCTGCAGACCCGAGTTCGAGAACGAGTAAGCGATCCGAGAGAGTCTAGCGGGGGACTGGCTGGCGCTCCAGATGCGAATGGTGAGAGGCGGGTAACCGGCTCCGTGCTAGGCCTTTGGTAACAAGGGGTAGGTAGGAACCTTAGCGAAATTGAGACCGCACACGGTCTCGGCGCAACCGGACCAGCCAGCAAACACTTAGGGGCAGCAGGATTACGAACAACGCGCCAGAAATCAGAGCTGGGATTGCAACGGCAAGATTGTGGGTACTTCGACGGGCGCCTACAAGAATCATCAAAGCAAAAGATGAGGACGAGAATGGGAACGGTCGAAAAAATGCGGCTTTTCTTGCCGGCTCCCGCAAAAGCAAGAGTCCAATCGAGGTCACGATATCCGGCAAGCTGAAGGCAAATTCAATAGCGGTGATGGGCAGCAGGAAGTAGAGGAAGGCTGGATTCACGAACCAGAGATAAAAGCTCCCCGCCGGCACTAAAACGCATCCGATCAGAACCGTGGCGAGCGCGACGATGGACGCTGGCGCTCTCAACGGCTGCGAATGGCTTCTCCGATGGTCTCCGCTAGGTCATTCCAATACGCTGTCCTCCAGCTTTTTCCTGCCCCAGTCGGCGGCAGCCTGCACGAAGGCCAGAACGATGGGGTGCGGCTTCTTCTCCGTGGACGACAGTTGCGGCTGGAAGAGTGTGGCCAGGTAAAAGCGGTGGGTTGGCGATTCAATCGCACGGATTTCGCCCTGGGCACCGCGCGCGACCACCGGGAATCCTGCTTCCATCGCGGCCCACTCAAAGTCGGGATTGATTTCGAAGTTGCAGAAGAATTCTTCGGTCGCGGTTTCTTCGCCCTTTCCGTAAAAAGACTGCAGGTAGGAGCCGGGACGGAGCCGAATTTCCGGGACCGCGCCGGATAGCTTGGGGGCATCGCCCTTGCGACCGGGCACGGCGCAGGCTACTGGATAGATGATGATGTTCTTCGATCCGGAATTGTTCTCGGCGCTGTCGGCGTCCGAAATGTTGAGCACATTGCGGGCGAATTCGATGAAGGCATACTGGAATCCGCCACAGGTGCCGAGGAACGGCCAATCGCGGCGGCGCGCGAACTCGATTCCCTTGAGCATCCCGTCGAAACTCTTGTAGGGACTGCCCGGCGAAGCCCACAAGCCGTCGAAACTTTCGAGCGTCTTTTCGGCTGTATCGGCGGTGAGCGACCGAGTCGGCAGCCACTCCGATTCAACCGTCATGTGGAGCTTTTTGGCGGCGTGCTGCAAGCAGTCGGTCGTGGCGTGGTGCGAGCGAAAATCGGTATTAAAGTCGCCCAGAATTCCGATGCGCACGGGGTCGCTCACGGGTTGATTGTACTAGAGGCAGGCGGCGGACTCGCGGGAGCGGGTGAAAGCAGGGTTAGAAGCGTGGTGCGGGAGCCCGACTTTAGCGGAGCCGCTCAATGCCCAGGAAGAAGTAAAGACAGAGCAGCGCGAGCGCGGGGCCTCCCCAGATCATCAGCGCGCACTTCCAGCCGAGGGAGCGCGCGACTTCCTGCTGGCTACGCCAGGAGATCAGGAAAGTCTTGTTATTGCTTCCCTTCATCAGCACGACCGGCGGATGGGAATCGAAAGCGTTGGCCGGTGCTGAGGAACCGGTTCCAGGGGCGCCATCGCCGTCCTTGCTGAGGGCGGCGTTTATAGGGACAGAGAGGATTTGTACATCGCCGAACCCGGCCGTGCCTGCCGCGGGCACTCCCGCGGTGGCCCACGCCGCTGGGCTCGAGATTCCAGCTTTAAGCAGTGCGGCGGCGATTTTTTGTTGCTGGCTCATTTCCGAACTTTTCGTGGGTAGCGATTCCTGAGACAGTCGAATTAACTGGGGGAGGCGCTGTGCCGGGGATCCGGTCTCGAATTCCTGTTCGCTATGGCTCGCTGAAAACGAAAGCGAATTGAGCGATAGTGAAAATCGTTGGGGAAAGCAAGAGCCGATTGCCTCGGAATCCCGGATCGGCTCGGGCCCGACCTCCCCTCCCGGATTTTCGCTCAGCGTGCCCAGAATGAACAGCGCGTTTTTGGGCTTGATGCAAAACTCCTCCACCTTGATTTTGTTGCTGGTGACAATGCCGTGGCGCGCCAGAAAGCTGAGCACATTCGCCGGCACCGGATCTTTGGTGGTGAAGAATGAATCGCAGAATTGCTGTTCGAAATCGCGATGCAAGTC